>Ga0302314_10023019_pt1 | contig 10192 bp, 6 predicted proteins | sample III_Palsa_N2_3_FD_200533 | JGI IMG/M metagenome (GOLD analysis project Ga0302314, IMG submission 200533) | Peat permafrost microbial communities from Stordalen Mire near Abisko, Sweden - III_Palsa_N2_3 | ecosystem: Environmental > Terrestrial > Soil > Palsa > Peat permafrost | place: Sweden...
TGGCACGAGGTTGCCGGCGGCGCAGCAGCGCCCGGCGCTTCGGCGTGGCACCACGCACTCCTCTTGCTCGCGTACATGATCCCCGTCGTGTATCTGGCGGAGCAATTCGGTGAGCCGATCGAACATATGATTGGGCGTCTGCACGCCCCGGCCGCCCTGGGCGGCGTCGTCATCGCGGCGCTCGTTGCGACGCCCGAGGGTATCGGTGCGGTGCGCTCGGCGCTCGCGAATAAACTGCAACGCTCCGTCAACATCTGTCTGGGGTCGCTGCTCGCCACCATCGGCCTCACCATTCCGCTCATGATCGTCGTCGCCCACCTGATGGGCGCCTCGATTTTTCTCGGCCTGCAGAGCACGAGCTTCGTGATGCTGCTCTTAACGCTGGCTGTCAGCGTCTTGACCTTCGGGAGCGGGCGCACGAACGTGCTCCAGGGCGCGGTGCACCTGCTCTTGTTCATCGCCTACATACTGCTGATCTTTCAGGGTTAACGGCGATTTCCGTTGCGGGGCGACCCCAAGAATGTGATTCACGCAGCAGAATGGAAAACCCTAACACGGGTTATGTAAACTCCCGCCGCCGCCGTACTGCTGCTTGAGATACGTTCCCGACTGCATGCTGATTGAACGAGGAAATAGCCCCAAGGAGCCGGAGGGCAAGCCCACTAAGTCGGGCAAGCAGCCACGCAACCGCTGGCATGCGGTCGCCATTGTGCCGGGCGCGGGTCACTGCAAGGCCGCGGAATCGGCCAAAGGACGACGCTTCCTGTCGACCGAGGCGCCCCTCCTACCGCTGCGGGACTGCGATGCCGTGGCTTGCATCTGCAAGTATCGTCACCACGACGACCGCCGCGGTGCTCCGCGCCGCTCGGAAGAGTCTCGAGGAACCCAACGCGTCCGCGTCAGCGCCGAGCGGCGTGGCAATCGCGGCCGCCGCGAGACCGATTGAGCCGACTGCCGCTTTCCCTACCCCTCAGCTAGGGGCGCCGCCTCAGGCAAGCTTGCGAATCTCCCGCAAGAAGTCGTCGACGTCGGCTTCCGAGGTCGCGTAGGAGGCGACGAGCCGAACGGCCGCACCCTCGGAGACTTCGATGAGCGGCCAGCGATAGAAATGAAAATCCGCCTTCTCGAGCCGCTCGATCAGCTTCTCCGGCAGCGCCACGAACACCTCGTTCGCCTCGACGTTCTGTAGGAGCGATGCGAACGGCAGCTCGGCCAGCCCTCGAGCAAGCCGCGCTGCCATCGCATTCGCCTGCGCCGCGTTGCGCAGCCACAAGCCGTCCTCGAGATAGGCGAGCAGCTGGCAGCTCAGATAGCGCAGCTTCGACCACAGATGGCCCGCCTGCTTGCGCCGCCGCTCGAACCCCTCGGCCAGCGGGCGATTGAAGAAGACCACGGCCTCGGCGCAGAGTGCGCCGTTTTTCGAGGCGCCCAGCGAGAGAACGTCGACGCCGCGTTTCCAGGTCGCCTCCGCCGGCGTGCAGCCGAGGCGCACCAGCGCATTCGCGAATCGTGCGCCGTCCATGTGCACGTTGAGTCCGTGCCGTTTCGCGGCCGCCGTGAGCGCCGACAGCTCCGGAAGACCGTACACCGTGCCGAGTTCCGTGGCCTGTGTGACGCTCACCGCGGAAGGACGCACGTGATGCACGCCCATCTCCTCGGCGAATGCGACGGCGGCGCTGAGTGCCTGCGGCCCGATCTTGCCGGTGGTCGACGGCAGTCCCAGAAGCTTCGCCCCTCCCGTGTAGAATTCGGGCGCGCCGCACTCGTCCGTTACGATGTGCGCGCCGGTATGGCAATAGATGCCGCCGAATGGCGGTGAGATCTGCGACAAGGCCAAAGCGTTGGCCGCCGTCCCGGTAGCGACGGGGTAGATCAAGACATCCGTCTCGAACAGCTTCGCCGCCACGCCGGTCAAGCGCTCGGTGAAGGGATCGGCGCCGTAGGAACCCGAAGGGCCGGCATTGGCCGCTTGAATCGCCGCCAGAATGGGCGCGCACACAGGGGAGACGTTGTCGCTGCCGAAATTGCGGGTCAATGCATCTGCCATCGTCTTACCTCGCCGCGCGTAACACCCGCAGCTTGCTGTCGAAGTCTTCCTTGTTCACGTAGGCGCCGCATAACCGCCGGTAGCCCTGATAGGCGCGGCGCCCATGCAACAGGCGCCAGTTATCGAACAACAGGGCGGTGCCCGGCGCCAGGCGCATCGTTATTTCGTTGGCCGGATCGTTAACCATACGGTTAAATATCTTCAAAGCTCGATAGAATTCACTCATACGCGCGCTCGGCAGGCTGAACGGCGCCCGGTCATAGTTATTGTAGGCGATCTGAGCCGGCTCTCCATGAGCATCGAGAGCGATGATCGGGTGCTCTGCCCGCAGATGCACGCCGTCACCTAAGTACTGCGCCGGCACTTTCACGCTCGATAGCACCTCGAAGGCTCCTCGATCGCTTCGGCGGATGTCCTCGGCGACCTTGAATCCATCGACCAGGGTGCTGTCCCCGCCCGATCCGTCGAATTGCAGGCAATGAAACATCTGGAATCCGGGCGCATCGAAGCTGTACGTTCCGTCGGTGTGCGGACCGATGGCTTGCGACGTATATGCGGTGTCCTTGAAGGCGAGGTTCGCGGTGAAGTCCCACATCCCGCCGAAGATCGTCTCGCGCACGTATCCGACGCGCGTCGCCAGTTCACGGGTCGCTTCGACGCTGATAGGTACGCCCGTCGCCAACGCAAAGCCGTACTCCTCCACTTTCGTAAGCCATTTCAGCAAGGCGCCATCGCCGGACATGATCTCTTCGTGGCTCATGGAAGGCAGGCCGCCTGCCAGCAACTCCCGGTCCCACAGCCGTCGTCGTGGCGCCTGCGATCGGCCTTGAGCGACGCTCCACAGAAATTCCGAGGGCCATACGCTCGTGCTGCCATCGTGTTTCCAGACAATGCGCAGAATCCCGCCCCGCGCATCCACGTCGATCCGCTCCGGCGCGATATCCGGGGGGATGGCAAAGGTGTCGACCTGGCGTTGCAACGTGTCCGGGTGCAGGCTCGCGCGCGCGTGGCAATGATCGCGCAGCCAGAAGGGCGAGAAGCGGCCGGGCGAGTCCTGTCCGACCCAGGATACCTCGACCTCTCCCCCGACCACCCGGGCTCCCTCGAGTAGAGCCGGTGCGGATACCTCAGCTGCAGCACACGATTCGATCATGTCCTTCTCCTTTTTGGTGGGCGACGCCTAGGCTTTCCGGTCGCCCGTAATCGACCTCACTTGTTGAACGAGTGTATAACAACGACCTACTTTGGTCAAACCACGGCGGCGATTCCGCAACGCACCGCCGGCGAGCGTGCGCGGGCCGCGCGACGAGCGTGTGTGGGCGCTCCCGCCCAGTTGTTACAGCATGATCTGAGGCAAATCGTCGGGAATTAGTTTGCAGCAGTCAGTTTTACCGTAACAGACCACCAACCGCCGAGAATGCTCGCCATCCGCAGATAGCCATCCGACTTGTCGAACAATGAGCCAGCTGAGGAGCCATAATCCGATGCGCAGGAAACGGACTTCCGTGCCGGCGCCAAAGCGCAGGGTTCGAAGGTCCGGGTACCTTGCGGGAAACAGTTCGAGATCGGGAACGTCGCAGACCGGTGCCGAACAGGACGGTCGAGGTGAGAATGTGCAGCGTCTTGACGGCGAGGTAGCTGCTCACGGCATCGCGTCCCGCCGCGCTCAGCGCTGCGAGCGTTGCCAGTTGGCGGATCGATGGAACGGCGCATCGTCCGCGGGCAGCATGCCCCGGCCGAGAATGTGATCGGCCGCTTTCTCGGCGAGCATGATGGTGGGCGCATTCAAATTGCCGGTGGTGATCGAGGGCATGATGGACGAGTCGACGACGCGCAGCCCCTCGAGTCCCCGGACGCGGGCCTCTCGGTCGACGACCGCCTTCGGGTCGCCGGGCGCGCCCATCTTGCAGGAGCACGAGGGGTGATACGCGCTCTCGACCTTCGCCCGCACGAAGGCGTCGATCTGCTCGTCTGTCTCAACCAGCGCCCCGGGCTGCAACTCGCGTCCGCGGTAGCGATCGAACGCCGGCTGCGCGAAGATTTCCCGCGTGAGGCGCACGCAAGCGCGCATCTCGGTCCAGTCATCGGGCTCGCTCAGGTAATTGAACAGGATCTTCGGCTTGGCGAACGGATCCGGGGAGGCGAGCCGCACCCATCCGCGGCTCTTCGAGCGCATGGGGCCGACGTGCGCCTGAAAGCCGTGCTCCTGTGCGAGCGTCGAGCCGTCGTAGGCGACGGCCATCGGCAGAAAATGGTACTGGATGTCCGGATACTCGACCCCGGGGCGGCTGCGGATGAATCCGCAGGTCTCGAAGTGATTGGTGGCACCGAGACCGTCCTTGCGCAAGATCCAGCGCGCGCCGATGAGCGCACGGCTCCACGGATTGATCGACGAGTACAGAGTGATCGGCTCCTTGCAGGCGACTTGAAAGTAAAACTCCAAGTGGTCCTGAAGATTCTCGCCGACGCCCGGCAGATCGTGAATGACCTCGATGCCGAGCGACTGCAATTCCGCCCCTGGTCCGACGCCGGAAAGCTTGAGCAGCTGCGGCGAGTTGATCGGTCCCGCGGACACGATGATCTCCTTATCGATACGCACCCGTTGAGGCTTGCCTCCGCGCACATAGCTGAGTCCGCGGGCGCGGCGTCCCTCGAACAGCACGCGGGTGGCGAGCGCATGAGTGATCACTGTCAAGTTCGGCCGGCGCAGCGCGGGACGCAAGTACGCGCGGGCGGCGCTGCAGCGCCTGCCCTCGCCCACCGTCATGTCCATGCGGCCGAAGCCCTCTTGCTGAAAGCCGTTGACGTCGGCCGTGCGTGGATAACCCGCTTGCTCGCCGGCGCCGAGCCACGCCGCGTGCAGCGGATTGCTCATCGACCCGTAGCTCGTCATGAGCTTGCCGGAGTCGCCGCGGTACCGGTCCCCACCCTCCTGTCGCCTCTCCGCGCGCTTGAAATAAGGCAACACGTCGCGGTACGCCCAGCCTTCGGCGCCTTCCTCGGACCAGCGCTCGAAATCCTGCGGATTGCCGCGGATGTAGACGAGACCGTTGATTGAAGACGAGCCGCCCAGCACCTTGCCGCGCGGGGTATGCAGCCGTCGGCCGTCGAGACGCGGCTCGGGTTCGGTGTGATAGAACCAGTTGTACTTGGCCATGTTCATCGGAATGGACAGCGCCGAGGGCATCTGAATGTAAATCGAGCCGTCGGTGCCGCCATACTCGAGCAAGAGCACACGGTCTCTCCCATCCGCGCTCAGCCGATCGGCCAGCACGCAGCCCGCCGAACCCGCTCCGACGATGACGTAGTCGAATTGTTGATCCGCCAAGATAGACTCCGATCGCCCGCCCGCGCTGCGCGCCGGCTGCCGACGATTCAATAGGGCGCGTCCACATCCTTGAGGGCCACGTAGACGCTCTTCAACTGGGTGTAATGCTCGATGGCGGCGCGCCCGTTCTCGCGGCCGAGGCCCGACATCTTCACGCCGCCGAAAGGCAGCTCGATCGGCGTGATGTTGTAATGATTGATCCAGCAGGTACCCGCCTGCAGCCGGGCGATCACGCGGTGAGCGCGCGTCAGATCGTTGGTGAAAACGCCCGCCGACAGCCCGAACTCCGTGGCATTGGCGCGCTCGATGACCTCGTCCTCGTCGTTGAATGTCAGCAGCGACATGACCGGCCCGAAGATCTCCTCGCGCACGATGGACATGTCGTCGCGGCACTCGTCGAACACCGTCGGCGCGACGAAGAAGCCCTTCGCGAGAGCCCCTTCGGTTACTCGCTGCCCCCCGACCACCGCGCGCGCTCCCTCGGCACGCCCGCGCGCAATGTAGCCGAGCACCTTCTGCATGTGCTGCTCCGACACCAAGGGCCCGACGTGCGTCTGCGGATCCATGGGATCGCCGATGCGCATCGCGTTCACCCGCTTCACCAGGCGCTCGACGAATGCCTCCTTGATGGAGGCGTGCACGAACACCCGCGTTGCATTCGAGCAGACCTGCCCCGAGGAGTAGAAGTTGCCGAGGAGCGCGCCCGAGACGGCATTGTCCAGCTTGGCATCGTCGAACACGATCAGCGGCGACTTGCCGCCGAGCTCGAGCGTTACGCTTTTCAACGTGGATGCCGCATCGCGCATCACGGCCTTGCCCGTGCCGACCTCGCCGGTGAGCGAAACTTTGCGGATATCCGGGTGACGGGTGAGCAATCGGCCGGTGTCCGCAAAGCCCTGCACGACTTGAAACACACCCGCCGGCACGCCGGCTTCGAGCAATATCTGCTCGAGCTTCACGGCGCTGAACGGCGTGATCTCGGCGGGCTTGAAGATCATCGCATTGCCGCACGCGAGCGCCGGCGCCGCCTTCCAACAGGCGATCTGCAGCGGATAGTTCCAAGCGCCGATGCCGGCGACGACCCCCAGCGGCTCCCGCCGCGTATAGCCGAACGCCTGGCTGCCCAGATCGATGTGCTCGCCGCTCAAGGATTGCGCGAGGCCCGCGAAGTACTCGAAGCAGTCCGCGCCGGACACGACGTCGACGACGAGGGTCTCCTGGAGCGGCTTGCCGGTATCGCGCGTCTCGAGCTCGGCGAGCTCCCGGTTGCGCGATCGCAAGATTTGCGCGGCTTGCCGCAGCACCCGGGCGCGCTCCGCGCCGGTCATCGTGGCCCAGCGCGTCTGACCGCGCTGGGCGGCGCGCACGGCCGCGTCGACCTCCGCCGGACCGGCGACGCTCACGTAGCCGAGCACCGCGCCGGTGGCGGGATTGATGGATGCGAAGCGCTGCGGTCCCGCCGTGCTCCCCGCGGCGGGCCGATCCGGCACATCGTCCCCCTCCTCGGGCGCGCGCCCGCCCGAGGCATGCCCTGCGTTCAACCGCCGGTCGACGAATTCCGTGAGCAGTGCGCGCGCGCTGGCGCTGTCCGCCTCGCGCCAGCCGGAAAGCGCGGCCCGCAGCCACACCCCGTCGATCATCGCGGCGATCATGGCCGCAAGACTCTGCGCCTCTTCGGGAGGGACCAGCGTCTTGAGTGAGCTCTTGAGGTTGGTGAGCGTGCGCCGCTGGTACACCGACTGCACCCGCCGCAAGCTCGGCACTTGCAGCACTTGACCCCAGAACGCGAGCCAGGCGGTGCCGGTGCGCCGGTCGAATTCCTCCGGCGCGAGATTGGCGTCGATGATGGCCTGGATACGGGCGCGCGGGGTGGCGATGTTGCGCAAGCGCGCCCGCACCTGATCGCCGACGCGCCGTGCCAGTGAACGGAACGCCGCATCCAGCAGACCGTCCTTGTCACCGAAGTAGTGCGCCACCAATCCGGGCGAAACGCCGGCCCGGCCGGCAATCCGCGCCAGCGTCGTGCCCATAAAGCCCACTTCGGCTAGGCTATCGATCGTGACTTCGATGAACTGGGATCGGCGCGGCTCCTCGAGGGGCTCACCCTTGAGGTCCATCGAGCTCGTTGATTGGTCGTTCAATTAAAGGGTCCTTGGCACGCTTGCCGCGCGTTGGAATGGACGCGCGAGCGCGCGAGCGCTTAAGATGCTGATGACGACAATTGTAGTTCTATATCAATATTTTAGGGATGTAAGGTGAGCGCTGATCACAGCCCGTTGAACGGTCATTCAAAGCCACCTCGCGCCAAACCATCATGCCGCCCGACGCCGCACCGGGTCAAGCCTTCGAAGGGGCTCCCGGGCAGGGTCTTCGCAGTCGCCCTCATCCTCCTGTTCGCGCTCGGGCTCGTGGGATCCGGAACCCCCGGGGGCGCGGCGTCGGCCGCCGATGCCGCGGGCGCCGCTCAGGGTGCAACCCCCACGCGAGGCGCCGATCCGGCGAGCTGCCGCACGGTGCGCTTCTCCGATGTGGGCTGGACGGACGTCACCTCGACCACGGCGCTCACCGCAGAGCTCCTGCGCGACATCGGCTACACCCCGAGCATCACCGTTCTCTCGGTACCCGTCACGTTCGCATCGCTCAAGAACAAGGACATCGATGTGTTCCTGGGCAACTGGATGCCGGCCGAGGCCGCGGATCGCGCACCCTACGACGCCGACGGCTCGATCTCGGTCCTCGGGCCGAATCTCTTCGGTGCCAAGTACACCCTCGCGGTGCCTGCCTACTTCTATGCGCAGGGACTGAAGGATTTCAGCGATATCCGCCGCTTCGCCGACCCGCTCAAATCTTCGATCTACGGCATCGAGCCCGGCAACGACGGCAACCGGCTGGTGCTCAAGATGCTGAAGGATAACCAGTACGGCCTCGGCGATTTCAAGCTGATCGAATCGAGCGAACAGGGGATGCTCGCGCAAGTCGAGCGCGCCTACCGCAACAAGCAGCCCATCGTGTTTCTCGCATGGGAGCCGCATCCCATGAATATGCGCTTCGACATCAAGTATCTGAGCGGCGGCGATGCCGTGTTCGGCGCGAACTACGGCGGAGCCACCGTTTACACGGTCACGCGCAAGGGCTACGCCGGCGAGTGCCCGAACGTCGGCCGCCTGCTCGACAATCTCAAATTCACGCTGCGCGGCGAGAGCGAAATGATGGCGGCTATTCTCGATCGGCACGAGCAGCCGGCCATCGCTGCGGGCGCCTGGTTGAAGTCGCACTCCGACGTCGCCAAGACCTGGCTCGAGGGCGTGCGCACCTTCGATGGACGACGCGCTTACGATGCCCTCGCGCAGGACTCCCATCAGCACACCGGCGGCTTCGAGGACTGGGTGGTGAGCCACAAGATTCCCGTGGGCGACGCCATGACGGTCGCGATCGACTGGATCAAGGCGCATGGCACGCTCTTTTTCGACGGCATCTCGATCGTCGTTCGCGGCACCGTCGACGGCGTGACGACGCTGCTGCGCGTACTGCCCTCCCCATTCCTGATCGCGCTCGTGGGCGTGCTCGCCTGGGTCCTGCGCCGCTCGTGGTCCCTGACGGTGTTCGTCGTGCTGGCGCTCTTGTTCATCCTCAATCAGGGCTACTGGGACGCGACGCTCGAGACGCTCTCGCTGGTCGTGGTAGCGACGCTCGCCTGCGCACTCATCGGCGTGCCGCTCGGAATCGCGGCGGCGCATCGTCCGCGGCTCTACGCCGGGCTCCGTCCCGTGCTCGATCTGATGCAGACGCTGCCGACGTTCGTGTATCTCATCCCCACCTTGGTGCTGTTCGGGCTGGGCGTGGTCCCCGGCCTCATCTCCACCGTGATCTTCGCCCTGCCCGCGCCGATCCGTCTCACGCATCTCGGGATCTCCTCGGTTCCCAAACCCCTCATCGAGGCCGGCGAGGCGTTCGGGGCAACACCCCTGCAGCTTCTCTGGAAGGTCGAGCTGCCGAGCGCGGCCGGCACCATCATTGCCGGCATTACCCAATGCATCATGCTGAGCCTCTCCATGGTGGTCATCGCAGCGCTCGTGGGCGCGGGCGGACTCGGGGTGCCGGTCGTGCGCGCGCTCAATTCCGTGCAAGTGGGCATGGGCTTCGAGGCGGGCTTCACCATCGTGCTGCTCGCCATCATCTTGGATCGCATCAGCCGCCCGAAAGAGCATCAGGAACCCCGATGACCGCAGCCGTTGAATTTCAGCAAGTCGACATCCTGTTCGCGCGCCAGCCGGGCCGGGCCGGGCGCAACGCGATGCGCGACGCCCTCGCGGCGCTCGACGGCGGCGCCTCCCGGGCGGATATTCAGAACCGCTGCGGCGTGGTGGTCGGCGTCGCCGGAGCGAGCTTGAGCGTCGCGCGCGGCGAGATCTCCGTACTCATGGGACTGTCCGGGTCCGGCAAATCCACTCTTCTGCGGGCCGCGAACGGCCTGAATCGCGTGACTCGCGGCCACGTGCACATTCGCGACGGGGAATCCGACGTCGACGTCGCTACGTGCGATACCGCGCAGCTCCGGCGCGTGCGGCGCGAGCGCGTGGCCATGGTATTCCAGCAGTTTGGCCTGTTGCCGTGGCGCACGGTCCGCGACAATGTGGGCCTGGGGCTCGAGCTGCGCGGCGAGCCCGCGGCCACGCGCAAGAGCATCGTCGCCGAGAAGCTCGAGCTCGTCGGGCTCTCGCAATGGGCGGATCGCAGGTTGAGCGAGCTCTCCGGAGGAATGCAGCAGCGCGTCGGCCTGGCCCGGGCATTCGCCACCGATGCCGACATATTGTTGA
>Ga0302314_10023021_pt1 | contig 10191 bp, 6 predicted proteins | sample III_Palsa_N2_3_FD_200533 | JGI IMG/M metagenome (GOLD analysis project Ga0302314, IMG submission 200533) | Peat permafrost microbial communities from Stordalen Mire near Abisko, Sweden - III_Palsa_N2_3 | ecosystem: Environmental > Terrestrial > Soil > Palsa > Peat permafrost | place: Sweden...
GCGAGGGCGACCGAGCGCTCCCCGCAGCGGCGCAGTCCGCACTGGATCTCGTCGGCGATCACGAACGCGCCGTGCGCCCGCGCGTCCGCGGACCACTGCCGCAGCGTGTCCGGCGGCAGCGGCCTGGCGCCGTTCTCCCCCTGGACGGGTTCGAAGACCAGGGCCGCGACCGCGCCGCGGGCGGTCTCGGCGGCCACCGCGCCCGGGTCGTCCGGGTCCAGGTGGACGACGTCCACCCGGACCCCGCGCAGTCCGGCCCGGAACAGCGGATGGTGGGTCAGTGCCAGCGCGCCCGCGGTCTTGCCGTGGAAGCCGCCGCGCACCGCCAGCACCCGGTCCCGCCCGGAGGCGAGCCGGGCCAGTTTGACCGCGACCTCCACCGCGTCCGAGCCGTTCAGCCCGAAGTACACCTTGGGCAGCAGGCCGCCGAAGTAGTCGCTGAGCCGCTCCGCGGCCTCGGCCATGACCGGATTGGCCAGGCTCCGGGTGGAGGTCGGCATCACGTCGAGCTGTCGGTGCACAGCGGCCACCACGGCGGGGTGGCGGTGGCCGAGCAGCGCGACCGCGTAGGAGCCGAAGTCCAGCGCGGCTCGGCCGTCGGACAGGGTGACCCGGGATCCCTGGGCCCGGACCTCCACCGCGCCGCGGCCGGCGAACTTGCCGGTGAGGGCGAGCCGGGGGGACAGGTGTGCCCGGAGCCGGTCGAAGACCACGCCGGGTTCGAGCGAGCCGGTGGGATCGGCGGGCGGGGTGCTGTCCTGTGCGGTAACCATGGAGTGACCTCCGGCGGGGAGAGGGCGGGACGGGGTTCGGGCGGCGGGGTCAGTCGGCGGTGGCCAGTCGTTGTCCGAGCGCGGCCAGCATCTGCTGGGCGTTCTCCCGCAGGGCCTTGGCGGCCACCGGGTTGAGCATCTCGGCGAGCAGCGGGATACCGATCTCGAACTCGACGTTCAGCGAGACCAGGCTGGAGCCGCTGTCGCCGTCGGCCGGACGGACCGCCCAGTGGCCGGTGAAGTGCGCCAGGTCGCCGCTGAGTTGGTGGAAGTCGAAGCGCAGCGCCCGGTGGTCGATCCGCTCGGCCTCGACCCACTCGAGTACCGCCCCCTTGAGCCGCACCGACCAGGCCGTCGACCTGGTCTGCGGCCCGGTCTGCTCGATGATGGTGACCGACTGGACGCTGTCCATGGTCAGGGCGTAGTTCTCGACGTCCACCACCGCGGCCCAGCACTCGGACGCGGGTGAGGGGATGTGGAGCTCGACTTCCACACTTGGCATGGCGCGTCGTCCTTCCGAGGAGGCGGGTCGGGGGTCTTGGGCGGTGCCTGGGTCACGACCGGGGGGCGAGCGCTTCGGCGCGCGCCGCCCGCAGCGCCCGTGGCAGCAGCAGGCGCAGCACCGCGCGCGGGACCGGGCGCAGATGGGTCATCGCGTAGCTCTGCTCCACCAGGCCGCAGCCCAGTTCGCGCTTGGGCTCGTAGGCGGTCTGCGCGAACCTGATGTGCCGGCAGTTCTGGTCGATGGCAAGCCTGATGGCCGCGTAGTGGACGTTGTGGTAGAGCCGGGCCGAGTGCGCCAGCCGGTAGTCCAGCCCGATCCTGGCCCCGACCGCGCCCTGCCCGTGCAGCAGGCAGAGCAGGTAGGCGACCAGCCGGTCGCCCTCGAAGCAGGCGACCAGCCGCTGGTCCACCCCCTCCTCGGCCGGCGCTGCCCCCAACTCCCCCAGTGCCCGCAGAAAGGTCTCGTCGATCACGTCGAGGGTCTGGTCGGCCCGGTCCATCACCTGCTGGTAGAGCCCGAGCATGTCCGGGATCAGCGCGGTGAACTCGGTCAGCACCTCCATCCGCAGCTCGGTGCGGTCAGCGAACTTGCGGATCTTGCTGCGCGCGTTGCGCCGCGGCTTGGCCGGCAGCGAGGCCAGATAGCCCTCGAAGTCGGGCTGCCCGAGCCGCAGTTCGGTGTCCGGCAGGCTCGGTGCGAAGAAGAAGCCGCGCTGCTCCAGCCCCGGCCGCAGTGCCGCCAGCTCCGCTGCGGCGAAGTCCTTGAGCACGACCGTCCGCAGCCGGTGCCGCCGGGCGAAGTCCAGCGCCGCCCCCAGCAGCAGATCCGCGGTCGGCGCGGACAGCGGTCCCCGGCACAGCACGTGCCCCTGGCCGATGAAGTGGCCGCAGAACAGCATCGGGATCCGCAGCAGCCCCGGGAGCAGCCGGCCGATCGGGGCCAGCAGCCGCCGTTCGTGCGGGCCGACCACCTTGTCGAGCCGCAGCGCCCGCATCCCGCTCATCGGCAGCACCGCGACGATCCGCGGCCCCTCCCTGACCACCGCGTAGCCGAACAGGTCCGGGCCGATCGCGCCGCGCTCCATCGCGACGAAGACCCCTCTGGCCCACATCGGGTCGTCGGGCGGCGCGAGCTCCGCCCACACCCGGGCGGGGATGTCGAGGACGCTGGGCAGGATCTCGACGCCGAGCGACGGCGTCCGGTGGTCCGCCGGTGGCGCCTCCTCCGATGGCGGTGCCGCGTCTGGTGCTGCCGCGTCGCGGCCGGTGCGGGAGGTCATGGTTCACCAGTCCAGTGAGCAGGGGCGGTCCGGGGGCGAGCGGTGGGCCGTGGTCAGGTGATCTGGAGCGGGCGGCCGTCCAGCGCCGCGCACAGCGCCTCGGCCATCCGTCCCCGGGAGGGCGGGTGGAAGGCCAGCGCGGTGGCGGCGGAGGCCAGATAGGTGCCCTCGTCGGAGCTGATGAAGGCCATCCCGCCGAGCGCGGTCAGCGCCGACCGGGTGGCGCGGGCGATGGCGTCCTGGGCCGCGTAGCGGGCGGTCAGCGCGCTCACCAGCAGTCGTTCGGTCCACTGCGAGTCGGCCATGGCCCGGGCCACCGCCTCGACCGAGAGCATGGCCGCGTCGAGTTCGGTGACCATCGCGAAGCGGTCGGCGGCCGAGCCGTGGCCCTGCTGCACCACCCGTTCCACCAGCCCGCTCGCGGCTCCCAGGTAGCCGGCGGTGACCAGCAGTTCGAACCAGAGGAATCCGGCCACATTCAGCGAGTCCAGCACGGAGTCGGCGGTCACGTCGGTGAGCACCACCATCTGGCTGTCCAGCACCACGTCGGTGAGCAGCACCTCCTCGCTCTGCGCGCCGGCCAGGACCGAGCTGCGCCAGAACGGGCGCACGGTCACCCCGTCGGTCTTCGCGGGCACGATCGCCACGGCCAGTCGCCGGGTGCCGGTGTCGTCGGCCAGTGCCACCGAGGCGGTGAGCAGGTCCATCGAGTGGGCCAGGCTGCACGGCTTCTTGCTGCCGTTCAGGACGATGTCCTCGCCGCGACGCTCGGCGGTGATGGAGGGCTTCAGGATGGACTGGCCGGTGCGTCCCTCGGCGAAGCCGGAGGCGAGCAGCAGCCGGTCGCCGGCGATCGCCTCCAGCAGCATCCACTCGAAGCCGGCCCCGTGGCGGGCGGCCTCGACCAGGCTGGCCACCGAGAAGTGGTGCATGGTGGTGGCCACGGCCAGCGAGGGACAGCGGGCGCCGATGGCCCGTTGCACCCGCACGGCCTGGAGCGGGGTCGCTCCCAGGCCGGTGTTCTCTGCCGGTACCAGCAGCCCGGGCCCGCCCGAGCTGCGGAACAGCGCGATGGCGGGGCTGAGCGGGCGCTCCAGCTCGGCCAGCGGGTGTTCGGCCAGGGCCTGGTCAAGGCCGGGCAGGAACTGGTCGAGCTGGGCCCGTTCCGCGTCCAGGAAGCTCATCCGACCGCCCCCGCCGACACGGTCACCGGAAGGTTCTCGTAGGAGCGCAGGCTGAAGGAGTCACGGCGCTGCGGAACCCCGGCCAGCGCCAACCGGGGGAAGCGCCCGACCAGTTGGCGGACCGCCTCGGCGGCCTCCATCCGGGCCAGGGCCGCGCCCAGGCAGTAGTGCGGTCCGGCGCTGAAGCTCAGCAGCCGGGTTCCGGTGCGGCGTACGTCGAAGCGGTGCGGATCCGGGTGCTGGGCCGGATCGCGGTTGGCGGCGGCCATCACCGCGGTCACATTGGCACCCATCGCGATGTCCACTCCGCTGATCTCCAGGTCCTGTTGGGCGATGCGTTCGGTCATCTGGACCGGGGTGTCCCAGCGCAGCGACTCCTCCACCGCCTGCGCGGCCAGGCCCGGATCGGCGGCGATCAGGGCCAGTTCCCCGGGGTGGCTGAGCAGGGCGTGCACGGTCAGGCCCAGCAGTCCGGTGGTGGTCTCGAAACCCGCCACGAACACCAGCACCAGCAGGTCGGTCACCTCGGCCGGCAGCAGCGACCGGGCGCCGGCCACGCCGACCAGCGCGGAGGTCAGGTCGTCGGCGGGCCGGCGCCGCCGCAGCGCGATCAGCTCGCCGAAGTAGCCGCGCAGCCGCTCGACGGCGCGGTCGGCCAGGGCCCAGTCCTCGGCCGAGCGCACCGGCTCCAGCAGTCGGCTCGCGTCGCGGCCGAGCTGCCAGAACTGCGGTCGGTCGCTCGCCGGGACGCCGATCAGCTCGCCGACCACCGCCACCGGCAGCGGATAGCCCACCAGGTCCTGGAAGTTGCCGGCCGAGCCGTCCGAGGTGGCGTCGGCCAGGTCGTCCAGCAGCCGTCGGGTGGTCCGCTCGACGGCCGGCCGGAGCGCGGCCACCCGGCGCGGGGTGAACCCCCCGCCGACCAGTTGGCGCAGTCGGGTGTGGTCAGCGCCGTTGGCGCGCAGCAGCGAGGAGTAGAAGAAGTCCGCCGCGGGATGCTCGCGCCAGTCCGGGAGGTTGGCCTCGCACCAGCTCAGGTCCGGCGCCAGGAACCGGGCGTCGGTCAGCACCGCCTGGCAGTCGTCGAACGACGTCAGGAAGAAGCTGTCGAGGTCCTTGTTGTAGTACACAGGAGCGATATCGCGCAGCTTTTCGAGTGACGGATACGGGTTCTCCCGGCCGGCCGGTGTGAATATCGCGAAGAGCGCGGACTCGGCATCCACCAGAGAAGCCTCCGAATTCCTGGGAGTTATCAGCAGCCGCCCTGGGCCGAGGACCGGAATCCCCTTTCGGCGGGGATTCGGCTCGGCGCGGCCGACTGGTCCGCGCTGGAGCGGGCAGGTACCGGTCAACGGTGCCACGGTGCGATCAGGAGGAGATCAACGAGGCGTCAACGCACGTCCGCAGGGGCGAGGTCGGCGCCGTCCGCGAGCGACGGACAGCCGAGCCGGGTGGTCGGAAACCGGCCAGATGCTCCGAACGCCCTATTCACAGACGGCTGCCGGATGAGAAGAATGGCATACGGACGGAACATGGCAGAGGTCTTCGGAACAGTCCCCGAAAATGCCGAGGCGGACCGCTTCAGGACCGAACAGGACACGCGACGATGGGGAGCGGGGTATGGCCGCCGGCAGCGACGCACTGCGTTTCACCGTGCTGGGCAGTCTGCGCGGTTGGTGCGCCGACGACGAGATCGATCTCGGCTCGCCCCAGCAGCGGGCCATGCTGGGCCTGTTGCTGTTGCGCCGGGGCGATCCGCTGACCATCGCCCAACTCACCGAGGCCGTCTGGGGCGACGACCCGCCCCCGCGCGCCGCCGGCACCCTGCGCACCTATGTCTCGCGGCTGCGCAAGGTGCTCGACCCCGAGCCGGAGGCCGGGGACACCCCGCAGGTCCTGGTGTCCGTCAGCAACGGCTACGCGCTGCGGCTCCCCCGGGCGGCGGTCGACCTGGGCGAGTTCGAGAGCTATGTGGCCGGGGCCGAGCGGGCCCGCTCGGCCGGCCGCCCGGTCGAGGCCCGCGACATGCTCCGCTTCGGACTGGCCCTGTGGACCGGTGAGCCGCTGGCGGGACTGACCGGACCAGGCATCGAGTCCCAGCGCGGGCTGCTGGCCGACAGCCGGCTCACCGCTCTGGAGACCCGGTTCGAGCTGGACCTGAGCCTGGGTGAACACGCCTCCGCCGTACCGGAGATGGAGGAGTTGGCGGCCCGGTATCCGCTGCGCGAGCGGCTCTGCGGCCTGCTGATGCTGGCCCTGCACCGGGGCGGGCGGGCCTGCGAGGCGCTCAGCGCCTACGAGCGCGCCCGGCTCGCCCTGGCCACCGAGCACGGGCTGAGCCCCGGCCCCGGACTCACCACCCTCCAGCGCCGGATCACGGCCGAGCAGTCACTCGCGCTGGTGCCCACGCCCACCGGCACCAGCCCGCGCGCGGGCTCGGAGCGTGCATCCCCCGGGCGTGCGGGCTCGGGGCGGGCGGGCTCGGGGCGGGCGGGCTCCGGGCGTGCGGGGTCCGCCGCGCCCGCGCAACTCCCGGGCGATGTGGCCGACTTCACCGGACGCCGGCAGAGCACGGCGCGGCTGAGCGAGCTGCTCGGGGCCACCGGAGCCGGTACGGCGCCGGTGCTGGTCGCGGTCTCCGGCATCGCCGGGGCGGGCAAGAGCGCCCTGGCCGTGCACACCGCGCACCGCCTGCGCGACCACTTCCCCGACGGCCAGCTCTACGCCGACCTGCGCCCGCCCGGCGCCGGGCGAGCCGACCCGGCAGCGGTGCTGGCGGCGTTCCTGCGCGCCCTGGGCGAGCCGGACACGACCACGCCCACCGCGCTGGCGGACCTGTCCGCGCTCTTCCGCACCCGGGTCGCCGATCGGCGGATGCTGATCGTGCTCGACAACGCCCACGACTCGGGCCAGCTCCGGCCCTTCGTGCCGGGCACCGCCGCCTGCGCGGTGCTGGCCACCAGCGCCACCGAGCCGACCGGGCTGCCGGACGCCCGGCTGGTACGGCTCGGCGTCATGACGCCGGGCGAGGGGCTCGCCCTGCTGCGGCGCATCGCCGGTCCCGGGCGCGTCGACGCCGAACCGGAGGCGGCCGAGCGGCTGGTCGCGCTCTGCGGACGGCTGCCGCTGGCCCTGCGGATCGCCGCCGCCCGGCTGGCCACCCGCCCGGCCTGGTCACTGGACTTCCTGGTGGACCGGCTGACCGACCCGAGCCGTTGGCCGGCCGAGATGCGGCTCGACGACGTGTCGGTGGTGGCCGGATTCCAGCGGGAGTACGACTGCCTGGACGAGGAGCACCGGCGCACGCTGCGCCTGCTGTCGCTGGCCGACCTCCCGGTCATCTCCTCGGCGGTGGCCGCCGCCGCCCTCGCCCGCCCGCAGCCGGACCTCGAAGCCCTCTGCGAGGACCTGGTCGACGCCAACCTGCTCGAATCCCCCGCGCCCGGGCGCTACCGCTTCCACCGGCTGCTGCGGTCCTTCGCCCGGCACCGCGCGGGGCACGACGACCCCGCCGCGGTCCGGGACCAGGCCGTCCGTCGGTTCGGCGGCGAGGGCGGACCGTGGTCCGACCCGGCCGCGGCCGCCTCGGCGGCCCCGCGCGCGCAGGCCGACGAGGGGGGCGCCACCGGTCCGATACCGCTGCGGCCTCGCCGCCTGGTGGCACTGTGAGGCCGCTCCGCGACCGGGCCCGCCCCCGCCGGTACCCGAACAACCTGCTAGCAGCTCCTGGAGTCGACCGTGCACCGCTCACCCACCGCACCGAGTGTCCCGGCGCCGCCCGCCGAGCTCCGCGTCCACATCCTCGGCCCGCTGCGGGTCACCGTCGACGGCGCCGACGTGGAGGTCGGGCCGCCCCAGCAGCAGGCCGTGCTGTGCGCGCTGCTGGCCCGGGCCGGCCGACCGGTGTCCGCCCGGGCCCTGGTGCAGGCCGTCTGGGGAGCCGACGCCCCGGCCCTGGCCGTCGGCGCGCTGCGCACCCACGTATCGCAGCTGCGCCGGTTGCTGGAGCCGACCCGGGCACCCCGCTCCCCGGCGCGGCTCCTGGTGTCGGCGGCCTCCGGGTACGCGCTGATGCTGGAGCCGGAGACGGTGGACCTGGCCGGGTTCGACCGCTGCCTGCGCGAGGCGGAGGCCTGCCGACGCGCCGGACGGCCGCGGCACGCGCGGCTGCTGCTGGTGGACGCGCTGGCCCTGTGGCGCGGCGAGCCGCTGGCCGGGATCCCCGGGCCCGAGGCCGACAGCCGCCGGACCCGCCTGGGCGAGCGGCGACTCGCCGCGATCGAGGCCCGCTGGGAGGTGGAGCTGGAGTCCGGCGAGCTGGACGCCGCGCTCACCGGGCTGAGCCGCGCCGTCCAGGAGCACCCGCTGCGCGAGCGCCTGCCGGAACTGCTGATGACCGCGCTCTACCGGTCGGGGCGGCAGGCCGAGGCGCTGGACGTGTACGCCCGCATTCGGCGCGCGCTGAGCGCCGAACTGAGCGTGGACCCCGGCCCGGAGCTGGCCCGCCTGCAACGGCGGATCCTGGTCGGCCGCGCCCCCGAGGCCTGGCGAGGAGAAGCCTGGCGAGGAGAAGCCTGGCAACAAGCGGCCGGGCAACGGGAAGCCGGGCAACGGGAAGCGTGGCATCCGCAGGCCGGGCAACGAGCCGGGACGGCCCCCGCCGGGCCGGTCCTGCCGCAGGTCCGGCCGGTCCTCCCGGCCGCTCCCCCGCAGGTCCTCCCGCCGATCCGGGTGCAGCGGCTGCCGCCCGCCGTGCCCGACTTCGTCGGCCGCGAGGAGGCCGTGACCCGCCTGAGCGAGGACATCGCGGTCGGCCGGTCGGTGACCATCGGCGCGATCAGCGGCATGAGCGGCGTCGGCAAGACGGCCCTGGCCCTCCAGGTCGCGCACCGGCTGCGGGCGCACTTCCCGGACGGAGTGTTCTTCGTGGACCTGTTCGGCCACTCCACCCGCCCGGTCGAACCCGGCCTGGTCCTGCGCAGGCTGCTGCGGGCGCTGGGCGAGGACGACCACCGGATCCCGGAGGACGACACCGAACGGGCCGCCCTGTACCGGTCGCTGCTGGCCGACCGGAGGCTGCTGATCGTCCTGGACAACGCCCGCGACCCGGCCCGGATCCGCGACCTGCTCCCGGGCGGGCCCGGCTGCGCGGTCCTGGTCACCAGCCGCACCCGGCTGTTCGGGCTGCCCGGAGCCACCTCGGTGGACCTGCGCCCGCTCACCGCCGCGCAGGCGCGGTCGCTGCTGGTCCGGCTGATCGGCGAGCCGCGGGTACGGGCGGAGGAGCAGGCCGCGGCGCGGCTGATCCACGCCTGCGGATACCTGCCGCTGGCCGTGCGGGTGGTCGGCGCCCGGCTGGCCGCCCGGCTCGGGCAGCCGATCGCGCGGACCACCGCGGAGCTGGCCGACGAGGAGCGCCGGCTGGCCGACCTGTCCCTGGGCTCGCAGGCGGTGCTGACCACCTTCCGGCTGGGCATCAGGCTCCTCGACGCCGAGCACGGCCGCGCCTTCCAGCTGCTCTCCCTGCCCGACGCCGCCGAACTCACCCTGGCCGCGGCCGCGTCCCTGCTGGACCGCACGGAACGGGACGCGGAGAACCTGTGCGAAGCCCTGGTCGACCTCAGCCTGCTGGAGTCGCCGTCACCGGGCCGCTACCGGTTCCACGACCTGCTGCGGATCTTCGCCCGGCAGACCGCCGCTGAGGCCCTGCCCGGCACCCAACGGGACGCCGCACTGGCCCGGCTGTCCTGAACTCCCCCGCGCCGACCAGCGGAACCGGGTTCGGAACCGGGTCGATCGGCGCACACCTCGCCCCGCACCTGGCCCCCTCGCAGAAGGACCGCCGTATGGACGGAACCGCGCTACTGGACGCCCTGCTGACCCCGGAGGGATCCGCTGATCCGTACCCGCTCTACGCCCGGGCCCGCGAGCTCGGCCCGGTCGCCCCGGCCCGGGACGGCATCCTGCTCGTCAGCTCCTACCGGACGGCCCGGCAGCTGCTGCGCGATCCCGGCTTCGGCGTCATGGACCGTACCTTCCGGGAGGCCGCCGACCCCGAGTTCCTCACCCATGCGTCGCACCGGATGACCAGCGCCTCCCTGCTGGAGCTGAACCCGCCCGACCACGGCCGGATCCGCTCGCTGCTGACCGCGGTCTTCACCGCCCGCCGGGTGGCCACGCTGGGGCAGACCGTCACCGCGATCGTCGAACGCCTGCTGGACGAGCTGGCGGAGCTGGCCGCCGACGGCGACCCGGTCGACTTCATGGACGCCTTTGCCTTCCGGCTGCCGGTCGCGGTGATCTGCGAACTGCTCGGGGTGCCACAGCAGGACGGCTTCCAGTTCCGGCAGCTGGCCTCGGCCGCCAGCGCCTCGATGGAGTCGGCCGTACGACCGGACGAACTGCGCCGGGCCGACACCGCCGCCGACGAACTGGGCGACTACTTCGCCG
>Ga0302314_10023024_pt1 | contig 10190 bp, 9 predicted proteins | sample III_Palsa_N2_3_FD_200533 | JGI IMG/M metagenome (GOLD analysis project Ga0302314, IMG submission 200533) | Peat permafrost microbial communities from Stordalen Mire near Abisko, Sweden - III_Palsa_N2_3 | ecosystem: Environmental > Terrestrial > Soil > Palsa > Peat permafrost | place: Sweden...
CGCGCGCAGACTCCCGCTCGACTCCGCGTCGGTCGACCTCGTCTTCATGGACCCGCCCTACGGCGACCACATCGACTACTCGAGCGACCCGGAGTGTATCGGTAAGCTCTCCGCCTACTCCGACGCCTACTATCACGCGATGCACGCGGCCTTCCGCGAGGCGGCGCGCGTGCTCCGGCCAGGCGGCATCCTCGGCGTGTACGTCTGCGACTACTTCGAGAAGAAGAAGGGCTTCGTACCGGTGGGCTTCCGGCTCTTCATGAGCATCGCGTCGATGCTCGAGATCGTGGACGTCGTGGCGGTCGTGCGTCACAACAAGTCGCTAGGCATGGGCAACTTCCACATGGCTGCGGAGAGCGGGAACTTCTTCCTGCGCGGGTTCAACTACCTGTTCATCGCGCGCAAGCCAGCGCACAATCCCAAGGTCCGTCGGGGGAGGAACCCATGAGAGCACTCGGTACCCTTGGCTTCGTGATGGTCTCCGTCTTCGTCGCGTGCGGTAGCAGCGGCTCGGGCTCGAACAGCGGTTCCAGCGGAGGCGGCTCCTCGAGCTCGGGGGGTACGAGCTCCGGCGGCTCGTCGAGCGGCAGCTCCGGTGGCACTTCGAGCGGTGTGACCAACGGCCCGGTTCCCACGATCGGCGGCTGCGCGATCTTTCCGGTCGACAACGCGTGGAATACGCGGGTCGACGACCCGACCACGTGGCCGGTCGACCCGAGCTCCGCGACGTACATCGCCAACATGGCGGCCACGACCCACATTCACCCGGACTGGGGCGACTACTCGCCGGACGGTTACGGCATCCCCTGGACGACAGTGCCGTCGACGCAGCCCGGAGTCGCGATCACGTTCACCCAGAGCGCCTCGCAGAGCGACCCGGGGCCGTACCCCATTCCGCCGAACGCCGAGGTCGAGGGCGACGGCCAGAGCGGCGACCAGCATGTCCTCGTCCTTCAAACGGGGACCTGCAAGCTCTTCGAGATGTGGCAGAGCAGCTATACGAACCCCGGCTGGAGCTGCGGGTCCGGTGCGATCTTCGACCTCGGCTCCGACACGCTTCGTCAGGACGGCTGGACGTCTGCCGACGCCGCGGGCCTGCCGATCCTGCCCGGCCTCGTGAAGCTCTCCGAGGTGCAGGCCGGCGCTATCAACCACGCCATCCGCTTCACGATGGACAAGACCCAGCAGGGGTACATTCACCCCGCGACGCACGCCGCCGGAACCGCCAACACGTCGCTCCCTCCCATGGGCTTGCGCCTCCGCCTCACGGCGAGCTTCGACACGTCGTCGTTCACGGGCCCGTCGCTCGTCGTCGTCACTGCGCTCAAGCAGTACGGCGCACTTCTCGCGGACAACGGCTCCAATTGGTACTTCTCAGGCGACAGCGACAACGGCTGGACGTCGGACATGATGGGCGACCTCAACTCCCAGCTCGAGAACGTGAAGGGAAGCGACTTCGAGGTCGTCCAGACGGGCACCATCTCGACCGCGGGTCTCTAGGCGGCCGGGCTGCGGTAGACGCGAGCGGTAGGCGCAGCCGTCCATCGCGCCGGCGAGCCCTCACGCGGGAGGATCCTTGTTTTCGCGCGGTTGGGCGTCGCGAGCGTCCTTTTCTCAATGCGAGTTGAGGATACGAGCGATGACTCGCATCATCCCCTCATGACCACCGCGTTCGTCGCTCCGCTGCCGCATCTGGATCCGCCGCGCGTGCCGGGCCTCCCGCTGATCGGAAGCCTGCTCGACTTCCGGCGCGATCGATTCAGCCTCGCGCTCCGGGTCGCCCGCCAGCAAGGCGAGCTCGCGGAGCTCGGGATGGGCTTCTTCAAGCTCCTCATGGTGTCCTCGCCGGCTGCGGCGCACGAGGTGCTCGTCGAGAAGGCCGATGCGTTCAAGAAGAGCGCGGGCCTGTCGATCTTCGCCAAGCCGCTGCTCGGCGAGGGACTTCTCACGAGCGAACGCGAGGTCCACAAGCGGCAGCGCCGGATGATGGCGCCCGTCTTCGCGCACAAGCGCATCGCCGGGTACGGCGACGTGATGGTCGCCAAGACGGAGACCGCCGCGAAGCGCATCGCCAGCCGTGCCACGACCGATCTCGCCGACGAGATGATGCGGCTCACGCTCGACATCGTCGGCAAGACGCTCTTCGACGCCGAGCTCGCCGGCGACGCCTCGACCATCGGCACGTCGCTGACGCAGGCGATGGAGCAGATGATGAACGCGCTCATCCGCCTCGTCCCGCTCCCGCCCATCGTGCCCACGCCGGGCAACCTCCGGATGCGTCGCTCGGTGCGTAGCCTCGACGACGTGGTCTTCTCGATGATCCGCGAGCGGCGCGCGAGCGGCGTCGACCGCGGCGACATGCTGGGAATGCTCCTGGCCACGCGCGACGCCGACGACGGGACCGTGCTCGACGATCGCGAGATCCGCGACCAGGCGATGACGATCATGCTCGCCGGCCACGAAACGACCGCGAACGCCCTCGCGTGGACGTTCTATCTGCTCGCGCGGAACCCCGAGGTGCGCGAGCGCCTGGAGCGCGAGGTCGACGCCGTGCTCGGCGATCGCACCGCGACGACCCAGGACCTGCCCCAGCTACCCTTCACGTTACAGGCGCTCAAGGAGGCGATGCGCCTGTACCCGCCGGCTTACGTCCTCGGCCGCACTACCACCCGCGACGTGACCATCGGCGGAGCCCGCCTCGCGAAGGGACGGGTCCTCCTCGTCAACGTGGCCGGGATCCATCGGCGCCCGGAGGCGTTCGCGAACCCGGACCGGTTCGACCCCGATCGCTTCGCCCCCGAGCGCGAGAGGAAGCTCCCGCAGCTCGCCTACATGCCGTTCGGAGCTGGCCCGCGCGTCTGCATCGGCAACCATTTCGCGCTCATGGAGGGGCACCTGATCCTCGCCACGCTCGCGCGCAAGCTTCGCTTCGAGCTCCTGTCCACGCGGCCGATCCTGGCCGAGCCCCTCGTGACGCTGCGTCCGAAGGGCGGCGTGCCCGTGCGCGTCGTCGCCCGGGCCTGAAGCCCGGGCCCGAACACAGAGCTGGGTCGGCGAAGGACCGATCGGGGCACGTCCACCGTGGGCCGCGTCCTGATGCGCCCGATGCTCAACGTGGATCGACGAGAGCCCAGCGTGTGCACACTTCCATGCGGTATTTCCGCAAACTTCCGGTACGGCGGTGAGAGGCCCCACTCTTGCTCCAGGTGGGGGGCATGTACGTACCCCGCGCTTCACGCTCGCTGGTCCCGATCTCGATCGCGCTCGCAGCAGGCGCCCTCGCCATCGCGTGCTCGAGCGCGCCGTCGCCGTCCTCGTCGATCTTCGTGCATGGCCAGAGTGAGACGGGCGGTGCGGCGAGCGACGACGGCGGCGTGGGCAACTCGACCGGCAGCGGCGCGGCTCCCAACTTGTCTGGCAACTTGGCGCCGACGGTCGATGCGGCCCCCCCGTGCGTCAACCTGCAGTGCCAGCAGGTCGCGTGCGCGAGCGGCACCACGACGACGGTGAGCGGCACGATCTACGATCCGGGCGGCGTGAACCCGCTCTACAACGTCGTCGTCTACGTGCCGAACGCGCCCGTGCAGCCCTTCACCGACAGCGCGACCTGCGACACGTGCGCTGCGCTCTACACTGGCGAGCCGCTCGTCACGGCCAACACGGACGCCACCGGCAAGTTCACGCTCACCAACGTCCCGGCCGGCACGAACATCCCGCTCGTCATCCAGATCGGCAAGTGGCGTCGCCAGATCACCGTTCCTACGGTCACCAGCTGCGTCGACAACCCGCTCACGAACGTCGACCAGACGCGCCTCCCCAAGAACCGCACCGAGGGCGACCTGCCGAAGATGGCCGTGTCGACCGGCGGCGCGGACTCGCTCGAGTGCCTGCTCCAGCGCATCGGCGTGGATCCGGCGGAGTACACGTCGTCCACGGGCGCCGAGCGCGTGCACATCTACCAGGGTACAGGCGGCAATGCCGAGAGCGGCGGCTCCCCGGCGAGCCAGACGTCGCTCTGGGACTCCGAGGCGGACCTCGCCCAGTACGACATCGTGATCCTCTCTTGCGAGGGTGGCGAGTACGGGAGCACTAAGCCGGCTACTTCGCTCGAGGCGCTCGAGGCCTACGCGAACGCGGGCGGTCGCGTCTTCGCATCGCACTTCCACTACTACTGGTTCGAGGGCGCAGGCTCTTCGACCGATTTCGAGGGCACGGCGAACTGGGCGCCCGGGAGCAACGCGATTGGCTCCGGCTCCGACAACGTCACGAGCGGAGCCATCAACACGACCTTCCCGAAGGGCGTCGCATTCCAGCAGTGGATGCAGGAGACCAACTCGCTCCAGGCCGACGGAACGATGGAGATCGAGGACTCTCGACAGAACGCGAGCGTGAACCCCACGGTCAACACCGCGTCCGAGGCGTGGATCACGGATACGACCGTGCCGACGATGACGGCCAACGGAAAGACCGGACCGACGACGATGTACTTCGACTTCAACACGCCGGTCGCCGCGACCCCCGCCAATCAGTGCGGGCGCATCGTGTACAGCGACCTGCACGTCGGCGCCGCGGCCGCGAACTACGCTTCCAGCAACGTGGTGCCCACGGGTTGCAGCACGTCACCGCTCACTCCCCAGGAGAAGGCGCTCGAGTTCATGCTCTTCGATCTGTCGTCCTGCGTGACGCCCGACTCGGCGCCTCCCACGCCGCCCGCTCCGACGCCGCCTCAGCCGAAGTGAACCGAGCCGTCCGGCTCGGGTTTGCGGTGACGCGCTTGCGGAGAGGCGCCGCGACGCGGTATCCGCGGTCGCATGGAAGGCCGTAAGCCCGTCGCGGAGCGAGCGTGGCCGCTCTGGCTCGCGCTCGCCGCGGCAGTCGCCTTCCGGTGGCCTGCGATCGAGCACGCCACGGAGACGAACTCGGACGCCGCGGTGGTCGGTCTCCAGGCCATGCACTTCCTCCGCGGCGAGCTGTCGCCTCTGCTCTGGGGGAGCGGGTACCAGACGTCAGTGGATTCGGCGTTCGCGGCGCTCGTCTTCGGCCTGTTCGGCCCTAGCGCGCGCGCTCTCGTGACGTCGTCGCTCGCGCTGCACCTCGTGCTGATGAGCTTCGCGTGGAGCACGCTGGCGCGCCGGCTAGACCCCATCCGCGCCGCGCTCGCGCTCGTCCCCCTCGTCTACACGTCGTCCCCCCTCCAGACCTACATTCTCTATCCGCCGCGCCAGGCCTCGCTCACGATCGCGGTCGCGGCGGTCTGGGCGCTGGACCGCGCCGCCGACTCGCGGGCGGTGCGCGCCTTCGCCGTGGGCGGTTTCATGCTCGCGCTCGCGTGCTTCGCCGACCCCTACGCGCTCGTCCTCGTGCCGCCCGTTCTCGCGTTCGGTCTCGCATGTGCGATCGACCCCGCGGACCGCGCGGGCTCGCGTGGCCGGCTGGTCGGACTCGCGCTCGGCCTCGGCCTGGGTGCCGTGCCCTTCGCGATGCTCCGAGCCAGCGCGCGGGCGACGTCCGGACAGCTCGTGCTCTCGGGCGCGACGATCGCGCACAACGCACGGCTCCTCGGCGACGCGCTCGCCTGGACGGTGGGGGCGCGCGCGTGGGCTACGAGCGGTGCCGCGAGTTATTCGCCCTGGGCCGGGCCTCCTGCCGTGCGCGGGCTCGTCGCCGTCGGCGGCACGTTGCTCTTCGCGCTCGTTCTCGCTGGCGGCGCGGCCGTCTTCCTGAAGCGGATCCCCTGGACGGTGCGCAGGCTCGGTGTCGTCGGCGGCCTCGCCGTGCCCGTGACGATCGGGGGCTACCTGCTCTCGCCCATGGTGATGGACCTCTTCTCGGCCCGTTACCTCGCGGCGATCCCGCTCCTTGCGCCGTTCGCCCTCGCGCCTCTTGCATGGCTCCTCGGCGCGCGGAAGCTGGCGCCGCTGGTGGCGACGTGCGCGGTAGCGTCCGGCGTGGCCGGCTGGGTGGGCTACGGGCCGTTCCTGCGTGCGACCCACGGGGGACCGAACGACGACGCGGCGATCGAGCACGCGCTCGAGGCGCTCGGCGTGAGGTATGCGGTTGCGGACTACTGGACGGCGTACCGCCTCACGTTCCTCACGAACGAGGCGCTCGTCGTCGTACCCGTGAACGAAGCGGAGGACCGTTACCCGCCCTACCGGCAGATGGTGGATGCGGCGCCCGTCGTGGCGTACCTGTACGACCCCCAGCGCTCACGCGAGGACCCAACGTGGATGGAACAGCGCGTGGAATCCGGGCAGACGCCCTACCAGCGGGACTTCGCCATCGTCCACGCGGGGCGCTACCGGGCGCTCGTGCTGCGGCGATGAGCGAGGGTCAGGCGTCCGCGGGACGGCGAGTCCGCGCAGAGGGCGGCTCGGTCTACACCAGAGGCGGCGGGCGGTTCGAGGGGACCGTGGGGACGATCGCGTAGTCGACCGCCGCGAGGTACCGCGCCGGCGCTGCCTCGAACATCGACCGCGTCACGATCCCGTCCTCGCCGTCGACCCGATCGATCGCGAGGATCCCGTCGAGGTGATCGATCTCGTGCTGGAGCAGCTCCGACGTCGCCCGGTCGAGCTTCGTCCACTCCTGCGGCATGCCCTCGGCGTCGGTGAAGCGAACCGAGATCGATTCGTGCCGGCGTACCCGGACGAGGAGGCTCGGGAACGACATGCAGTCGTCCCACATCGTGATGAGCGCCTCGCTCTTCCAGGCGATCTCCGGGTTGGCGAGGAGCTGCGGGCCGTCGCCGAGGTCGAGCACGAGGAAGCGCTGCGCGACGCCGACCTGCGGTGCCGAGATGGCGCGCCCGAAACCGCGTGCCGCGCGGAAGTCCGACAGTGCCCTCGTGAGAAGCTTCACGCTGTGCGCGAACGCGGGGTCATGAACGTCCGCGACGGGCTGCGCGACCGTGCGGAGGCGAGGGTCACCGAGCTGCAGGACGGCGGGGGACAGGGTGTCGGCGCTCATGGGGTGAGGTTTACTTTGATTCGAGGGTCCGGGCACGTTTCTCGAGCTCGTCGGCCCCGGCCGCGTAGCGTGCCGACAGGGGCGTCGCGCGCGCCCTCGCGACGCCGACGTGGAGCGCGGCCGCCGCGCCCGCCCGGTCGCCTTTCGCTTCGAGCACGTCTGCCTCGAGCGCGTACAGACGCAGCATGCGGCCCCCGTAGACGAGGGGAAGTGCCCGGCCGAGAGCCGTGAGCGCGTCGTCGTAGCGCTTCATCGCGGCGTACGCGAGCGCGAGCCGCGCTGGGGGGTTGTAGTCGTTCGGGAAGTCGCGAGCGCTCTGCTCGAGCATGGGTATTGCGCGCTCGGGGGAGCCGAGGGCGAGGTAGGCCCCGAGGCGGTGCGCGTCGAAGACCGCGCGCGTCGCGGCGTCGGGGGCGCGGGACGCTTGCGCGTCGAGGTACGCTGCCCACTGCGTCGCCACCGTGTGCGCATCGTCGGTGCGCTTCTCTTCGTTCAGGGCCTCCACGATGGCCTCGTAGAGGTCCGACCGATCGTCGGCGAGGATGGGCTCGTCCGGATTGGCGACCGTCTTGCGAGCGCGCTCGACGAGGTGCCCGAGCATCGGCTCGCGCGCGTCGGCGGCGAGCTGCAGGGCGCAGCCGAGCGCGAACGTCGTCGCGCGCCCGGCGCCTCGAGGGATGCCGGGTAGCTCGCGCTCGGCCGCAGCGGCGCAGCCGGCGTACTCCTTCTTCCCGGCGAGCGCGTCGAGCTCGGCCTCGAGGTTCGCCGCGGGGCCCGACAGCGCGATGGGCGCGCCCTTCGCGGCCGCTGCGCTCGCGCCAGCGAGCAGCGCGACGAGCTCGTCCGCCGTCGCCGAGTTCGCCCACGTGAGCACGGTCGTGTCGTTGGTTGGATCCACGACGTACAGCGTCGGCCACGAGTGCATCGGATGCGCGGCGACCCACGCGGCGTTCTCGGGCTTCTCGGTGTCGATCGAGGCCCACGTGTACTCCGCCGCGTGCGCCAGGACCTTCGGGTCGCGGAAAGTGAAGGCACGCATGCTGAGGCACGTGTGGCACCAGGGGGCCCAGGCATCGACGAAGACGAGACGGTGCACCGCGCGGCCGTCGGCCAGCGCGCGGGCGTAGTCGTCTTCGACGAAGGACAGGGAGGAGGACGGGGAGGAGAGCGGGCTCGGGGCCGCTGCCGGGGCTGGGGCCGCCGTGCCGCAGGCCGTGGAAACGATCACCGCCATCGAAGCGAGCAGCAGGGTTCGCATGTCGTCCCTCCGCGGTAGCCCGAAATGGATTCGCGTGTACAGTCCCTCGGTCATGGCTGCGGTCGCTGCACCCTCGTCCTCCGCGGGAGGACTTCGCGTCTTCGCGAGCATCAGCCGCCTTCACATCGTCGCGATTGCCGCGCTCGGCACCTTCACGTTCGGTTGGCTATTCACGGGACGCTACCCGTGGGCTCTCTCCGCGGTCTGCGCGCTCGACTGGTTCCTCGTGAACCTCCTCAACCGCGTCGTCGATATCCCCGAGGACCGCGCCAACCAGATCACAGGCACCGACTTCGTCGCGCGCCACGCCGCGGCCGTTCGCGCCTTCGGTCTTGCGACGCTGTTCGCGTCGTTCGTGCTCGTCTACCTCGCGCTTCCCGCGATCACGCCCTACCGCGTCGCCTACCACGCGCTCGGGCTCGCCTATAACTGGCCCCTCTTGCCCGGGCGTTCCCGCATCAAGCAGCTCTACTTCTGGAAGAACACGGCGTCCGCCACGGGGTTCATGCTCACGTGCTTCGCGTACCCGCTCGCTCAGGCCCACCACGCGCGCGAGCCGCTCGCCGTGGGAATCACGCCGGTGACCGTCGCGCTGACCGCTGCGTTCTTCTTTCTCTTCGAGCTCTCGTACGAGGTCATCTACGACCTGCGCGACGCGCGTGGAGACGCCGAGGCGGGGGTGCGGACCTACCCGGTCGTGCACGGCGAGCGCGGCGCGACGCGGATCATCGACGCGCTCTGCGTGGGGTCGCTCCTGACCCTCGCGGTCGGATTCGCCGCGCACGTGGTGCCCTGGCGGATCGCGGTGATGGGCATCGCTCCGCTCGCGCAGATCGTTCTGTACAAGCGCTGGCTCCGTCGTGGCATCACGTCCGGCGACTGCGTCGGGCTCACCTGGCTCGGCGCCGCGCTCCTCGTCGCCTACCACGCGTGGGTCGCGCTCGGGCTGCCCGGGGTCGGCGCGTGATGCGCGGTATCGAGCTCGCGTGCGCGGCGATCGTCGTCGCGTACGTCGCGCTGCGCCTGCGCCGGGCGGACGGCTCGCGCATGGCGGTGGCCCAGCGGCTGGCGGCGCTCGCGTGCGCGGCGTGGGTCGGCGAGGACTCCGTCATCCGCGCGTACGGCTTCTACGGCTACACGCCGCAATGGTCGGTGTGGCTCGACCAGGTGCCGCTGCTCATCGTGGCGATCTGGCCCGTCGTCATCGACTCCGCGCACGGCCTGGCGCGGCAGCTCACGTCGGGTCCAGTGCGTGTCGCGCTCTTGGCGGGCGCGCTCGTCCTCGCGGACGCATCGCTCATCGAGCCCATCGCCGTGCACGCGGGGCTCTGGTCGTGGAGCGCGGACGAGCCGCGCGCCCTCTTCGCGGTGCCGCTGGTCGGCGTCGTCGGATGGTCGCTCTTCACCACGGCGGCCGTCGCGGCGTTCGAGGCTCTGGACGCCCGCGGCGCGCGAGCCGCGTGGAGCTTCGCGGTCGTGCCCGTCGCGCCGCTCGCGACGCACGCGGCGCTCGTCGTCGTCTGGTGGGGTGCGTTTCGCTGGTTCGGCGGCGGCGCATCGCCGTGGACGCCATCGCTCGTCGCCTGGGGGCTGCTCGGCCCCGCGACCGTGCTGGCGTGGCGTGCCGGCCCGCGTGTCTCGGTCGCATCCGTGATGGCGCGCGCGCCGGGGGCGGCGTTCTTCTTCGTGCTCCTGGCGGCGACGGCGCGCGACTCCCCGCCGCTCGTGGCGTACGCGCTGGCGTTCGCGCCTCCGTACGTCGCGCTTGTCGCGAGGGCCGCGAGCCGCGCGCTCTACCCGCCGCGCCGGAGCTCGTACCTGCGCGTCTCGCCGAGCCGCTCGAACCCCTCGTCGTGACAGGAGAACACGAGGATCTGCTGCTTGCGTGACGCCCGGTAGAGGATGCGCATCATCTCGCCGAGCCTTCCCTTGTCGGTGTTCACGAAGGCGTCGTCCAGCACGA
>Ga0302314_10023027_pt1 | contig 10189 bp, 7 predicted proteins | sample III_Palsa_N2_3_FD_200533 | JGI IMG/M metagenome (GOLD analysis project Ga0302314, IMG submission 200533) | Peat permafrost microbial communities from Stordalen Mire near Abisko, Sweden - III_Palsa_N2_3 | ecosystem: Environmental > Terrestrial > Soil > Palsa > Peat permafrost | place: Sweden...
CATGCTGCCGGGCAGCCAGCCCCGGCCGGGCGGGCTGATGGCCGCATCGACTGCGAGGTCCTCGTCATCGGCGGCGGCTCCACCGGGGCCGGAGTCGCCAGGGACGCGGCCATGCGAGGATTTTCGACCGTCCTGGTGGAGCGCGCCGACATGGCCACCGGCACCACCGGCCGGTTCCACGGCCTGCTGCACTCCGGCGGCCGTTACGTGGTAAAGGATCCCACGGCCGCGCAGGAGTGCATCGGGGAGAACGTCATCCTGCGCCGGATCGCCGACGACACCATCGAGGACACCGGCGGGCTGTTCGTCACCACGCCGATCGACGACCCCGGCTACGCCGACAAGTTCATCCAGGGCTGCAAGGCGACCGGGATCGAGGTGCAGGAGATCGGAGTCGCCGAGGCGCTCCGCCGTGAGCCGCGGCTCAATCCGCGTATCTCCCGTGCCCTTGTCGTGCCCGACGCGACGGTCGACGCGTGGAAGATGGTCTGGTCCTGCGTCAGGTCGGCCCGGCAGTACGGCGCCACGGTCCTCCCCTACCACGAGGTCATCTCGGTGATCAGGGACGGAACCAGGGTCGCGGGCGCCGTGGTGCGCGGCCCCGACGGCGAGCTGCGGATCCGGGCCGAGGTCGTGATCAACGCGGCCGGGGCCTGGGCCGGCAAGATCGCGGCCATGGCGGGCTGCGAGGTCAAGGTGCGGCCCGGCAAGGGCATCATGGTGGCCACCAACCACCGGCTGGTGAACACCGTGGTCAACCGCTGCGAGATGCCCGCCGACGGGGACATCCTGGTGCCGATCAGGACGGTCAGCGTCATCGGCACCACGGACACCCTGGTCGACGACCCGGACGACTGGCCGATCACTCGGCAGGAGATCGACGAGATGCTCACGGCGGGCGAGAACCTGGTGCCCGGTTTCCGTGAGTCGAGGACCCTGCGCGTGTGGGGCGGCGTCCGGCCGCTCTTCCAGGACTCCGGGCCGGCCGAGACCAGGGACGTGACCAGGGCGCATGCCGTGCTCGACCACCGGGCCCGGGACGGGGTCGAGGCGTTCCTGACCATCACCGGCGGCAAGTTCTGCACCTACCGGCTGATGGCGCAGGACGCCGTCGACGCCGCCTGCGGCGTGCTCGGCACCAGCCGGCCGTGCCGGACCGCGGACGAGCCGCTGCCCGACTCGGGGGAGCAGCGGTTCTACCGGATCGGCTCGCGGCTGGCCGGCCGGGAGCGGACCCTGCACGACGAGCAGCTGATCTGCGAGTGCGAGCTCGTCCGGCGCGGCGCCCTGGAGGACGCGATGGCGCGCCGCGGCGCGGCGAGCCTGGACGACATCCGCCGCGCGCTCCGCCTGGGGATGGGGCCCTGCCAGGGGGGGTTCTGCACCTACCGCGCCACCGGCATCCTGCATCAGCAGACGAACCTGACCGCACCCGCCGCGAACCGCGCCCTGCTGGAGTTCCTCCAGGAGCGCTGGAAGGGCGTGCATCCACTGCTGCACGGCGATCAGCTCCGGCAGGCCTGGCTGGACGACTGGATCTTCCAGGGCGTGCTGGACGTGGAGCACCTTCCGCTGGCCGACTCCGAGCGGGCGCGGGTGTGAGGAGTCAGCCAGGCATCCGGGCCGCTGACGCGGTCGTGCTGGGAGCGGGCATGGCCGGGCTCACCGCGGCGGTCCGGCTAGCCGAGGCCGGCCTCCGCGTCGTCACCGTGGCCAAGGGCCTCGGCTCGCTCCGGCTCGCCCCGGCCACCATCGACATACTCGGGTACGCGCCCGGCCGGGTGGACAGCCCGGCCGAGGCGCTGCCCGGCTTCGTGGCCGCCCGCCCGCACCATCCGTACGCCGCGGTCACCCCCGGCGTGCTGGCCGACAGCCTGCGCTGGCTCGCCGAGCACGTGCAGGCCTACGCCTACGTCGGCGACGCCAGCGCCAACATGCTGCTGTCGACCGCCATCGGCGTCCCGCGGCCGAGCGCCGTGGTACCCGAGACGATGGCCGGCGGCGACGTCCGCTCGCTCCGCAGCGTCGCGATCGCCGGACTGCGGGCGCTGAAGGACTTCCACCCGGCGCTGGCGGCCGATAACCTCCGCGCGGCAGCCGCCGCTGACGGCCTGGCCATCGAGGCCAGGCCGGTGATGCTGAGCCCGCCGACCGACGGCGAGGCCGACGTCGGCACGCTCGGCTTCGCCCGCAGGTTCGAGGACCCGGGTTTCCGCGGCGCCTTCGCCGCCGAGCTGCGCGCCGAGCTGCGCGACGAGCAGGCGGTCGGGGTTCCCGCGGTGCTCGGGTTCGACCAGGTGCGGACGGTCTGGACGGAGCTGCAGGACGCGATCGGGCGGCCGCTGTTCGAGATCCCTACGATGCCGCCGTCGGTGCCCGGCATGCGGCTGGCCAGCGCACTGCAGGAGCGGCTGCGCCGGGCGGGCGGGCGGTCCGTGCTCGGCGCCGAGGCCGTGGGCCCGGAAATCCGCGACGGCAAGCTGGTCGGCGTGCGGGTCCGCGCCGGGAACAGGGAGACCACGCGGCTGGCCCGCTGGGTGGTGCTGGCGACCGGCGGGCTGGCCTCCGGCGGTATCGGTGTCGACCTCGGCGGCACCGCCACCGAGCCCGCGCTCGGGCTGCCGGTATTCGGGCCGGACCCCGGCGGGCCCGCGTTCCTGCCCGGCTACCTCGACGAGCACCCGATGGGCACGGTCGGGCTGCGGGTCGACGCCCGGCTCCGCCCGGTCGGCGAGGACGGCGAGCCGGTCCACCCGAACGTGCTCGCGGCCGGGGCCATCATCGGCGGGGCGCGGCCGTGGCGGGAGAAGTCCGGTGACGGCATCAGCCTGTCCACCGGTTACCTTGCGGCCGGGACGATCCTGGAGGATGCCGGATGACCGACGAGCCCGCGTTCGATTTCATCCGCGACTCCCTCGACCACTGCGTCAAGTGCACGATCTGCGAGACCGCGTGCCCGGTGGCCAACGCCACCCCGCTGTTTCCCGGGCCGAAGTACGTCGGCCCCCAGGCCGAGCGCTTCCGCACGCCGGGGTCCTCGGTCGATTCCTCGCTCGACTACTGCTCCGGCTGCGGCATCTGCTCGCAGTCCTGCCCGCAGGGCGTGCACGTGGCCGAGATCAACTCGCGGGCCAGGGCGACGATGAAGCAGCAGAAACGGATGCCGCTGCGCGACCACCTGCTGTCCAGGCCGAGCGTCGAGGGCAGGCTGGCCACGCCGGTCGCGCCGCTGGCCAACTTCGTGCTGTCGAACCGGGTGTTCCGCCTGCTGGCCGAGCGGACCCTGGGGATCCACCGTGACGCGCCGCTGCCGACGTTCGCCGGCCGGACGTTCCAGCGCTGGGCGCGCCGCCACCCGCAGCCCGCGGCCGGCCGTGAGGTCGTGTACTTCCACGGCTGCAGCGCCAACTACTTCCAGCCAGAGCTCGCCGAGATGACCGTGGCCGTGCTCGAGCACAACGGATTCCGGGTGCTGGTGCCGCCGCAGGACTGCTGCGGCCTGCCGCTGCAGTCCAACGGGATCTTCGACACGGCCAGGTCCTACGTCCGCCGCCTGGTCGGCAACCTGGCTCCGTACGCCAGGGCGGGCAACCAGATCGTGGCCACCTCGACCAGCTGCGGCCTGATGCTCAAGCGCGAGGCCATCGAGATCCTGGGCATCGAGGACGACGATCTGCGCGTGGTGAGCGAGCACACCTACGACATCTGCGAGTTCCTGGCGGACCTGGACGCGGCCGGGGAGCTCAGGACCGATTTTTCGGCCGTTCCGTTGACCGTCACCTACCACGCTCCGTGCCAGCAGCAGGGGCACGGGATCGGCAAGCCGGCCCTGGACCTGCTCGCCCTGGTCCCGGAGCTGAAGGTGATCGAGCTGGACCGGGCCTGCTGCGGCATCGCCGGCACCTATGGGATCAAGCGCGAGAAGTACGACATCGCGATGAAGGTGGGCCAACCCCTGTTCGACGACATCACCGGCTCCGCGGCCGACCTGTCGGTCTGTGACAGCGAGACCTGCCGGTGGCAGATCACCCACGCCACCGGACGGCAGTCCGTGCACCCGGTCGAGGTCCTGCACCGGGCCTACGGGCTGCGCTGACCCTGGCCGAGATGACCCAGGGCGTGGAACCAGCTTCGAGGGACGGTGGCAGCACAGCGATGGTCGGGATCGTGATCGTGTCGCACAGCGCCAAGCTGGCCGACGGGGTGGTCGAGCTCGCCAGGGAGATGGCCGGGCCGGACGTCTTGATCGTCGCCGCCGGCGGCCTGGATCTGCCGGGCCGCCCGCTCGGCACCGACGCCGCCGGCGTGGCCGGCGCGGTGCAGCAGGCCTGGGGCGACGACGGCGTGCTGGTACTGATGGACCTGGGCAGCGCCGTCCTCTCGGCCGAGCTGGCGCTCGAGCTGCTGCCGGAGGAGCACCGGCCCGGGGTGCTGCTGTGCGAGGCGCCGATCGTGGAGGGCGCCGTGGCCGCCGCGGTGGCCGCGCGGCTGGGCGAGCCGCTGGACCGGGTAGCCGCCGAGGCGCGCGGCGGGCTGGCCGGCAAGATCGCTCACCTGGGCGGGCCCGCCGGGGAGCCGGCCGGCCAGCAGCCGGCCCCTGGGGCGGACGGCGCTTCCGGGCCGGACGGCGCTTCCGAGGCGGACGGCGCTTCCGAGGCGGACGGCGCTTCCGAGGCGGACGGCGCACTTGAGACGCGGATCCGGGTGTCCAATCCGCTCGGGCTGCACGCCCGCCCCGCCGCCAGGTTCGTGCAGACGGTCGGCCAGTTCGACGCGAAGGTCACCGCGGAGAACATGACCTCCCGCGCGGGCCCGGCCAGCGCGCGAAGCCTTAACGGCGTCGCCACCCTCGGGGTCCGCCAGGGGCACGAGGTCCTGGTGCGGGCGACGGGGCCGCAGGCCGCTGAGGTGCTCAGCGCCCTGCGGGATCTCGCCGCTCGCAACTTCGACGAGCCCGCGGACGGCCAGCAGCCCGAAGCCCAGCAGCCCGAAGCCCAGCCAGCCACCACCGCGCCGCAGGCCGCCAGCGCGCGGGCCGCTGCCGAGGCCGCCGGCGCCGAGGCCGCCGGGCCGCCTGCCGCCGGGACCCTGCTGCGCGGACTGGCCGGCTCCACGGGCGTCGCGCTCGGCGATGCCCGGCCCCTGCGGCCGGCCCTGGTCGAGGTGCCGCGGCAGCCCGCGGCCGATCCCGCCGCGGAGCTGGCCAGGCTGGACGCCGCCCTGGACGCGACCACGCGTGACGTGCTGGCGGCACGGGACTCGGTATCGACCCGCACCAGCGGCGGATACGAGTCGGCCATCTTCGACGCGCACCTGCTGTTCCTGCAGGACGAGGCGCTGCTCGACCCGGCCAGGCAGCGGATCGGCGAGGGCAGGAACGCCGCCGACGCCTGGGACAGCGCGGTGTCCGACATGGTCGGGGTCTGGCAGCAGCTGACGGACGCCTACCAGCGGGACCGGGTCCGCGACCTGGAGAGCATCAGGTCCCAGGTGCTCGCCCACCTGCTCTCCGTCAGCCGCTCGCAGGTGTCGGGGACCGGGGTCGTGGTGGCCGCCGAGCTCACCCCGGCTGACACGGCAGGCTTCGATCCGGCCGTGGTCACCGGGATCGCCACCGCCGTCGGGGGCCCTACGTCGCACGCCGCCATCCTGGCCAGGGCCCTGGGCATCCCGGCCGTGCTGGGCCTCGGGCCAGCGGTGCTCGCCGTGCCCGAGGGGACCCCGCTGCTGCTGGACGGGGACGCAGGCACCGTGCTGGTGGCACCGGACGCCGCGGCCGTGGCCGCCGCCGAGCTGGCCGGAACGCGCCGCCGCGCGGCAGGGGAGCGGGCCAGGCAGCTCGCCGCCGAGCCGGCCGTGACCGCGGACGGCACCAGGGTGGAGGTCGCCGCGAACGCGGGTTCGGCCGAGGACGTCCGGCGGGCCGTGGCCGCGGGCGCCGACGGCATTGGCCTGCTCAGAACGGAATTCGTGTTCATGTCGGCCCGCAGCATGCCCACCGAGGCCGAGCAGGAGGCCGTTTACCGGGACATCGCCCGGATCCTGGACGGCCGGCCGCTCATCGTCAGGACGCTCGACGTCGGGGCGGACAAGCCGCTCTCCTACCTGCCGAGGGATGCGGAGCCGAACCCGGCCCTGGGCGAGCGCGGCATCCGGCTCGGCCTGGCCAGGACCGATCTGCTGCTCCCGCAGATCCGCGCCGTGCTGCGGGTGGCCGCCGACCATCCGGTGAAGCTCATGTTCCCCATGGTGGCGACCGACCAGGAGATGCGCTCGGCGCTCGGCCTGGTCGCCGACGCCAGGCGCAGCCTGCTGGCCGAGGGCGCGGCCGGGCCTGCCGAGGGCGGGATGGAGGTGGGGATCATGATCGAGGTTCCGTCCGCCGCCCTCATCGCCGGGACGCTGGCCGGCGGCGCCGACTTCTTCTCCGTGGGCACGAACGACCTCACGCAGTACACCATGGCCGCCGACCGCGAGGTGACCGCGGTGGCCGGGCTCTCCGACGCGATGCACCCCGCAGTGCTGACTCTCATCGGGCGCGCGGCGGCGGCCGCGACCGCGGCCGGCCGGTGGATCGGCGTGTGCGGCGAGCTGGCCGCCGATCCGCTGGCGGTTCCGCTGCTGCTCGGGCTCGGCGTCCGCGAGCTGTCGGTCGGCGCCGGGTCGGTCGCCGCCGTGAAGCAGGTCGTCAGGCGCACCAGCCTGGCGGACTGCGCCGAGCTGGCCCGGCGGGCCACCGGCCTGCCGTCCGCCCAGGCCGTCAGGGAGATGATGAGCGGCCGGCCTGGCGGGGTGTGGGATGCTGAAGGCTAATGACGCCTGAGGCGGGACGATGCGAGACCATGAGGAACGAGCGGCGGACGGCGCGGCTCCTGAACGGCATCAGCCTGATGCGCGTGGTCATGGTGGTGCCGGTCGTGGTGCTCGTCGAGCTTGGCCCGACCGTCAGGTATGCCTACGTCGCGGCGGCCGTGCTCTTCACGGCGGCGGCGGCGACCGACTTCCTTGACGGCTACCTGGCCAGGCGGTGGCGTGCCACCACCGAGCTCGGGGTGTTCCTCGATACCACCGCCGACAAGCTGCTGGTCGCCGGGGTCCTGATCGCCCTGGTTGCCGTCGGGCGCGCCTCGCCGTGGGCGGCCCTGGTGATCGTGGGCAGGGAGATCGCCGTCCTGGGCCTCAAGGCGGCCGCGGCCACCGGCGGGACCGTCGTCAAGCCGTCCATCTGGGGCAAGCTCAAGTTCAACGTGCAGTTCGTGGCAATCGTGCTGGCAATCGTCCGGTACCCGCAGCGAATCGGCTTCCTGTACCTCGATCAGTGGGCCATGACGGTCGCCGCCGTGGTCACCGTGCTGTCCGCGGTCGAGTACTTCAGCCGGCTCTCGTTCGTGCTGGGGAGCGGGGCCCAGTGACTGGCGGTCCAGTGACCGGCGGCACAGGGACCGGCGGCACAGTGACCGGCGACCCGGCGGCCCCGGTCCTCGTGATCGGCGGCAGCGGCTTCATCGGCGGCGCCGTCCTCGACGCGCTGGTCTCGCGGGGCCGGCCCGTGCGGGCGCTGGCCCGGTCCGGCCAGGCCGCCGACGAGCTGGCCGGCCGCGGCGCCGAGGCGGTCACCGGCGACCTGCTGGATCCCGGCAGCCTGGTCCGGGCCATGGACGGCTGCTCCGTCGTGTACCACGCCGCCGGGGTGAACGCGTTCTGCCTGGCGGATCCGCGGCCGATGGAGCGGGTCAACGTCGAGGGCTCGGCCAACGTGATCGAGGCCGCCGCCGCCGCCGGAGTCCTCAGGGTCGTCTACACGTCCTCGGCGGCGGCGCTCGGGGAGGCTCCCGGTACGGTCGGGACGGAGACGTCGCAGCACCGAGGCTGGTTCCTGTCGCAGTACGAGCGGTCGAAGTACCTCGCCGAGGTCCGGGTGCTGCGCGAGGCAGCCGAGCGCAGCATCGACGTGGTGTGCGTCAGCCCGTCGTCGGTGCAGGGCCCGGGCCGCCTGCACGGCACGGCGCGGCTGCTGCTGCAGTACCTGAACGGCCGGCTGAAGTTCCTGACCGACACCCGGATGAGCTTCCTCGACGTCGCCGACTGCACGGCCGGCCACCTGCTGGCCGAGACCCGCGGCACCGCCGGGGACCGGTACGTGCTCAACGGCGCGACGTTCACCACCCGTGAGCTGATCAGCCTGGTCAGCCGCACCACCGGCATCGAGCACCGGGTCCGGTGGCTCCCGGGCCGGGCCACGCTGGCCGCCGCGGCGGTGGTCGAGGCGGGCGCCAGGACCGTCAGGCGCAGGCCGCCGCTGTGCCGGGAGATGGTACGGACGCTGCTCAACGGCCATACCTACGACGGCTCGAAGGCGGAACGGGAACTCGGGGTCCGCTACACGCCGGTCGAGGAGACGATCCGCAAGACGTTGCTCTGGTATACCGAGCACGGCTACCTGACCGGGCGCTTACCAGCGGGTAACGCAAGGGACTCGGTCTGATAAACTAGCGCCCGCGTCGGCATCCGGAGGATTGATGGAGCGTAAGGGTGGCCGGATGCTGGCGCAGGCGGTCGGCGCCCAGTTTGCCCGCGGATTGTTTCTTAACGGGGCGCTTCGGCCAATCATGAGGCACTACGTGCACCCCAGGGTCTCCGGTCTGGAAAACCTGTCGGGTCACGGCCCGCCACTCATTCTGGCGGTGAACCACTCCAGCCACATGGACACGCCGCTCATCCTGACCAGCTTGCCGAAGGAACTGCGGCGCCGGACCTTGGTGGCCGCGGCGTCGGACTACTTCTTCTCCAGCCGCGTGCTCGGCCTGTTCGTCTCGGTCGCGGTCGGTGCCGTGCCCATGGACAGGCGCGCTGCCAGCAAGCAGACCATGGCGACGGTGGACCGGCTGCTGGCCCAGAAGTGGTGCCTGGTCATGTACCCGGAGGGCAGCCGGACCCCGGACGGGCGACTGTACCGGGGCAAGACCGGGATCGCCCGGCTGGCGCTGTCGGCCGACGTCCCGGTGGTGCCGGTGGGGATCGTCGGGACCTACCACGCGATGCCGGGCGGCCGGTCGTGGCCCGTTCCCGGGAACGTCGAGGTGCGCTTCGGCAAGCCGCTTACCTTCGAGCGCTATCGTCTCGGGGCCGCGAACCAGCTCGTCCTGCGGGCGATCACCGACCAGATCATGTACGACATCATGACGCTGAGCGGGCTGAGCTACGTGGACGAGTACTCCAGCAGGGCGAAGGCGAGGCAGTCGCGCGCCCACCGGGGGCCGCCTGACTCCGACCTGGAGCCGGTGCCGACAGCGGCCAGCACGTCCGAGGCGGTGGCCGGGGAGCCGCTTGACCCGGGCCTGGAGCCGGTGCCGACAGCGGCCAGCAGGTCCGAGGCGGTGGCCGGGGAGCCGCTTGACCCGGGCCTGGAGCCGGTGCCGCCGGTCGCCGACAGGTCGGAGACGCCGGTCGGCGAGCCGCTCGAGTCGGATTGATCCGCTAGCTTCCCGGCGACTGAAGGAGTCGCCCTGCTGGTCAGTCCAACGGCGCCCCGACGCGCTCACGGACCTCCTGCACGGCCCAGCTGTTGCCGTCGGGATCGCTGAAGAAGGCGAACTTGCCGCCGTCCCGGGGGTCCAGCCGCTGGATCTCCGAGACCTCGACGCCCCGCTCCAGCAACTGGGAGCGGGCCGTCTCGATGTCAGCGACGACTAGCTGCAGCGTGGCCGCCGACCGGAGATCGATGTCCGCAGTCACCAGGACTGGCCCGATGACGACTGAGCACGCCGACCCCGGCGGTGTCAGGTGCACCACCCGCATGTTCTCCGTAGGCCAGGTGTCAGCATCGAGGTGGAATCCCACCTTGCCAACGTAGAAGTCCTTCGCCCGGTCGACGTCGGTGACCGGAACCACCACGACCTCCAGCTTCCAATCCATATGCTCGTCCTCCTCGGTTAGCGCGTCCGGGTGGCGCTTCGCCGCCGCAGCGCCTGTCTCGGCGTCCTCCGCAACCTGTTTGGCGGGCTGGCCCCAGGGACGGGGTCTCGGCCTCGAGCTGGGCCGGGTTCAGGCGACTTGGGCGGTGCTGTGCTGCGGCTGGTCGTGCGGGCGCGGGTCGGGCGCGGGGTCCCACGGCTCGTGGACGCGGTTCATCAGGGGTGAGGAGATCATGAAGTCGGCGGTGGCCCGGTTGCAGGCGACCGGGATGTTG
>Ga0302314_10023028_pt1 | contig 10189 bp, 8 predicted proteins | sample III_Palsa_N2_3_FD_200533 | JGI IMG/M metagenome (GOLD analysis project Ga0302314, IMG submission 200533) | Peat permafrost microbial communities from Stordalen Mire near Abisko, Sweden - III_Palsa_N2_3 | ecosystem: Environmental > Terrestrial > Soil > Palsa > Peat permafrost | place: Sweden...
ATCAGGTCCTCGCCGCTCGCGAACGCGTTCGGCGGGCAGGTCATCGGCTCAATCGCGACTGCCGCCCGGCGCCGCTCGGGCTCGAGCGAGTCGCTGGTGAAGACCTGTAGCCAGGCGTTGGCCGCGTCCATCCACAGGGCCGTAGTCAGCCTCGGGCCGGACAGCCGGGCCCAGGCGAGGCCGTCAGGCCCGCGGTCCAGGCCGGTGAACGCGGTGTCGAGATGGACACTGGCCACCTTGTGCGGTGCCCGCAGGTCGAATTCGGTCCCGGTTACGTCCTGAGCCGGGCCGGCTGGGATGAGCCGGTCGTTGACCGGTTGCCAGCGGCTGGCCGGCAGCTCGAGCTCGCACTCGTCGATGGTGGAAGTGCCCGCCCTCAGGTACGGGTGCGACCCGGTGCCCCAGGGGGCTGGCCTGCTGCCCTTGTTGGTCGCGGTCACCGTGACGTGCAGCCCGGATTCGGCTTCCAGCCGGTAAGTCACGTCGACCTGGACGGCGAAGGGGTATCCCTGCCCGCCGTGCGGCAGGCAGCGCAGTGTTACCTCGTCGCGGTCATGGGCGGTCTTAGCCCAGGGTGCCCACCGGGTCAGGCCGTGAATGGCATTCCCATGGGCCGGCTCCGACAGGGCTAGCTGGTGGTCTTCGCCCTGGAACGCATAGTGACCGCTGTCGACTCGGTTCGGCCACGGAGTGAGCAGCTGGCCGGCACTGTGCGGCGGGAGTTCATCGGCGTCAAAGCCAACGACGAGGACGGTGTCGCCGAACGTGAGGCCGCGCAGTCCGGCACCAAGCTCGGTCACCGTCGCCCGGTAGTCGCCTGCCTCGATCTCATACTGAGTGCCCGTGAGCGGGATCGTCATGCCGATCAGCATACGGATCCCGATCGCCGTGCGCATCGGCCGCCCAGGCGTTGCGCTGGCTCTCGCCAGGCGAGAAAAGCTTCGAATTCAATTTTACTTAGAGTTGCGCATTAGCAATTATGTGGTCGACGCGAGCTGCGGCGAAACGTGCTTCTCCTGGTCTCGCTGCGCAATTGCGGGAACCAGCTTCGCTACCGTAATTCTCACGGAGTGAGAGCGGCGCGGCAGCATCGCTTTACGCGGGATGGGCCGACGGGGCTGCTTGGGGAGCGGGGGACCGTCAGCCCCGTCGGCAATTACGACTTTAGCCGCAGTTGAGTGGTTAACGGTACCCATTAAGTATTACTTCTTCGTGACCTTGTTACGCTTTACAGCGCCGCAAAAGCGAGTTATGGCGAACGGCGCGGAGCGCATCCGCCGCTGCCCCGGATGCAGTAACGAGTGCGTCACCTGCAGGCCAGTGCCTCACCTGCAGGTAGGCCCGCTAACTCAGACCCGGCGGGGAGTCAGGCGACCATTGCGCAGTGCTTCGGCAGCGAGGACGCCGAATAGGTAGAAGTACGCAGCTTCCTCTTCCTCGAAGAAGCGGACCTCGTGCCGGGCATCTTCCGCGCAGCTGAATACCTCGTAGCCGCCCTCGGTCTTGAATAGGCACATCGCCCCGGTGACCTCCTCATCGACCGCATAAGCGGATCGCGGGATATCAGCCATGTCCACCAGGTCAGCGAAGATCGCGGACATCGCCAGCCGTGGCTTGCGGGCGGCGCGCCGCCCGCGGACCGCGCCGGTTAGCTTGCTCAGCGGGCCCCCCGTCGCCAGCCCGGACGGTGCTGGCCCAGCGACCGACGGGGCCGCGGCAGGCGGGGCCGCCGGGACCGCGGTGAGCGGTCCGCTCGTGCTCGCCTCAGCGGGCGGAGCCAGGGACAGTGCAGCCGGCGGCGGCGCTTCCGGTGCCGCCGCGGGTGCCTGCGCCACCGGGGCCGGGCCCGCCGGGGAGGCGGTCAACGGGATGGTGGCCGGTCCGCTCACCGCGCTGCCGGCGGTTCCCGCTCCCGGATACATCGGGGACGATACGGCCCCGGCCGACGGTGCGGCTGGCTGCGGCGCCGGTGCCGCGGGCGACTGGACGAGCTGAAGTCCAGGCGCGGCTGGAGCCTGCTGCGCAGCCGGGTAAGCCGGCAGCGCCAGTGAAGCCGGAGCGGCCGGTGCCATCTGGTAGGGCTGCTGTACCTGGTCAAGCTGAGGCTGCTGTCCGGGCTGTGCCTGCTGTCCGGGCTGTGCCTGCTGTCCGGGCTGTGCCTGCTGTCCGGGCTGTGCCTGCTGTCCGGGCTGCGCTTGCTGTCCGGGCTGTGGTTGCTGCGCAGGTGCCTGTGGACCGGGCTGTGTCTGCTGGACCGGCTGTGTCTGCTGGACGGCGGCTGGCGGCAGCGAGGAGACCGGCTGGTACCCGTTCCCGGGAACCGGCTGATATCCGTTCCCGGGAACGGGCTGCACCGGCTGGGCGTACTGCTGCGTCCCGGCCAGGCCATTAACTGGCGCCGCGGGCGCGGCGCCCAGGTCGGGCTGCGCATAGCCGTTGGCGGGTGTCCCGTTGGCCGGCTGACCACCCGCCGCAACCCCGCCTTGCAGCGGATCGACGAAGGGCTGGTAGTACCAGGTGCCGTTGGCATCGGCGGCCGGGGAGCCGTGCCATGCCGCCACCGCGGTCGGGGCCGGCGCTTGCGGACTGGCCAGCTGCGGTGTCGTCGGCTGGGGGAACTGCGGCTGCGCGAACGGCGCCTGGGTGAACTGTGCCCGCTGAGCGGCGGCTGACGGCTGCGGCGGAGTGGCCGGCTGCGCTCCTGGCGCCTGCTGGGTGCCCATCTGCTGCTGACCGGCGGGCAGATTGGGAGTCGGCGCGAACTGCTGTAGCCCCGGCTGCTGTGCCGCCGGCTGCTGGCTGACTGGTTGCTGCGCCACTGACTGCTGGCTGACTGGCTGCTGGGCGGCGGGCAGCTGCGGCCTGCCCGGCGGCTGCATCGTGGGAGCGGGCAACGGAGCGCCGCCCGCCGCGCCGCGCTGCCCGTCCTGAGCGCCAGCGACCTGCGCGAACGTCTGCTCCTGGCTGCCGGTAAATTGCTGGCCGCCCGCGAACTGCTGGCCGCCCGCCGGCTGCACCTGGTACCCGCCAGTGAGCTGCTGCTGGCCGGCCGCGGGCTGGGCGGTGGCCGCTGGCAGCTGCGCCGGGCCACCGGGCGGCAGCTGGCCAAGGCTCGGCCGCGGAGCTCCGGCCGGACCACCCCAGCCCGCCATCACGGTTGCTCCCTGCCCGGCCCCGGACAAGCCGGCCGGCACCAGGGCCCCGCCTGCTCCCGGCACGACCGCGTTCCCGCCGGTGCTTCCGGTACTTTGCGGCGCTCCGCTGCGGCCGGTCCCCGGCGCGGCGGAGCCGCCGGCACCAGAGTCAGCCGGGCCGAGCGCCCTCGGCAGCGCCGACAGCAACAGTGAGATCGGGAACTCGTGCCGTTCCTCGGCCAGATCGGTGACCTCATGCCGTGGCACGACGACCTCGAAGACGCCGTGGTCGACTTCCCAGTAGCCCAGCTGGGCGGCCCGCTGCCCGTCCATGCCCAGGTAAACGATGTGCAGCCGGTCCCCGAGGTCGTCGAGTACCAGGCACGGCTCACCGTGGTAGGACCCGATGGGCCGTGACTCCCACAGGGCGTCGAGGTCACCAAGCCGGACCTGCTTACGCCAGATGCCGCCGGGTGCGGGGGAGAACCCGTGCTCCTCCGGCGGCGGAGGAGCCGCGAAAAGCGTGACGTCGCGGTCGGAGGGACCCACCGCCGCTTGGTAGGAAGCACCCAGATAGGAGGCCATAAGTCGGTATCGCATAAGCCTTACCCCTCCCGTGGCCGCCGCCAGGCCAGTCCGTCGTAACGGGCTACTGGTTCCTCGCCCGCGTCCGCCACCCGGCATAGCACCGTGCCGACCGGAATCTGGATCGGCTCCAGGTAGAACTCCACCCGGCCACCCGCGCCGCGCGCGCTGACCGGGACGTACCCGTCGATCTCCCTGGACTGCCAGCACAGGCAGTACAGCTCGGCCATGTCTGGCTTGAAGTCCGACCCCTCGTACCCTAGGCCGAGCGCGTAGAACGCGTCCGCCGGGTTTCTGAACACGACGTCCCTGACCCGGTGCACGTACCCGGCGATCACGCCGCGCTGGCCGCTCATATAGGGCCCGACCATCCGCGGCGGTACCACCTTCCGCATCGGCGTCCCGGGAAGTATCCGCGCGGCTTGCGCCGGCTCGCGTGACGAACCCACGGAACTGCTCCTTCCCGCTCGCGCCGTAGCCCTGGTGACCACAGTCGGTCTGCCCATCGAGGCCTGCACGTCGCTGCAGGTCAAGAGACTTCCATATCCGGCATCGGCGCTCAACCGATTCTGCCGTGGACATTGACGATACCTACCGTTAAATGCTGCTTTCATGGGTTTCACTACATTGAGTAGCCGCGGCTGGCGGTTGCGGCGGACCGCTGCCCTCTGCCGCACCGCCCCCGCCCCGCGGCGCCGGGGCAGCGCGGTCCAGTGCCGTGAACGGTAGGGTCGGCTCGTGCCACTAAGCAGACCAGCGGGCGACACCGGCGACGCGGACCCGGCCGCGGCCGCGGCCCTCGCCGCTTACGCGGCCGGCCAGGGCACCGAGCTCGCGGCGCTGACCGCCCTCGCCGGGAGCCGCCTGCTGGTCCCGGTCGTCGCAGTCCTCGCCGAGGCCGCCGGCGACGGCACCGAGAAAGAGACGGAGATGGCACTGCCCACGCTGATCGGCAACGACGGGCGCAAGGCAGTCATCGCGTTCACCAGCACCGCCACGGTCAGCCGCTGGCGCGCGGATGCCCGCCCGGTCCCGGTGCCCGCGCCGCGGCTGTGGCCCGCCGTCGCCGCCGAGCAGGCCGACGCGGTAGTCATCGACGTGGCTGGCCCGGTCCCGCTCGTCATCGAGGGCGCCCGGCTGGCGGCACTGGCAGGCGGCGAGACACCGCCCGCCCCGCACGCGGACTCCGACGTCTACGCCCTGGTCGCCAGCGTCGTCTCCGGCCTGCCGGGCGTGGCCGGCTTCACCCTCGAGCCGGGCGGCGCCGAGGCTGACCTGACGGTCACGCTGACCGCGGCCGACCCGGCCGCCGCCCGGGCCGCCGCGCAAGCGATCGCCGGCCGCCTCGCGTCGCGCTTCCGCCGCGGTATCGCGATCCGGCTGGGCTAGCGGCCCCGGCTGTGCGCCCACCCCACCCCCCGCTGCCGGTAAGGTGAACAGCATGTTTCGGTGGCTGACGGCGGGTGAATCGCACGGCCGGGCACTGGCCGCGATCTGTGACGGCGTGCCCGCGGGGGTGCGCGTCAGCAGCGAGGAAGTGGCCGCGGCCCTCGCCCGGCGGCGTGCGGGGTACGGGCGCGGCGCGCGGATGAAATTCGAGCAGGACGAAGTGGAGCTGACCGGCGGTGTCCGGCACGGCGTCACCCTCGGCGGTCCTGTCGCCATCCGGGTTGGCAACACCGAGTGGCCCAAGTGGGAGACGGTCATGTCACCCGACCCGGTCAGCCAGGAAGAGCTTGACCGGCAGGCGCGGAACGCGCCGCTGACCCGGCCGCGGCCCGGCCATGCCGACCTGGCGGGCATGCAGAAGTTCGGGCACACCGACGCCAGGCCTGTCCTCGAGCGGGCCAGCGCCCGGGAGACAGCCGCGCGGGTCGCGCTCGGCGAGGTCGCCCGGAGGCTGCTCGGCCAGGCACTGGGCGTCCAGCTCGTCTCGCATGTGGTCGCGCTCGGCTCGGTCACCGTCCCCGACGCTGTGCCGCTGCCCGGGCCCGATGACGCGGCGCGGATCGACGCCGACCCGGTGCGCTGCGCCGACCCGGAGACCAGCGCGCGGATGGTCGCCGAGGTGGACGCGGCCCGGACCGAGGGTGACACCCTCGGCGGCATCGTGGAGGTCGTGGTGTACGGGCTGCCGCCAGGCCTTGGCAGCTTCACCCAGTGGGACCGCAAGCTCGACGCCCGGCTGGCCGCGGCGATCATCTCGATCCAGGCGTTCAAGGCGGTGGAGTTTGGCGACGGCTTCACCACCGCGGGCCGCCGCGGTTCGGGCGCGCACGACGAGATCTACCTCGGCCCGGACGGGGTGCGCAGGCGCACCAACCGGGCTGGCGGCATCGAGGGCGGCATGTCCACCGGCGAGGTGCTGCGGATCAGGGGCGCCATGAAGCCGATCTCGACCGTGCCGCGGGCACTGGAGACGGTGGACGTGGCCACTGGCGAGCCGGCCAAGGCGATCAACCAGCGCAGTGACGTCACCGCCGTGCCCGCCGCCGGGGTGGTCGCGGAGGCGATGGTCGCGCTGGTGCTGGCCGAGGCGGCGACGGAGAAGTTCGGCGGCGACTCGGTCGAGGAGCTGCGCCGGAACGCGGAAGGCTACGTCAAGAGCCTGGTGATCTCATGAGGGCAGGCAGCGACCAGATGAGCGCGGGTACCCCAGCAACTGGCCCGCAGTGGGGCCCGGGCAAGCCGGTGGTGCTTGTCGGCGCGCCGACGGCGGGCAAGTCGTCGGTCGGGGCACTGCTCGCGGCTGAGCTCGGCGTGCCGTTCGCGGACACCGACGCGATGGTCTCCGTCGCGGCGCACAAGCCGCACGGCGACATCTTCATCGATGACGGCGAGCAGGTCTTCCGCGAGTTCGAACGGGGAGCCGTCGCCAGTGGCCTGGACGCGGTCCGGGCCGGCGGCGGAATCCTCGCCCTCGGCAGCGGCGCCGTACTCGACCCGGACGTGCGCCGGATGCTGGCCGGCCTGCTGGTCGTCTACCTGGAGGCCGAGTTCGCCACCATCGCCAAGCGCACCGGCATGGACCGGCCGCGGGTCGTGATCCCCGGTAACCCGCGCGGTCAGCTGCGCGCCATGCTGGAACAGCGCCGTCCGGTCTACGCCGAGCTGGCGACGATCACCGTGTCCACTGACGACATGGCGCCCGAGGAGGTGGCCGCCGACCTGGCCAAGCGGCTGCGCTCATGAGCGAGCTGGCGAGCGAATCGGTAAGCACAGTGCGTCCGCGAATGCGGCCGACGAGCGCCAGCGAGGAGGTCTCATGAGCGAGCTGGCGAGCGAATCGGTAAGCACAGTGCGTCCGCGAATGCGGCCGACGAGCGCCAGCGAGGAGGTCTCATGAGCGAGACCCGCATTCCGGTTGGCGGCGACCGGCCCTATGAGGTTGTTGTCGGCACCGGGATACTGAGCGCGCTGCCCGAGCTGGTCGGCAAGCGGGCGGAGACGGTCGCCGTTATCCACGACCAGCGGCTCACCGCGGTGTCGGGACCGGCCTGTCGCGCCCTCGAGGACGCGGGCTACCGGGTGGTGGCCACCGACGTGCCGTCGGGCGAGGCCGGCAAGGACGTCGCGGTGCTCGCCCGGCTCTGGTCGTGGCTGGCGGAATCAAAGGTGACCAGGACCGACTGCGTGGTCGGCATCGGCGGCGGGGCGGCGACCGACCTGGCCGGGTTCGCCGCCGCGACCTGGCTGCGCGGCGTGCCCGTCGTGCTGGTGCCGACGACGCTGCTCGGCATGGTCGACGCGGCGGTCGGCGGCAAGACCGCCATCGACATCGCCGCCGGGAAGAACCTGGTCGGCGCGTTTTACCCGCCGGCCGGGGTGCTGGCCGACCTGGCGACGCTGGACACACTCCCGCGCGCCGACTACGTGGCGGGCCTGGCCGAGGTCATCAAGACGGGCTTTATCGCCGACGGCGAGATCCTCCGCCTGGTCAGCGAGGACCCGGCCGGCGCGGCCACCGCGAGCGGCCCGCGCACCCGGGAACTGGTCGAGCGCGCGGTCGCGGTCAAAGCCCGGGTGGTCGCGGCCGACCTGCGGGAATCGGGTCTGCGGGAAATCCTCAACTACGGCCATACGCTTGCCCACGCCATCGAGAAGCTGGAGCGTTACGCCTTCCGGCACGGCGACGCGGTCGCGATCGGCATGGTGTTCGCCGCCGAGGTGGGCCGGCTGTCCGGGCACCTGGCCGAGCGGGACGTGGCCTGGCACCGGGAACTGCTGAGCTCCGTCGGGCTGCCGGTGAGCTACCGCGCCGACGCCTGGGCGGCGCTGCGCGAGACCATGTCACTGGACAAGAAGACCCGCGGCGCGCGGCTGCGCATGGTGGTCCTGGACGGGATCGGCAACCCGGTCATCTTCGAGAGCCCGCCCGAGAACCTGCTGACCGAGGCCTACCAGGCGGTGGCGTCATGACCAGCCCGGCCGCGGCCGGGCGGCGGGTGCTGGTGCTCAACGGGCCCAACCTCGGCCGCCTGGGCAAGCGCGAGCCGTCCGTCTACGGAACGGCGACCCATGCCGACCTGGCCGACCTGTGCCAGCGGTCAGGCAAGGAACTCGGCCTCGACGTCGAGGTCAGGCAGAGCGAGTACGAGGGGGAACTGGTCACCTGGATCCACCAGGCGTGCGATGAGGAAACGCCGGTGGTGCTTAACGCCGGCGCGCTCACCCACTACTCCTACGCCCTGCTGGACGCGGTCAAGATGCGGACCGCGCCGCTGGTCGAGGTGCACATCTCCAACATCGCCGCCCGCGAGGGCTTCCGCCATGAGTCGGTGCTCACCGGCGCCGCGACCGGGATCATCGCCGGCTTCGGCTTCCAGTCCTACGTGCTGGCGCTGCGCGCCATCGCGGCCGAGTTCGATGCCCGGTGATCGTCCTCGTGGGGTTCATGGGCGCGGGCAAGACGACCGTCGGCCGGCTGCTGGCGGCTAAGCTCGGCCTGCCCTTCACCGACAGCGACCTCGTCATCGCGGACCAGGCGGGCAAGCCGATCAGGCAGATCTTCGCCGAACAGGGCGAGCCCGCCTTCCGCCAGCTGGAGCACGATGTCATCGCCGACCTGCTGCGCAGCCAGGACAGCGTGCTCGCCCTTGGTGGCGGAGCCCCCGCCCACCCGGGAACCCGCAGCCTGCTGACCGCCGTTCCGGTGGTCTACCTCAGGGTCAGCTACGCGGAGGCGATGCAGCGCGTCGGCGGGGACCGCGGACGCCCGATGCTCGCCCGGCCCGACGTCGAGCGGCTCTACGCGGAGCGCGACCCGCTCTACGCCGAGGCCGCCAGCTGCACGGTGGACACCGACGCGCGGACCCCGCAGGACATCGCCCTGGACATCGTCGCCCGCCTGTACAGCGTCGGCTGACCCGCGCAGGCGCTCAGCCGAACCGTTCCGGCTGCCCGGTCGCCTCGATGACCGACATCCACAGGTCACCACCCGGGTCGACCTGGTTGCGGCTGCCGGTCGCGACAGGAATCGGGATGTGCACGAACCGGCCGTGCCAGCGACCTACTACCATCGACGTGCGCCCGGCCATCGCGGCGTGCACCGCCGCCTGCGCCAGCCGCAGGCAGTACACCGCGTCCCAGCCGTTGGCGGGCACGCTGCGGATCGCGTAACCAGGGTCAACGTAGCGCAGGCTGAGCTCGTCGCCGGCGGCGGCGAAGTCCGCCACGATCCGCTGCCGCAGCAGCCCGCCGATGTCGGACAGCCGCGCGTTGCCCGATGCGTCGACCTCGCCGTCGGAGACCAGCAGGTCCTGGCCGGCCCCCTCGGCCGCCACCACGACCGCATGCCCCTGCTGCCGGACCAGGCGCCGCAGCCGGGCGAGGAAGCCGGCCTCGCCGTCGAGCCGGAACGGCACCTCGGGGATCAGCACGAAGTCGGCGTCATGGCTGGCGAGCGCCGCATAACAGGCAATGAACCCGGAGTGCCTGCCCATCAGCTTGACCAGCCCGACACCGTGCGGCGTCGAACTTGCCTCGGTGTGCGCGGACTTGATCGACTCGGTGGCGCGGGCGAACGCCGTCTGGAACCCGAAGCTCTGGTCCAGGTAGGGGATGTCGTTGTCGATCGTCTTGGGCACGCCGATCACCGACAACGGCATCCCGCGCCGCTCGGCCTCGTCGGCGATCTTGGCGGCGCCGCGCAGCGTGCCGTCCCCGCCGATCACGAACAGCAGCGAGATGCCGTGCCGGGCCAGGGTCGACACCATCACCGCCGGGTCATGGCCGCCCCGTGACGTGCCGAGGATCGTGCCGCCCCGGTTGTGGATACCCGCCACCACGTCGCGGGTCAGCCGGACCGGTTCGGTGTCCGCGGCCAGGCCGCGGAAGCCGTCGCGGAAGCCGACGACCTCGCTCACGCCGTAGTTGTCGGTGAGCTCGAGCACCAGGCCGCGGATGACGTTGTTCAGCCCGGGACAGAGGCCGCCGCAGGTCACGATCGCCGCCCGGGTGCGCGACGGGTC
>Ga0302314_10023029_pt1 | contig 10189 bp, 11 predicted proteins | sample III_Palsa_N2_3_FD_200533 | JGI IMG/M metagenome (GOLD analysis project Ga0302314, IMG submission 200533) | Peat permafrost microbial communities from Stordalen Mire near Abisko, Sweden - III_Palsa_N2_3 | ecosystem: Environmental > Terrestrial > Soil > Palsa > Peat permafrost | place: Sweden...
GTCGGACTGGCCTCCAATTATGCCTTGTTGACATTGGTTCCTCCCACCCTCCTGATTAGTCGATAGCAACACCGTGCTGCGCGGACGCAGCGTTTGACTCGTACGCCGTCAATTCCCGCCGTGTTCGACGGCCTGAGCGCCTCCCCGCCCGCAGCAATAGTTTACTCACGAAAAACAAAAGTAGTCTATTTGTGTCTACGTTGTCAACAGTGCTTAACTCAGGCGCAACAAAGATGTTCTGACCGGCAACCGCTCTAGATTTGTGCGAGAGGGTTGATGTCGTCCGCAATAGATGGCGAGACCCCACCCCCACATCAGGATGGTTTTTTGATGCGCGCCCAGGCATTAACACCAAGTCGCAGTCCGCTCAAAATTGGGGCGCGACTACGCGCGGTCAGAACAGAGTCGGGTCTCACGCTCGATCAGCTCGCCAACGCGACCGGTCTGACGAAGGGGTTCATCAGCCGCATCGAGCGGGATGGCACCTCCCCGTCTGTTCAGACGCTCGTTGCGTTGTGCGAAGCGATGTCGATTCCGGTCGGCTGGCTGTTCGAGGCTCCAGAGGTCAGCCTTGTTAGGCGTGAGGACGCGAGCACGATCATCTCGATCAGCGGTGATGCGGCCGAGGAATACCTACTGACGCCGCGCGCTCAGGCGGCGGTGCAGGTCATCCGATCTGTTTACGCGCCCGGGCAGGAGGGCGGCGATGCGTTGTATACGCTAGGTTCGGACGTTGAGGTCGCACACGTGCTTGAAGGTAGGCTCGACATCGTCTTCGCGACGACCCGCGAGGAGCTTGAGGCTGGCGACACGCTGACTTTCCATGGGCACGAGCCCCATACCTGGCGGAATCCCGACCCCGAAGCACAATGCGTCGTGCTGTGGGTGTTAGTCCCATCACCATGGGTTTCAGGATCCCGGCCGACAAGGGCTGGGTCAGACGGCAACGCCAACTAGTGACCGCCGGATCGGACAGCCCGCAAACCATTCACGAAGCCGCACCGCGTCGGCGTCCCATGCTGGTTGGTGTCGTGGTCGGTCTGAACGAAGAGCCTGTGCCTAAGTAACAGACTGGAGGTCGAGTGCGCGCGTGATCGGCTTCTCTGGACGCTTCTCCGATCTCGCGGACGCCTGATGGCTCGCGTGCTGGTGGGGTCGGGAGCCCCCGCCGCTCATAACTGTCCAGCAGGCGGACCGGTTGCGTTATGCCCTGCCGTACGCGTCACGGAGCCTGACGACGTCCTCTAGTTCGGGGGTCGAGACCTCCAGCACGTCCGAATCATCTAGCGCGACGATCATGTGAATCTCGCCAGGGCGATTGCGCCATACCGCACCAGGCTCGAGGATCTGCTCGGTGAGTTCGTCGGCGGCCTTCCCTTTGGTGAGCATGAGTCGGCCGGATAGCAGATAGCAGCTTTCGTCCTTTCGGCGATGGAACTGCAGCGAAAGCCGCTGTCCGCGGTTGACGTGAAGGATCTTTCCGGCGTAACGCTCGGTGACTGCGTACCAGACCTCGTGTCCCCACGGCTTGGCAACGTATCGCGGCAAGCTCGCCTTCTCGCCAGGCTCTTGCAGGGGCGCCGCTTCACCATCTAGATCGTTGCGGCTGGAGACGCCTGTCTCGTCCGTCATCTTCGAGTCCTCCTCGGGAGATTCGTATGTCATCAAGGTGAAAGGCGCGACCCTGCGGGCACCATTGGTCCCAATGTGACGCGCCTCGGCAAGCGAGGGTCATGCGGGCGCCGGAGCTCTACGGCTGCAGAAACGGGGCGTGCAGTGCAAGATCAGCCGCACTGAAGCGCGTGGCGCAGATCCAGGACTGATGCCAGTGCGGGTAGATCAGCCGCGGGCGGCTCGCCTTCTCCAATTGCAAGATCTCCTCGTCGCTGAGCTCGAGGTCGACAGCGCGAAGGTTGTCCGCCAGCTGCTCGTCGGTGCGGGCACCGATGATCACGGTTGCGACCGTGGGGCGCGTCAAGAGCCAAGCGAGTGCCACCTGGGCGGCAGAGACACCGTGAGAGTCCGCGATTTGGACGAGCACCTCGATCGTGTCGTAAAGAGGCTCCTGGTCGTAGACAGGCGGCTCGCCCCAGTCGGTCAGCTGGCGCGATCCTTCTGGCGGAGCGATGTTGCGGCGGTATTTGCCCGACAGCAGGCCGCCGGCGAGCGGGCTCCAGACCATGGTGCCAATCCCCTGGTCGACGCCGAGTGGTATGAGCTCGTACTCGGCTGAACGCTCCTGCAGCGAGTAGTAGATCTGCTGGCTAATGAAGCGCGGGAGCCTGTCCCGCTCTGAGACTGCGAGCGCCTTCATCAGCTGCCAGCCGGTGTAGTTGCTGACCCCGACATAACGGATCTTGCCGGAGTCGACGAGGTGCTCGAGCGCCGCGAGGGTTTCCTCCAGCGGCGTCAGTCCGTCCCACTCATGCACCTGGTAGAGGTCAATGTAGTCCGTGCGCAGGCGCCTGAGGCTCGCTTCGCAACCCTCGATGATGTGGTGGCGAGAGAGCCCTTCCATATTCGGGCCGTCGCCCATCCGCATCCGCACCTTCGTCGCGACCAAAAAGTCGCCGCGCCGACCCGCGAGCACCTCGCCGACGATCTCCTCGGCGCGACCGGTCGAGTACACGTCGGCGGTGTCGATTAGGTTGACGCCCGCGTCGCGGCAGATGTCAACCTGGCGGCGGGCGCCAGTTACGTCGGTAGTTCCAACCTTGGCGAACGCACCGTCGCCACCAAACGTCATGGTCCCAAGCGTCAGTGCGGAGACCTTCAGGCCTGACTTGCCGAGCTGGCGATATTCCATTGGTGCGTCCTCTCAGGTGTCGTGCGTCGGTGGTGCATCTAAATAGGCGCCGTGGGCAGCGTGGCTGCAGACCAGATCCGGCGATGACACGACCCTGCTGGCCGTGGCGTTGTCATAGCGTTGCGCTAGCTCGATGGCGCCAAGGATTCCTGCGTTCTCCCCGAGCGCCGGTAACTCGATGTACCCGTGCGCAGCTGAGACCGGGGAGCCGTACCCACCGAGCATGTCAACCGTCCTGGTTCGGATCCGATCCAGTAAGCCTGGCCTCTTTAGGACACCACCGCCCAGAACGATCCGGTCTGGGGCGACGGCGTATGTCACCGCGATCATGCCAAGCGCGATGTAGTCAGCCTCGAGTTCCCAAGCGTCCGGTTCCGTGATCGTTTCCGCTCGTCGCCCCCACCGCTGGCGCATCGCTTCGCCCGACGCGAGTCCTTCCAAGCAGTCGCCATGGAACGGGCAACAGCCCTTGAAAGGGTCGCGCGTGACGTCTCGCGGCACCGGTATGTGGCCAAGCTCGGCATGCAATCGTCCGCGGGACGGCTGACCGCCGACTACGAGACCAGCGCCGATCCCTGTACCGACCGTCACGTAGGAGAGGCTTTGGCAGTCTCGACCGCGTCCCCAAACCCATTCTCCGAGCGCCGCGACGTTGACGTCGGTGTCGAGAACGACGGGCACCCGCAGCTGGCTGCGTAGCGGAGTTAGGACGTCTGTCCCGCGCCAGCCCGGTTTCGGGGTGGTGGTTATGTGGCCGAAAGTGGGCGACTCAGTGACAAGGTCAACCGGACCGAATGCACCGATGCCAAGAACCCGCGGCGGTTCGTGTTGGGCAAAGAAGGCGAGGGCACGACCGATCGTCTCCGACGGCGTCGTTGTGGGCACCGACGCTCGCTCGAGGAGCCGCCCGCGTCCGTCGCCCAAGCCGAGCACCCACTTCGTTCCGCCCGCCTCGATCCCACCATAGATCAACGGTTTCCTCCCCTTGGGTCAACAGCCGTCACTAGAGCGCGATCGTGAGACGCTCTTGAGGCGACTGTCCGGCTCCGCGATAGGCCGTGACTTCGATCTCAACGAGATACTGAGGCCCGCCCAACGGGCTGCACGTCACGGTCCTGGCGGGGTCGATGCCCCGGAAAACCTCGCCGATCTCGGCCATCACCGCGGGTGCATCGTCCGGGTTCGGAATCGTCACCCGCGAGTGCACGACATCAGCGAACGAGGATCCTGCCGCCTCAAGCGCGCCCGCGATGTTGCGAAGCGCTTGGCGTGTCTGGCTAACAGCATCTTCGGCAAACACCTGGGTTGCGTAGTCCACGCCTGCGGTGTTAGAGACCATCACCCAGTTGTCGACGGTTACAACGCGCGAGTAGCTCTCGCTGTCCTCGTAAGGGCTGCCGGACTTGATCTTGACTATGGCCATGATTCGTTTCGGGTCCTAGCTGATTCGGTTGAAGTTTCGGGTAGGCTCGCGGGCGACTCAGACAGCGGGACTAAGGAGCCGCAACGGATTCACAAACTCTCCGTCGAACGGCGGCTCCTGTCCGATGGCTGCCGCGGCGAGGTAGTCGCCGATCGCGGGCGCATGTTTGAACGCGTGCCCGCTGCAGCCGCCGGCGAGGATGATCGGGCTACCCGGCTCAGCCGGGCCGAGCACGAACTGCCAGTCAGGCGACAGCGTGATCATGCACACCGAACTCAATGCAGGGTTCGGGTCGATCCCCTTCACGTATCGCGAAACGGTGTCTCGGACGACGCGAAGGTCGCTCTCATGCACTGTGCGATCGATCGTGTCGGGGTTGGTCGCGCTGAGATTGCTGGGATCGTCCGGGGCGCCGATCTTCACGGGCAGTCCGTCGATTTGCCCGTGCCCCCAGAATGTCCGTTTCTCATCGATGTGACGGATAAAGACTGGGAACGCGTCCGTCGAAAAGGGCTGGGCCCACGGGTTGAACCACGTCATGATGACGCGCATCGGTTCGATTGGCGGTGTCTTGGTGAGATGCGACAACCAGGGACCGGCCGCAACGATCACGGCCCGCGCGCGGAGCGTCTCTTCGTCGGTGGTGATCTCGACGCCGTTCCCTGTTTCCTCGATCTTCGCGACCCGGGTTTGAGTCAGGACGCGTGCGCCGAACGACTCCGCGGACTGGATCGCAGCGGTTATGCCGAGCTCTGGCCGGACGACACCAGCCTCAGGGTCCCACAGGCCCACGTACGAGGGATCTACGTTGATGTGCGCGGGGAATCGTTCCGCCAGGTCGCCATGGCTGAGGTCAGTCACCGTGGTGCCGGAGGTCTGCGCGGCGGCACGCGTGCCTTCGATCAACTCACTGCTCGCAGGGCCGATCATCACCCCTCCGGTCAGGGTGAGGATCTCCTTGCCGGACTCTTGCTCGAGCTCGCGCCACAGCTCTTGCGCTTGTCGCGCGATCGCACCGAGACCGGGGTGCTCGAAACACGCGGTGCGGAACAGCCGAGTCTGGCCTCCCGACGAACCCAGACTGTGGGCGATGTCGAATTGCTCTATGCCGATGACGTCGACTCCCTTCTGGGCAAGGCGCCACAACGCCATCGAGCCCATCGCGCCGAGACCGACGACCACGACATCCGCGTCGTTCACTGTCATAGGTCGTGACCCTCCTCGATCGGGGTGAACGCCTCGTACCCGGTCTCGGTGACCAGGACCGTGTCCCCAAAACGCACTCCAGCTACGTTTTTCACGTAGATCCCCGGTTCGATCGCGAAGACCATCCCGGGCTGAAGGGGCGTGGAATCGTCGGCCTTCAGCTCTGGGTATTCCATCTCTGCAGCACCGAGGCCGCGTCCGGTGCGATGCCGAAGCGCTCCCACGAGGTTGTGGCGTTGGACAACTTCGAACGCCGCCGCGTGAACATCGCCCGCCGTGTTACCAGGGCGGACGGCCGCAAGCGCCGCAGCTTGCGTCTCCTCAGCAATGTCGATGATCCTCCGCACCTCCGGGCTGGGCGAGCCGCCGCCGGCGATCAGCGGCCTATCGAACCCGACGCTGTGCCCGAAGAATGGCATCCCGCAAAAGCACACTTCTACGAGGTCACCGTCGTTGATGATGCGCCCTGACGCTGTCCCATGGGCACGGGAGCCATGGGCTGCGCCGGACGACATCACGTGGACTCCCGGGATCAGCGGCGAGTAGTTCTCGTTTCCGTTCCACCAGTGCGCCGCCCGCGCGACTGCGGTGTCTCGTGATACGACGCCCAACTCCCACTCCGCCATGCCTGGCTTCAGGGCCGATCGCACGGCCTCGTACTGGTGCACCGCGATGTCGGCGCAGCGCCTCACGACGTCGATGACACCGGCGTCGCGGATCAGCTTCGCTTCCATCAGAAGCTGGGTCACGTCGACCAGTGCCTCGGACCCGTAATGCTCCCGCAGCGCCTCGACAGCCGCAGACGTCGACTGGTATCCGTCGATGCCGATGCGCTCGGGTACGGACGGCAAAAGCTCGGACAAACCGTTACGGAGTGCCTCAAGGTGGTTGTGCGGCGTTCCGATCCCGTCATCCCACTCGAGCCACTCGCTTCTCACAGGGATCCATGACTGCGCCTGGATCTCTTCGGTCTCGAGCCTCGGTGACACGAAGCCTGGCTCTCCCTCAGCCGGGACCACTAGCCAGATGGGGCGGGTCGAAACTAGGCCGTCGACGCCACCAAGCCACCGACGCGTGTCGGCTCCGCTTGCTACGAGTACGTCGACGCCGTCGGCTTGCAGGCGCCGCTGCACGTCGGCAACGCGACCGCGATAAATGGACTCATCGGGGAACACCCAATCGGACACGAATCACTCCACCCTTTCCCAACAGCTAGGTTTACTTCTACAAAACAAAAGTAGCCTATTAGTGCGTGCCAAGCAAGCGCGGTTTACAGGGCCGACCCCACACGACAAGTTGTCCACGAGAGAAACCAAGGGAGATCAGAGCGTGACCGCAATCCAGATCGGGCCGCAGGAGATGGCGGAGAGGTACCTCAGCGGACACGCTGAAGTCGAGTTCGGTGAGCACGGCGGTTTGATCCCGCATCGCCTGCCGGCGACGGCGCGTGCCCAGAGCGACGACCCGGGTTTCCACTGGGTTGAAGCCTGTGCGGCCGGGGTCAGGCTGCGTTTGCGGACAGCCGCCTCACGGCTCGAGCTGACGCTGGCCGCCACAGCGTCGAAGCCGTACGAGCGACAGGCGTCGATCCCCAGGCTGACCGTCCGCGAAGAGGACAGCGCCACCGTCCTCGAGCTCGATCGCTTCGCGGTCGAAGTGGCCGACAGCCAGGGCGATGTGACGCTGCTCGACGCCAAACCGGCGGTGGTGCGGATCGAGCGGGAGCCGCTCGACGCTGAGCTTGAGATCATGCTTCCACACGGCGCTCAGGTGGAGCTGCTCGGGCTGGAGGCAAACGCAGAGGTGCACCCAGCGCAGCCCAGCCAGGCTCCCCGCTGGGTTCACTACGGCAGCTCGATCAGCCACTGCTGGGAGTCAGGGAGCCCCGAGCGGACCTGGCCCGCCCAGGTGGCCTCGGCGATGGGGTGGGAGCTCCGGAACCTCGCCTTCGCTGGTCACGCGCAACTCGACCAAGCGGTTGCGCGGGTGATACGCGACGAACCCGCGAACCTGATCACGCTCAAGCTTGGGATCAACGTTGTAGCCGATGACACGATGCGCTACCGCACCTTTCAGCCGGCGGTGCACGGCTTCCTGGACACGGTTCGCGAGGGTCATCCGACGACGCCGGTGGTCGTCATCTCGGCGGTCAGCTGCCCGATGCTGGAGGAGCTGCCAGGACCAGTGTTCTTTAAAGACGGACGCTTTCAGGTGACCGGACGGGCAATCGACGATGACGTTGGTGCGCTGACACTCGCGGACACCCGCGAGATCGTCCAACGGGCTGTTGCCCAACGCTCGGCCACGGACCCAAACCTCCACTACCTACGAGGCCTTGAGCTTTTCAGGCACGATGACGCGCACCTGCTCTACGACGACCTGCACCCGAACCAGCGCGGCTACGACCTGATTGGCAGGCGCTTCATGGAAAAGCTGCCGGTCAGACCGTGCTGATCTGCTGCTTCGATCCCAAGGCTACCGAGGGCAATTCAGGCGATCGGCACCGCATCCGGCGGGTACTTCTCGACCAGGCGTTGGCAGCCCTTGCACAGCGCAGCGCCATTTAGTGCAGGGCGAGCGATGCCGCTTGCGCCACAGTAGACGCTCAGGCGCGTCCCAAGCATCCCGTCGTATCGGAGGATGTGTGCAGTCTCAGTGCGACCGAGGGCGATCGCGTCGCCTGGCTTGGCGGGGCGCGGTGGACCGGCAGTCCGTAGTTGTTCCTTCTGGATCGCCTTACGGACTGCATCTCGTGTGTGCTGCCGAGCATCGTCGAGTTCGACTCCAACCTGGTAGAGCTGCTCGCGAAGGCGGGCTAGCTCGTCGGCCGGTGGCGTAGTCCGCGCGGTCAGCTTGGTGGCTTCGTAGAGGAGACGCTCCGGGTCGTCCAGCTGGCCGAGGAACGACCACAGCGGATCGTCGGGCGGACGGAACAAGCTTCGATTGCTCATGTCGTCGCGCCGCGGTGAGCTGAGGTCGCGTAGCACGTAGTGCCAAACGACCTTGAACATATGCCGCCTCAGTCCCTCACTCGGAGGCTCGGCCGCTTGCTCAATCGCCCACATCCACGCCTCGGCTTCCTGTGGTGCGGCGAGTTGGTCGTAGTCGTAGCTGAGCACGACATGCGCAATTTCGTGTAGCGCAATGAAGTAGCTCCTGATGCCTGTCACGGGCGGAGTCGTGATCTGTCTCTCAGCAGGCAGTGCGAAGGCACGATCACCAGCGCCAGGCCGGACCGTGTGCTCGATTCTGTGAGCCGCGCACAAACGTTCAATGTGGCTCTTGCGCTCCTCAACGATGCCCACGCAATGCCTCCGGACTGGTAAACCGCGTCCCACAATCCTAATCGGGGTATTCGGAGCGGCCTCGTCTGACTGGAGGCTCGTTGGGCCCGCACCCGCGACGCCGTCGCACGGTCACGTAGTGGCTCGCCCGGTACCGTTGGCGCCCATGACCACTGATGAAATCGTCGCAGGCATCGACCGCAGCCTTACCGCTATCGCTGCAGAACGCGACCAAATCCTCGCCGCCCGGGCGGCACTCACCGACGCCAACAAGCAGCCAACACCCCCTGCTGAACCACGACCGGCGCGTCCACGCAAGCGGCCCGCTGTACGGCGCGGGAAGACGGGAGACCTCGTCCTTGGGGCGCTCGACCTGGCCGAGCCACGTACCGCCGGTGACATCAACAAGATCACGAGTGTTGGTAGAGCCGTGGCGGGCGCAACGCTCACGCGCCTGGCCAAGCAGGGCAAGGCGACCAAGGCAGATCGCGGCTACCTACGAGCAGTGGCCTGAGCGCCGGCGGGCGCTTACCGCTGTGCCGCGGCGAGGTCGCGAACCCTCTGACGCCTGCCCGCGTCGTCTGACACGGACTGCCACGACACGTCGTGGGTCTCAATCTCGACGCCCAAGAGTTCCCAGAGATCGCGGTTCCTTACAGGAGTTCCGTCGGCCTTGACCCACCCACGGTCTAGCCATAGAGCCGGCCAACCATTGCGTAGTGCACGCTCGATGTGTTCTGAGTCGACCTCCACAGTGAGCCGTGCATGCTTACTTGGCAGCGCGCGGAACGCTTCGATTAGAGCGGTCAGTGTCATCCGTGACTCGGTCGCGAGATCTGCATGCCCTCTCAGTTGAAGCTCGCGAGTTCCGATAGCCATAAGCGCCGCCCACCCACCGGGGCCAGGCCCATTCGGACAGACGCCTGCAACCAAGACGGTGACGTGTAGCGCGGACCGCTTGGCTAGGCCCGCACGGGCAACTGCAACACGTGCTGCGTGATTCTGCTCGCGAGGCTGTCCGCGTGTTCCGACACATGCGACGTTCGGGCCGGATCCACACTGGGGACAAGTAAAGCCGCGCACGTACTCGCGCGGCAGCCGTCTGCTTTGCGCTACCTCGGGCATCGTGGGAGGGGTCGCCCAAGTTGCTGTAGCGCGGCGGGGTGAACGCACGCGCCGCATCCCCGACGTGGCGGGCCGTTTGGACGCGGCCTTGGCCAGGGCGATCCGTTCGGCGTGATCGGCCCATGCCAGCCCCTCCGCCGTCTCGCATCCCTCACGCGGCCGCGCGCCGCAGCGCGGACATCGAAAGTCTCGGGGCACTTTCACAGGGTCGGGCATCTTGATATGCGCGCAGAGCATAGACCCGCCCATGCCGACCCGCCCGCGCGTGTAGTAGCGACCTCCCGGTGGCGCCACGGGTGATTATCGGGAGTGTTTTCTGCGGCGACGTCTAACAGCACTCCCGAT
>Ga0302314_10023030_pt1 | contig 10189 bp, 5 predicted proteins | sample III_Palsa_N2_3_FD_200533 | JGI IMG/M metagenome (GOLD analysis project Ga0302314, IMG submission 200533) | Peat permafrost microbial communities from Stordalen Mire near Abisko, Sweden - III_Palsa_N2_3 | ecosystem: Environmental > Terrestrial > Soil > Palsa > Peat permafrost | place: Sweden...
TGGCCAAGGTCCGGCCCGACGCGCCGTTCGACAAGATCTGCTACATCGGCTGCGGCGTCACCACCGGCGTCGGCGCGGTGATCAACACCGCCAAGGTCGAGCCGGGCGCCAACGCCGTGGTGTTCGGCCTCGGCGGCATCGGCCTCAACGTCTTGCAGGGCCTGAAACTGGCAGGCGCGGACATGATCGTCGGCGTCGACCTCAATCCCGACCGCAAGGCCTGGGGCGAGAAGTTCGGCATGACCCACTTCGTCGATCCGAAGGCGGTGACGGACATCGTCGCCCATCTGGTCGAACTCACCGGCGGCGGGGCCGACTACACCTTCGACTGCACGGGCAATGTCACGGTGATGCGCCAGGCGCTGGAGGCCTGCCATCGCGGCTGGGGCGAGAGCATCATCATCGGCGTCGCCCCCGCCGGCGCCGAGATCGCCACCCGCCCCTTCCAACTGGTCACCGGCCGGGTCTGGCGCGGCACCGCGTTTGGCGGCGCCCGCGGCCGCACCGACGTGCCAAAGATCGTCGACTGGTACATGAACGGCAAGATCCAGATCGACCCGATGATCACCCACGTCCTGCCGCTGGAGGACATCAACCGGGGCTTCGAACTGATGCATTCGGGCGAGAGCATCCGGTCGGTGGTGGTGTTTTAGAGGGGCGGAGATGAGCGAGAAAAGGTGTCAGAGTCATTTATTGGGCAAAGCCCAGGCGGTGCGCCCTGCACTGGCCCAATAAATGACTCTGACACCTTTTCTCGCTGGCGCCGTCTACTTCAAAAACGCGTAGGCGATCAGCCCCTGCGCGCCGTAGTAGGTCGCCCACACCGCCGGGCCGGACCATCGCGCCCGGAACCCCTTGAACAGCTCCGCCGACAGCAGCGCGTCGGAAATCAGGAACAGCACCGCCCCCGCCATGGCCGGCCAGTCGCGTATCGGCAGGGTCAGGGCCGTGACCACCATCCCCGCCAACGCCGCGGCATAGACCGCGACCGCCGGTCTGAGCGGCCCGATCGATCGCCACAGCCAGGCCAGCATGACGACGCCGGCGACAACCGCCACGCCGGCGCCCGCTCCGCGCCAGGGCTCGCTCGCCAGCACGCCCAGGCCGTAGCCGTTGTGCAGGAAGAACCAGATGTAGCTGACGTGGGCGAGCAGGAAGGTCCCCAGCCCCGCCGGCAGCCAGCGCTCGGCGTCGCCGGCCAGGAAGGCGTCGCCCGCCGCGCTCAAGGCCAGGCCCGCGACCAGCGGCCAGGCGTGATGCAGCACGAAGGCCAGCACCGCCAGCGTGGCCACGGCTGTGGTCTTCACCGCCGTTCGCCACAGGCTGGCTTCGCGCTGGGTAAGGGCGGCGCCGTAAGCCACAGACGCGGCCACCGAGGCGGCAACCAGCAGGTCCGCAATCGTCATGATCTCAAGTCTCCCCCAAAACCCCATTGGGCAGGCGCCGTTGGGTCAGCGTTGGCGCGGAGCCACTTCCCCGCTAAAGGCCTACGCCACAGGATTAGACACGCCACACAGGGGCCCCGTCCATGAAACTCGATAAATCCATCTCCGCCGTCGTCACCGGCGGCGCCTCCGGCCTCGGCGAGGCGACTGTACGCGCGCTGGCCGCCCACGGCGTCAAATGCGCCATCTTCGACATGAACGAAGCCAAGGGCGAGGCCGTGGCCAAAGACGTCGGCGGCGTCTTCTGCAAGGTCAACGTCACCTCCGACGAGGACGTCGACGCCGGCTTCGTCAAGGCCCGCGCCGCGATCGGCCAGGAACGCATCCTGGTCAACTGCGCCGGCACCGGCAACGCCGCCAAGACCGTCAGCCGCGACCGCCAGACCGGCGAGATCAAGCCGTTTCCGATGGACCGGTTCAACCTGATCATCCAGATCAACCTGGTCGGCACCTTCCGCTGCCTCTCCAAGAGCGCCGCCGGCATGCTGACCCTCGACCCGCTGCCGGACGGCGAGCGCGGGGTGATCGTCAACACCGCCTCGGTGGCGGCGGAAGATGGCCAGATCGGCCAGGCGGCCTACACCGCCTCCAAGGCTGGAGTCGTCGGCCTGGGCCTGGTCGTCGCCCGCGACCTCTCCGGCGACGGCATCCGCTGCAACACCATCCTGCCCGGCATCTTCGACACCCCGCTGATGCAGGGCGCTCCGCCGCAGGTAAAGGACGCGCTGGCCGCCTCGGTGCCCTTCCCCAAGCGTCTGGGCGCCGCCGAGGACTATGCCTCCCTGGCGCTGGAGATGATCCGCAACAGCTACTTCAACGGCGAAGACGTCCGCCTCGACGGCGCCATCCGCATGGCGCCGCGGTAGGAACCAGCCCCACGCCCAGATCATCCCGCGCCCCAGGCCTTGTGCCTGGGGCCCATTGGACGCGATGGCGTCGAGGTCTGCAGAGACGGATGAGCTGGCGCCTCTCGCCCGCTGTCCGAGCACAATGGGTCCTGGGCACAAGGCCCAGGACACGGATCAAATTGATGGCGCGTCCACGCTCGCTCGCGCCCGCTACTTCGGCCTGACGATATGGCTGGCCAGGTTCGTCGTCACCTCATGTGCGTCCATGGCCCGCCGGTCGTCCGCCGGCTTGGCGCCATGCCCCATGACGATTTCGGCGGCAGCCTCATAGCGTTCGACGGTCTCGACGTCCGGGCCCCACGGCGGACCCCACGGCGGCCCGAAGCCGGGTCCCCAAGGACCGCCAAAGTAGGGATCCCAGGTCCGCCAGCCGTAGGGGCCGCCATAGAAGCGCCAATAGGGCCGCCAGCCGTAGCCGTAGGGGCCGGGCAGGGCGTAGGTGTCGGTCTGCTTGTCGGTCGACCGGTCGGCCATCTCGAACCAGTCGAATCCCTGGGCCAGGGTCAGTTCGGCGGCGTGGTAGAGCAGATAGTTCTCCACCGTGCCGCGCGAGGTCAGGCTGTTGCCCTGAAAGGTCACGCGCCAGCGGTCCGCCGCGAGCCGGGTCTCGGTAAAGCCGCCGCTCTGGGCGTTCTTGGGCGACAGCGGCTGGTAAGGCGTCGCCGTCTCGCAACCGGCCAGCGCCCCGCCGACCAAGGTCATGGCCAGGGCGGCCCACAAAACCCTACGCATGGCGCGCCTCCACAAACAGCCAGGGCGAGATTATCGCCGCAAGCTGGACTTCATTAAGGCGCGAAGGTTTCAGACCCCGTGCTGGATCAGACCCCAGACGATATAGCCCAACGCGCCAAACAGCAGCACCGCCGTCGCCAGCGCCTGGATGCCGAACCCGGCGCTGCGGGTCTTGGGGTCCTTGACGTAGGACAGGGCGTAGACAATCCGGCCGATGATCCACACCACGCCCACGGCGGCGGCGATCAGGTCGTTGACGTAGACCGCAAACAACCAGAGCGACGGCAGATAGATGACCAGCCATTCGAGGGTGTTGTAGTGGACCCTGAAGTAGCGCTCGAACTCCGGGCTGCCGGTGGTGGCCGGCGCCTCGACGCCGAACTTCGACCGCGCCCCGCCGACGCGAAAACTCATCCAGAAATAGACCAGCAGCGACAGTATCGTCACCAAGGCGACCAACGGATGCATGATGTCCTCCCCTGACGCCGACGAGTCGCGGCGCACTGGGCGGAGATTGCACGCCGATTGTTACAAAAGCGAAGCCTTATTGCCAGGCCCGATCCTAGAGCGTGTGAGGAATTGCTCGATCCACTCGACCCTATCATCCCGGCCTTGAGCCGGGATCGGGCTAAGCGCTTGCGGCGATCCCGGCTCAAGAGGCCGGGATGACAACCTGGATTGAAGCTAAGGCCAACAGGCCTACGCCGCCGTTCCCGAGATTTCCCGCAGCGCGGCGTTGGCGATGGTCAGCTTGGCGAAGCTCCAGACGCCGCCGGCGCGTTCGATGTCGCCCAGGGTGTGCTGAACCTTGCGCACCTCGGCGGCGTTGAGCGCGCTCCAGCCGGCCAGGGTGGCCTTGGGATCGTCCGCGCCGCCGGGCCCGCCGGCGAACTTCATCACCGCGCGGGTCAGCGCGGTCTGTTCGGCCAGCAGGTCCTCGATCAGCCGGCGCACCGCCAGCCGCTCGAACGGATCGCCGTCGCTGAGCGCCGAGGCCGCCGCGCGCACCTTGTCGAACCCGAACGCCGCGCCGGCCAGATGGTGCAGCTTGGCCACCGCCTCGATGCTCCAGGACGAGGCGCGGGCGAGGTCAGCCAGATCGGCGGTCATGGTCAGCGGGCGCAGGGCGGCGATCTCGCGGGCCAGGGCCTCCGGCGCGCCGAGCTTGATCAGCCCCTTGGCGGCGCGGTCGATCGCCTTCTGCTCGAACGGAGACAGGATCGCCGGGCCGGCCTTGCGCAGTTCCTCCACGGCCGGCGCATAGACGCCGCTGAGCTGGGCGATGGAGACGCCGCCGCGCATCGCGCCCCGCGCCGCCGCCCGCCTGGCCATCCAGTAGGTCTGGCCGCGCAGCACGGCGGCCAGGTCCGCAAACAGCGCCATCTGCGCCGCCGCCGGCGCCTTGTCGTCCAGGGCCGCGACCGCGTTCCAGGCTTCGTCGAACCTGAGCGACTGTTTGGCGACGGTGTAGCCGATCACCAGGGCGTCGACATCGCAGTCGGCGGCGGCGCGCAGGCGGTCAGGATAGGTCGGGCCGCAGATGTTGACGATGTCGTTGCAAACCACGGTGGCGATGATCTCGCGCCGCAGCCGGTGGCGCTTCATCAGGTCGTCGTAGGGCTCCAGCGCCTTCGGGAAATAGGCCTCAAGGGTCTCCAGGAAGTAGGGATCGTCGGGGGCGTGGCCGGCGATCATGTCGTCGAACAGGTCGATCTTGCCATAGGCCAGCAGCACCGCCAGCTCGGGCCGCGTCAGCCCACGATGCGCCTTGGCCAAGGCTTCCATGGCGTCCTTGTCGGGCAGGCCCTCGACCGCGCGGTCCAGCCGGCCCTTGGCCTCCAGGTCGCGCATGAACTGGGCGTGCTGGTCCAGCTCATGGATGGCGCTCATCTCTAGGAGGCTGAGGCTCAGCGTCTGGTCGTAATTGTGCCGCAGCACATGGGCGCCGACCTCGTCGGTCATGGACTGCAGCAACGGATCCCGATCGGCCGCCGCCAGGGCGCCGGAGCGTTCGGCCATGCCGGTGAGGATCTTGATGTTCACCTCGTGGTCGGAGGTGTCGACGCCGGCGGAGTTGTCGATGGCGTCGGTGTCGATCCGCCCGCCGGCGCGGGCATAGGCGATGCGGCCGGCCTGGGTGACGCCCAGGTTGGCGCCTTCGCCCACCACCTTGCAGCGCAGCTGGCCGCCGTCGATGCGCACCGCGTCGTTGGCCTTGTCGCCCACGTCCAGGTGGCTCTCGGAGGCAGCCTTCACATAGGTGCCGATGCCGCCGAGATAGAGCAGTTCCACGCGAGCCTTCAGGATCGCCTGGATCAGGTCTGCCGGGGTGACGCTATGGCTGCGGATATCGAGCAGCGCCTTGATCTCCGGGGTGAGTTCGATGGATTTCAGCGCGCGGGAAAAGACGCCGCCGCCCTTGGAGATCAGCGTCTTGTCATAGTCCTGCCAGGACGAGCGGGGCAGGTTGAACAGCCGCTGACGCTCGGCCAGCGTCACGGCCGCGTCCGGGTCGGGATCGATGAAGATGTCCCGGTGGTCGAAGGCGGCCACCAGCCGGGTCACCGGCGACAGCAGCATGCCGTTGCCGAACACGTCGCCGGACATGTCGCCGACCCCGGCCACGGTGAAAGGCTCGGCTTGAATGTCCTTGCCCAGCTCGCGGAAGTGCCGCTTGACCGCCTCCCAGGCGCCCTTGGCGGTGATCCCCATGGCCTTGTGGTCGTAGCCGGCCGAGCCGCCGGACGCGAAGGCGTCGCCCAGCCAGAAGCCGTAGTCGATGGCCACCGCATTGGCGATGTCGGAGAAGGTGGCCGTCCCCTTGTCGGCGGCGACCACCAGATAGGGGTCGTCGTCGTCGTAGCGGATGACGTTCTGGGGGTGGATCACCGCGCCGGTGGGAGAGAGGTTATCGGTGAGGTCCAGCAGGCCGAACAGGAAGGTGCGATAGGCCCGCACGGCCTCCATCCGCACAGCCTCGGGCGTGCCGCCGCGCGGCAGCTGTTTGGGATAGAAGCCACCCTTGGAGCCCACCGGCACGATGACCGCGTTCTTCACCTGCTGCGCCTTGACCAGGCCCAGCACCTCGGTGCGGAAATCGTCGCGCCGGTCGCTCCAGCGCAGGCCGCCCCGCGCCACCGGGCCGAAGCGCAGGTGCACCCCCTCCACATGGGTCGCCCAGACGAAGATCTCGCGGAACGGCTTGGGCGCCGGCAGGTCGGCCAGCTCGCGGGATTTGATCTTGAAGCTGATGTAGGGCTTGGGCCCGCCGTCCTCGGCGACCTGGTAATAGTTGGTGCGGGTCAGCGCCGTGACCAGGGCGGTGATGCGGCGCAGGACCCGGTCGGCGTCCAGGCTGTCCACCGCGCGCAGGGCCTCGATGATCTTTGTACAGACCGCATCGGCCTCCGCCTTGCGCGCCTTGATGTCGCCGCGGCGAGCGGGATCGAACTTGACCTTGAACAGCTCCAGCACCAGCCGCGCCACGTCGGGATGGTCGCTCAGCACCTCCGCCTGCACGGCGGGGGTGGGGTCCAGGCCGGTCTGCTGGCGATAGCGGGCCAGCGCCCGGATCAGCGCCGCGTCTCGCCAGGAGACGCCCAGCTCGATGACCAGCCGGTTGAACGGATCGCTCTCGGTCTGGCCGGTCCACACCGCCATGAACGCGGCCTCGAACGCCAAGCGCACCTGCTCGAACTCCAGCGCCTCGCCGGCGCCGTCCATCAGCATGAACTCATGCACCCAGGTGACTGCGGCTTCCCCGGCGGGCCCGCGGTGATGCAGCGGGAAGCCCTCCTCGGCCAGGCCCTTCAGGCCCATATTGTCCAGGATCGGCAAGACGTCCGCCAGGGCGACCGACGTCCCGGCGCGATAGAGCTTAAGCCGGAAGGCGGTGGGCGGGTCGTCGACCTCGCGATAGGCCCGCACGGCGATGGGCGTCTCGGCGGTCATCGCCTCGATGGCGACGATGTCGTTGACCGCCTCGATCGCGGGATAGAGGTCGCGGTAGCCGGCGGGGAAGGCGTCGGCGTAGCGGGATTTCAGCACCGCCGCGAACGGCGCGGTGGCTGGCGCGTCGTCCAGCGCCTGGCCGAGCCGGTCGGGCCAGGAGCGGGTCGCCTCGGCGATCGCCGCTTCCAGCTCGCCCAGGTCCGGATCGCCATGGACGCCGGGGGTGACGCCGATGACATAGTGCACCCGGGCCAGCGGGGCGTCGGAGAAGGTGGGATAATAGGCCGACACCCGGCCGCCGTAGGCCGCCGCCAACATGTCCCCGGCCAGCGCCCGCAGGTCCGAGGAATAGCCTTCGCGCGGGAAGAACAGCAGGACGGCGATGAACCGGTCGAAGGGGTCTGGCCGGGCGAACAGTCTGAGGCGCGGCCGGTCGTAGAGGTGCAGGATGCCCAACGAGATGTCCAGCAGGGTGTCGACGTCGCTCTGGAACAGCTCGTCGCGGGGATAGTTCTCCAGGATGTTGCGCAGCTGCCGGTCGCTGTGGCCGCCGGCGGGCTTGTCGGCGCGCCTGAGCACCTGCTCGACCTTGCGCCGGATCAGCGGCACCTCCAGCGTCGGCGTGTCATAGGCCTCGGAGGTGAACAGGCCGACGAAGCGGATTTCCCCGCTGGCGCGCCCGTCGGCGCCGTACCGACGCACGCCGACGTAGTCCATATAGGCCCGCCGGTGCACCCGCGAGCGCAGGTTGGACTTGGCCACCACGATCGGCTCGGCCCGGTCCAGCGAGGCGCGCATGGCCGACGACAGCACCGCCGGCTCGTGGTCGCGCCGCAGCACGCCGCGGGTCTGGTCGCGCAGAATGCCGATGCTGCGCTGTGGCTCGATCAGGCCCTCCTCGGCCGCGTAGCCGCCATCGGCGGTTCGCGGATAGTCGTAGGACCGCGCGCCCAGCAGGATGAAATGATCGTCACGCAACCAGCGCAGGAAGGTCTCGTATTCGTGCAGGGTGTCCGGATCGACGTGGCCCGCCGCCTCGCCCAGGGTGTCGGCGGCCTTGTCCATGGCCGTCAGCATGGCGCGGTAGTCGCCGACGGCGGTGTGAACGTCCGTCAAGGTCGCGCGAATTCCGGCGATCACCTTGTCAGCCGCCTCGGACGCCAGCGGATCGACGAAGATCTGGATCATCGACTCCAGCCCCGCCTTGCCTCGGCTGGCGCGGCCGCCCGATGCTGAACGAACCACCGCGACCACCGCGTGGTACATGGCGCGCACCGGCAGGCCCGCCTCGGCGATCTCGCCCATCACCGAGTCCACCAGGAAGGGCGAGTCGGTCTGCAATATCTCCAGCCGGTCGTAGGGCAGGGGCGTCTTGTCCTGCGCCCTGGCCCGCACCCGGCGGATCTGCGGCCCGCTCCCGTCGCGCTTGGCGGCATAGGCCCAAAAGTCGGCCAGGTTGGCGGCCAGATCGGCGATCGAGGTCCCGGCCATCTCCCCGGGAATATAGTCCGCATGGACCTGGGCGACGAAGGCGGCTTCGGCGGTGGAGAGGCCGATAGCGCCCTCGGGACGCTTCAAAGCCAGGGCAAACGCGTCGGCAAGAGCGTCGTGGGACGCTGAAACAGCAGAGTCGGTCATGAGCGGACCCTAATCCCCGCGGATGACGGATCAATGGGGTCTTGGGCGGTTAGCTGCTGGCAGTGAGACAAATCGCGTAGACAGAGTCAGCACGAGTTGCGGGCTGCGCTGGCGTCATTGTGCACACGCTAGCAGGTTCACATATCTCGCCGTTTAGACGCGAGGGGCGATACCGCTCCCCTTCTCCCTCTTGCGGGAGAAGGTGGCGGCGGAGCCGACGGATGAGGGGTCGCGCCGGCCGAAGGGATTGTTGTGGTTAGTGTTTTCGCGCCGACGGGCCGGCGCGACCCCTCATCCGGCCCTTCGGGGATGGTCTTCTCCCACAACGGGAGAAGGAATAGGGCTGGCTTGCTTTTAGTGCATTGATTTGATGACACTATCCGAGATGTGTGAATCGCCTGGCATCCGCCAGAGGAAGGGTTCTCCCTGCCACAGCGCGCCCTGCCTTCGCGTCAGCCTTGAAGCGCGGCTCATCCTGACCCCATATCGCCTACCGGTTTTGGACGACAGAGTCCCAGGGAGGGACGAACCATGGCGAAGACCCCAGCAGCTGCCGCGACCAAGGCCGCGAAGGTTCATGACGAAGCCTCGATGCAGGCGATCCTGGCCAAACAGAAGGCGGCGCACCTGCGCGATGGCGAACCCACCGCCGAGAAGCGGATCGAGCGCATTGACCGCTGCATCGGCCTGCTGATCGACAACGCCTCGGCCATCGAGGAGGCCCTCAACACCGACTTCGGCTCCCGCTCCCGCGAGGCCACCGCCTTCACCGACGTGGCCGGGTCGATCGGCCCGCTCAAGCACGCGCGGGAGCACCTGCGCAAATGGATGAAGACCGAAAAGCGCAAAACCACCCCCGCCCTGCTCGGCCTGTTCGGCGCCAAGGCCGAGGTCCGCTTCCAGCCCAAGGGGGTGGTGGGCGTGATCAGCCCGTGGAACTTCCCGGTCAACCTGACCTTCGCGCCCCTGGCCGGCATTCTGGCGGCGGGCAACCGGGCGATGATCAAGCCGTCGGAATTCACCCCCGCCACCTCGGCCCTGATGGCGACCATGTTCGGCGGCGCCTTCTCCGACGAGGAGATCGCGGTGATCACCGGCGGACCCGAGGTCGGCCAGGCGTTCGCGGGCCTGGCCTTCGACCATCTGATCTTCACCGGCGCCACCTCCATCGCCCGCCACGTCATGCGCGCGGCGGCCGAGAACCTGGTGCCGCTGACGCTGGAGCTGGGCGGCAAGAGCCCGGTGGTGATCGGCAAGTCCGCCGACATGGCTGTCACGGCCGCGCGGGTGATGAACGGCAAGACCCTCAACGCCGGCCAGATCTGTCTCGCGCCGGACTATGTGCTGACCCCCGCCGGCTCGGTGGAGGAGTTCGTCGGCCAGGCCCAGGCCTCGGTGAAGAAGATGTTCCCGACCATCAAGGACAACCCCGACTACACCGCCATCATCGCCCAGCGGCACTACGACCGGATCATGGGCTATGTGGAGGACGCCCGGGCCAAGGGCGCGCGGATC
>Ga0302314_10023031_pt1 | contig 10188 bp, 9 predicted proteins | sample III_Palsa_N2_3_FD_200533 | JGI IMG/M metagenome (GOLD analysis project Ga0302314, IMG submission 200533) | Peat permafrost microbial communities from Stordalen Mire near Abisko, Sweden - III_Palsa_N2_3 | ecosystem: Environmental > Terrestrial > Soil > Palsa > Peat permafrost | place: Sweden...
CATCTACGGCCGGCTGGTGGTCGGGTCGGACCTGGAGATCCGCGGCTCGGCCAATTCGCCGTCGCTGCTGATCGACGCCCTGGCGATCGCGGGCCGATGACCGAGGCGGCGTGCACGCACCCTCGCCGCCATTCTTCATGGGGGAGAGGGCAGGGTGAGGGGGTCGCGCCACCGCCGCTGACCTATCTTGCGGGCGTCATCACTCGGACAGCCCCCTCTCCCTGCCCTCTCCCCACTGCGTGGGGCGAGGGTTCGATATGCGCCAGCCGATGAGCGCGGACGCTCTCGCCGACCTTGAGCTGATCCGCGAGGCCGGCGTCGCCGCCGGGGAGATGGCCGTGGCCATGCGCGCCGCCGGGCTTGAACGTCACGAGAAGTCTGATGGCACGCCGGTGACCAACGCCGACCTGGCGGTGGACGCGCTGCTGCGCGAGACGCTGACCGCCGCGCGGCCGGGCTATGGCTGGCTCTCCGAGGAGACCGCCGATGATCCGGCGCGACTGTCCTGCGAGCGCGTGTTCATCGTCGACCCCATCGACGGCACCCGCGCCTATATCCGCGACCGTCCCTGGTGGGGCGTTTCCATTGCGGTGGTGGAGAACGGCCGCCCCATCGCCGGCGTCGTCGCGGCGCCCGACCGGCACGAGGTGTTCGAGGCGACCCTGGGCGGCGGCGCGCGGCTGAACGGAAATCCCGTCGCCGCCAGCGAGACGGAAGCGCTCGAAGGCTCGGCCATGCTGGCCGATCTCGGCATGCTCAAACATCCGGCGTGGCCGACACCTTGGCCGGAAATGCGACTGGAAAGCCGTAATGCGATCGCCTACCGGCTCTGCTCAGTGGCCTGCGGCGATGTCGACGCCATGATCGCCATGTCGCCGAAGAGCGAGTGGGACATGGCCGCCGGCGACCTGATCGCGACCGAAGCGGGCTGCGTAGTCACCGACCACAAGGGCCGGACGCTCGCCTACAACCAGGCCAGGCCGACAACGCCCAGCCTGGTCTGCGCCGGCCCTGTACTGCACCGGTTGATCTTGTTGCGGACCCGGCCTATCGACCTGCCCGGTTGATGAGGAGGGGCGGATGCCCGACAGACAGCTTCTGCACATGGTCATCGGCGGCGAGCTGAAGGAGATCGGCGGGACCGAGTTCCGCGACCTGAAGAAGGTCGAATGGGTCGGCGCCTATCCCAACTACGCCGAGGCCCGCGTCGCCTGGAAGACGCGCGCCCAGGCCACCGTCGACAACGCCCTGATGCGCTACTTCATCATCCACGCCCACAAGCTGATGGACCCCCACGACGACGGCCACGAGGACCACGCGCACTGAGCGCGGGTTTGTTGACGCGCTGAGGCGACACCGGCCACAGTCGAACCCATGCGCATCCTCGTCACCGGAGCCTCGGGCTTTGTCGGCCGCCAAGCCGTCGCGGCCCTGGCCGCGTCGGGCGCCGAGGTTCACGCGGTTTCGCGCAACCGGCTGCCGATCGATTGCCGCTGGCATGGCGTGGATCTGCTGAACCCCGACAGCGCCCGGCGGGTCGTGCAGGATGTAAGGCCCGACGCCGTTCTGCACCTGGCCTGGTGCGTCGGACACGGAAGCTTCTGGACTGACCCCGCAAACGCCGACTGGGTCGCGGCGAGCCTGGTCATCGCCCGCGCCGCCGCCGAGGCCGGCTGCCGCCACTTCACCGGCGTCGGCACCTGCTATGAATACGACTGGCCCAAGGACGGCGACTGTATCGAGGGCGTCACACCCCTCGCTGGCCACACCTTCTACGACATCGCCAAAGCCCAGTGCCGGTCGGCGTTGGACACCCTGTTCGCCGCTCAAGGTGTTGGGTTCGCCTGGGCGCGGCTGTTCTTCCTCTATGGCCCTGGCGAGGACCCGCGCCGGCTGGTGTCCAGTCTCGCTCGCGCCGTGGTGGCAGGCGAACCGGCCGCCTGTTCGCGCGGGCTCGTGGTGCGCGACTTCATGGACGTTCGCGACGCGGGGGCGGCGTTGTCGGCGATCGCACTGTCCGGCATGACCGGCGCCGTCAATGTCGCCTCAGGGCTCGGGGTTCAGGTGTCGGATGTGGCGGGTCTGCTGGGCCGCCTGTCCAGTCGATCGGATCTGATCGAGATCGGCGCCCTGCCGGATCGGGTCGGCGAGCCGCCGCGAATTGTCGCCAATACTTTACGATTGAGCACGGAGCTGGGTTTTCGCCCGGGCGTCGGCCTTGCGGACGGGCTCAGGGACGCGCTAGATTACTGGTCAGCGTCGATTGGGAAGGGTCCGTATAGCGGAATCTCACCCGCTCTACCCGATTAATCTATACTTTTGGTTAATATGATATTCTGATGGTCTTTCCAAAAGACGTAATATTCAACACAATCATTGTATAAATGCGGAACTATTCTTCATGCCAGACGCTGGGCAGTGGTCGCGGCGCTTGAGTTCGGCCGTCCAACGATGGCAGTTCGCCAGATCTCTCAGGACATCGCCCGATGGCAGGCCTCCCCCAGTTTGTTGACTCGTCGCGTGGCGACGCCGGCGCGCCTGCACAACGCGGCTTCCTCGGCCTGGCGGCGGGCGTCAAGCGCATGCTGGGCCTGGCCGAGGACGGCGCCCCGACCGCCGGGCTGCACGCAGCGCCCATCCGCACGCGGATCGGCCGCGAAGCCAGGCTGGAGCCACAAACCCTCGCGACCGTCGCCGCCGGCCGGCTCAATCTCATGGGGCTTGCGGAGATTCGTGAAGAGCTGGGTCCCCGCTGGGATGAGCTGGCGGAGAAGGTTCAGGCGATCGCCGAGAAGGTGGTCGCCAAACATCTGGTTCCTGGCGACGTTTTCGAGCGGCACGGCGACGACAGCTACATCCTGCTGTTCGCAAACCTGACCCGCGCGGAAGCCGAGTTCAAATGCCTCGCCATCCGTAACGAAATTGGCCGCCAGCTGCTGGGCACGGAATGGAGCGGCCTTTCGAAGTTGCACATCGACTGCGTGGAGATCGACAAGGAGGCGCTGGCGGGCGAGGACCTGCATAAGGTTTTTGGCGACGCCTTTGGCGTGACCGCGGTGTCGTCAGCACCCTGCGAGCGCCGCCCGCCCGGCGTCGGGGCCGAACCCGCCCGCCGATCGGACGCCTCGCCGCCCTGGACCGAGACGGAAGCGAGCGGCCGTGGCCGCGGGGTGATGGTTTCGGGCGCCAGCCACGTGACTGATGAGGCGCTCCCGTCCGATCCGGCCGCGGCCGAGGCGCCGGCCCATTGGGCCTACACGCCAGTGTGGGACTTCGAGCAGATGAATCTCATTCGGTTTCGCCTGACGGCGCGGACCGCGCTGGGCAGCCGCGTTCACCCATGCCATGCCGAGGCGGGCGACGCCTCCGAAAGCCGTTGCTTCGAGAATGATCTGGCCTGCCTCGATCGCGCCGTTATCGATCTTGCGGCGCTGTCCGCGAGCGGGCGGCGGCTGGCGGTAATATGCCCCATACACCATTCGAGCCTCACGCGGGGCTCCTGGGCCAACCTGCTCATCCGCCAGGCCACCCTGGCCAAACCCTCCGTGCGACGATTGCTCACCATTGAGATCTGCGGCCCCACCACGGACCTGGGCGCCCATTCCGTGCGCTCGTTCCTGGACCTCATGAACCGTATCGGCATTGCCTGTTCGGGGTGTTTCACCACCGAGACGGCGTCAACGCCGCCGGCGGACGTTCTGCTGAAGACCGTCAGCCTGGAGCTGCCGCAATCCCATATCGCTGAAGCCAGCGTCATGGCCACGATGGCCGCGACCTCGCAGACCTGGCTGCACAAAAAGGCCGAACTGGGGGTCTATGGGCTTTCGAGCAGGTCGCTGGTGGTCAGCGCGGCCAGCAGCGGGTTTCGGTTCCTGGCCGGCGACGCCGTTCATCGCGATGTTCTCGCCCTCGATCAGGCGGTTCGATTTGACGTGGCGGACCTGTATCGGGAGTTTCAGGCGCGCTAGTGCGCAAGGCCTGACGTTCGCGTCCTGCTTGCGATCTACGAGCTGACCTCCGCCTCGCCGCACTCGGGTTCGACAACGCGGGCTTCGGCCAGGCACTCATTGATGACCTGCAGCAGCTCGGCGTTGCGCACCGGCTTGGTGAGCGCGCAGTTGGCGCCCATCCTGACGGCAAGGTCGAGAAACAGCATCGAGCCAGTCTTGCCGCCGCCGGACATCGCCACAATCGGTATTCGCCGGTTCACCTTGCGCAGAGCGGCGATGGTTTCCACGCCCTCGCGGTTGGGCATGATGACATCGATCAGCACCAGGTCGGGATCGAGGGTTCGATAACCCGCCAGCGCCTCGTCGCCATCCTGGGCTTCGAAGATTTCATGGCCAGCGCGCTGCAGGACGCTCCGCATGGTTTGGCGCACCAAGGGCTCATCGTCGGCGACCAGGATGCGAGCCATGCGAACAAAACCTCTTAATCAGCAACCGACCCCGCCCCGACCTACGTTCACGCTTCACTCGCCATCGCTAGGCGTCGAAAACCTCTCGCAGCTTCACGGCGAAGTCCGATTTTCGATAGGGCTTGGTGATCAGCTTGCCGCGAACCTCGAAGCTGCCGCTTCCGGTCGCGGCTTCAGCGAATCCGGTCGTGTAGAGCACCTTGAGGTTCGGTTTCAGCTTCACGGCCAGGGCCGCGAGCTCATTGCCAGAGAGGCCGCCCGGCATGACCATGTCCGTGAAGAGCAGATCTATTTCGGGACGTCGCCCGAGAACGGCGAGCGCCAATGGACCGGTTTCCGCCTCGAGCACGCAATAGCCGAGTTCCGTGAGCTGCCGAACGGCGAGTTTGCGGACGTCGGGATTGTCCTCGACCACGAGCACGGTCTCATTGCGCGACTGGGGCGTGGGGCTGGAATCGGCCATAAGCCCTGCCGCTCCAGTTTCCTGTTTCGCGCGGGGCAGGAACAGCTTGACCGTCGTGCCGACGCCGACCTCGCTGTAGATTTGCACGTGGCCGCCGGACTGTTTGGCGAAGCCATAGACCATGCTCAGGCCGAGCCCGCTGCCCTTGCCGACGTCCTTGGTGGTGAAGAAGGGCTCGAACACCGAGGCCAGCATTTCGGCGGGAATGCCGTGGCCGGAGTCGGACACCGCGATCATGGCGTAGTCGCCGGCCGGCACATGCTGCCCCAGCTCCGCCGAGGTCTCGTCGAGTTGGACATTGCAGGTCTCGACGGTGAGCAGCCCGCCTTCCGGCATCGCATCCCGCCCGTTAATCGCCAGGTTCAGAACCGCCGACTCCACCTGCGATCCGTCAGCCAGGGTGGCCCAGAGGTCGGGAGCCTGGTGCAGGCGCAGGGTGATCGCCTCGCCCAGGGTGCGGCTCCACATGGATTCCATGCCGGCCAGCAGCGCGTTCAGATCAAGCTGTTGCGGATTGAGCGGCTGACGGCGGGAGAAGGCCAGCAGCTGTTTGGTGAGTTCGGCGCCCCTGAGCGCCGCGGCCAGGGCGGTTGAGGCGAACTCCTTCGTAACGGGATCGTCCGCGAGCACCTCCTCGATGATGTCGAGGTTGCCGACAATCACCGCCAACAGGTTGTTGAAGTCGTGCGCGAGGCCGCCGGTGAGCTGGCCGACCGCTTCCATCTTCTGCGCCTGCTGCAGCTGGGCGGCGACCGCCTCGCGCTCGGTCACATCCTGGCAAACGCCGGTGACCGCGATCAGCTCGCCCGCCGCGTTGAATTCGGATCGTCCCTCAGCCCAGCAAATCCGGTGGGGTCCGTCCGGGCGGGAGATTTCCAGGCGAAGGGTGAAGGTCTCCCGGCCGCCGGCGGGCGTCAGAATGGCCGCCACGGCGACCTGGTTGGCCGGCGAGAGCATCGCCAGGGCTTCCATGTATTTCGGGGATGGATCGGCGGGATCGAGTCCGAAGAATTCGTACAGGTTCGGCGAACACTGCGGCACCGCGTCCTGGGGCCGGTAGTTGAAGGTCCCAAGTTTCGCCAACCAATCCGCCACCTTTACGGACTGTTCGGACTCCGCGAGCGTTTCAAGGAGGGCTTCTATGCCTCGGCCGGTCTGGTCGATCCCGTCGACCCCCTCAACGGAGAGCCGCTCTTGTCGCCAGACCATATTCACACTCCTGGTGTTCCAGATAGTCCCGACCCGCTACCGTAGCGCGCTCACGTGTGAAGGGCGTGTGAAGATTAGCGGTCTGGTTGAACGGCGGGCGGGAAACGCTATTCCCGCTTGATCAGCTGTTCGGTCAGCAGGGTTCCCCACCACTTGGCGCGGAACTCGGCCTTCATGGCGACCGGGTCATAGGCGTCGCTCTCGACCCAGTCGATGAAGCTCATGCCCTTGGGTTCGGCGTCGGCCAGGTAGCGGTCGAACACATAGTCCAGCACCCCGGTCTTGCCCGCCCTCACGTGCAGATAGCTGAGCGAAAGCTGGCTCAAGGCCTCGCGGATCGGCTGGCCGAGGCGGAAGTGGGAATACAGCACGCTCATGACCCCGGCCCGGTCCGCGCCGGACTTGCAGTGCATCAGCGCCGGATATTCGATGGTGTCGAACATCGCCTTGGCGCCCAGCACCTGCGCCCGCGATGGGACCTCGCGCGAGGTGACGGTAAAGTCGATCAGCTCAAGACCCAGCCGCTCGCAGGCGTCCCGCTCCAGGGCGTAGAAGCTGGCGTCGAAGCCGCCGCGCAGGTTGATGATGGTCTTGACGCCCCGCTCTTTCCACCGCCTGAACTGGAACGGCCAGGGCTGGTTGGTGCGCACCAGCTCGGAGCTGATCCAGTGGGCGTTCTCGAATCCCAGCCGCAGATAGGCGTGGTCGTTCCAGAGATAGTCCAACACTGTGCTGAACCGGCCGGCGGGCGTGGTAAGATCAAATGGGGGCAAAATTGACTGCGTGCGATAAGGAAACGGTTTAGCCAGCCCCTCATAATCGCCATGTTGTGCGAATTGAAGAACAACCGGCGCAGAGGCGCGCGATTGATGACCATGCCGACGAGACCAAGGCCGGGACGACTTGACTGACGCTGATCCGAAATCCGCTGGTGGACCACCGCGCATGAGCAGCGTCGCCTTGCGGGTCTGGCGCACCTACCTGACGCCGTTCCGCTTGCACATGGTGTTTGCCGCCCTGGCCGGCGTGCTGGTCGCCGGGACCACGGGGGCCATTTCGAGCATCCTCCGGCCAGCAATCGATCAGCTCTTCGGCGATCATCCGCCGCCGCTTGCCTGGATATATTTTCCGGTGGCGATCGTGGCGTTGGCGATCGGCAGGGCCCTGGGGTCCGTACTCCAGGTCTGGACCACCAACACCGTGGGCCACAAGGTGGTCGGCGCGATGCAGTCGGACCTGTTCGACGCCATCGTCAGATCTGACCTCGCCACCCTCAGAAGCCGCCATTCGGGCTCTATCGTTTCGGCGATGCTCTACGACGCAGCCATGGTCCGCACCGCGGCCACCTCCTCGGTCATCAACTACATGCGCGAGAGCCTGATCCTGGCCTCGATGATCGTGGTCATGCTGTTCACAGACTGGAGTTTGACCCTGGGCATCCTGCTGGTGGGTCCGATGGTCATGTGGCTGATCCAGCGCTTCTCCCGCTGGGTGAAGAAGGCCGCAACCAAGGCCATGAACGAAACGGCCGGCTTCTCCACGGCGGTCATGGAGGGCGTCGACGGGATCAAGATCGTCAAGATCGACAACCGCGAAGCCTATGAAACGGCCCGGGTGGAAGCGGCTATCGAGCGGCGCCAGACCTATATCATCCGGGGCGCCAACATCGGCGCCTCGCTTGCGCCGACGCTTGAGGTGGTCGGGTCGTTCGCCCTCGGCGGCGCGGTGGCCTACGCGGCCTGGCAACACGCTCATGGCCAGATGACGGTGGGCGGCTTCACCTCCTTCGCCCTGTCGCTGGGCGTGGCTTCGCAATCCCTCCGCCAGCTCGGCGTTCTGCAGTCCACCTTCGTCGAGGGGTTCACCGCCGCCCAGCGGATGTTCGCGCAGATGGACGTGAAGCCGCTGGTCGCCGACGTCCCCGGCGCCGCCCGGTTTGCCCATCGCGCCAGCGGCCTCAAGCTTGAACACGTCGCCTTCAGCTATGGCGCCGAGGGCGAGGCGGCCCTCAGCGACGTCAATCTGTACGTCAATCGCGGCGAGACCATCGCCCTGGTCGGGCCCTCCGGCGGCGGCAAGAGCACCATCCTCAGCCTGATCCCGCGCTTCTACGACGTCACCGGCGGCGCCATCCTGGTGGATGGCGACGACACCCGTTCCATCACCCTGGCCTCGCTGCGAGACCAGATCGGCCTGGTGACACAAGAAACCTTCCTGTTCGACGACACCATCCGCGCCAACATCGCCTATCCCCGGCCCGACGCGACCCAGGCCGAGATCGAGGCCGCCGCGCGCGAAGCCGCCGCCCACGACTTCATCCTGTCCCTGCCCAACGGTTATGACACCCAGGTCGGCGAGGCCGGCGCCCGCCTGTCCGGCGGCCAGCGCCAGCGCATCGCCATCGCCCGCGCCTTCCTGAAGAACGCGCCGATCCTGCTGCTCGACGAGGCCACCAGCGCCCTCGACACCGAGAGCGAGGCGCAGGTGCAGGCCGCCCTGGAGCACCTGATGGAGGGCCGCGCCACCGTGGTGATCGCCCACCGCCTGTCCACGGTGAAGAACGCCGACCGCATCTATGTGATCGACAAGGGCAGGGTGGTGGAGACTGGCGCCCACGCGACGCTGATGCGCGCGCGCGGCCTCTACGCCCGCCTCGCCCAGGCCCAGGACCTGGAGCCGGCGACGGAGGCGGCTGAGTGAAGAGTTTCATCCGCTCGCCGGCGGTGCAGTGGATCCTGTCCATGCTGGTGGTCGGCTATATCGAGGTTGTCCACGCCACCATGCGCTGGCGGCTCGTCAACACCGAGGGCGCGGATGTCGCGATCGCCAGCCCGGATGGCGTGATCGGCGCCTTCTGGCACGGCCGCATCGCCCTGTCGCTGATCTGCCGGCGGGTGCTGAAACAGAAGCCGACCCGGGGGATGATCTCCCTGTCCCGCGACGGGGAGTTCATCGCCAGGGCGATGGGTATGATGGGCATCCCGTCCGTCCGGGGATCGGCGATCAAGGCCAGCGACAAGGGCAAGGCCAAGGGCGGGTCCACCGCCTTCCGCCAGTCGCTGACGTTTCTCGAGGGCGGCGGCTGTGTCGCCCTGACGCCGGACGGGCCGCGAGGCCCCAACCAGGTGATGCAGGACGGGGTGGTGACCCTGGCCCGGATGAGCGGCGCGCCGGTCTTCCTGTTCGGCATGGCCGCCAGCGGCGCGGTCAGCCTGAACAGTTGGGACCGAACCCAGCTGCCGATGCCCTTCACCCGCGGCTGCGTGGTGTTCGACGGACCACTGCATGCGCCGCCGGACGCGGATGAGCTCCAGAGCGAAACCATCCGGCTGGAATGGCAGAACCGCCTCAATGCCGCCCAGCTGCGCGCGGAGGCGATCGTCGCCGGGACGGGCGATTGAGCAGGCCCCAATCCATGCCCATGTCCCTGGCGCTCTACGCCCTGGCGACCCGCATCGCCGCGCCGCTCGCGCCCGCGCTGCTCCGCCGCCGCATGGCGCGGGGCAAGGAGGATCCGGCGCGGCTGGGTGAACGGCTCGGCCGGGCCGGCCTGCCGCGGCCTGAAGGCGTATTGGTCTGGTTTCATGGCGCCAGTGTCGGCGAGGCCCTGTCGCTGCTGTCGCTGATCGAGGCCGTCAAGGCCGCGCGCCCCGAGGTTTCGGTTCTGGTCACCTCAGGAACGGTGACCTCGGCGGCGCTGATGGCCCAGCGCCTGCCCGCCGGCGCCGCCCACCAGTACATCCCGATCGACACAGAGGCCGCGACGGCGGCCTTCCTCGACCATTGGCGACCGAATGTCGGCGTGTTTGTCGAGAGCGAGCTGTGGCCGAACCTGCTCCTGGGCGCCCAGGCGCGGGGAGTCAGGATGGCGCTGCTGTCGGCCCGGCTGTCGATGCGCAGCTTCCAGAACTGGAAACGGCTGCGCGCCGCTGCGGCGAGCCTGTATGGGGTGTTCGACCTGATCCTGGCCCAGAGCGAGGCGGCGGCGCTCTACATCAAGGCCCTTGGCGGGCGCGTGGCCGGCCTTGGCGACCTCAAGTTCGGCGCCGCGCCCCTGCCTTGCGACGAAGCCGCACTCGCCGCCCGCCTGGCTGACCTC
>Ga0302314_10023033_pt1 | contig 10188 bp, 6 predicted proteins | sample III_Palsa_N2_3_FD_200533 | JGI IMG/M metagenome (GOLD analysis project Ga0302314, IMG submission 200533) | Peat permafrost microbial communities from Stordalen Mire near Abisko, Sweden - III_Palsa_N2_3 | ecosystem: Environmental > Terrestrial > Soil > Palsa > Peat permafrost | place: Sweden...
ATGACGCTGGTCTTCGAGCGAGCGGCCTTTTTCATAGGAGTATCCGCTCTCGCCATTGATCGTGCTTGACCCATTGAAGTATGTATCGCCCTGATCTGTGAAGTAGTAGTTGCTGCTGGCCGTGCCTTGACCCAGATCCTCGGAGTGAGAATAGGTATAGGCGATTGTGCTCTGGATGTAGCGGTTTTCGCGCTGGTGGAATTCAGCAATAAGACCGTCGTACCAAAGGCGGCCCGCGTTATCGATTTGCAGGATCTTGCCGTAGTTGGGGTTATAGGTCGTGTTGCCATTAGTGGCATTCAGGTAAACCGGTGTGCTGTAGGTTCGACCGGTAGGGTTGCCGTTGGCGTCGAGGAAGGCATACGTGTCTGTACCAGTTGGGGGGCCTGCATTCAAGTCAGAGCGCTGTAGGAACTTGAGTCCACGCGAGCCGACGTATCCGATGCTGACACTCATGCTTTTGCCGATAGACTGTTCCACACCAAGGCTCCACTCCTGAACGTAGGGGGTTGCAAGGCTTGGGATAGCGAAACCAGTGTTGATCGAAGCAGGTGTAAGGATCGAGTTCACCTGCGCGAGGCTCGTGAACACGTTGGGGAAGGTAGGTGCTGCGGCAAACTGCGTCGCGTTCGTATTGCTCAACGTGAACGACTTACGAATGACACCACCAAGCTGTTGTAGGCGCGTTATGGAGGCACCCGGGAGACGGTTGTAGAAGAGCCCATAGTTACCGCGGATAACCGTCTTGTTGTTGTCCAGCGACTGTGCGAAACCGATACGAGGAGCAAAGTCGGTCTTCGGCTGGTTGATGGGGCCAACCAGTGGGTTGGTCGCCTTATAGGAAGGAGCCGAAGGCTGCGTGAACGAAGCATATTCATAGCGCAGACCCGCGTTGATCACCAACGTGGGAGTCGCTTGCCATTGGTCCTGAACGAAGAAGTCATAGTCGCGAATAGTGATGCCGGTGATGGGGTGGCCCAGCGCCTGTGCAAAGCTCGCGTAGTGCTTGTTCGCACTGCAATAGGGGGAAGTCGTACAGACTGGATCAGACGCTGAGGGCGTGAGATCGTATGCGAAGTTGGTGAAGCTGCTGTAGGTATATGCTCCAGGACCGCTGAACACCGCGTTTTCAACGCTGCGCAGGTAGGCTAGATCCATACCGTACTTCAACTGATGCTTACCCTTGCTCTGCGAAAGTGTGTCAGCGAGGATGAAGCGTTTTTCCGTCGGCTGAATGTTCGGCAATTGGTTCTGTGAAACACCAAGGTTCGACTGACCGGCTACCGTGAGGCCGGACAAAATGTTGTCCGGAGGAAGAAGGTCGGTAGGCAGACCCTGGAAGCGGCGCTCGGCGTTAAAGCCGAAGCGCGCCTCGTTCACCATCTTGTCGCTGAGGAGGTAGGTGTTGGAGAGGCGAGCGTTGCGTACGTGCGTGCCGACGTTATAGTTCGAGCCTGCAGCGCCGCTGCCATCGGTAGGAGCAACCGACGTTACACCGCCGTGGACCGCGTAATAGTTCATCAGATTGAAGTTGGCGGTGTAGGTGCTCTTCTCGTTGGGGCGGTAGTCGAGCTTGATGAAGCCGTCGTTCTGGTTGAGGCTGCGTGTCACGCTGGTGAAGAAGCGTGTAAGGAAAGCCTGCGCATTGGCGCACTGTAGAGTGCTCGCATTACAAACCCCGGGAAGGAACTGGTGGGTTGTGGAGCTCAGGATCGACGTGTTGAGGATGGAGTCAACCAACGGGAAGTTGCGGATCGTGCCTTCATACGCTCCGAAGAAGAACAGCTTGTCCTTAATGATGGGACCACCGACGTTGCCTCCGAACTGGTGACGATACTCAGGAGCGTTGTACGGCTGGTTGTTCAACTTGGAGAAAAGGTCGATCGCGTTGAGTGTGCGGTTGCGGAAAAACCAGAAAGCGTTGCCGTGGAACTGGTTCGTGCCGCTCTTGGTAAGCGAGTTCACCACGCCGCCTGCGCCGCGTCCGAATTCAGCGGAGTATCCGAAGATTTCAGTCCGAAACTCCTGGATGGCATCCATGCTGATGTTGGAAAGAGCTGCAGTACCACCGGCATCCTGCACGGACCACTGCTGCGTGATGTCGATACCGTCCTGAAGGAACTCATTACCCGAAGGAATGCCGTGAAAAGATAGTTCACCACTCGTGCTGTCCGGCACTACACCCGGCGTCAGAAGAGCGAACTGATCGACACGGCGGCCATTGATGGGAAGATTGATGATCTGTGCCTGGTTCACTAGGGCCGAAACTTCAGTCTTGGTCAGGTCAAGAATTGGCTGCGAACTCTCGGAAACAGAGACTGTCTCGGTGCTGGAAACAGAAAGCGTCACAGGAATCGTAACCTGCTCGCCGACGTGAACGGTGATGCCTGTGGTCTTCGAGACGCTGAAGCCCTTCACTGTGACAAGGACGGTGTACCCGGCCGCCGGAGGCAACGAAGGCGCGGAGAAAAGACCCGCACCTGTCGCCTTGATCTTGCGGTCGATACCGAGACTGGTATTGACGACCTGCACATCCGCATCGGGAATCACAGCGCCAGAGGCGTCATGCACCGTTCCATTCAGGGCGCCCAAACCGGCCAGAGACTGGCCAAGGGCGATACTGGCGCTACAAAGAGACAGGGCAATCAGCAGTGTGAGGGAAAAGAAACTCTTTCCCCGGACACTTACGTAAGGGCGATGGTGTGCGCTAGGCAACATAATCAAGACCTCTCGAAGTTCGTTTCAGATGGTGAATGCCTGGCGCGAGATAGAGCGCCAAGCGAAAACTAAGGTTGAAACTCGCCACACGAACTTTGGGTCTTTCCGGCGGTCGAGCGACAAATTCGCAGTACATGAAGGAAGCAGAAGTTGTTTGGTGCCGAACTATTTGCTGGCGATAATGTCCTCTGCCGTGGCTGCTGGCTATTGCACGGCTGGAACTCCCGGAGAACAAAGACACTAAGGGCTATTCCGCACGAAGGGCAGAAACGTAGTTCGCTCAGCTATTGGGCTACGTCAAAATCTGGTAAATGGTTGTAAAGTCTGATTCAAGCATGATCTGTAGAAATCGTCCAATCGTTTTTGCTGATTGGACAATTTGTTCATGCGATCACAGCGAAAGTGCGGGGTGAGCGAGGAATTGCTCCACCCTGCTCGGTTTACTCTTTGACTTCTTGTCAGTGTTGTGAAATTTTGATATTCACGGCACGTTTATCAGCAGTGGAGGTCTTCTCCTGGAACTGAGAAACATCAGCGCGTTTATTGCCGTAGCCGAGAAGAAGAGCTTCATTCAGGCTGCCACGCAGCTTAACCTCTCGCAACCGGCGATCACGGCGCAGATCCAGCGTCTTGAGCAGGATCTCGGCCTCATGCTGTTCGATCGCAACCGGCGTTCGGTGCGAATGACAGCCGCGGGCGAGGCCTTCCTGGCAGGCGCGCGCGCCACGCTGCTCGCTGCCGATGAAGCTGCCAAATCGGCCCAACGCGCTGCGAGTCTCCAGACAGAACGGCTTCGTTTTGGTTTCCCGCCCTCAGCTTCCCGCGAAATTGTTCCAATGATCATGACGCAGTTTCACAAGCTCTACCCTCATGTGAAGCTCGACCTGTTCTCGTTTCATACCAGCACCATTGTCTCGGAGCTGCAGCGCGAGTGCATCGATCTCGGCTTCGTCCGGCTACCGGTGCAGGCTAAAGGGCTCGACATTATCCCGGCGCATCAGGAGCCGCTGGTCGTCTGTCTGCCGAAGAATCATCCACTGTGCAGCTCGTTGCAGGTCTCGATTGCTGACCTCCGCCACGAAAAGTTCATCATGTACGGTCGCAAGTGGGCGCCGGGTTTCCATGACCGCATCACTAACCGATGTCTTGAAGCAGGGTTTTCTCCAACGGTTTCCAACGAAATTGACGAGATGTATGTTGCGCCTGCGCTGGTCGCCGCGGGTGAGGGAATTGCGATTCTTCCCAAGATGGTGATCTCTTCCCCTATTCAGAATGTTGTTGTCAAAGAACTCACGCTTCCGGACTTGTGTTCGGAGCTTGGCATTGCGACTCGCACGGTGGATCGCTCTCCAATGATTCGTTCGGCTATCTCGATCTCAAAAGCTGTCTGCGAAAGTTTTTCGATCCACTAACGTTCAACCCTCTGTGAGGCAAGGGCCTCGATCAATCAGCCCTATCACTCCATCCGTAAATTTGATTGGAGTCTCTGCGGCGATTGTGTTTGAATCAACCCATCAATTTCATGTACCTCTTCGCTGACACGGTCTCTCCGACCGGCGCGGTCCTTCTCTACTCCGAAACCTGAAGTCAATATGGAACCGCAACCTGCACTTTGCTGTGTTGCGATCCTGCACTAAATAAAAATCACACTCCTCCTCAGAGCTTCAGCAAGACGCCACCGCTTCTTCAGCCAATCGACAGGGAGAACGATATGAAAGAGATTCTGGAAGGGAACAAGGGACTGACTCGCCGCGAATTTTTAGCTGCTGGTGCTGTAGCGGGGGCCATTGCAACGCCGGCTTTCGCGGTCGCTGAAGTGTTTGCACCGCCCGCGCCGCCATCAACGATCGACCTGCTCATCATGGGGCCTGACATCGTTACGTTCGATGACAAGGACACGGTCATCATGGATGGCGCCATCGCGGTCAAAGGCAACGCGATCGTCTGGATGGGCAAGGCGAGTGAAGCCGCGGGGATGTTTACCACGAAGGAGACGCTCAACGCCTCGGGGCAGATTGCGATGCCCGGCATGACGGACACGCACTATCACACAGCGCAACAGTTTCTGCGCGGCGTGCATCGCACCACCCATCGCAAGGGACCGAGCTGGAAGAAAATTCTGATCCCGTTTGAGAGCGGTCTCGATGAGCACGATGTCTACAACAGTGGCATGGTGGGCTACACGTCGATGATTAGTTCAGGAACGACGTGCTTTCTCGAAGCTGGTGGGCCGCATCCTGACATGATGGGCAAGGCGGCGGATGAGGTTGGGATTCGGGGAAGGATTTCGCTGAATACCTGCGATCTTGATGGCGATGGTGGCCCGCTGCCGAAGTCGCACATCATGACGACCAGCCAGGCTCTGAAAGAGAATGAAGCCCTGGTGAAGCGGTGGCAGAGCAACTCACGCGTGAAGGCGTGGCTTTCGCTGCGGCAAATTCTGGTGAACACGGAAGAGCTGCGCGTCAGCATGTCCAAGCTGGCGGAGGAGCTGGATACGGCGATCCATACGCATCTGTCGGAGGGGACCTATGAGGTCGACTACACGATGGAGAACTACAACATGCGCCCGCCAGAGTACTTCGAAAGCCTCGGCATCTTCAACAAGCGGATGCACTGCGCGCACTCGATCTACCTTACGTTGAGCGACGTGGATTGTTATGCGAAGCACGATGCTTCCGTAGCGCACTGCGCGTTTGGCAACTACAACGGCGGCCCGCAGAGAATGCTGGACATGGTGCGGGCGAAGATTCGCGTGGGGCTGGGAACGGATGGACCAAACTCGCGCGGGTCGCTGGATCTTTTTCAGGTGAGCCACTATGCAGTGCTTGGCCAACAGATCGGTTACGCCACGGCGTGGCATGCGCCGGCGCAGCTTACTTACTCCAACATGTTGAAGCATGCGTGCCGTGGTGGAGCGAACGCGGCGCATCTCGGCGATAAGACCGGTAGTCTCGAGGTCGGCAAGCTGGCTGATATCGTTCTGGTTGGACACGATGACTACGACCAGTTCACCAGCATGGATCCAACGCTCACTCTGGCGCAGAACTGCGTGGGGCATCATGTGCGGTCAACGGTTGTGGATGGCAAAGTGGTTATGAAGGAGCGCGAGTTCCTTACGGTCGATATCGAAAAGATGCGGGCAGACGTGAAACAGCGTTACCCTCGGATGATCGACCGCTATGAAAAGGCGATTCTACTTACCAGTGGTTAGAACGAGGTGTGTTTTGATTTTTCGAAATGCTCGAAAATGGTTCGGGTTTTTGCTTTGTTGTGTAACGCTGTGCGGCGCCGCTGCGTCCGCACAGCGCTACGTTATTGCCGATCAGGATGCCTCCGGCCCCGGCGGTTCGGACATGATGTCACTGCTTGTCCTTCTGCAATCGCCTGATGTCCACCTGCTCGGCATCACTGTCGTTACAGGAGATTCCTGGCGCGATGAAGAAGTTGCCCACGCGTTGCGGCTGGTGGAGTCAGTAGGCCGTACCGATGTAAAGGTGTATCCCGGAGCGGCTTTTCCGCTGATGCGCACGCTCGAATGGACTCGGCTGGCTAACCAGATGTACGGCACACCCAGCTATATGGGCGCGTTCTCTGATCGTCGTATGCAAAAGCCCTGGGATGCAATTCCTCCCATGCGCGAAGGCGCACCTACGACCAAGCCGGCTGAGGAAGACGCTGCTCACTTCATGGTGCGCATGGTGCACAAGTATCCGCACAAGGTAACGATCTACGCTGCGGGTCCGCTCACCAATGTTGCGCTTGCCATCAAGCTTGACCCTCACTTCGCAGAGCTCGCGCAGGAGCTAGTGGTGATGGGTGGAAGTCTATCGCCGGTCACAACGTCGGATGAGTGGAGAAACAATCCTCGCCACGAGTTCAACTTCTGGTTCGACCCAGAAGCAGTCAGCATCGCGCTTGAAGCGCCTTGGGCAAAGATCACGACGACGACCATTGATGTCTCGCTGAAAACGCACCCTGAGCCCGAAGTGTTGGACGGCGTCGCGAAGTCCCACAATCCTGCCGCGGAGTACATTACGAAGTACTTCCATCGTCCCGTGATGATCAACTACCTATGGGATGAGCTCGCCGCCGCCGCGTGGATCGATCCTTCCATCATCACCGGCGAACGCTACGTCTACATGGACGTCGATACACAGCGCGGGCCTACGTATGGCGATACTCTCATCTGGGACGAGAAGTACAAGCCCGCGCTGCCGCTCAACAAAGTCCACGCGCAGGTGGATGTAGACGAGCCGCATCTTGAGAAGTTCCTCGTCGAGCTACTCTCTGCTCCTACTCCTCACCCGTCACCCTCATCGGATGAACTCACGAAGTAAGAGCCTTGGCTCAGAAAGAGAAACGTATGTCGTTCAAGAGCTGGAAAGCCCCAATCCTTATCGCACTGTTGGGGCTTCCGCTCTGCGCGTTCGGTGCGACTCCGCCGGAAGTGAAGAAGGTCATCTACGATCAGGACACCAACGGCATCATCGGCGGCGACTCTGACCCTTTGGTCATGCTGCTGCAGTCGCCCAACGTCCAGGTTCTCGGCGTCACCGTGATCACGGGCGATGGCTGGCTCAGACAGGAGACCGCCGACATTCTGAAGCTGCTTGAGGATCTTCATCGCCCCGATGTGCCTGTCTACGCAGGGGCTGAGTTCCCACTCGTGCAATCGCGCTTCAACCTCGTCCGCCTCACCCATATGTACGGCGGCTCACGCACCGACCCATTTCTCGGCGCGTATGGCGAGTTCACTCCAGCCCCGGATGTTGTGGAACCACCACCAGGCGGCTTCGCAAAGATCAAGCCCGCACCCGGCAACGCCGCCGAGTTCATCATTGAGCAAGTCCACAAATACCCGCATGAGGTAACACTCTACTGCGGAGGCCCGCTAACCAACGTCGCCCTGGCGATCAGCCTCGACCCCAGCATCGTTGCTCTGACTAAAGAAATTGTCTTCATGGGCACGAGCCCATCCATGCAGCCAAAGACGGTCAACGTAATGTATGACCCGGAGTCGGCACAGATCGTACTCCATGCTCCGTGGCCCAAGCTCACCATCGTCACAGTAGACGTCGCAGAAAAGCTACACCGCACGCCCGAGATGGCAGAGGCTATCGCACACGGTCAAAACATTGCTGAAGCGAAGCTCTACGAAGAACTCGTGATGAAGCCGTATCGCGATCACAAATCGCAGCAGTGGTTTCGTATGCCAGATGAGCTAGTAGCCGCTTACATCATCGATCCCAGTATCATCACGGAGACGCGCCGCTACTACGTCGATGTAGATACGATGCAGGGCATGAGCTACGGCTCGTCTATTTACTGGGACGAAACACCGCGTGGCTACGCCGGAATCCCGTGGCCCGATAAGCCTGAACCGAAACGCCAAAAGCCAATTCCGCCGCCCGATGCCCGCGTAGCCAACGTCGTGTGGGACTTCGACACCACTCGTTTTACCGCGCTGTTCCTCAAGCTGATGACAGCGCCCATGACTCCTTCGCCGACCGAACCGGCGACTCACTAACACGCACGCTTAACAAAGATTGGACTTGCATTATGGATGAAAAGAAGCCGCAAAACTACCAGAGCAAAGACGTTTGGAGCCGCACCACCAGCATCCACGGATTCGCCATCGAAGAACTACGTTCGGTGTTGCAGAAGAGCATTCGTCGTGGCCGTGTTGAGGAAGCAGCGCTCGCAGCCTATGAGTTCTTCGCCTCCGGCCCAGAAACCGAAGAGGTTCTCTGGCGACGGTTAGAGATCATCGCGACCGAAGATGTTGGTCTCGGCATGATCACCGCTCCAGCCATCATCAACGCGCTCTACGAGCAGGCCGGTCGCATGGCCGATGCAGGCGATCGTTGGATTTATTGCGCACACGCCGTGCGTCTGCTCGCGACTGCACCCAAAGACAATATGTCCATGGAGCTTTCTGGTTGGACGAAGGAAGTCGTAACGCGTGGCGAGCGTTCGGTTGTTGTGGAAGACTTCATGGTCGATCTGCACACGCGTCGCGGTACGGAGATGGGCCGCACTGTAGCGCATTGGTGGAACGACGGTGCAAAGATCGAGGATCGTATCCCCGGCTACGACCCCAAGTGGGGCGACTACCTGCGCAAACTCGCTGGTGCAAAGCTCTCAGGCGAGTAAACATCGCTCAGGTAAACCGCAGTCGTACACGCTTCTCAAGCTCGGTGCTGGCTTCATAGAGCGCGGTGGACAAAGCCATCGCAATCACGCTGGCACCGAGCGCACGATGCAGATTGAACTCCTGCATCGTGACGGCGAAGACATTCCCCAGCCCTCCGGTCTGCATCAGAAACTCGGCGACTACCGTCACAAGAATGCTGTAGGCTGTGCCAACCCGCAGTGCGACAGCGAGCTCCGGCACTGCGGCAGGAAGCGCAAGCAATGTTAGCTGCTTCCATCGTGAAGCATGCAATGCCTGAAAGAAATCCTTCGAACGTCGCGGCAGGCGATGCAATCCAGAACCCGCATAGACGAAGCTTGGGAAGAACGTCATGATGCTCACTGTCAGCAACTCCGTGCGACTTTCATAGCCGAACATTCGCGCAAGAATTGGGATGAGGCAGACGATAGGCGTCGCCGTCAGCAATAGCGCGACAGGTTGTAGCAAGCCGGAGAAGATTCTGGAAGTCCAGCAGATCACCGCCAGCAACAGCCCGACGGTCATTCCTATAACGAGTCCTCCGAGCGCAAACCCTAACGTCCATAGTGCAGGAACGATGTAGACCGGCGCATGAAACAGCAGGTCCTGCACAACCGATAGCGGCGAGACCACGACGATGCTGTTGTAGTTCGTCGTCATTACCCACACCTGCCATAGCAACAGCAGCACGATGACGGCCCACGACTTCTTCAGAAAGCGAAGCATCATGCCATCCTCCGTTGTACAGCGCGTTCCACGATGCCGAGCACGCCATACCCTGTAAGCGAGATGCCCGCAACGACGATCACCGCCGCCCACATCAGCGGGATCTGAAAGTTCTGCATCGTGTTCAGGATGACGATGCCAAGCCCTGTAGGTGCACCAAACCACTCGCCAACTACCGCTCCAATCATCGCCGTCGTTACGGCCAGCTTCATGCCGTTCAGCAGCGCAGGCAGGGCAGAGATGGAATCAAGATAGACGAAGCGCTTCCACCAACTCGCTCCACTCGCTTTGAAGTATTGTTCCAGCCTGCCATCAGCAGAGCTTAGTCCGGAGCTTCCCGCAACATAGATCAGGAAGAAAACCGGAATCGCAGCGAGCAGTGCCGGTGTCGCTTGCCTGCCTGCCGTGATGATGAGTACAGGCCCAAGCGCAATCGCGGGCAGCGCATTTACTACAACAGCAAGACGATCGAGTCCCGGAGCGAGTGCTGGAATCCTCTTCGCGGTAATTGCCGTAATGCAACCCAGCGTAGCTCCCAGCAGAAGCCCAAGTCCTGCAGAGGTTGTTGT
>Ga0302314_10023034_pt1 | contig 10188 bp, 9 predicted proteins | sample III_Palsa_N2_3_FD_200533 | JGI IMG/M metagenome (GOLD analysis project Ga0302314, IMG submission 200533) | Peat permafrost microbial communities from Stordalen Mire near Abisko, Sweden - III_Palsa_N2_3 | ecosystem: Environmental > Terrestrial > Soil > Palsa > Peat permafrost | place: Sweden...
CGCGATCACGGCGGTGATCGCCGTGTCGACGGCGGTCGTCGTCGCACGTCGTCTGACGATCACCCGCAGGTGGCAGCCGACGGCGTTCCTGGCGCTGACCGCGCTCGCGCTGCTGGCGCTGCTGCATGTGTCCGACTACCGCTCGCTGATCGCGGGACAGGGTCTGCTCGTGCAGGGCCGCTACCTGCTGCCGGTGGTCGGCCTGTTCGGCCTCTCGGTCGCGCTGCTAGTGACGCGCGCGCCGGTCCGCTGGCAGCCGGCGGCCTGCACGATCGTGCTCGTGGGCCTGCTCGTCTTGCAGGCGCTGTCCCTGTCCACGGTCGTCCACGCCTACTACCTGTGAGCGCCCGCCGGCCCCTGTTGGCGTCGCTGAGCGTGGTCGCGGCCGCGGTGATCGTCCTGCTGATCCTGGGGTTGCACGCCGAGCGCACGCGGGTGCTGTCACTCCGGGTACCGGACGCCGAGGTAGTCGGCACCTTGCCGCCGGGCAGTGCCGCCTGCGAGGGGCCCGTCAGGGCCGCCACGGGACCGATCCAGGCCGCGACCATCTGGGGAGCTTCCGCTCCGCGGCGCACCACGCTCGAGGTCTACGCCCGGTCAGGGGCCGGACGGATCGTGGCGCGCGGGCGGGCTCCCGCCGGCACCGTCGCTGACGATCAGACCGTCGATCTGGTACCGCAGACGCCCCGCAATCACCAGGTCACAATCTGCGTGCGGGACGCCGGGACCGCACCGTTCGTACTGCTCGGGTCCGCGACCAACCCCGGCGTCAGAACCACGATCGGCGGCAAGCGGACGAGCGCGCAGTTCTCGCTGGCCCTGCTCGGTCCGCGCCGTTCGACGTTCTCAGAACTGCAGCTCGCGTTCTCCCGAGCCGCCCTGTTCCGTCCGGGTTGGGTCGGCTCGTGGACATTCTGGGTGCTGCTGGCGGGGCTCCTGGTCGCCGCCGGATTGATCGCAACCGCGGTCGTGGCGGTGTCACACGACGGCGAGTGACGATCGTCGACGCCGCCGGCGAGCTGGCGTCAGCTGCGCTACACCTGAGACTCGTGGTCGGTGCGGCGCAGCCCGAGGATCGAGATCAAAAACGAGGCGAAGAAGATCTGCACGCCGATGATCACCAGCGTCGCCGCCTCCAGCGCCAGCCGCTCCTGGCCGAGCGCACCGAACCCGTCGACGATCCAATGAACGACGACGACTGCCCCCACGACGAACCCGCCGGTCGCCAGGATCGCGCCCGCCGCAAGCCCGTGCTCCAGTGAGACGCGTCTTCGCATCGCATCAAAGCGCGCATCCCGCTCGCCCATGTAGTAGACGCCATAGGTCTGTGCGCAGATCCCCATCGCCAACACCTGCACGCCGACGATCAGTAGCAGCGAACCCGCGATCAGCGTGTGGATGTCCCATATCCGTCCGAGCAGATGCAGGTTGGTGAGCACCAGCAGCGAGGCGAGCACGCCGAGCACGCACAGCACCAGGCCGGGAACGATGAACAGGTAGAACGGGCTGTGGACCAGCAGATACCGCAGGTGGCGCCAGCCATCCCGGAAGCTCGACAGCTTGGAGGTGCCCCCACGTGGCGAGTAGCGGATCGGCACCTCATCGATCACGAGCCGCTCCTTGGAGGCACGCACGACCATCTCGGAGGCGAACTCCATTCCCGTCGTGCGCAGTGCCATCCGCGGGAGCGCCTCCCGCCGCAACGCCCGCATGCCGCAGTGGGCGTCGCGCACGCCGGTACGGAAGAACAGGTTCAGGATCCCGCTCAGCAGCGGGTTGCCGATGTAGCGGTGCAACCAAGGCATCGCGCCAGGCTCGATGTTGTCCATGCGGTCGCCCATCACCAGGTCGGCTCCGCTGCGCAGCCGCTCGACGAACTTGGGAATGTCGTTGAAGTCGTAGGTCAGGTCGGCGTCGGCCATCACCACGAACTCGCCGCGGGCCGCTTCCAGGCCAGCCAGATACGCGCTGCCGTAGCCGCGTCGAGGTTCATGGATGACCGTCGCGCCGGCCTCGGCGGCAAGCTTGGCGCTGAGGTCCTCGGAGTCGTTGTCGACCACGAGCACCTCGCCCGACAGATCGTTGTCACGCAGCGCCGAGCGCGCGGCGGTCACGCACGCCTGGATGTTCTCCTCCTCGTTCAGGCAGGGAATCACCACGGACACCACCAAGTGGTCCGTTGGGCCAGAGCCGGCGGGCGGTCCGGGATGTCCGTGCGTAACGCTCATCGACATTCCCCTTGCGTGATTATTCCCAGAACGACGGCAACGCACTCAGGCGCCGCTTGGTCTGCAACGGTAGGTGCTCGTGGTTGGCGCCGGCGATCAGGCCGGCCATCTTCGTCGCCTCGTAGAGGGCCGCGTACGGGATCCAGCGAGCCTGGCCGGTGCGCCGGAGCCACCTGAACTCGCCGCGTGCGTAGTCGATCGCCGCCCTGCGCAGCACGTTGGAAGACTCCCGGCCACCCGCCAGGTAGGCGCGACTCGCGGAGGCGCCGGAGTCGAAGAAGCGACGAAAGGCCGCGGTGAGCGTGTAGTTGTGCGAGTGGCGAACCGCCGCCGCCGGCTCGTACTCGATCTCGAAACCGGCGAGCAGCACGCGCCGACTCCACTCCTGATCCTCGCTCATCACGATGTCTTCAACGAACGGGAAGCGCTCGAAGATCGGTTTTGGCATCGCGGCGTTGACGTTTGAGAACAGCGTGGTCTCCATGCTCAGTTGATCCGCGCGCTGGACCCGCTGGCGCCTGGGCTCCGATCCGTACAGGAAGTTCAGAAAGTAGATCTCCGGCGGCGATGCGCCGGCGTGGGCCAGCTGGCGCCCGTAGACACCGCCGACCCGCGCGCCGGAGCGCATCGGCGCGAGCAAGCGCTTGAGCCAATCGTCGGCGACCGGATACGCGTCCTGGCTGATGAAGACGAGGAACTCACCGCCCGCCGATCGCGCCCCGAGGTTCCGGGAGGCGCCGTGGCTGAAGGCTGCCGGGGGGATTTCGTGCACGACCGCGCCACGGGCCCGAGCGTTCGCGACGCTGTCGTCGCTCGATCCCGAATCGACGACCACGATCTCGATCTCGCCGTCGACGTGCTGCGAACGAATCGCATCCAGGCAACGGGTGAGGTCAGCCCCGCCGTTCTTGACCGGGATGATGACCGAGATCATGCGTCACGTGGGGCCGTCGCCGCGGTCCCGTGCCTCCGGAGCAGGCTGACGAACGTCGCTCGTGCGGATCGGTCACAGGTCGCGATCACGACCCCGTAGACGGCGACGCCGACGATCGCGCACGCCACCGCCACCACTGCCCCGCTGCCGGCCACCGTCCTGCCGATCGCGTAGGGGATCCCAAACGAGACCGCCGCACCGACGATCGTCACCGCCGTCGAGATGGATACGTCCCGGGCGGCACCCGGGACCGTGGCGCGCAGACCGGCCGCGACGAACAGGGCCGGAGCGACGGTCATCGCCACGATCATCGCGTGGATCCCACCGATCTGTCGGCCGATCAGGATCGCGATCACGTGGATCACGAGCAGCCCGCCGACGACGGCGCCGCGTCGACGCTGCAGCAGCCCGCCGGTCGCCGAGAGGACGGCCGGGATCACCGCCCACAGCGCAAGCGTCGCGACCAGCCATGGGATCAGCCACAGGACGTCACTGGAGAACAGCGAGTGCGTCGGGTCAGAGGTGGTCGGCAGGAGCTCTCCCAGCACCGGCGAGCCGCACACGGCGGCGACCCCGACGCCCGCTGCGGCGACCAGCAGTGCGTAGCGAAACGACCGGGTCACGAGCGCCCGGCGCCGAGCGGCGCCTTCATCGTGCTGGGACAGCATCACCGCGTCGGTCATCGACAGCGCCTGCCCGGTGAACCCGACCAGGTACGAGCACGCGCCGTACGCGAGCCCGAACAGCGTGATCTGGCCCGCGCGCTGATGCGGGAGCAGCGCCAGCGTCAGTGGGTACATCACGATGAAGCTCGCGGGCAGCGGCAGGCTGCCGGCGATCGCGATCGCCGAATCGCGCACCAGCGACATGCGCGGTGGCCGCGCCGGCCGAAATCGTGTGCCCAGCGCCAACCCGACCGTCAGCACGACCGATGAGGTCAGCATCGTCCACGCCAGCGTCACCTCCTGTGCGGCGCCGCGCAGCGCGAAGAAGGCCAGGAGGCCCGCCAGCGCCGAGGCCATGTACGCGAAAGCGACCGGCTCGATCCGACCTGACACGGCGCCCTTGACCGCGAGTCCGGCCCCCGCTATCTGCAGCCCCATCGCGGGCGCCATGACGTACAGCGAGGCGACGGCGATCCGTCGGCCCGCCGGCCCGGACGCATGAGCCAGCACGTGGCCCAGCGGCTGCGCCACCGCGGCGCAAGCGACCGCGACCAAAACGGCGAGCGACACGACCGCCCAGCCGAATGCGATCTGCGCGCCGGAGCCGCGGACACGTGAGAGCACGGGCACCGCGGTCGTGCGCATCAACTGGCCGACGACGACCGTCAACGAATACACGGCGAAGGCCGCGATCAGGCCGTCGGTGCGGTGTGTCGCCCCGAACTTAGCGAGATACAGCGCCACCTGACCGCCGGTGCTGATCGCCACCGTCGCCACGGCCAACGCGTTGACCGCGGCGCCGCGAGCGGAGTTCGGCGGGGACGGGCGACGGGCATGCGCGGCCGCATCGCGGCCGGATGCGGCTGTGATCTCAGGGTCCGTCGGCACCTCAACTGGTTGAGTCGCCACTGAGCAGGCAGGTTACCCGTGGCTCCGGGACCCCTCCCGCGCACGGTGTTGTACACATCCAGCGTGGTGATCGAACCGCACCGCCCCCCGGCCGCGGAGGACGAGCACTCCGACTGCCTGGCGTGCGGCGGGGCGCTCGCGGCCAGACCCACGCTGGTCGCCGGCGACCGGCTGCACTCGACCCCCGGCAGCTGGTCCGTGTACGAATGTCTGGCGTGCGGCTCGGGAACGACGCTGCCGCTCGTCAGCGAGTCCGATCTGGGCTCCTTCTACCCGGCCGAGTACGCGCCGTACCGCGCCCCGACGGGCCTGCTCGGCGCCGCGCAGGCGCGGATGCAGCGTGCGCGGGACAGCCGCTTCCCGCTCGCCGAGCTTGACCCCGGGCGCACCGGAACGCTGCTTGACGTCGGCTGCGGCGGCGGCGAGCTGGCCGCATCGTGGCTGCGCCGGGGCTGGCGCGTGCTCGGCATCGAACCCTCCCCGCAGGCGGCCGCCGTCGCCCAGGCGCGCGGGACCGAGATCATCGGCGCGACGCTCGGCGACGCGCGGCTGGCCGACGCATCTGTGGACGCGGTGGTGTTCCGGCACTCGCTCGAGCACGTCGTCGCACCCGTCGCAGCCCTGCGCCGGGTGTCCGCCGCATTGCGACCGGGCGGTCGTCTGGCGGTGATCCTGCCCAACTGGGGATCGTGGCAGCGGCGGGCCTTCGGCGACTGCTGGTTCCCGCTCGAACTGCCCCGCCACCGCACCCATTTCACCGCCCGCGGACTGGAGGCGGCGTTGCGCGCGGCTGGTTTCGCCGGACTCGACGTGCGTCCCGCGACGCCGTTGATCACCACCACCTGGTCGCTCCAGTACCGGCTGTTCGACCGGATCTTGACCACCTCGGGCGCGACGCTGCTGGTCGGCTACGCCTGCTCGCTGCCGGTCGCCGCGGTCTCACGCGTGCTGGACCAGCTGCGCGGCGGCGGTGACTTCCTGCACGCGGCCGCCGTTCGCCCCACCGATCTGTCTCAATAGTCGCGATGGGTATCGGGTCAGCCGTTCGTCATCGCCTGGGTCCGTTCGAAGGGGTCGCCTCTGAGCTGTACCGGGGGCGGTTCATCGATCTCGACTCGCTGGTGACGACGATCGTCAGCCTCGGCGACCCCGAGCGGATCGTGGAGATCGGCTGCGGCGAGGGAGCCGTGGCAACCAGGCTGCTCGCCGAACTGCCGGCGGCGCGCTACGTCGGCGTCGACCCGGCCCCGGAGCCGGGCCGGATGTTCGACGGCGACCGCGGACGGGCCGAGTTCCGCCGCATCCTCTCCTCGGAGCTCGTCGCGGAAGGGCCGGTGCCGTTCGACCTGGCGGTGATGGTCGATGTCTTTCATCATCTGCCCGAGCCGCTGAGGGTTCCCACGCTGCGTGACCTCGCGTCGCTGTGTCGGCCCGGCGCGGTGATCGTCGTCAAGGACTGGGAGCGGACCCCGACCCCGTGGCACTGGGCGTGCCACGGCGCCGACCGCTACATCACCGGCGACGCGAACGTGCGCTACCCGTCACGCGACGAGCTCTGGCAAATGGTGCGCAGCGGGATTCCGGACGGCGAGCTGATCTGTGAAGCGCGCATCCCGCCGCGGCGCAACAACATCCTGATCGCGCTGCGAAAGCCCTGAGTGCGGACGGCCGGGGACGAGCGGGCTACAGCGACGCGAGCACGCGCCGCAGCCCGTCACGCAGCTGTACCTGCGGCTTCCACCCGAGCTCGCGCTCGGCGCGGCTCACGTCCAGGCAGCTGCGCTGTACCTCGCCGGCCCGGGCCGGCGCATGCTCGGGCGTCAGCGGCGGCTTGCCGGACACCTGGTTGAGCGCGGCGACCAGATCCATCACCGAGGTCTCCTGGCCGTGGCCGATGTTGACCGGTCCCGTGAGCTCGGAGTCGGCGGCGAGCAGGTTGGCGCCGACGACGTCGGCGACGTCCACCCAGTCGCGGGTCTGGCGGCCGTCGCCGAAGATCGTCGGGGTGGTGCCCGCCATCAGGTGCCCGCAGAAGATCGCGACGACGCCTGCCTCGCCGTGGACGTCCTGGCGCGGTCCGTAGACGTTGCCGTAGCGCAGCGACACGCTCGACAAGCCGTGCAGCCGGGTGTACAGGCCGCAGTAACCCTCGGCCGACAGCTTGCTCTGCCCGTACGGCGCCATCGGCGCGATCTCGTAGGTCTCAGGCGTCGGCAGCAGCTCGGCGTCGCCGTACAGGCCGCCGCCCGTCGAGGTGTTGACGATCCGCCGGACCCCGGCCTGGCGCGCGGCCTCCAGCACCGCGATCGTGCCGAGCACGTTGATCGAGGCGTCCAGCGCCGGATCGCCGACGGCCACGCGGATGTCGATCTGCGCTGCCAGGTGGAACACGACCTCGGGACGGACCCGCGCGAACACCTTCTCGATCGCCTCCGCGTCACGGATGTCGACGATCTGCAGGCCCGCTCCCGCGTCGGTGGCGGAGTCGAGGTTCTGACGCTTGCCGGTCGAGAGGTTGTCGATCACGGTGACCTGATCGCCTCGCTCCAGCAGCGCGTCGACGAGGTTGGAGCCGATGAACCCGGCGCCGCCGGTGACGATCGATCGCATCGGCGGGACTCTACGAAACCCGGCGATCGAGTAGGTTGAGATTCCGGTTGTCCTGCGTAAGCGGGCGATTCGCTGCAACGCGACGAACTTCGTAACTTGTGCCGACGAACTCCGTTTTAGGTACGTATGAGCCGCGAACTACATTCTCTGTCTCAGCAGATGCTCAGCCCAGCCCGCCAATCCGGGGCGCCGGTTGGCGCCGCGGTGCCCGCCGTCTGGACCCCGGAGACAGTTGACGTACTCGGCATTCCGCTGGGCGTAATCGACTACGAGCAGACGCTCGCCTGGATGGAGGACACGATCGCGGCCGGCGAGCGCGGGTTCGTGTGCGTCTCCAACGTGCACGCGGTGATGGCGGCGGCCGAGGATCCCGAGCTGCTCCGGGCGCTGCTGAGCTCGTCGCTGAACGTCCCCGATGGGATGCCGCTGGTGTGGGCGATGAACCTGCTCGGCCAGTCGCTGCGCACACGCGTCTACGGACCGGAGCTGATGGCACGGGCGTGCGCGCGTGCCGCCCGGTCCGGGCAGCGGTTCTACCTGTACGGCGGGCGCAACCAGGGCGCGCTCGTGCAACTGGCGCTGACCCTCCGCCAGCGGTATCCGGGGATCCGGATCGTCGGCGGTTACTCGCCGCCGCACCGCACGCTGACCGACGAGGAGCGCAGCTCGGCGATCGAGCAGATCAACGCGGCACGCCCCGACGTGGTCTGGGTCGGGATCGGTGTCCCCAAGCAGGAGAAGTGGATGCTCGATGTCCGCGCCGAGCTCCAGGCGCCGATCCTGATCGGCGTTGGTGCCGCGTTCGACTTCCACGCCGGCTTGGTCCCGCAGGCGCCATCGTTCATGCAGGAGTCGGGCCTGGAGTGGGCCTACCGGCTGGCGCACGAGCCCCGTCGGCTGTGGCGTCGCTACACGCGCTACAACCCGCGCTTCGTGCACGCCTTCACGCGCCAACTGGTCACGCACCGCCGCACCCAGACTCACGCTGAGCGCGACTGACCGCCGGCGCGCCGCGGTCTGGAGCGCCGCGGTCTGAGACGCGGCCGAGCAGCCCGAACGCCAGAATCGCCGACATGCCCTCAGCGCCGGCCGCATCGATCCTGATCCCGACGCGCGGCCGCCCTCGGTACCTGGCGGTGGCGCTGGCGTCGATCGTGAGCCAGGCGCACGCCGAGGGCGCGGAGGTGCTGGTGATCTCCGACGGCGGCGGAGCTCCGACACGGTTGGTCGGCGAGCGCCTGGGTGCGCGCGTGATCGAGCCGGCCAGCGCGGGCGGCGCCAACGCCGCCCGCAACGCCGGCATCGCCGCGACCACCGGCGATCCGGTCATCCTGATCGACGACGATGTCCGCGCTCCGGCCGGATGGTTGCCGGCGCTGCTCGACGGGCTTCGCCGATACCCCGACCACGACGTGTTCGGCGGCCCGATCGTGGCTGTGCTGGATGGCGGGCCGCGGTCCTGCGGCCGCGAGCAGCCGCCGATCACGACGCTCTGGCTCGGCTCCGAGGACCGCGATGCCGACCTCGTGTGGAGCGCCAACATGGCGATCCGCCGCCGGGCGCTGGACCGAGTCGGGCCGTTTGACGAGTCGATCCACGGCCGAGGCGAGGAGGAGGAGTGGGAGCGCCGCTACACGGCGGTCGGTGGCCGGATCCGGTATCTGGCCGCTGCCGGGATCGAGCACCGACGTGACCAGGAGGACGCGTCGCTGCCGCGGTTGTCCGCCGCCGCCTACGCGCTCGGGCGCAGCGCCCGGCGCTACGACATCGCCAAGTCGACGGGTCCGTCGGTCGCCCGCGAGCTCATCACCCTGGCCGAGACGGTCGGGCACGTGATCCGCCGGCGTTGTGCCAGCGGCATCGTGTCCGTGGCCCACAACGCCGGACGGCTGACCGAGGCGATCGCACGCTCCGGGGCGGTCAAGGTTGTGCCGACTCCATCCGACGACTTCCTCTCAGGCACGTCGGGCCAGGTGTGGGGGATCCGCGCCACCTCGCGAGCGATCGCCGCCGACCTGGCGTGCGATGCCGCAGCGCTGGTCACGCTGGAGCCGTGGCGGGTTCGGCGGGCGGCCCACACATGGCCGAGGCGGCGCGTACTGGCGCTCGCCGTCCAGCGCGACGACGTCCCCAACGTGCTCCCGGCCGCCCGGGCCGAGCTGCTGCGCTCCCGTCACGAGGTCCGCTTTGAGTCGACGCCGATGGGCGACCGTGGCAAGTTCGAGAACCTCCAGCAGCTGCTCGAGCGGACCCCAATCGACGGGGTCGACTGGCTGCTGCTGATCGACGACGACGTCGCGCTGCCACGCGGCTTTCTCGACGAGTTCGTCTCCCTGGCTGAGCGCTTCGATCTGGCGATGGCTCAGCCGGCGCACCGCTGGCGCTCGCACGCGGCCTGGAAGGTGACACGCCGGCGGCCATTCTCGGCCGTACGCGAGACCGCGTTCGTCGAGATCGGTCCACTGTGCGCGCTGCGCTCGCAGACGTTCGAGACGCTGCTGCCGTTTCCGCCGCTGCGGTTCGGCTGGGGGCTGGACGCGCATTGGTCGGCGCTCGCCCGGTCCCACGGCTGGCGCCAGGGCGTGGTCGACGCGACCCCGATCCAGCACGGGCTGCGGCGGATCGCCAGCTCGTATGACCCGGCCGACGCGATCGACGAGGGACGGGCGTTCCTGGCGGACCGCCCGTACACACCGGCGGCCCAGGCGAACCGCACGCTCGTCACCCACCGCAGGTGGTCATGAAGGTCGTGATCGTCGCGGAGTACTACCCGCGCCGGGCCGACCCGACGCTCGGCATCTGGGCCCATCACCAGGCTCGCGCCGCGCGCGATGCCGGCGCG
>Ga0302314_10023035_pt1 | contig 10187 bp, 13 predicted proteins | sample III_Palsa_N2_3_FD_200533 | JGI IMG/M metagenome (GOLD analysis project Ga0302314, IMG submission 200533) | Peat permafrost microbial communities from Stordalen Mire near Abisko, Sweden - III_Palsa_N2_3 | ecosystem: Environmental > Terrestrial > Soil > Palsa > Peat permafrost | place: Sweden...
CACCGACCTCTCACGCCACGGCATGGATCGCCCCCCTTCACGGCAGCAAAATCCAGCCAACCATGTGTCAGCGATGTCCCCGAACACCTGTCAGTGATCTATCCGGTCTGAACAACTTACGCCCGGCGATGACCGGAAATTGGGGGATGCCGGGGATCATCCCATTCGCTCCCAGGCCCAGTCGCGCTCAAGCCCAAGCCGCCCTCACGCCCGGTCGATCCGGGCCGCGAAGCAGCCGTGGGCGGCGTTATGGGCGTGGAGGTAGGCGGCGGCGGGATCGCTGAACCGGCGCCCGATCGCCGTCTCGACGTCATCGGCCAGCGCCAGCTCCGCGCCGATCAGCATGCCGGCTTCGTCGAAGGCCCGCACGGCGATCGGGCGGCCGCGCAGCACCGGCGGCAGTTCCCCGGCGCCCAGCCGGCGCGTCTCGCGGGCCGCCTCGCTGACGAAGATCGCGTAGTTGGCACGGTAGGGCGTCGGCGCGTCCTGGTGCTGATAGTTGACCAGCAGCAGGCTCTGGCCGGCCGGGGCGTCTTCGAGCGTAACGCGGCAAGGGTAGCGGCCGTCGTCGGCGACGACGCGGATCGCGCCGCGCTCGGCGAGGGCGTCGTCGGCGAGGCCGAACAGGGGCTCGAAGGTCTCGATCGGCAGGCCGGTAACGATGAACGACATGGGGAGGCTCCGTGGTTGTCAGGACCATGAGTTAGGGCCGGCCAGAGAGTGCGGCTGGCGGCTTTCGGACTTGGCGCCGATTGCGGGTCCGTTTGCCGCGATTGCCGGGGCGCGGTCGCTGGCCTATCCTGGCGGGCGTCAACCGAAGGACTTCGACCGCCATGCGCCTGCCGACGAACCGCTCCGCCGCTTCGTTCGTCAGCTCAGCCCAGGCGCCCCATGTCCTCGTTCATCACCCTCGACGGCCTTAGCCACACCAGTCCGGACGGCCGCGTCCTCTTCGAACATCTGACCCTCGCCTTCGGGCGTGAGAAGACCGGCCTCGTCGGACGTAACGGCGTCGGCAAAACCACGCTGCTGCGCCTGATCCTGGGCGAACTCGGCCCCGCCGCCGGCGCGGTCGGCGTCAGCGGTCGGATCGCGATCCTGCGCCAGCAGTTGCAGCCGCCGCCCGGCGCGCGCCTGGCCGATCTGCTCGGCGTCGCCGAACCGCTGGCGCGGCTCGCCCGGATCGAGGCCGGGGAGGGCGGGGAGGGCGATCTCGAGGCCGCCGACTGGAGCCTGCCGCAGCGCGTCGACGAGGCTTTGGCCGAAATGGGCTTGGCGAACGTCTCGCTCGACCGCTCGGCCGAGACTCTCAGCGGCGGCCAGGCGACGCGCGCGGCGCTGGCGGCGCTACTGATCGCCGAGCCGGATGTGATCCTCATGGACGAGCCGACCAACAACCTCGACACCGACGGCCGCGCCGCCGTCGCCACCCTGCTGGAGCGCTGGCGCGGCGGCGCGCTCGTGATCAGCCACGACCGCGCGCTGCTCAGGCGCATGGACCGGATCGTCGAGCTGACCAGCCTCGGCGCGGTGGTTTATGGCGGCGGCTACGATCTCTATGCCGCTCGGAAGGCCGAAGCCGAAGCGGCGGCGGAGCGCGACCTCGATCACGCCCAGCAGGCGCTGGCGCGGACCGAGCGCGGCATCCAGCAGACCAGGGAGCGCAAAGACAGGGCCGACGCGGCGGGCCGCAGGTCCCGCGCCCGGAACGACATGCCGCGGCTCATACTCAACGCCCGAGCCGAGCGGGCCGAGAACACCGGCGAGCGCCAGGGACGTATCGCCGATCGCCTGCGCCTCGAAGCCGAGCGGGATCTCGCCGACGCCGAGGCGCGGATCGAGCGGGTGCGCCGGCTCGCGTTCGACCTGCCGCCGTCCGGCCTGCCCGAGGGCAAGCTCGCCCTGGCGTTCGAGGACGTCGCCTTTGCCTGGCCCGACGGGACGCCGGTGCTGGCGGGCGTCGACCTGCGCCTGGTCGGGCGCGATCGCCTTGCGGTCACCGGTCCCAACGGCGCCGGCAAGACCACGCTGATCCGCCTCGCGACCGGCGAACTCGAGCCGACCGCCGGCCGCATCCGCCGTGGCGTGCCGGCCGCGCTGCTCGATCAGCGCGCCTCGATCCTGAACGACGACGAGACGCTGCTGGAGAACTTCCGCCGCCTCAATCCAGAGGCCGACGACAACGCCGCCCACGCCGCGCTGGCCCGGTTTGTGTTCCGCAATGTCTCCGCGCTGAAGCCGGCGGGCGCGCTGAGTGGCGGGGAGCGGCTGCGCGTGGCGCTGGCCTGCGCGCTGATGGCCGCTCGGCCGCCGCAACTGATCGTCCTCGACGAGCCCACCAACCATCTCGACCTGGAGAGCATCGCCGCCATCGAAGCCGCGCTGCTGGCCTATGACGGCGCGCTGCTGGTGGTCAGCCACGACCGCGATTTCCTGGCCGCGATCGGGGTGGAGCGGGAGCTGAAGCTCGCCGGCCGACCTGGGGCGCCGCCGAGCCTTTAGGCTACGGTTTTCGTGTCACCCTGAACGTCGCGTGCGCCGTCGCGCAGAGGTTTCCGTCGGCCCTCACCTCCGCTTCCGCGAAGCAGAGCGTCGAGCCCAGCCGGTTGAGCTTCGGCGTCACCTCCACCCACTGTCCGAGCGTCGCCGAGCCGAGGAAATCGACCGCGAGGCTGACGGTGACCAGCCTGGCGCCGCCCTCCAGCGCCTGGCCGCAGGAGAGGCCCATGGCGTTGTCGGCCAGGGCCGTGATCATGCCGCCGTGCACGAAGCCGCGGCTGTTGGCGTGCGGCGCCGACGCCTGGAAGCCGATCGAGACCACGACACCCTCCTTGCGGCTGTAGAGCGGCTCCCACGGGTCGGTGAGGGGGCTTCGGCGAAAGTGCCGGGAGAAGCCCACCGGCGGGGCGATCTGGACCTCCATCAGACGGTCGCCGGGATGCGGGCGAGGCTTTCCATGGTGGTCGCGCAAGCCCGCGCCGCCTCCTCACCCTTCTGGATCAGGTGCTCCCTGAAGAAGCGCTCGTGGGTCTCGTGCTCGTGGAAGTGATGCGGGGTGAGCACCACGGAAAACGCCGGCGTGTTGGTCTCCAGCTGCACCTGCATCAGCGCGCGCACTACCGTCTCGGCGACGAATTCGTGGCGATAGATGCCGCCGTCGACCACCAGGGCGGCGGCGACGATGGCGGCGTAGCGTCCGGTCCTGGCCAGGCGCTTGGCGTGCAGCGGTATCTCGAACGCGCCGGGCAGCTCCCAGCGGTCGACCAGGCCGTCGCTGAAACCGAGCCGCGCCAACTCGACGGTGAAGCCGGCGAAGGTCTGGTCGACCAGCGGCTTGTGCCAGCAGGATTGGATGAAGGCGATGCGCCCGGTGGGCGATGCGCCGTCGGTGGAGAAGGGGTGGATAGCAGTCATGGCAGGCTCCCTGATCGGGTTGAACCACGACTCAGGGAGTGGTCGACGAAGCCGACGCGGGTTTCCCCACGGCGTCTCGCTACGACCGTTCTCATAACCGGACTCTAACCGTCGGCCCCGGAATCACACCGGATCTGCTGTCCCCCGTTCCCTTGCGAGACCGAGGCGCCCGCGGGCTTGTGCTCGGCCCTTGCGAGCCTCGCCATCACCGCCGGTGGGGACTTTCACCCCGCCCTGAGAACGCGCGCCGCCGGAACGTCCGACGACCGCAGCAACGTAGCAGCGCCTGTTGAGTCAAACAAGCGTTTCAAACGGCGATCTGCCCAGGTGTTGCTTGAGATGCGTCAGCACCGGGTCCCGCAGGAAGACGGCGGAATGGCCGCCGCCCGGGATGCCGATCACGGTCGCCGCGGGCGCCTCGACCCACCCGGCATAGGCCGCCACCTCCGGCGTCGGCGTGTAGCGATCCTCGTCGCCCTGGAGGAAGATCAGCGGCATTTCGAATGCACGGCCGAGCGCCCGGGCGTCGAAGCGTGCGATCTCGCCGCGAAGCGCGGCGTAGGCGGCGAGCGCGCGTTCGCGAGGATCGGGCAGGACTAGACCCGCGGGCAAGTAACGTGCGTCGGTCGGCGGCGTTAGATCGACCGAGCCAAGCGCGCGCCGTTCCGCATCGGTCGGGGTGTTGGCGTATTGGCTCATCGCCATCTCGGCGGCGAGGTCGGGGTGGGGCGGCGGGCCGATCCGCTCGAGGTCGGCGACGGCGGCCAGGTTGCGGCCCGATTGCGCGGCCTCGAGCGTAAGCCGATAGCCCAGCGTCTGTTGACGGGCCCAATGGACGATCTGGCCCGTCCCGACGTAGGCGCTCACCAGATCCGGCCGCGCCTTCGCCAGCTTCAGGCCAAGCATCGAGCCGCCCGAGATGCCGAGCACGGCCAGTTTCCGGGCGCCGAGCCGCGTCAGCGCGACCTCCGCCACAGTAGCGGCGTCGGCGGCGAGCCGGTCGAGCGAAAGGTGCGCCTCACCGTTGCGGGCGTAGGTCGCTCCCGCACCCGGCTGGTCCCACTGCACCAGCGTGAAGGCCGCCTCCCATGGCGCGAAGAACGGCGCCATCCGGCTCAGCGCCGCGCCCGCGCCGCCGAGAATCAGCAGGGCGGTGTTGGCGGGATCGGCGCCCCGCAGCGTGATCCACTGCGGCTCGCCCCTCACGTCGGCGAAGAATCCCTCGTCGATCGCGGCGCGCGGCGATGCGCCATCGTTTGAGGTTGTCATGCGATATCCTGAGTGATTGGGCCGCCGCTGCGGCGAACAAAACCCCGCCGGCGGGCCCGGGTGGGGCTTGCCTTCAACGATGCGAGCCGGCGCCGGCGCTCGTCAAGCGGACGGCGCAGCGGGGACCACGGCCGCGGGCTGCAGCAGGTCCCAGCGGTTGCCGTAGAGATCTTCCCAGACGGCGACCACGCCGTAGGGATGCCGGGTCGGCGGACGGATGAAGCGCACGCCCTTGCCCGCCATTGCTGCGTGGTCGCGCTCGAAGTCGTCGGTGTAGAGGAAGAAACCGACCCGGCCGCCGGTCTGGTCGCCGATCCGCGCGGCCTGCATCTCGCCGTCGGCCCTCGCGAGCAGCAGCGCCGCGCCGCCCCGCGCCGGCGCCATCGTCACCCAGCGTTTGGCGCCGCCCAGCGCGGTATCCTCCGTCAGCTCGAAGCCGACCTTGTCGCGGTAGAAGGCGATGGCCTCGTCGTATTCGCGCACCACCAGGGCGATCAGGGCGATGGATCGGTCGGGCACGTCGGACTCTCCCTGAACGGACTCTGCGACAGATTGACGGTGAAGCCCGACGGGCCCAAGCTTCGGTGATCGGCCGCGCGCCGCAAATCAAGATGGAGGTCGCCCGATGAAAGTCCTGTCTCGCCAGCGGACGACCTTCGCGATGCGGCTTCCAGGCGCCTTCGCCTAGAGCCTGCGCCGACCGTCGTCTCGCCTTCATCGCCAGCCAGCCGCGCCCGTCGCGGACGGCTGAGCCGACTTGAACCGGGTTCGCCCAATGCCTCGAAAGCCGGGCGCCCCGTCACCCTGCGAGACACCATGCCTGACACCCCCGCCATTGCGGCGAACGCTTCTCCGCTCAACCGCTACGGCGAGATGTGCGCGGAGGTCTATGTCCTCGACAAGCCGCCGGGCGCGCTCGGCGATATCGATTATTACCGCCAGGCGCTCGGCCCCCTCGATGGTCCGATTCTGGAGGCGGCCTGCGGCTCGGGGCGACTGATGATCCCGATGCTGGAGGCCGGCTTCGATTACCACGGCTTCGACCACTCCGAGCACATGCTGGCCCAGTGCCGCAAGGCGGCCGACACGCGCGGACTGACGCTCAAGGTCCAGCGCACCAGCTACCAGGACTTCGCGTTCGACGAGCCGATCGGCGCTATCGTCTCCCCAGTCGGGTCGTTCACCTTGGTCGACGACTTCGACGCGGCCCAGGCGGCGTTGCGGCGCTTCCACCAGCATCTGAGACCCGGCGGCCGGCTGTTCGTCGACATCATGCCGCTTGCCTACCTGACGGCGCGGCCGCTGGAGGGCGTGCGCAGCTGGACGACGCCGACCGGCGACCTGCTGCGGATCGCGACCAACGTGGTCGAGCTCGATCTGCTGGCGCAGCGCCGGGTCAGCCACGACCGCTACGAGCGCTGGCGGGGCGGGCGGCTGATCGAGCAGGAGCTGGAGGTCCTGGCCGTCCGTTGCTGGGGCCTGAGGGAGTTCGAGCTTACCCTGAAGGAGGCCGGCTTCGTCGACATCTCGGTCTGCGGCGACTACCGGGTCGGTCGACCGCCGCGGCCCAGCGACCGGCAGTGGTGCTTCCAGGCGGTGAAACCGACTTAGGCGTGCCGGTTTAGCGTGATCGCGGTCGCCGGGACCCTGCGGGTGGCGTTCGGGCCATAAGCCTGACCCACACCACGCTTGGTGGCGATTTCCTCGGCGATCGCCTTCACCAGGCCCTCTGTGACGGTCTTGGTGGCGGCCAGCGCGCGGCCCTGGCGCTCCAGCACCGCCTCGAACGCTTCGGTCGCGCGCAGCAGCCGCTGGCGCAGCTCGGGCGGGGCGGCGTCGACCAGCTTCGGCTGGCCGCGCACATGGGCCGAGGCGGTGCGGTAGACGTTGGTCAGCCGGCTGACTTCGGGCAGGCCAGCGGCGGCGTCCTGTGGCCGGTGGTTCTCGAACGCCCGCGCCTGCTCGGCCAGCAGACCGGTGAGCTTCTCGGTGAGTTGGACGATCGCCTCGAGGGTGGCGTCGCCGGTTGCGGCTGGGGCGCTCATTGGGTCGCCTCGGTCAGGCCCTGCAGCTTCAGCATCTCACGCTCGACCGACTTGGAGACGCCGATCCCGCCGCGGGCCGCCATCTGCTTGGCCATCGCTTCGGACATGAACGACTTCCACATGTCCTCGCCCGGGCCGCCGCCGAAAGGCGCGGAGGCGCCGACGTTCTGGAACATGGTCTGCAACATGGTGGAGAGGAACGAGGCCTCGAACTTTACCGCCGTCTCGTGGGTGTGGCCGCGCTGGGCCAGTTCGGCCGCGGTCATCGCCTTCGGCGCCTGGGTCGCAGCCAGGCTGGCGTCGAAGCTCGCGGCGGGCAGGGCGATCACGCTCATCACATCACCTCGATATCGGCTTGCAGGGCGCCCGACGCCTTGATCGCCTGCAGGATGGAAATCATGTCGCGCGGCGTCACACCGAGCGCGTTCAGCCCCTGGACCAGACTGGAGAGCGAGGCCCCGCCGCCGACCATCAGCAGCTTCTTGCCCTTTTCCTCGTCGATCTTGAGCTTCGAATTGGGCGTGACCGTGGTCGTGCCCTGGCTGAACGGCGCCGGCTGGCTGACCTGGGGCGTTTCCTGGACGCTGATGGTCAGATTGCCCTGGGCGATCGCCACCTGCGAGATGCGCACGTCGGCGCCCATCACCACCACGCCCGACACCTCGTCGATCACCACCTTGGCCGCCGTCTCCGGCTGCACGTCGAGATCCTCGACGTCGGTGACGAAGCTCACCATGTCGCGCCCGGCGGGGGGGCGGATGGCGACGATGGTCGGGTTCTCGGCCATCGCCGTGCCGGGGTAGGCGGCGTTGATCGCCTGGGCGATGTGGCGCGCGGTGGTGAAGTCCGGATTGCGCAGGGTAAGCCGCAGCTGGCTCATCGAATCCATGTCGAACCCGGTTTCCTTTTCGACGATCGCCCCGGCGGCGATGCGGCCGGCGGTCGGCACGCCGCGGGTGATCGAGGAGCCTGAGGCGCCGGATGCGGAAACCGCGCCGGTCTCCACCGTGCCCTGCGCCGCCGCATAGGCCTGGCCGTCGGCGCCGATCAGCGAGGTCATCAAAAGGGTGCCGCCCAGCAGGCTCTTGGCGTCGCCCATGGCCGACACCGTCGCGTCCACCTGCGAGCCGGACGCGGCGAAAGCGGGCAGGCGCGCGGTGACCATCACCGCGGCGACGTTCTTGGTGTTGATCAGGCCGGTCGCCGTCGGGTCATGGGTGTTGACCCCGAGCCGCTCCATCATCGACTGGATCGCCTGTTTGGTGAACGGCGCGTTCTGCAGCGAATCGCCGGTGTTGTTGAGCCCGACCACTAGGCCGTAGCCCACCAGCATGTTCTCGCGGACGCCTTCGAACTCGACGATGTCCTTGATCCGCGAGCCGGCGGCCGCGGGTCCGGCGAGGAGCGCCGTGGCGACCAGCGCCAGCGCGGCCAGCCGTAGGAAATGACGCATGCGAAGGCCTTCTTTCACGTTGGCGCCCCTTGCGAGATGCTTGCCAAGCGCACCGGGTGACGAAAGCTCAATCAAAACAAGTGCATTGTGCCGCCGGAGGGCCGCCCGCGCTCTGGGCCGCCCTTGGCGCATCGGCAGAATTTGCCCGGCATTAACCATGCCGCAAGCAAGCCGGCCGACAGTTCAGGGCAGGAGGCGCTTGAATCATGAAGGTCACGGGATCGTCCGGCCCGACGGGGACCGCGGGACCCAGATCCGCCCCGGCCCAGAGTGGCGGCGCGGGGTTCGCCATCTCGACGCCGGCCGCGTCCGCGCCGGCGGGGGTCACCGCCGCCGCCGGCGTCACCCATGTCAGCTCGCTCGAAGCGCTGATGGCGCTGCAGGAAGTGGGCGGCCCGCTGGAGCGCCGCCGCCGCGCGGTGCGCCGCGCCGACTCGATCCTCGAAGCGCTCGAAGGCCTGAAGCTCGACCTGCTGGAGGGAACTCTCAGCCCCGGCGCCCTGAACGGATTGACGCGGGCGGTGCGCGAACAGCGCTCGCTGACCGAGGATTCCAAGCTCGAAGACCTGCTGGATCAGGTCGAAACGCGCGCTGCGGTAGAGCTTGCCAAACTCGAAGGCGCCAGGGTTGCGACCTAATGGCCCCTGTTACGCGAGCTGCGTTGCTGGCGCGCGCGGGTTTGCTATAAGCGCCCGCCCGAGGAACATACCGGGACTTTTGGTGGGGCAGTGAGGCGTCAATGCAGGCAGTTGCGCCAGTGCTGAACGGCAGTAAATATCATCCCTCCGATGATGAGCCGTTCATGAACGATCGGCAGCTCGAATACTTCAAGCAGAAGCTGCTGAACTGGAAGGAAGACATCATCCGCGAATCTCGCGAGACGGTGACGCATCTACAGGCCGAAACGGAAAATCATCCAGACTTGGCCGACCGCGCATCTTCGGAGACCGACCGGGCGCTCGAACTGCGCACCCGCGACCGCCAGCGCAAGCTGATCTCCAAGATCGACGACGCGTTGCGCCGGATCGAGGAGGGGGCCTACGGCTACTGCGAGGAGACTGGCGAGCCCATCGGCCTCGCCCGCCTCGAAGCCCGCCCGATCGCCACCTTCAGCGTCGAAGCTCAGGAACGCCACGAACGCCGCGAACGCGTCCATCGCGACGACTGACGGAGCGCGGAGGTCCGGGCCGTTCGCGCGCCGCCGTGTCTAGTGGCTGGTCGTGCTGCCGATGGCGCTGCCGGCCTTGGACAGGCTGGTGTTCAGGTGAGTGCCCAAGCTGGTGACCGCGCTGATGATGACGACCGCGATCAGGGCGACGATCAGGCCGTACTCGATAGCGGTCGCGCCCGATTTATCATCGGCAAGCTTAGAAATGACGATTCTCACGGTTTGGAACTCGCTATTATTCACTGTTACAACTTGGCCGAAGCATGGCCGGCGTAGTCGCCGAGAGAAATAGCACCAAAATTTTAAGAGTTACTGAACAAGCTGTAGCGTTATAAAGCACACGTCAGCGTTGTTCGCGATCTAAAGCTTACCGCCAACTTTTGCGTAGAACACGGTGATAGGAGCAATACTCGCTTGATCGCGCAGCCCGTGGACTTCGCCGCCTTCGCGGCCCGCTCTACACCGCTGAACGCCGCACCGGCGTCGGCGCCGATGAAGGCATGCACCGGTGCGGCGACGTTGGCCGCGGCTGGCGCGGTCGAGCCGACCACGAAGTTCGAGCCGAATAGTCGCCGATCAGGGTGATGTGGGCGATGGCGCTGCCGTTGGTCACGGGCAACACGCCCGCTGGTCCCGGCGGTGTTCTCGACGAAGGTCGCCCCGCCGGTGCTGACGAAGCCGATGTCGGTGAGGTCGAGCGAGTTGATCCCCGTCTTCGGGAAGCCGCTCAACGAGCCGGTGGAACTCTGAGACCGATTGAGCTCCAGCTTGCCGGCGCCGAGATAGATTTTGCGTCCCTGGAACTCCTGGTTCGACCCCTAGCGACCCGTTGGATTGC
>Ga0302314_10023036_pt1 | contig 10187 bp, 7 predicted proteins | sample III_Palsa_N2_3_FD_200533 | JGI IMG/M metagenome (GOLD analysis project Ga0302314, IMG submission 200533) | Peat permafrost microbial communities from Stordalen Mire near Abisko, Sweden - III_Palsa_N2_3 | ecosystem: Environmental > Terrestrial > Soil > Palsa > Peat permafrost | place: Sweden...
CGTGCTGAGCAGGTAGAAGCCGGAGAAGTAGTAGCCGATGCTGTGGCCTGCGAAGAAGGTGATCACGGCCACGACCACGGCCGAGAGCAGGTGTCCGCCGATCGCGATCCGGAGCAGCCGACGGGCGATCCTGGCGGCCTCGACGGCCCGCTCCTCCGGTACGTCGATGCCCGCCGCCCGGCCGATCCCCACCTGCCGGACCACCGAGCGGGCCTGGAAGTAGAGGCCCCAGGGCACGGTGAGCAGCACGATCTGCCAGAGCAGGAAGATGCCGGCGGCGATGATCGTCAGCAGGTTCACCGGGGTGACCCGGGCGCAGAAATAGAACACCAGTCCGAGTGCGACGCAGACCGCGCCGACCAGCCAGGCCGTGCCCTTGGAGTCGTTGGAACTCACTGGACGCTCCCTCGTCGGGCCGCCACGGGCGCCCCGTCGGCGCCCCGCCGCGACCGGGGTGCCATCGTCCGATATGACTACTCGTCAGTAATAGAGTACGGGTACTCAGTCGGCGGCTGAGTACCCCGGCCCGGGGCGGTCCGCCGCCGGGGCCGGTCGCTTGTAGAAGAAGCTGCAGTCGCGCAGCGTTCCGTGCGGGTCCGCCGCGTATCCGGGGACGACGCCGTAGCGGGTCCAGCCGGCGCTGCGGTAGAGGTGTTCGGCGGAGCTGTCGGTCTCGGTGTCCAGCAGCAGGAGGTCCGCGCCGGCGGCGGCCGCGGCCGCCTCGGCGGTGGCCAGCAGGGCACGGGCGAGCCCTCGGCCCCGGGCGCTCGGGTGGACCATCAGCTTGACCACCTCGGCGCGGTGGCGGCCGTTGGGCCTGGACTCCAGGGCCAGGCTGACAGTCCCGACGGCAGCGGTCCCGACGGCAGCGGGGGCGTCGGCGGCGGGGGCGTCGGCAGCGACGCCGCCAAGGGGGGAAGCAGTAAAGGAGGAGGCGGGGGAGGCGTCGCGGGCGAGCCAGACCAGCAGGCTGCCCCCGGCCACGGCCGGGACCCGGTCGGTCCACCAGGCGGCGGCCTCCGCGTGTCCGAAGGGACTGAGGAAGCCCAGCGAGGCGCCGTCCGCGACGGTGTCGGCGAGGAGGCCGGCCAGGTCGGCGGCGGCTGCCGGGAAGTCGGCGGCGGACAGTCGGGAGAGGGTGGTGGTCGGGGGAGCGGTGGCGGACATCGGCTGTTCCTTGACGGCGGCGGGGCGGGGCGGGGCGGGGCGGGGCGGGGTGTGGCCGGGGCCGGGGCGAGGCGGGTGAGCGGCGGGGCTCAGGGCAGGACCACGAACACCGCGTAGCGCACCGGTTCCGGCCCCGGGCAGTGGAAGCGCGAACGGCCCCAGAGTCGGAAGCGGAGGCTGTCGCCCGCCTCCAGTCGGTGTACCCGGTCGTCGGCGCTGATCTCCACGGCGCCCTCCAGCACCCAGATGTGCTGTTCCAGTCCCGGGACCGGCGGCCCGTCGTAGGCGATGTCCGCGCCGGGGCGCAGGACGCCCTCGACGACCTCCCCGCGCAGGCCGGGGTGGGGCGGGGAGACCGTGCGGCGGGTGAAGCCGGAGGCCGGGTCCTGCCAGACGGTCTGGGCTGCGGCCGGTACCAGCTGCGGCGGCTCCGACTCCACCTCCGCCAGCAGTCGGGACATGGTCCGCCGGTAGACCGCGCAGAGCCGGCCGAGCAGCGCGGCGGTGGGGCTGATCTCCCGGCGTTCGAGCCGCGAGAGCGTCGAGCGGCTGATTCCGCTGCGGCTCGCCAGCTCGTCCAGCGACCAGCCGTGCTCCGTGCGCAGCTCGGCCAGCCGGGCCGCCAGTCGGTCCTCCAGGGCGGCGGCCACGGCGTCCGCGTCGGCCTCGGCGGGAGCGGGGGTGGGAGCAGCGGCGGGGGCGTCGTCTCTCATAAGGGAGAGGATATCCCAGATCCGGGACGGCCCCTCGGGCTCAGCGTCGGGCGGGCGCGGTCGAGTCCCCCACGTGCTCGTCCAGCCAGCGCCGGAGCGGGGCGATGGCGTGCAGGGCGTCCACCACGTACTGCTCGGCCGCCGGGGTGCCCAGCCAGCTCTCCGGGGGCCATTCCTGCCAGGCGTAGAGGTTCTTGTGGCGCAGCAGTTCCACCCGCGGGTGGTCCTTCGGGTAGCCGCGCGGCGCGGTCTTCAGCTGCTCCGTCGAGCGGACCTGCGGCCCGCGCTTCTCCACGGCGCCGATGGTCCTGAGCAGTTGACGGCCGGTCCGGTCGTCGGCGGCTGCCTGGCGGTAGCGGTCCAGCTGGTCCGGGGCGAGCTGGTGGTAGCCGCCGGCGACGGCCAGCCCGTCGGCCGACAGCTGGATGTAGCCGCCGGCGGCGAGGGTGGCGCCGATCGCGGTCTTGTAGGGGGACTTGTCCGCGCTGAAGCGGACGTCCCGGTACGGCCGGAAAACCCGGCCCTCCCCGAACTCGTCCTCCAGTCGGTCGAGCAGGTCGAGCATCGGTGCCGCCACGCAGGTTTCGTAGACCTCCTTGTGGTCGTTCCAGAACGTCCGGGAGTTGTCGGCTTCGAGTCCCTCGTAGAACTCCAGCGCTTCGGCGGGCCAGCCTTGGAAGGTCACCGGGCCAGGCTAACCCCCCAGGCCGGACGGGGTGGGGAGCGGCACAGGCGGTTCGCTGATCCACTGTCATGTCCGCTATTCGGTAGGTAGTTCGCGGTCTGTTCAACGAATGGACGTAGACTGGATGCACCGTGGTCTAGACCACTTTGCTACTATCGGTCGCTGGAGCTGACGTTTCACCAGCTTGGGGGCACCATGACCGACATACGTCCGGCCGTTCGGCAGGTCCATGCGCAAATTCGCGACCGGCCGACCCCGACGAGCACAGCTGCGCCGCAGGCCGGCGCACCGAATATCGGCGCATCGGGCATCGGCCCGCCGCGCCTGCCCGAACCGCACCTGCCCGAACCGCACCTGCCCGCGCCGCCCGACGACCGGGAGCTCTACTGGTACTTCGGGCCGCAGCGGCGCTGGGTGCTGATCTGCACCTCGCTCGCCTTCGTCCTCACCGCCGCGAGCATGCTGGCCTTCTCCCTGCGCACCCCGGCCCTGTGGGGCTTCCTCGCCGTCCTCGGGCTCAATGTCGTGGCCTCGCTGCTGTCCAGCGCCAACAGCCTGCGCAGCCGCCGGCTCACCCGGCAGTCGCACGAGGTGCTGATCCGTGCCTGGCAGCCGACCGAGGCGCCCAGCGTCGACCTCTACCTGCCGACCTGCGGCGAACCGCTCGACATCCTCGCCAACGCCTACCGGGCGGTGGCGACGATGGAGTGGCCAGGACAGCTCGACATCTGGGTGCTCGACGACGCCGACCGGCCCGAGGTCGCCGCGCTCGCGGCGGAGCACGGCTACCACTACGTGGTCCGCCCCGACCGGGGGCACCTCAAGAAGGCCGGCAACCTCAACCACGCCCTGACCCTCAGCCACGGCGACTACATCGCGATCCTGGACGCCGACTTCGCGCCCCGCGCGGACTTCCTGCTGCACCTCGCGCCCTATCTGGCCGACCCCGCCGTCGGCATCGTGCAGAGCCCGCAGTGCTTCGACACGACCGAGAGCATGGGCTGGATCCAGCGCGCGGCCGGCTCGGCCCAGGAGTGGTTCTTCCGCTGGATCCAGCCCTCCCGGGACGCCAGCGACGCCGCCGTCTGCTGCGGCAGCAACGCGCTCTACCGGCGCACCGCACTGGAGCGGGCCGGCGGCATCGCCCGGCTCGACCACAGCGAGGACATGTACACCGGGCTCGCCCTGTACGAGCACGGCTTCCGCACCCTGTACGTCCCGGTGCTGCTGGCCAAGGGCACCTCGCCGGACAGCCTGGGCTCCTTCGTCAACCAGCAGTACCGCTGGGCGATGGGCAACCTGCACCTGGTCCGCACCCGCGACCTGAAGCGCATCGGCGCGCCCTGGCGGATGCGGCTCTGCTTCTACGAGGGCGTCGTCGGCTACCTGTCGATGTTCGTCAACGTGGTCGCCGCCCCGCTGCCGCCGCTGGTGATGATGTTCTGCTACCCGGAGCTGGTCCGGCCCTGGCACGTGCTGCCGATGCTCGCGCCGCTCTGGCTCTGGCACGTGCTGCTGCCGCAGGTCAGCCGCACCCGCTGGCGGATGGAGGTGATCCGCGCCAACCTGCTGATGAGCCTGGCCGCCGGAGCCGCCTTCCTGCACACCCTGCGCGGGCACGGCGCCGCCTGGGTGCCGACCGGCGCCGGCCGGGCCCGCCCCGGAGGGCTGGCCCGCCGGGTGGTGCAGACCGCCGCCGTCTGGCTGGTGCTCACCCTCGGCGGTGCGGTCGCGGGGCTCGCCCTGGACGTCCACCGCGTCGGCTGGGCGCCGACCTGGGGCCTGCTGCTCTATGTGCTGGTGCAGTGTCAGATCGGACTGCCGCTGCTGCGCGACCTGCTCCGCGAGCTGCGTCCGGGCGACGGCAGCCGGAGCCCGGGTCGGGTCCGGAACAGGGTCAGGGTGCCGCGCCCGGCCATGCAGCCCCGCCGCTGGCCCGAGGCGCTGGCGGTCACCTCCCTGCTCGCCCTGGTCGCCCTGGTCGCCTCCGGCTGGGTCGCCCCGATGCTTCCGTAGCGCGTCCGCACACCTTGGCGTTCCGGTCGGCAGTCGACCGAACGCTCCTGCACCACAGGCTCCATGAAAGGCCATCAGAAAAATGTCGTCCTATGCTGCTCCGGTCGTGGACCGGAACCAGGACGCGTCCCCCACGGCAGTGACTCCCGCGCGGGAGTCACGCCACGCGTTCCGCCCGGACATCGAGGGCCTGCGGGCCCTGGCGCTCGTCGCCGTCCTCGGATACCACGCCGCCGTCCCCGGTATGACCGGCGGATATGTCGGCGTGGACGTGTTCTTCGTCATCTCCGGCTACCTGATCACCGGACTGCTGTTCCGCGAGGCGTTCACCACCGGCCGGATCCGGCTGGACGAGTTCTACTCCCGCCGCGCCCGCCGACTGCTCCCCTCGGCCGGACTGGTGCTGGCCGCCGTCTGTCTGGCGGCGCTGCTGCTGGTCGGCCCGCTCTCCCGGACCGACCTCTACCACGACGTCCTCGCCGCCGCGCTCTCCGTGGCCAACTGGCGCTTCATCAGCGAACAGACCAACTACCTCGCGGCCGGGCAGGCCCCCAGCCCGCTGCTGCACTTCTGGTCGCTGGCGGTGGAGGAACAGTTCTACCTGGTCTGGGCGCCGCTCTGCGCGCTGCTGGCCTGGCTGCTGACCCGCAGGGTCGCGGACCCGGCCCGCCGCCGACGGCTGCTGCGGCTCTCGTTGACCGGGCTCACCCTGGTCGCCACCGTCGCGTCGCTGGTGCTCTGCCTGCGCTGGAGCCAGGACTCGGTGTCGCTGGCCTACCTGGGCACCCCCTCGCGGGTCTGGCAGTTCGGCGTCGGCGCGCTGATCGCGCTGCTGCCGACCGGGCTGCCGAGCGGCCTGTCCAGCGGGCTGCCGACCAGGCTCTCGGCGCGCGTCCCCGGGTCGCTGACCGCGCCGCTGCGCGCGCTCTGCGGCTGGGCCGGCTTCGCCGCGATCCTGCTGGCCGTCTTCCGCTACACCACGGCGACCCCCTACCCCGGTACGGCCGCGCTGCTGCCGACCCTCGGCGCGGCGGCGGTGATCCTGGCCGGAGTGCCGGGGCGCGCCGGTGCCGAGGGGACCGACGGCACTGCGCGGGGCGCAGCCGGGTACGGTGTCGGCCGACTGCTCGGCGCCCGCGCGCCGCGCGCCGTGGGACGGCTCTCCTACAACCTCTACCTCTGGCACTGGCCGATCCTGGTCCTGGTCGGGGACCGCTACGGCTGGGCCCTCAGCTGGCCGGCCAAGGCCGCGCTCACCCTCGCCGCCGTCCTGCCCGCCGCCGCCACCATGCGCTGGGTCGAGCGACCGCTGCGCAGCTCCCGGGTGGTCGTCGAACTGCCCCGGCGCGGACTGTCGCTGGGCTTCAGCTCGGTCACCATCCCGGTGGTGCTGGCGCTGACCGCCGGGGCGATGACCCTGCACAGCCTCGGCTCCGCCACGCCGGTGAACACCGCCGGGCTGCCGCCGGGCGCGGTCACCGGGACCAGCCTGCTGGTCGGCGGGGCCAAGGCGGTCGGCAGCGGGGACGTCGTGCCGACCCCGATCCAGGCCCGCAACGACTTCCCGCCGGACGGCGCCTGCGAGGTCCCCCCGGCCGCCGTCACCAGCCCGCCCTGCCTCTTCGGCGACACCGGCAGCGGGCACCGGATCGTGCTGCTGGGCGACTCCCACGCGGGCCAGTGGTTCTCGGCGATGCTGGGCATAGCCGCCTCCCGGCACGACGCACTGGAGGAACTGGTCAAGCAGGGCTGCCCGTTGGCCCAGCTGACGGTCACCAACCCGCAGTTGGGCCGGACCTACACCGAGTGCGGGGTGTGGCGGGCCAATGTGCTGGCCCGGCTGCGCAGCGAGCCCAAACCCGACCTGATCGTGGTCGCCTCGCTCAACCGCTACGCCGCCGACCAGACCCCGGCCGAGCAGGCGAAGCTGCTGGCCGCGTGGAACGGGACGCTGACCCCGCTGCGCGCCCTGGGCGTCCCGATCGTCTACCTCCAGGACACCCCGGTCCCCGGCACCGACATCCCCGCCTGCGTGTCGGACCATCAGGACACCCTCGGCGACTGCGCGGTGCCGCGCTCCCAGGCGCTGTGGCCGGACCCGCTGGCCGGGGCGATCGCGGCCGGGCAGGAGCCGGGGGTGCAGACGGTCGGCGTCAACGACGTGCTCTGCCCGGCCGGGGGGAGCAGCTGCCCGGCCGTGCTGGACCGGATCCTGCTGTACCGGGACACCGCCCACCTGACCAATGCCGCCGTGGTGGTCCTGGAACCCCGGCTGCAGCACCTGCTGCTCGCCGCCGGGCTGTTGGACGCCGGCGGCGCCGGGAGCGGCACGGCGGACGGCTGGACCACCCTGCTCGACGACGACTTCGCCGGTCCGGCCGGAGCCCGTCCCAATCCCGCCCTGTGGCAGTACGACGTGGGGACCTGCTACCAGCCGTGCGTGGCGAACCACTGGGGCACCGGCGAGGTGGAGACGATGACCGACTCCACCGCCAATGTCCGGCTGGACGGCCACGGCGCGCTGGAGATCGTCCCCACCCGGAACGGCAGCACCGGCGCCTGGTCCTCGGGCCGGATCGAGTCCCGGGGCGACGGCTTCGCCGCGCCGGCCGGCGGCATCCTCCGGATCTCGGCCACGATCGCCCTGCCACATGTCTCCGGGGCTGCCGCGACCGGCTACTGGCCGGCCTTCTGGACCCTGGGCGCGGGGCTGCGCCAGGGGAGCACGACCGGAACCGGGGCCGCGACCTGGCCCGGCGTCGGCGAGCTGGACGCCATGGAGAACGTCAACGGCCTGCCCTCGGTCCTCGGGACGATGCACTGCGGCATCACCCCGGGCGGTCCCTGCGACGAGCCGACCGGGCTCGGCTCGGGTGCGTACCCGTGCCAGGCCTGCACCTCGGGCTTCCACACCTACACGGTCGAGATCGACCGCTCGGTCTCGCCGGAGCAGGTCCGCTGGTACATCGACGGCACCCTCTACCACCAGGTGTCGGCCAACCGGATGGACGCTGCGACCTGGGACGCCGCCGTCCACCACGGGGTGTTCCTGATCCTCGACCTGGCGGTCGGCGGCTCGCTGCCCGGCGCCTACGGCGGTGCCGCGCCCACGGCGGCGACCCAGCCGGGCAACCCGATGCTGGTGCAGCAGGTGACCGTGATGTCCCGCACCGGCAGCGGCGGCTGAGGCATTCGGGAATCGTCGGGGCCGTCCGCGCGGTTGGCGGGCGGCCCCGACGTGCGTTCAGGAAGGGGCGGGGCAGGGGAGCCGGCGGTCTGGCGGAGGCCGCCGTCGGCGCTGCGCTTCTCGGTTCCGGTATTTAGTTGTATAGTACAACTCGTGGCTTGGTTGTATAAGCCAACGAATATGGAGGTTGTACCGATGACCACGGGGAGTACCGTCCAAGGTCTGCGCAGTCCGGCGATGCGCCATGTGCTGACGCACCTGATCACTCCGCTGCTGATGTGCCTCGGCATGGGGCTGGCCTACCTGGGCGCCTTCGCCGCGCCCTCGCCGCACCACCTGCCGGTCGCCGTCGTCGGCACCACCGCCGAGGTCAAGGTCTTCGCCCAGACCGTGCAGGACAAGGCCGGCAACGCCCTGGACGTCCGCACCGTGCCGGACCGGCAGACCGCCGCCGACGAGCTGATGGCCCGCGACATCAGCGGCGCCTACATCCCCGGCGCGCACCCGGAGGTGCTGGTCGCCTCGGCCGGCTCCGACACCAGCGCCACCGTCGTGGAGCAGGCCTTCACCCCGGTCGCCGCCGCCCAGGGCGCCCCGCTCACGATCACCGACCTGGCGCCCACCGCGCACGGCGACCCGACCGGGCAGGCGCTGTTCTTCCTGCTGGTCGCGGTGAGCATCGGCTCCTACGCCTCGGTGGCGGTGCTCGGCGGCGTCGGCGGCAGCCTGCCGATGAGGCTGCGGGCGCTGCTGGTGGTCGGTACCTCCTTCGTGGTCAGCCTGCTCGGGGCGCTCTTCGCCGGGCCGCTGTTCCACCTGGTCTCCCACGGGCTGTGGGGCGTCTGGGCGATGAGCTGGCTGTACTCCGCCGGGATCCTCTTCGTCGGGGTCGGCCTGCACACCTTCCTCAAGCGGTGGACCACGCTCGGCGTGATGGTGCTGTTCGTGATGCTCAACTTCACCAGCTCCGGCGGCATCTACGAGCCCGCCCTGCAGAACGGCTTCTTCGGCAGCCTGCACGCCTTCTGGAACGGCGCCGGCTACCTGGAGGGCAACCGCGACCTGGTGTACTTCCACGGCCACGGACTGCCGCGCGGCATCTGGACGCTGGCGATCTGGCTGGTGGTCGGCCTCGCGGTGACCACGATCGCCGGAGCGGTCGAGCGGCGCCGTGAGCGGGCGGCGGCGAGCGACGTCGCAGCGAGCGACGCGGTGGTCGGCGACGCGGTCGCCGTCCCGGTCCTGGCCGGGGCCACGGCGGTCGACACCGCGACGGCGCTGCGGACGGCCGCGCCGGTCGGCGCGGACGAGCGGTCCGCGGATGCCGAGCAGGACGTCGAGGAAGAGGTCGAGGAAGAGGTCGAGGAAGAGGTCGAGGAGGCGGTCGGGGTCTGAGTGAGGCGACCCGACGGGTCGGCAGGCGGGTGTTGTCCGGATTTCCGGGACAACACCCGCCTGTCGGCGTACTCCCGCCGGTCTGACTAGGCCGTGGTGTCCAGCGGCCGGCTGAGGATCAGGCACATGTCCGCCGTGGCCCGGGCGTGGATCCGGAACTCCTCGCGGGCCGCCGCCGGGTCGCCGGCCAGGATGGCGCGGACCAGCGGGCCGTGCAGCTGGGCCGGGGTGCTGCGGGACTCGGTGCCGCCGGGGTCGGCGGCGAGCAGTCGGGTCAGCTCGTGCTGGATGCCCTGCTCGGCCTCCAGCAGCCGTCGTGAGCCGGACAGTTCGGCGATGAACAGGTGCAGCGCCGCGTCGGCGGTGCGGTAGGCGCCGGGGTCGCCGAGTTCGGCGTTGGTCCTGGTCTCCAGCTCGCGCAGGCGGTCCCGCAGCCCGGCGACGGCGTCGGCGGCTTCCGTCCCGGTGGAGTCCGTCGTCAGTCGGGCGGCGGCGCGGGCGGAGGCCTCGCCGGAGACGGCCTCGCGCCAGACGGTCAGCTCCTCCACCTCCGCCTCGGTGTAGGTGTGCCTGGCGGTGAGCTCCCGCACCCGGTCCAGCACCTCGGGGGTCACATAGGTGCCGGCCAGGTGCCCGCGCCGGGTCTCGACCAGGCCCTCCTCGCGGAGCACGGCCATCGAGTGGCGGATGGTCATCGGCGCCACCTCGAACAGCTCCGCGAGGGCCTTCTCGGAGGGGAACCGGTCCCCGGCGACCAGCATCCGGGCGCCGATCAGCTCGCTCAGCCTGCGCGCGATGGCCTCGGCAGCCCCTGCGGCCCGCACCGGACGAATGTGTTCCCGCCAGCCCTTGTCATCCACGAACTACAACCTCTAGATTTCGTAAATCGCCACTCCCGGGCAGAGTACCAAGGAGAGCCTATGAGCAGCCGAGGGACCGGTATGCCCGCCATCGCCGTACCGGTCAGGCTCAGCGACGGGGACGTCGGCGACGCGGACCCCCGGGTGGGCGGCGCCAACAAGAT
>Ga0302314_10023040_pt1 | contig 10185 bp, 7 predicted proteins | sample III_Palsa_N2_3_FD_200533 | JGI IMG/M metagenome (GOLD analysis project Ga0302314, IMG submission 200533) | Peat permafrost microbial communities from Stordalen Mire near Abisko, Sweden - III_Palsa_N2_3 | ecosystem: Environmental > Terrestrial > Soil > Palsa > Peat permafrost | place: Sweden...
CGCTAAGGTGGCCGGATGGCCGACGCGAAGAACCCGTTCGGCTACTTCAACTCATCCCCCGAGGTGATCCGGCGTGGTGATGATATAGGTGCGGTATCCGCTGTCGCTTCGCAACGTCGAGGCGCGGAAAGCTTGGCCTCGATCGCTATCTGCTCCTAGAGTGACAAGCGGCTCGCTCTGAGCGAGCATCCGTCTCGGGACGAACGGGAATGTCCGGCGCCTTCTTGTCTTACTCGCGCGCTGACCGCGCGCTAGCCGACCAGATTATCCGCGGGCTCCGCGCCCTTGGCGTCGTCATTTGGTGGGACGAGGACATGCGGGGGGTCGACTGGCAGGAAGAGCTTGAAAGGCAGATCGGAGAGCTAGCCGCTATTGTGGTGGTGTGGACGTCGAATTCCTCAGCCAGCAAGCGCGTCAAGGATGAGGCCCGCCTGGGTCTGGATACCGACAAACTCGTCAATGTCATCGCTGGTGTGCTCAAACCGCCCTTCCCGTACGATCGGGTCAACGGCCTTCCCTTGGACGACTGGACGGCGCACGAGCCGCACCACGGATGGACGCGGCTGGTCGAGACTATCGAAGAGAAGCTTGTCGTGACGGGTGACGCTCGCCCGGGCGATATCACCGGTGCGCTAGTCCGGCGCGAGAACGTCGTGCGTCTGAGGCAGGAGGCGGTCGGCGCCGCGCGGCAGGCTTTTGAGCGGGCGCAAAACCGTGAGAGCGACGCTGCCGAGACGTTGATGGCCGCAGTGGCCGCCCACGACCGTGCGCAGGATCAACTTCAGCTCGTGGCGAAAATGCGCGACGCGCCGATGATCCTGAATGCGGCGCAGGAGGCGCTTAACGCGGCCCGCGCCGACAGAGCCGAAGCTGACCAGGCGCAACGCGCTGCAAAGGCTAGCCTCAGCGAAGCCTCCCGAGAGGTGTCGGTTAAGGAGGCGGCGCTGCAGAGGCAGTTCTCAGAAGTCGCCGTACCGCCCACCGAACCGTCGCGAAGCCCCCAGGCCGAAGTCCGGCCAGTAGAGCTTATGCCGCCGCCGGCCGAGTCCGTCCCTGCCGTCACCCGACGTCGACCAACTATCCCCAAATCACAGTCATCTGGAACGATGCGCCACAGCACAGAGCCATCGTCGGTGTCGCCGCTGGGCGGTTCGAGAGTGCGTTGGCTGGCGGCTGCCGCTGGAGTCACGGGTGTGGCTGTGATCGGATCGTTGATGTTGGCTTACCGGCCGAACTCCGCGCCGATCTCCCACGACTTACTGGCCCCACACAACGCGGCTGCAGCCGCGCCGGTAGTGGCGCGTCCAGCTTCGTCAGCCTCGGCGATGCAGTCTGCGACCGTAATTGCCGGGAGCTGGGCTCCGCAGGGGCTAACTTGTGAAAAACCAGTCCGGATCTCGATCAAGGATGGCACGCTAGCGATGACCGTGTCGGGCACAACGTCCACCACTACAATCGAACCAAGTTCCGATCCCGGTTTGGTCAAAACGACGGCCAGCGACGGTGGTGCGTTTAGCTTCACAATTGACGAGCACCAGACGCTTTCGGTGGTCGGCCCGGGCGGCCCAATCATGAAGTTAACCAAATGCGTTGGCTGATCGCCATCGGTCTCATGTTTACATTCGCTGGTGCTTCGGCTCACGCCGCTAGCCCTACCGACGTCCTCTGCGCTCCCTATGACACCGCCTGGGCCAAGGTGAGCGGCGGGACCGATGTCAAAGCGATCACGGCAGTCGTCAATTCGATTCCAGCCGGATGTCCGTTGAAGGCGAAAGCGAAGCAGCGGCTCGCCGCGGTTGAAAGCCGCGCCGCGTCCTCAACGACTCGATCGACCGTGCAAAATCAGCGGTCGTGGGCCGGCGGGTCGGTGGACGACAACGCCTATGCTGCCGCGAAGGCCGCCGACACCAACGCCGCCTACGACGCCTATCTTTCGAAATTCGCGGCGGGAAGGCATGTTGACGAGGTGAAGGCGGCGCTATCCGCAATGACGGCTTCGGCGGGCGGATCGGCCGCGGCGAGTGGAGCGCTTCAATCGGCTGACAAAGCCTACGCAGCAAACGACTACGCAGAGGCGCTTCATTGGAATCGTATCGCCGCGGACCAGGGGAATGCGATCGCGCAGGCCAATCTTGGGCGTATGTACCAATCTGGCGAGGGCGTGCCGCTGGACCTCGCGGAGGCGTTGCGCTGGTTTCGCTTGTCCGCTGCTCAGGGTAACGCGCCGGCACAGGCAGAAATCGGTCTCGCCTACGTCGAGGGCGATGTTGTGACTCAGGATTACGTCATAGCGATGCGGTGGTTTCGCCTCGCCGCCGCTCAAGGGAGTCCGATCGCGCAATACCGCATCGGTCTGCTGTATTCGAACGGCCATGGAGTTGACCGTGATCCAGCCGAAGCCCGCGAATGGATCAGCAAGGCAGCAGCCCAAGGCTGGCCTCCCGCGAGACGTTGGCTGGCGCGCCCTCCGGATTGACGCGATAGGGTGGCTAGGTGCTGTCAGACTAAGGTCGACTTGTCTCCTTGGCGACAGAGCTCGCCCAAACCCATGCTGGCGCTAGGCCATGACTGACTGCCACTCGGTGAGGGCTTCCGAGCGTCGCTCCTTGTAGGTTTCCCGGCTGGTGAGGTGGCGGTCCTGGTTGAGAAGGTTGTGAAACGAAGCGTGGACGGAGCTGAATTTCTGTGGGGTCTTCATCCTGCGGAAGCGGCTCATGGCCCGTTCTCGTCGTCGCAGTGGCTGGTGGCTGTTCTCCAGCCTGTTGTTGGCCCAGCGGCCGATCTCCTGCTTGCGCTCGCAGCCCAGCTCTCGCATCGCCGCCTTGTAGGACCCGCAGCCCGTCGGTGGTGATCTTCTGCGCCGGCGGCGCGTGCCGCTTCATCAGCTTCTTCATGAACTTCAGCGCCGCGGCCATGTCGCGCTGTTTGGTGGCGAAGGACTCCAGCACCTCGCCTTCGTGATCGACGGCCGCCTTCACGAACATCTCGTCGAGGTGCCAGCGCCAGTGGGTGTGGGCACGCATGCGCTCCACGCGCTTCTTGCGGATTTCGGCGGCGAACATCGGTCCGAACCTGTTCCACCAGTAGCGGACCGTCTCGTAGCTCACATCGATGCCGCGCTGAGCAAGCAAATCCTCGACGTTCCGCAGCGATAACGGGTAGCGGATGTAGAGCATCACCGCCAGGCGGATCACCTCGGGCGAGGTCTTGAAATAGCGGAAGCGGCTGCTCGGCGCGGTCATCCAGCTGGGGCTAGGGGAGGGGCGGTTAGCGGGCGGTGAATTTCCTCTGACACTGCCCACCGTCGACGTATTGCGCCACGCGCCAAATTTCTAACTGAGACACTTCTCCGCCCGGAGCCAATTGTAGATTTTCGCAGCGTTTGCTTTTGCTATCGTGATTTCCGACAGTGGGCCTGACACCCAGCGACAGAGGGAATGAGCCGATGACCGAGGCCTGGATCATTGATGCGTGCCGCACGCCGCGCGGCATCGGCAAGATCGGCAAGGGCGCGCTCGCCGAGATCCATCCGCAGCAGCTGGGCGCCACGGTGCTGCGCGCGCTGGCCGAGCGCAACCACCTCAACACCGCCGAGGTCGACGACGTGATCTGGGGCTGCAGCTCTCAGACCGGGCTGGCGCGCGGCGACCTCGGTCGCATGTCGGCGCTCGACGCCGGCTATGACGTGCGCTCCAGCGGCGTCACGCTCGACCGCTTCTGCGGCTCGGGCATCACCGCGGTCAACTTCGCCGCCTCGACCATCAAGGCCGGCATGTCCGACCTGGTGGTCGCCGGCGGCACGGAGATGATGAGCGGCAAGGGCCGTCCGCCGCCGACCCCAGGCGCGTCGCCGGTGTTCGACAGCGGCAACATGCGGCTGCGCGAGAGCCACCCGCAGACCCAGCAGGGCATCTGCGCCGACACCATCGCCACCATCGAAGGCATCAGCCGCGAGGATGTCGACCGGCTAGCGCTGGAGAGCCAGCGTCGCGCCGCAATAGCTCTCGATGAAGGGCGGTTCAGCAACAGCCTCGTCCCGGTCTACCACGAGGACGGCTCGCTCGCGCTCGATCATGAGGAGTTTCCGCGCCCGCAGACGACGCTCGAAGGGCTCTCCGCGCTAAAGCCGTCGTTCGAGGCCATGGCCGATATCGCCGTCGACGACACTGGCGCCACCTTCCGCAGCTTGATCCTGCAGAAGTACCCTGACGTCGACATCAAGTTCGTCCACCACGCCGGCAACTCATCCGGCGTCGTCGACGGCTCGGCGGCGCTGCTGCTGGCCTCCCCCGAGAACGCCAAGAGCCACGGCATGACGCCGCGGGCCCGTGTTGTCGCCATGGCCAACATGGGCGACTGTCCGACGCTGATGCTGAATGCGCCCGCCCCGGCGATCCGCAATATCCTGAAGAAGGCCGGTCTGGGGGTTGAGGATATCGACCTGTTCGAGATCAACGAGGCTTTCGCCGTCGTGGTGGAGAAGGCGATCCGCGACCTTGGCCTCGACCGCGAGAAGGTCAACGTCAACGGCGGCGCCATCGCGCTCGGCCATCCGATCGGCGCCACCGGCGCCATGCTGATTGGCACGATGGTCGATGAGCTGGAACGGCGTGGCCTGAGGCGTGGTCTGGTGACCATGTGCGCCGGCGGCGGAATGGCGCCGGCTATCATCGTGGAGCGGATGAACTAGTTAATGACAGACCGCCGCTCCAAAGCGACAGCGGCTACACCACCAGACGGATCACTTCGGATAAGGCCTTGAAGTGACGGAAGGGGCCCGCCGGCTCGGTCATCCGGCGGGGAGTAGGCCGGCGGAGGCCATGACACGTTGAGCAGCGCCAGCGGCGAATTCTCTATTGCCGACTTCGTCGGTTGTCGCGGCGAGCGGCGCTGAGATGAGGCACGAAATAGCGGTCCCCACGGTCGAAAAACCGCCCAATCGTACTATGGTGCTGATCTCGATCATGCTGGCCATGATCATGACCGTGCTCGACCAGACCATCGCCAATGTCGCCTTGCCGCACATGGCCGGGTCGGTCTCCGCCTCGGCCGACCAGATCACCTGGGTGCTGACCTCCTACATTATCGCTGCGGCGATTATGACGCCCACTACTGGTTGGCTCGCTGGCCGGTTCGGGCGCAAGCGGGTATTCTTGGTCTCCATCGTCGGCTTCACCCTCGCGTCAGCTCTGTGCGGCGCGGCGCAGAACCTAGACCAGATCGTGATCTTCCGCGTGCTGCAAGGCGCTTTCGGCGCGGCGATGCCGCCCTTATCGCAGGCAGTGATGTTGGACACCTACCCGCTCGAGGAGCGCGGGCCGGTGATGGCCATCTGGAGTATGGGCATCATGATCGCGCCGATCGCCGGCCCGGTCCTCGGCGGATGGCTCACCGACAATTTCAGCTGGCGCTGGGTCTTCTACATCAACGTGCCCATAGGGGTGTTGTCCTTTCTAGGCGTCTCGACTTTCCTGCAGGACCATAAGTTTGAGCAGAAGCTGCGCTTCGACATCATGGGCTTTGCCCTGCTCTCCATCATGCTGGCGGCATTTCAGCTCTGTCTCGATCGCGGCCAGGACAACGACTGGTTCCACTCGCGCGAGATCGTGACAGAGGCGATCGTCGCGGGCCTCGCCCTCTACCTGTTCGTCATCCATACAGCGACGACCACCAAGCGCCCCTTCGTTCCCGTGGAACTTCTGGAGGACCGCAACTTCGTTACCGCCACCGGACTGGGACTAGTAGTGGGACTCCTGGTCTTTTCCGTGCTCGCGCTCTTGCCGCCGATGACCCAGACCCTGCTCGGCTATCCGGTGCTGACGGCGGGCCTCGTCCAGGTCCCACGGGGTATCGGCAGTTTGATCTCAATGTTCATCGCTGGAAGGCTGGTCGGACGGGTGGACACCCGCTTCCTCATGATCGTCGGGCTCGCCCTGTTTGCCGCATCGTTCTTCGGCATGAGCCATTTCGATCTGCAGATGGACTCCTTCCCGCTTGTCTGGACTGGCTTCGTGCAGGGATTGGGCATGGGCTTCATCTTCTTACCGCTGACTACCCTCGCCTTTGCCACCCTAGCGCCGCACCTGCGCGGTGATGGGACAGGTGTCTTCACGCTGGTTCGCAACCTGGGCAACGCTGCTGGCATCTCGGTGATGGAGGCGGTGTTCGCGCAGCAAAGCCAGGTCGCCCACGCCGGACTTACGCAGAATCTGACGCCCGGCAATCCTGTGGCGGCGCCTTTGTTGAACGGCCAAACCAATTTGGAGAGCTTGAACGACCAGGTTACGCAGCAGGCATCCATGGTCGCCTATATCGATGTGTTCCACTTCATGTTCCTGACCACGCTGGCGGCAATTCCGCTGGTGCTGCTGTTACGCAAACCGGCCGACCAGATAGTCGCGGCGAATGACGCCGTGATAGAGTGACGCCGCGCGTCAGAATTCGCCTCGGTTGGGCGCGGCTTCGACTTCGAGGCGCCCAAGAATCCTCCTCCGTGTCAGTGGAGGATGAGCAACCTGTCTCGCCATAGACCGCATTGGCCAGCAGTCCACCTGACCGCACTCAAAGGCCGGACATATGGAAGCAAGCGATCTGATCAAAAACCTGGTGACCAACCTTGCGAGGAGGGGGTCGTCCACATATGGGCCGACTGCTGCCGGCCGCTTACTGCTTGAAACCGGACGTTGGGTCCGAGATCGACGGAACTTATCGACCCATCGCGGTCGTCCCGGGGAAAGGCATGACCGGCCCTACTTTTGCGCCCGATCCCCAGTCGCCCCTCTGTTGTCATCGGCGCTCCGGCGACAACGTCGCGGCCGGACTAAAACACGTGCGCCAGGCCAGGTTCCGGGCATAGGCGCCTCGAAGGTCTGCGACCTAAAAGCCGACGTCCCCGAAGGCCGATGCGTCGTGCAGTCGGAAGAGGCGCTAAGGCTTGGGCGGCGCGGCTGCTTGACCGGCTTCCGTGGCGGCCTGTCGCTCGGCGTACGCCGCCCGAACCGCCAGATTACCGGAGAGCAGGCCCCTTGCCCGCACGGTCCGCCACTGGGCCGCCACGTCGCTCCAGCCGACGTTCGAACCCGGGACGGCGGCAAGCCTTTCAAGCTGTAGCGCGATCCCTATCTGCGCGGACGCATCGGTCGGATCCGCGGCCGCGTGTTTGTGCAGAATAGCGAGCCCGTCCTGAAGCCTGGCCACCGCTGTGGGGTAGTCCTTCTTGGCTACGCTGACCCAGCTCTCAGCCGTCAGCGCTTCTCCCAAGGTGTACTGCGCGGGAGTGTCAGCCGGATGGGCGCCCGCAAGCTGCTGCGCGTCCCCGAGGGCCTCGTCCGCAGCTTTGGCGGCGCTGGCGTTGTCACCCGATTGGATCAGCATCAGGGTGACGTCTTTGAGATCGACGACGAGTTGCTGTTGGAAAGGTACGTTGCTGGGCGCCTCCGCCGCCATGGCCCGTCGCGTGGCGATCGCCTCTTCTTCGGCCGCGAACGCCCCTTTTGGGTCTTTTCCCGCCATCATAGAGGCCGCCGTCGATTCTAGCGCGGACGCGAGCGATTGCTGCGCTTGCGCTAGGCTCGCTTGATCGGCCGACGACAGCGGGCCCCTCTGTGAAACGGCTTGCCATTGCGAGACCACGTCGCTCCAACGCACGGGAGAGTTTGGCAAAGCGGCCGCCCGACCCATCTCCATCGCGATCTGCCGCTGCAGTTCCGCGTTGGCCGGATTGGCGGCCGCAAGCTTACGTACGATGGCGAGCGCCTTTGAGAAGTCGTCCTCGGCTGTCGTGTAGTCCTTCTGCGCCACGGCGGCCGTGCCGGCCAAAACCAGGTCCTGGGAAACCTCCGACTCGACCTCGTTCGAGTTGGGATCGAGCGTCGCCAAGCGCTGTGCGCTCGTGGCGATCTCCTGCCCAACCTTCGCGCCGCCGTCGACGTCTCCCAGGTTCTCTTGCGCCATCAGGTCGGTGCCGAGCGTCTGCGTCAATTCGCGAGCGAGGGGGACGTTGCTCGGGTCCGCGGCGGTTAGGGCGCGGACGATACCGACCGCGTCCTCAACGTCGGATTTCGCGCCGCGCATGTCGCCAGAGTTGAACCTCGAGCTCGCCTCGAGCTCGAGCGTCTGAGCGACCTCGTGCTGGGCGTTCTTGTCCAGCGGCGAGGTATCGGCGCGTCGCCGGAAGATCGCTAGGGCCTCCTTTTCGGCGTTCAAGGCGTCCGCATACTGCCCGCGGTCGGCGAGGAGCGCGCCAGACAGCCGAAGATCGCTGGCGAGCTGGGCCTGAAACTCTCCGTTTGTGGGGTCGCTCGCCACCGCCGCGCGATCGGCTGTTATCGCGTCGGCGTCGTCCTGGTTCGCGGCCACCACGTCTCCTTGCCTGATCGCGATGAAACCGAGCTCGCTGAGCGCGCTGGCTGCGGCGTGCTGGTACTTGACGTTAGTAGGGTCTGCCGTCGTCAGCCGGCGCCCGATCTGGAGGGCTTCGGCATCGGACGCGCGAGCGTTGGTCAGGTCGCCCTGCTGGAACAATAGCTCGCCGAGCTGGGCGAGGGCGTGGGCGATGGCGAATTGGTGCGACAGGTCCCCGGTGTCCAGCACGGCAATCTTCCGGTCGATCGCGAGCTCCTCTGTGAAATCTGCGCGCGCGCCGGCGAGATCGTTTTGCGCCCGGAGCACGGTCGCGAGCCCTTCCAAACTGACAGCGAGGTCGGATTGCACGGTCGTGTTGTCCGGCAGGGTGGCAGCAAGCCTGCGGACGAAGCCGGTCGCCTCTTCGTCGTTCGCGCGCGCCTTGGCCAAGTCGCCCACATCCCTTTGCACCAACGCTGCGCCAGCCAAGTCGGCAGCGCCAATCAGCACCAAGTCGCCATTGTTCGGCTCGGCGTCGATGCGCTTACTGATAACATTGAAGCTGTCGATATACGTCTGATGGGCTGCCGCGAGGTCGTGCTGAAGGTAGAGCACGTCACCGAGCTGCCGCAGGTCGGCCGCCAAGGTTCTCTGCAAATTCGAATCGCTCGGCGAATCCGCCATGAGACGCGTGGCGATATCGCGCGCCTGCTCCAGGGCTTTGCGGCCGCCAGCAAGGTCCCCCTGATCGATGTAGACATTGCTCGCGTCGGCGAGCGCCACGTTCCGCTCGAAATCGGTCGGCGCGGTCGCCACTGCGCGGTCGGCAGCTGTGCGGGCGTCCACGAGGCGCCCCGAAATGCGATACAGCTCAGCAAGCTGCGCCCAGTCCGACCAGACACCAGGATCCAGCGCGACGACCTTCTCGAACAGCGCGATTACCGGAGCCAGGGGCACCTTGCCGTGCGCCTGCGAGTTGGCGGCGAGTTGCGCTTCGTCTCTTCGACCGACGGCCTTCTGAATGTCAGTGGCCTTCTGCAGCGCCGCATCACGCGCGTCGTTCAGCTGATCGAGGATCGCGATCGCGCCAGCCTCGTCGCCAGAGTTGTACTTGGCGAGCGCGGCGGCGCCTTCAGGCGTTGCAGTGATGTGCGTCACCGCGCCTCGGAACGACTCGATCACCGCTGAATAAGCCCTGTCTTTGGCCGCCAGCTCGGCGACGAAGCCCTGCTGCGCCTGAGTAAGCTCAGCTTGTTTGGCCTGGCCAGCGCGCACCTTGGCCGCGAGGGCAACGATCTGCCCCTGTTGGGCGGTGATCTTGGCGTCCTCGGCCTTCTCGACCGCCGCCTGTGTCGCTGAGGCGGCAAAGAGCGCCGCGGCGATCTCGGCCTTGGTGTCGACCGCGCCTTGCGCGCCGGCGCTTCCCGGTCCGGCGACTATCGCCGCCGCCACCAGCATCAGGATCAGCGCCCGCATTAACATCGTCCGCAGTCAGCCGCAGTGATTAGCCTAGGCAGGCTGCGCCGCTTGGCACAAGGGCGGCCCGGAGCCGGATTTCAGCTCCGTCTGCCTAGTCCGCGCAGGTTGAGGGCAGTCCGCAACAAGAAGCGCGTGACCGCTCCTAGCCTAGTTCGCATCCACGAACACTAACCAATTGAAGTTATTAATATAATCGGCCAGTTCGCGGGTGCCTGGCCGCCGGCCCCAAACCGGCCACGCCCACGGCTGCGCCGCTCTCCCGCTTGGGATAATCTCGCCGGTCTGGGGCGTCGTCCCTCAGGCCCTGCGCCAGCCCGACCGATCCCTCAGCGCCGTCTGGCCGGCCTCGTGACACCCCCCAGG
>Ga0302314_10023041_pt1 | contig 10185 bp, 8 predicted proteins | sample III_Palsa_N2_3_FD_200533 | JGI IMG/M metagenome (GOLD analysis project Ga0302314, IMG submission 200533) | Peat permafrost microbial communities from Stordalen Mire near Abisko, Sweden - III_Palsa_N2_3 | ecosystem: Environmental > Terrestrial > Soil > Palsa > Peat permafrost | place: Sweden...
GCTCACTGAACAGGATCCGGTTGGGGAGTCCGGTGAGCGGGTCATGCAGCGCCTGGAACTCGTTGATCTCGGCCTGGCGCATCAGCTCGCTCTCGGCGCGCTTGCGATCGGTGATGTTCTCGATCATTGCGACGATGGCCTCGACAGCGCCATGGACGTCACGTTCGATCACTGTGCGCAGCAGTACCCAGATCTCCTCGCCCGAGGCTGGCTGGCAGCAGAGCTCCAGCTGTGAAGCGCTGCGCTTCTCGGCGGCGAGGTCCTCGAGCATCGAATCAAAGCGCCAGCCGTCGGCCCCCACGAGGTACTCGGAGAACGTGGTGCCGACGATTTCCTCGGGCGTCGTGCCCAGCATCAGCGCGAGCTCGGGGTTGGCCTCGAGCGCCTGTCCCTTCTGGTCCAGTCGCAGGATCCCGATCGATGCCTCGTCGAACAGCGTCCGGAAGCGGTTGATCGCGACGGCCTGGGCCTCACGCGCCTCCCTCTCACCCGAGCGCGCGACGACCGAGGAGAGCACGACGGAGATCATCTCGAGCGTCTGGCGGTCCTCCTCGCTGAGCGGATCGTGTGCCTCGGTGCGCATCACGTTGATCGTGCCGAGTACGTCGCTACCGCGCAGCAGCGGCACGCAGATCAGCGACTGATCGCCGACGCGGGCGCGCATCGTCTGGTCGATGCGCTGATCGTTGGGGCAGTCCCGGATCAGGATCGGCAGACGGTCGGCGATCGCGAAGCGGGCGATTGAGCCCGACACCGGGCGCCGTGCGTCGAACGCGCCAACGGCTGTACCGCTGACGCCGACGGTGCGCAGTTCGTCGTCGCGGATCAGGTTGACCATCGCGCCGTCGGCGCCGATGATCGCCTGCGAGCGCTCGGCGATCAGCTGCATCGAGTCGTACAGATCGCCGTCCGTCGCGAGGATCTCGCGCTGTGTCTCGATGATCAGCGCCAGGCGCTGGTCGTTGCTCTGCTCGGCAGCTCCCATTTGGGGCCTTATCGACCATCTCCGCAGCAGCTTTAGCAATCTGTGCCTTCCGTCATCTAGCCGTAATCTGGCGTGGTTCTCGGCTGCCCGTCGGAGCGCTTGTAAAGCATTCCCGGGCGTGTCATAATCTAAGTCACGGAGACTTAGATTTATGGGCGGCCTTCCGGGCCGTCGTTTCGACAGAAAGCGCGAGACGCATATGCAAGCCGACCGCTTCACGATCAAATCCCAGGAGGCGCTCGAGGCCGCCCACCGGCTGGCCGCTGAGCGCCGCAACCCGCAGACCCGTCCCGAGCACCTGCTCGCCGTGCTGCTCGAGCAGGACGGTGGCGTCGTCGTTCCCGTGCTGCGCAAGCTCGGTGTCGACCCGGCCGCCGTGCGCGCCACGCTGGGCCCCGCACTCGAGGCGCTGCCGCGCCTGTCCGGCAGCGGCGCGCAGGAGCCGACCAGCCCCTCCAACGAGCTGGTCGAGGTCCTTCGCGCCGCCGAGGAGGAGATGCGCGCGCTCAAGGACGAGTACATCTCCACCGAGCACCTTGCGCTCGCACTGGCCAAGTCGACCGGGACCACCGGCGACGTGCTGCGCTCCGTCGGTGCCGGCTACGAGCCGCTGTTGCGCGCCGTCAGCGAGGTACGTGGTGGTCAGAAGGTGACCGACCAGAACCCCGAGGACAAGTTCCAGGCACTCGAGAAGTACGGGCGCGACCTCACGCGCGCCGCCGCCGACGGCAAGCTCGACCCGGTGATCGGGCGCGATGACGAGATTCGCCGCGTGATCCAGGTGCTGAGCCGCCGCACCAAGAACAACCCGGTGCTGATCGGTGAGCCCGGTGTCGGCAAGACCGCAATCGCCGAGGGCCTCGCCCAGCGGATCGTCTCGGGAGATGTCCCCGAGGGACTCAAGGACCGCCGTGTCGTCGCGCTCGACATCGGCGCGCTGATTGCCGGCGCCAAGTATCGCGGTGAGTTCGAGGATCGCCTCAAGGCCGTGCTCAAAGAGGTCCAGGACGCCAGCGGCAACGTCGTGCTGTTCATCGACGAGCTGCACACGATCGTCGGCGCGGGTGCCTCCGAGGGTGCCGTCGACGCCGCCAACCTGCTCAAGCCGATGCTCGCCCGCGGTGAGCTGCGTGCCGTCGGTGCGACCACGCTCGACGAGTACCGCAAATACATCGAGAAGGACGCTGCCCTCGAGCGCCGCTTCCAGCCGGTGTTTGTCGAGGAGCCGAGTGTCGAGGACACGATTGCGATCCTCCGCGGGCTCAAGGGCAAGTACGAGGTCCACCACAAGGTGCGCATCACCGATCCGGCGCTGGTCGCCGCCGCGACCATGTCGGACCGCTACATCACCGATCGTTTCCTTCCCGACAAGGCCATCGACCTGGTCGATGAGGCAGCCTCACAGATCCGCATGGAGATCGACTCCAAGCCGACCGAGATCGATGAGGTCGACCGCCACATCCTCCAGCTCGAGATCGAGTTGCAGTCGCTCGGTAGCCCCGAGTCAGACGACGCCGGCACCGCCGCGCGCCGCGAGCAGCTCGAGCAGACGCTCGCCGAAGAGCGCGAGCAGTCCGCGGGCATGCACGCTGAGTGGCAGCAGGAGAAACAGTCGATCGGCGCCGTCGCCGCGCTGCAGGAGCAGCTCGAGCAGGCAGGCGTCGAGCTCGACCAGGCGCGCCGCGCCGGCGACCTCGAGCGTGCCGCCGAGCTGCAGTACGGGCTGATCCCCGATCTCACCAAGCGGCTGGCGGAGGCGGAGGAGCGCGAGGACGACGCCAATGGCCAGCGGGCCATCAGCGGAGAGCATCGCTATCTCAAGGAAGAGGTCGACGCCGACGACATCGCCGAGGTCGTCGCCAAATGGACGCGGATCCCGGTCTCGCGGCTGCTCGAGGGCGAGATCGAGAAGCTCGTCAGCATGGAGGCGCGGTTGCACGAGCGCGTGATCGGCCAGGACGAGGCCGTCAGCGCCGTCTCAAGCGCCTTGCGGCGCTCGCGCGCCGGGCTGCAGGATCCCGATCGCCCGATCGGTACCTTCCTGTTCCTCGGTCCGACCGGCGTCGGCAAGACCGAGCTGGCGCGCGCGCTCGCCGAGTTCATGTTCGACTCACCTGAGGCGATGGTGCGGATCGACATGTCCGAGTACATGGAGCGCCATGCCGTCAGTCGCCTGGTCGGCGCACCTCCCGGCTACGTCGGCTACGACGAGGGCGGCCAGCTGACCGAGGCGGTCCGCCGCCGTCCCTATGCGGTGGTACTGCTCGACGAGATCGAGAAGGCACACCCCGACGTCTTCAACACGCTGCTGCAGGTGATGGACGACGGTCGCCTGACCGATGGCCAGGGTCGCACCGTCAGCTTCAAGAACGTGGTGCTGATCATGACCTCGAACATCGCCGGTGGCCGTACCGGCGCCGAGGGCCACTTCAAGCCCGAGTTCATCAACCGCCTCGATGACATCGTCGAGTTCCATGCGCTCACGCGCGAGCAGCTCTCGGAGATCGTCGAGCTGCAGGTTGCGCAGGTGGTCGAACGGGTGGCCCGGCGCGGGATCGAGCTGAGCCTCACCGACGAGGCCAAGACGCTGCTGGGCAACCTCGGCTATGACCCCACCTACGGGGCGCGGCCGCTCAAGCGGGTGATCCAGAAGCGGCTTGTCGACCCGCTGGCGCTGGCGATCCTCGAGGGCCGGTTCGTCGACGGTGACACGGTCACGGTGGCGGCGCTCGACGGCGAGATCGTCTTCGACTCACTGCCGCAGGTGGCCGAGGTCGTGTAATTGTCTGGTCCTGCCGGCGGCGGGCTTTGCCGCCGGCAGGGTTTACGGAGGGGCCGCGCGTATAGAGTGGCTCGCCGTGAGTGACTCACCCAAGGTTCTCGTCGTTGGCGGCGGCGCCCGTGAGCACGCGATCCTGCACGCGCTGGCTCGCTCGGCGCACCGGCCGCAGCTGCTCTGCGCCCCCGGTAACGCCGGGATCGGCGATATCGCGCGACTGCTTCCGGTTGGCGCGGATGACATCGCCGGCCTGGTCGAGGCAGCGGTGCGTGAGCAGGTCGACCTCGTGGTCATCGGGCCTGAGGCGCCGTTGGTCGCGGGACTTGCCGACGCGCTGAGCGAGGCCGGCATCGCCTGCTTCGGACCGTCCGCCGCGGGCGCGCTGCTCGAGGGCTCGAAGGCCTTCTGCAAGGAGGTCATGGAGGCCGCCGAGATCCCAACCGCGGGCTATCGCGTCGTGACGACAGTCGAGGACGGCATGGCTGCGATCCGGGAGATCCAAGGGGACCGCTACCCGGCCGTGATCAAGGCCGACGGGCTCGCGGCCGGCAAGGGTGTGATCATCGCCGCCTCTGCGGAGGAGGCACGGGAGGCGCTGAGCGAGCTGCTGGTCGAACACCGCTTCGGCACAGATCGCGTGGTCGTCGAGGAGTACCTGGTCGGCTCCGAGGTCTCGCTGCTCGCGATCTGTGATGGCGTGCGTGCGCTGCCGCTGGCCTCGGCACAGGATTACAAGCGCATCTTCGACGGCGACGCCGGCCCCAACACGGGCGGCATGGGCTCCTACTCGCCGGTTCCGGCGATCGGAACCGAGCAGGCGCGGGCGCTGGCCGCGATCGTCCATCAGCCGGTGCTCGACGAGCTGCGCCGTCGGGGGATCAGGTTCCACGGCGTGCTCTACGCCGGGCTGATGCTGACAGGAAGCGGACCGAAGGTTCTCGAATTCAACGCGCGCTTCGGTGATCCCGAGACGCAGGCGATCCTGCCCCGTCTGCAGACGGATCTGCTCGAGCTGCTCTCTGCCGCCGCCGCCGGCGGCGACGGTTTGCAGGGCGTCGCGCTGCAGTGGGATGAGCGCAGTGCCGTCACGGTCGTGCTCGCGAGCGCCGGCTACCCGGACAGCTCATCGAGCGGCGACGTGATCGAGGGCCTTGACGCCGTTCCGAGCAGCGTCTCCGTCACGCACGCGGGTACCACGCTTGATGAGGATGGGCGCGTCGTGACCGCCGGCGGTCGTGTGCTGAGCGTTACCGCGCTTGGCCCCGACATCGTCCTCGCGCGAGCGAGTGCCTACGCGGCAGCCGATGAGATCCGATTCGACGGACGGCAGTTGCGTCGCGATATCGCTGAGCGGGTGGTCGGCAGGTGAGCATGCTCGAGCCGGAGGGCGTGGATCTCCCGGCACCTGACCCCGAGGCCGCCTTCGAGGAGCTACCCGTCGCGGCTCCGCGTGTCGGCATCGTCATGAGCGCCAAGAGCGACCTGCCGACCATGGAGAAGGCCGAGCGAGAGCTGACAGAGCGCGGCATTCGCAGCGAGGTTCGGGTGATGTCGGCGCACCATGATCCCGACGTCGTCGCCGACTACGCCAGCAACGCGCGCATGCGTGGCCTGCGGGTGATCATCGCCGGCGCCGGTCTCGGGGCCGCGCTGCCCGGTGTCGTCGCGGCGCATACCGACCTGCCGGTGATCGGCGTCCCGCTGACCGCGAGCAGCTCGGTCGCGGGCGGCCTCGATGCGCTGCTGGCGATTGCCCAAATGCCCGCGGGAGTCCCGGTCGCGACCGTCGGAGTCGACGCCGCCAGGAATGCCGCGGTACTCGCGGCGCGGATCCTGAGTATCTAGGCGGGCTGGTTGCCGGTGCTGCTGACGCGCGCGTCGGCAGCCTTCGCTGCCTGCGCCTGCGTTTCCCTGAAGTTGTCGAGCCGCTCGCGCAGGTCGGGATCGCTTAGCGCCAGGATCCGCGCCGCCAACAGCCCGGCGTTGCGCGCTCCGTCGATCGCGACCGTCGCCACAGGCACGCCCTTGGGCATCTGCACGATCGACAGCAGGCTGTCGAGCCCGTCGAGATTGCTCAGCGAGACCGGCACGCCGATCACCGGCAGCGACGTCACCGCGGCAAGCATGCCCGGGAGATGAGCGGCGCCCCCCGCGCCGGCGATGATCACCGATAGGCCTCGCTCGATCGCCTGCTGCCCGTAGGCGATCATCTCGACCGGCGTGCGGTGTGCCGAGACAACCCGGGTCTCCGTGGAAATTCCGAGCTCGGCGAGCACCTCGGCGGCCTGGCCCATCACGGGCAGGTCACTGTCAGAACCCATCACCACGCCGACGATCGGCTCAGCCATTGCGCTCGAGCCTATCAGCGGCTTTGCGCGCCAAGTTCAGGGCCTCTTCGGGTGTCGCGGCGCAGACCGTGACGTGTCCGAGCTTGCGGCCAGGGCGCGCGCTCTTGCCGTAGAGGTGGATGCTCGCGCCCGGAACCTGGAGAGCCTCACGCAGGTGCGCTGCCGGGTCGGACCCGTCGGACGGGCCGACGACATTCACCATCGCGGCGGCCGCGGTGAGCGGAGTGGTGACACCGAGCGGCAGATCGAGCACCGCCCGCAGGTGCTGCTCGAACTGCGACGTGGCCGAAGCCTCGGTGTGTAGATGGCCAGTGTTGTGCGTGCGCAGCGCCAGCTCGTTGACCAGCAGGCGCCCGTCTCGAGCCAAGAACAGTTCGATCGCCATCAACCCCTCGAGACCGACCTGGCCGGCCAGGTTGCGCGCCAGCGCCTCGACCTCGAGCCTGATGTGCTCGGCGATTCGCCCAGGCATCACCACCCAGCGGCACATCCCGTCGATCTGGAAGGTCTCCACCGGCGGGTGCACGGCAACCTCACCCGAGGGCGAGCGCGCGACCAGCACCGCTACCTCGGTCACGATCTCGACCGCCTGCTCGACGTAGAGCTCGAGGCCGGCCGCTTGTGCGTCCTCGAACGCGCTCGCGGCGTCGTCGAGGTCGGGGCACATCCAGACCCCGCGGCCGTCGTAGCCGCCGCTGCGCGCCTTCAACACCAGCGGCCAACCGTGCTGGGCCGCAAACAGTTCGATCTCGGCGAGGCCGGTGACCGGCGCGTAAGCAGGCACGAGGATCCCGTCCATCTTCGACAGGGTGTCGCGCTGCTGGAGCTTGTCGACGGCCAGCGCGAGCACCGCTGTGGAGGGCCTGACGTGGACTCCGCGCGCCTCGAGTTCGGCGAGCGCGGCCAGATCGACGAGCTCGTGCTCGAATGTCAGCACGTCGCAGCGGTCGGCCAGCTCCGCGAGTGCCATCGGATCACGCCCTGAGCCCTCGAGCAGCGGCGCGCCCGCCCCGGCCGCTGCCTCACCGGCAGCGCCCAGGCAGAGCAGCTCGAGATCAAGTGAGATGGCGGCCTGCCAGCCCATCCGCGCAAGCTGGCCCGCGCCGACGATCCCGACCCGGCCGGCGCGTTTCTCAACTCGCGGGCTCGCCCTGGGTGATTCGTAAGCGGATAGCTCTGGCGTCATCGCCCGAAGACGCTAGCGGATGGGTCTGAGCGATCTGGGGCCGAGTCGCTCCAATAGACTGGCCCAAAGATGATCGACCGCTACACGCGCAACGAACTCGGCGAGCTGTGGTCCGATCACGCGCGCTTCGAGGCGATGCGACGCGTCGAGGTCGCTGCCTGCGAGGAGATGCAGGGGCCCACGCCCGAGGATCTGGAGGCCATCCGCGCAGCCACCTTCACCGTCGAAGCGATCAACGAGCGCGAGCGGGTCACCGACCACGACACGGCCGCGTTCGTCGACGTGCTGGCCGCGTCAGCCGGCGAGCCCGGCCGCTGGATCCACTACGGACTGACCTCATCCGACGTCGTCGACACCGGGCTGGCGCTGCAGATCAAGGCTGCCGGCGAGCTGGTGCTCCCGGACGCGCGCGCACTCGTCGCCGAACTGGCGGCGAAGGCCCGCGAGCACGTCCTCACCCTCTGCGCCGGGCGTACACACGGCATCCATGCGGAACCGACGACCTTCGGCATCAAGCTGGCCGGCTTCGCCTTCGAAGCGCAGCGCAACGTCGAGCGGTTGGAGCGCGCGTTCGCGCAGGCTTCGATCGGGGCGCTCTCCGGAGCAGTGGGCACCTATTCCGCGACATCGCCCGACTTTGAGCACCGCGTCGTCGCGAGGCTCGGCCTGCAGCTCGAGTCGGTCTCGACCCAGGTGATCCCGCGTGATCGCCACGCGGAGCTGGTGCAGGCGATCGCATTGGCCGGCGCCGGCCTCGAGCGGCTGGCGACGGAGATCCGGCATCTGGCGCGCACCGAGCTCAGCGAGGCGCGTGAGCCGTTCGCCGCCGGTCAGAAGGGCTCGAGCTCGATGCCGCACAAGCGCAACCCGATCAAGTCCGAGCAGATCACCGGGCTGGCACGGCTGCTGCGTGGCTACGCGCAGGCGGCCGTGGAGGACGTCGCGCTCTGGCACGAGCGCGACATCTCGCATTCGAGTGTCGAGCGCATCGTGCTGCCGGACGCGACGATCCTGCTCGACCACATGCAGCGCCGCATGCTCGGCGTGATCAGCGGCCTGGTCGTCGATGCCGCACGCATGCGTGAGAACCTCGACCTCACCTACGGCGCGCTCTTCTCACAGCGGTTGCTGCTCGCGCTGGTCGCGCGCGGCTCGAGTCGTGATGACGCGTACGGGGTGGTGCAGCGGCTGGCGCAGCAGGCGCTCGACACGCGTGTGCATCTGCGTGAGCTGCTTTCCGCTGATCCGGCCGGCGAGGGACTCGACCTCGATGCGGTCTTCGACTTCCAGCCGTATGTCCGCTACGCCGGCGAGATCGTCGGCCGCCTCGACGCGATCGCCTGAGTTCTCGCGATCGCCTGAGTTCTCGCGATCGCCTCAAGCCTGGCGACTAATAAGCACTACCTATCACTGTCGTACCAACTACGACTTTGACTTATGTGCGATTCTCGCCGAAAGTACTTACATGTTCAACTTTCGGCGCAATGAAAATGTGATGGATACCAGCCTGTTCGATCCCGAGCACGACATGGACCTCGTGGCAATGATCAACGAGGCCCGTACCGAGCGTGAGATTCAATCGGTTGCGCGTATGAGTCGCACCCGTATGCGCGCTCGTCGTCACCAGCTTGCTGCGGCGCGGCGTCCGCACGCGGCAGACTCGACGCATACCCGCGGCTACTCGCCGCCGAGCTCGACGCTTCGCGGCCTGTAGAACTCGTCACGGCAAAGCCGTAGGCGGCAGAGGGGAGGCACACCTCCTCTGGTTTGATGGTTCGCATGTGTGTCGACTTTGTGACGTCCTGTGACGGAAGTGTGTCGTCGTGTGACGAGAGTGTGTCGAGCCGACGGCGGCGTAGGATTGGGGTATGACCCCCAGCTTCCTGCACACGATGGTCCGCATCACCGATCCTGACCGCAGCCGCGCCTTCTACGAGGCGCTCGGGTTCGCCTTCGAGCGCGACATGGACATCGTCCGCAACGGTGAGAAGGAGGCGACCAACTACTTCTTCTCCCTGGGCGACCAGCCGTCGGTCCTCGAGCTGACCTTCAACCATGACGGGCGCAGCTATGACCTCGGCACCGGCTACGGCCACATCGCCGTGGGTGTCGACGACCTCGGCGCCAGCCTCGCGCAGCTCTCTGAGCAGGGCATCGAGCCCGAGAAGCCGCCGTATTCCGTTCGCGAGGGTGGCTCGCTGCTGTGCTTCGTGCGCGATCCGGACGGTTACCGGATCGAGCTAATCGACCAGTCCAGCTGAGCCAAGCGCCTGCCTGGACAGTCGGGGAGCCACCGTCTGGCCGCTGGGCGGGCGTCTCTCAGGCGGCCGCTGGGAAGCGGTTCTCGTATCGGCTGATCCAGCGCATGAACTCGATCGGCGGGATCGGCTTCGAGAAGAAGTGGCCCTGGGCGCGGTCGCAGCCGATCTCCTCGAGCCGGGCGAGCGTGACCTCGTCCTCGACGCCCTCGGCGACGACCGTCAGGCCGAGCGCGTGACCGAGTTCGATCGTCGAGCGCACGATCACGCCGTCAGATTCCTCGTTGAGCATCGGTGTCACGAACGAGCGATCGATCTTCAGCTCGTGAACCGGCAGCCGTCGCAGGTTCGCCAGTGATGAGTGGCCGGTGCCGAAGTCGTCGACGGCGAAGCGCACGCCGATCTCGCTGAGGCTCTCAACCGTGGCAAGTGCGCGCTGCGGGTCCGAGAGGATCATGCTCTCTGTGATCTCCAGCTTGAGTGCTGCCGGCGGCAGGCGATGCCGGTCCAGCATCTGCGCCACCTGCGAGGACAGCATCGGGTCGTGCAGGTTGCGGACCGAGAGGTTCACGGACATCGTCAGGTCGCGCCCGGCGGCGTGCCAGGCGGCGCACTCGGCGATCGCCTTC
>Ga0302314_10023044_pt1 | contig 10183 bp, 12 predicted proteins | sample III_Palsa_N2_3_FD_200533 | JGI IMG/M metagenome (GOLD analysis project Ga0302314, IMG submission 200533) | Peat permafrost microbial communities from Stordalen Mire near Abisko, Sweden - III_Palsa_N2_3 | ecosystem: Environmental > Terrestrial > Soil > Palsa > Peat permafrost | place: Sweden...
GCTTGCGCACGGCCAGGTACTCCACGATCCGGTCCTTGACGTCGTCCAGGCCGAAGTGGTCGGCGTCCAGCACCGCGCGGGCCCCGGCGATGTCGTAGGCGTCCTCGCTGCGCTCGTTCCAGGGCAGTTCCAGCACGGTGTCCAGCCAGGTGCGGATCCAGCTGCCCTCGGGCGACGCGTCGGAGGAGCGCTCCAGCTTGTCGACCTCCTTCAGCGCGGCCTCGCGGACCTTGCCGGGCAGGTCGGCGGCCTCGACCCGGGCGCGGTAGTCCTCCTCCTCGGAGGCGCTGTCGCCCTCCAGGTCGGACAGCTCCTTGCGGACCGCCTCCAGCTGGCGGCGCAGCAGGAACTCCTTCTGCTGCTTCTCGACGCCCTCCTGGACGTCCTTGCGGATGGTCTCGGCGACGTCCTCCTCGGCCAGGTGGTCGCGCAGCAGCTGGAGCGACTGCTTCAGCCGGGCCACCGGGTCCAGCTCCTCCAGCGCCGCGACCTTCTGCGCGCCGCTGAGGAAGGGGGCGTAGCCAATGTTGTCGGCCAGGTCGGAGACGTCGTCGATCTGCGCGACCCGGTCGACCACCTGCCAGGCGCCGCGCTTCTGCAGCCAGGCGGTGGTCAGCGCCTTGTAGTCGCGGACCAGCTCGGCGACCGCGCCGGGCGGGGTGGACAGCGCCGGCGTCTCCACCGGCTCCGCCTCGACCCACAGCGCGGCCCCGGGGCCGGTGGTCCCGGCTCCGATCCGGACCCGGCGCAGTCCGCGCACCAGCGCGGCCGGGTCCCCGTCGGCCAGTCGGCCGACCTGTTCGATGGAGGCCAGCGTGCCGATCGCGCCGTAGGCGCCGTCGATCCGCGGCACCAGCAGCACCCGCGCCTTGCGGGCCCCGGCCACGGAGCGGATGCCGGGGGCGTTCGCCCCGGTGTCCCGCACCGCCGCCTGCGCGGCCTCGACGGCGGCGCGGACCTCGCCGTCGGAGAGGTCGAGCGGGACGACCATGCCGGGGAGCACCGCCTCGTCGTCGAGCGGCAGTACCGGCAGGGTCAGCGTGGTGGACGTCGAAGCCATGATCTCTCCCCAGTCACTGAAGTTGAGTTACCTTGACTAAAGGAGATTGACCCACCTGGTGTTCCCCAGCCCCGTTCGCTCTGAGCGATCAGCCCCCGTTGTCCCTTAACGCTGGCCCTTGCGCTTGTCGGCTCCAGGTTGCATCGCGGCCTGCACTGGCCAACGCGACCTTGCCCCTGGTTCATCCGCAAGCAGCGAGCGCTGTCAGCAGATCTCCAACACCGAAGGCGGCAGGCGGCTCACGTACGAGGGACGCAGGACCCCTACCTTGCGCCCCGCAGACCAGAGCCGCTGCCGGGTGCAAGGTTCAGCTGCAACGGACACCGTCCGTGTGTCAACACCGGATCACCCGGGTTCCAGCCCCGGTCCGGGTGCCGATTGCCATGTGGCCGGCTGACCGACTCAAAACGGGACGTCCCCCTGATCCAGCCTCTGGTCACCCCGGCTACGCCTGGCTTGGCACTTCCGGGTGATGTCCGGCGCCAGGAAGCGCACGGGCTTGATCGTCTCGACCTTCGCCGGTTCGAGGGTGGTGGTCACTGTCACTGCCCTTCCGCGGGGTGTTGCAGTATCCGCAGGCCGGATGGCCGCCGGGAGCTTGGAGGCCGCCCCGGTCCGTGGTGGGGGAACACACGGCCGGAGCGGGGTCAGCACGCCGCGTCCGCTGGCTCGCTCGTCCAGGGAGGCTGTACTTTTCCCGGACGTCGCTGATCAGGGCCGCCGACTCGCGGGCCGACAAGGAGTCGGCCCTGAGCAGGTCAAAACAGTGCTGTTGCTGCGTCAGCATCTCCGGATCGTTGCTGAAGTGCCCCATGTACACCGATTCCGAGTACATCCAGCGCTGCCCGCTCGGCATGACGATCAGCGAGGTCGGGTTCTGCGGCGCTGACACGTGGCCCAGGCTGAACGGAACGATCTGGATGCGGATGTTGGGCAGTTCGCCGACCCGCAGCAGGTGGTCCATCTGCTCGCACATCGCTGCGGGGCCGCCGACCTGGTGCAGCAGGCAGCTCTCGTCCAGCAGTGCCACGTACAGCGGCCCGTCCGCCTCCAGGAAGCGGCGCTGGCGTGCCATCCGCCCCTCGACACTGTCCCGGTGAGTGTCGCCCCTGGCCAGCTGCGCGAACCAGGCGTGGGCGTAGTCCTTGGTCTGGAGCAGGTCCGGGATCAACTGTGTCTGGTACTGGTGTAGTTGGGTCAGCTCGGCGTCCATCCGCGTCCGGCGCGCGAACCAGTCCGGGTAGCGGGACATGCGGACAGTCCAGTCGATCCGCCGGTGCAGTCGGATCAACTCGCCACGCCCGCCGAGTTTGAGGTCCAGATTCTCGACATGCGCCGCGTCCGGCACGCGTTCGCCGTTCTCAAACTTGGTGATGAGCGACCGCTCGACGTGGATGAGCTTGGCGGCTTCCTCCTGCGTCAGTCCCGCGTCCTCGCGCTTGATCCGCATCACCTCGCCGAACACGGTCCCAGCCGAGGAGGCCACGCTGTAGTTCTTCTTCCGCTTAACCATGATCGTCCTAATGAATTCACGATGGACCTGGAAATCGGGAGGGCCAAGACCGCGCGCCGGCGCGTCGAAGGCAGGGACCGATTTCACGCGACATCTGCAATCGCATGACTCGGCAGGCTGGCGGCGGCCTTGCCGACAGGGACACCCGGGTACTGGTCGCACACGCGAAACTCGGGGGCCAGACTCAAGTGGGCGACGCTTGCCCGGTGCCAGAGGAGTACACCTTCCGCGCGCCAACGTACTTCCCTGAAACCGTCGATGAATGCGATGTCGGACGCCACCTGTAGGGCGGCGCAAGTGGCGCACTCGCCGACTACTACGTCCCGCTCACCGTCCGCCGTCTCCAGCCAGCTCATGAAGCCCGGTTCAGCGCGCGCCGGTTGTCCCACGCCTGGTGCTCGACTGCTTGCCGCGCGGGCTTGCAGCCGGGGCACGCGCACGGCGGAAAGCCGCTCATGAGCGACCCCGGACTCGGGCCCTCCTGGCCGTCGTCAGCGGGAAGGGGCCGGTAGACCCTTCTACCGTCCGCCGTGACGGTATAGACACTCAGGGTCATTCCCACGGCGCGACACCGCCCCACGCTGCGGCCCGGGGGTTGCAGTGGGTGAAGACGTAGTACCGGTCCTGGTCCGGATCGAACGTCTCGGTCCGGTCCAGCCCTTCCGCCTCCTCCGGCGGAGTCGGCTCCTCTTGCTTCTCGTTCATTAGCCCTGCTCCGCCGTTGGTGGCCTGATTCGTTCCCACCCCTAGGATCGGCGCGCGGGCGTACGCTCAACAGGTGCAAAGCGTTTCCAACTGCTTTGGAAAGCAGGAGAGTCGAACAGGTGACCACATCGCAGGCGGAGCCCGCGAACGGGCTTGAATGGTTCGGTCGGGAGATCGAAGCAGCGTTGACCCACAAAGGGGCCACACAGCGGGAGTTAGCCGACTTCACTGGCTATAAAGAGCCGTACGTGTCCAAGGTCAAGAACGGCAAGGCTCTGGCGTCGCCTGAGTTCGCCCAGGCATGTGACCGCTTCTTCAACACATCGGGGTGGTTCTCTCGACTGCGGGTTCGCATCAGCAGACACGGGCACCCGGAGTGGTTCGTCCCGTACATCAACCTGGAAAAGCAGGCCGCTCGGATCGAGGACTACTCCAACGCCCTGATCATGGGCATGTTGCAGACGCCGGAGTACGCCGCTGCCACCTTCCGGGCCACGCACCCGCGAGAAACCGAAGACCAGATCAAGGCCAGGGTCCAGGCCCGGCTTGCGCGACGTGAGGTCATGGAACGCGAGTCACCGCCCCTGCTTTGGGTGATCCTGCATGAGTCGACGCTCCACACGGAGGTGGGGGGCCGGGCGGTCATGGCTGCTCAGCTTGACCAACTTGCCTCTGACGCAAGCAACCCACATGTTGAGATCCAGATTCTTCGCAACACCGCAGGTGCACCCGCGTCGTCGCTTCCGTTTATCCTGGTGACATCGGAGGACGGGGCAACAATCCTGTACTCGGAAACCAGGGGGCAGGGGCACTTGACGGACTCCACCCAAGCGTTGGACGACGCGCGTACGGCGTTCGAGCGCCTACGAGCATCGGCACGCGACCCCGAAGAGTCGCTGGCCCTGATTCGGAAGATCGCGAAGGAGTACACCAGATGAGCAACACGCACCGCCCGCAGCCCTACCAGTGGGTCAAAAGCACGTACAGCGGCGGTGAGGGCGGCAACTGTGTTGAGTGGGCACCGGATTACGCACTGGCCACCGGCACTGTGCCTGTCCGTGACAGCAAGGACCCGCAGGGGCCTGCCCTGGCCTTCGCCACCGATGCCTTCGCTGCCTTCGTCAACGCCATCAAGGCAGGCGAGCTCGGCACCATCTAAGCCGCCTCAGTGCCTGCCTGAGCCCCCCTCCGTCCTGCACCTTAGGGCCGAGGGGGCTCTGTCATTCCTCCGGGCCGTTCCATGCCGTCCGCGACCACGTCATCAGAGCGACCTGACAACGTCGGCTCCTGCGTCCCGCCCGCCGTCCCAGCGGCTCATGACGCTCTGGTCAGCGCGCGGCGCTCGTCCCACGTCCGGCGCTTGCTGAACGCCTGGTCCCCGGCTGCTTCCCGCACGGGCTTGCCGCCGGGGCCCGCGCACGACGGAAGACCACTCATGAGCGGCCTTGTTCGTTTCCACACCGAGGGTCGTCACTTGGACGTACGCTCAACAGGTGCAATTGCTTTCCAAGTGCTCTGGAAAGCAAGCGAGTCGAACAGGAAGCCACATCACAGGCGGATCCCGCGAATCGGCTTGAGCGGTTCGGCCGGGAGATCGAAACGCGAAGCGATCAAGGAGTACGCACAATGAGCAAGCCAGAGGACCAGGGCAGCTCCCTCCAGTGGGTCAAGTCCACGTACAGCGGTGGCGAAGGCGGCCAGTGCATCGAATGGGCACCCGCTGAGGCCGCCGCCACCGGCATCGTCCCGGTGCGGGACTCGAAGGACCCCAACGGCCCCGCCCTGGCCTTCCCCACCGACGCCTTCGCAGCCTTCATCAACGCCGTCAAGGCAGGCGAGCTCCCCAACGCCTGACCACATCAACCCCTTTGGAGCCCCTCCAAATCCTTGGGCCGGAGGGGTTCTTCATACGCCCCGTCGCCGAGCGAATCGGCAACGTTCATCAAGTCTGCGATGGAGACACTACCAACATGAACGCGCTTCCCGACCTGACCCAGGTCGCATGGGTGAGGTCCACGTACAGCGACGGAAACGGCGGCCAGTGCATCGAATGGGCACCCGCTGAGGCCGCCGCAACCGGCATCGTCCCGGTGCGGGACTCGAAGAACCCGAGCGGCCCCACCCTGGCCTTCCCCACCGACGCCTTCGCAGCCTTCATCAACGCCGTCAAGGCAGGCGAGCTCGGCACCATCTGAGCCCCCTCGGTGCCCGCCTGAGCCCCCTATGTCCTTCCGGCGGGCTCTGTCCCCCCGGGGCTGTTGGACAGCGTCCGCAACCGCTCCGCGACCGCCACCGACCGCCTCGCTCCAACGCCCCCGGCACCCGAGCGGCGCTCGCACTCGTCATCCAGTCGCGACACGAGCCGCCGTAGATCCACGCCGCACTCCGAGGCAGCCGTCACAGCGGCTTCGCGCCCCGCAGATCGGGAACGCTGACCGGCGCGGGGCCCGGCCGCGAGGGGCAGACACCGGAGCACCCGGATTCCGGCCCAGGTCGGCGCGCCGATTACGATGTGGCTGGCAGACCGACTCGAAACAGATCTGGAGCCGATCGTGCGAGACATCTCCGTGTTCACCGGCAGCGCCCACCCCGAGTTGGCCACCGAGGTCTGTGAGCACCTCGGCGTCCCGCTGAGCCCGGCCAAGGTGAACCGGTTCGCCAATGACTGCCTGGAAGTCCAGTTGCAGGCCAACTGTCGCGAGCGGGATGTCTTCCTGATCCAGCCACTGGTCACCCCGGTCCAGGAGAACCTGGTCGAGCTGCTGCTGATGTGCGACGCCGCGCGCGGGGCATCGGCCGGGCGGATCACCGTGGTGATGCCGCACTACGCCTACGCCCGGTCGGACAAGAAGGACGCCCCGCGCATCTCCATAGGCGGACGTCTGGTGGCCGACCTGCTGGTGGCCTCGGGGGCCAGCCGGGTGCTGGCGCTGACCCTGCACTCGCCGCAGGTGCACGGCTTCTTCTCGGTACCGGTCGACCACCTGCACGCGCTGCGCGAACTGGCCGAGCACTTCCACGGCTACGACCTGTCCAACACCACGGTGGTCTCCCCCGACCTCGGCAACGCCAAGGAGGCGGCGGCCTTCGCCCGGCTGCTCGGCGCCCAGGTGGCGGCCGGGGCCAAGCAGCGGTTCCCGGACGACCGGGTCAGCATCAGCTCGGTCATCGGCGAGATCTCCGGGCGGGACGTCATCGTCCTGGACGACGAGATCGCCAAGGGCAGCACCGTGCTGGAGCTGCTGGACCGGCTGCGCGAGCTGGGAGCCCGGTCGATCCGGGTGGCCTGCACCCACGGCCTGTTCACCGCCGGGGCGCTGAAGCGGCTGTCCGACCAGCCGGACGTGCTGGAGATCGTCTGCACCAACAGCGTGCCGATCCCGGCCGAGGAGCGCACCGACAAGCTGACCATCCTCTCGATCGCCCCGGCCATGGCCGAGGCGGTCCGCCGGATCCACAACGGCGAGTCGGTCAGCGCCCTGTTCGACGCCAACTGATACGCCAACTGAACCGCAGGAGGACACCCCGATGCTCGCCCCCCAGCCCCAGCCGGAGGTCCTCGACCGCCGGGACGGTCCGTACGGCGAAGTGGTGCTGCGCCGCCGGGGCGAGCGGTACGAGATCATCGCCAACGGCTGCTTCCTGATGGACACCTCGGACGGTCGCTCCGAGCGGCTGCTGATCAGCGCCGCCCTGGACGCCCTCGCCCGGGAACACCAGCCGCATGTGCTGATCGGTGGGCTCGGCGTGGGCTTCTCGCTGGCCGAGGCCTCCGCCGACCCGCGCCCGGGCCGGATCACCGTGCTGGAGCGCGAGCAGGCGGTGCTCGACTGGCACACGGTCGCCCCGGCCCCGCTGGCGCGCTTCGCCGGTTCCGGGCACGCCGACCCGAGGGTCCGGCTGGTCCGGGACGACCTGCTGAACCACCTGCGGACCACCGCCGACCGCTACCACGCCCTCTGCCTGGACATCGACAACGGCCCGGACTGGACGGTCACCGACGCCAACGGCGGGCTGTACGGCTTCGCCGGGCTCACCGTGCTGGAGCGGGTGCTGGCCCCGGGGGGCGTGCTGGCGGTGTGGAGCGCCGCTCCCGCACCGGATTTCGAAGAGCGGTTGCATGCCCGGTTCTCGCAGGTCGAGCGGCTGGAGGTGGCTGTGAAAGTGGAACGTGGGGAACCGGATGTGGTCTACCTCGCGTCCCATCACAGCTGAAGTGCGGGTAGTGTCGTCGCGCCACGCCCCTCGATAGGCCGGTTTATCAGCGACTGGTCCCCCTGAGGAGTCGGCAGTACGTACGCTGCGACTGAACGGTCCGGCGTGCGGGCAGCAACGCACGGACAACACAGCAGGCAGCTCGGCAGCAGGCAGCAGTACGGCAGGCAGCAGTACGGCAGGACAGGCAAGCGCAGTCGGACGAGACATAGCGGGACCGGGCGGTGCCGCACCGGACCCGCGAGCCCTGGGGGCGGTGGCATGACCGTGACAGATGTGCAGCAGCAGGAGCCCGGTGGGCCCGGAGGACAGCGACGGGTGCTCGTCGTCGAGGACGAGCCGACCATCGCCGATTCCATCGCCGCCCGACTGGGCGCGGAGGGCTTCCGCGTGGTGATCGCGCACGACGGCCCGACCGCCGTCGACTGCTTCCAGAGCTGGCAGCCGGACCTGGTGGTGCTCGACGTGATGCTGCCCGGCTTCGACGGCCTGGAGGTCTGCCGCCGGATCCAGGCGCACCGGCCGGTGCCGGTGCTGATGCTGACCGCCCGGGACGACGAGACCGACATGCTGGTCGGCCTCGGCGTGGGCGCCGACGACTACATGACCAAGCCGTTCTCCATGCGCGAGCTGGCCGCCCGGGTCAATGTGCTGCTGCGCCGGGTCGAGCGGGCCCAGCTGGCGGCGCGCACCCCGGTCGGCGGCACACTGCGGCTGGGCGAGCTGGAGATCGACCACGTCCAGCGCCGGGTCCGGGTGGCCGGCGGCGACGTCCACCTCACCCCGACCGAGTTCGACCTGCTGGCCTGTCTGGCCCAGCAGCCGCGCGCGGTGCTGACCCGGGAGCAGCTGCTGGCCGAGGTCTGGGACTGGACCGACGCCTCCGGCACCCGCACCGTCGACAGCCATGTGAAGGCGCTGCGGCGGAAGATCGGCGCCAACTGGATCCGCACCGTGCACGGTGTCGGCTACGCCCTGGAGTCCCCGACGCCGTGAGCCGGACCCAGCGGCCCCCCCGCCCCGGGCCGACCCCGCCCGGACCGACCCTCCCCGGACAAGCCGCCCCGGGGCCGACAGCGGGCCGTCCCCGGCGACTGGTGGCCCGGCTGGCCGTAAGGGTCTGGGCGGACCTGCGCCCGCTCGACCCCATGCGCTCGATCAAGGCCAAGCTGGCGATCCTGGTGATCACCTCGGTGTGCATATCCACGCTGATGGTGATCCTGGCGCTGAACTCGGACACCCAGATCCGGCTGGTGATGATCTTCTCGGTGGTCGCCTCGCTGCTGATCACCCAGCTGCTGGCGCACGGCATGACCGCCCCGCTGCGGGAGATGACGGCAGCCGCCCGGGCGATGGCCGCCGGGGACTACAGCCGCGAGGTCCGGGCCACCTCCCGGGACGAGGTGGGCGAACTGGCCACCGCCTTCAACACCATGGCCGCCGACCTGGAGGCGGCCGACCGGCAGCGCCGCGAGCTGGTCGCCAACGTCTCGCACGAGCTGCGGACACCGATCGCGGCACTGCGCGCGGTGCTGGAGAACGTGGTGGACGGGGTGGTCCAGCCGGAGCAGGCCACCATGGCCGCCGCCCTGGAGCAGACCGAGCGCCTGGGGCGGCTGGTCGCCCACCTGCTCGACCTGTCCAAGATCGCGGACGGGGTGGCGTCGCTGGACGTCCGGACCTTCGAGGTCGAGCCGTTCCTGACCGGGGTGCTGCGCGGGCTGACCGTGGACGGCTCCACCTCCGGCGGGGCCAGCCGCCGTCGCCGTGACGTCTCGTTGGAGCTGGATGTCTCCCCCGGGCTGACCGCCGTCGCCGACCCCGAGCGGCTGCACCAGGTGGTGGCCAACCTGGTCGACAACTCCTGCCGGCACAGCCCGGTGGACGGCACGGTGACCGTCCGCGCCCGGGCCGAGGCGGCCGGCCCGCGCGCACGCGGCGGGCTGCGGTTGGAGGTGGCCGACCAGGGACCGGGGATCCGGCCGGAGGACCGGCACCGGGTGTTCGAGCGGTTCAGCCGGGGCAGCGGCCCGACCGCGCAGGGCCCCGGCAGCGACGGCGGCACCGGCCTCGGCCTGGCCATCGCCCGCTGGGCGGTGGACCTGCACGGCGGTTCGATCGCGGTGGCGGACTCGGCCGAGGGCTGTCTGATCCGGATCGTGCTGCCGGTTCCCGGGCCGGTCCCCGGTCCCCGGTCCGCCCCGACCCGGCTGCGCGCACGCTGACCGGCACTCGAATGGCGCGATGGAGAACCTTTATGACAAAACCGGGACAATCGCCGTCCGGTCTCGGCCGCACGGCAGGAATCGGCAGCGGCTGACCCGATTTGTCACACTTTTCCGAACGAACAGCCAATCGTTATCCCCCATCACGACCGATCCCTAACATCGATTTCACGCCAATATGGACCCGGCGTATGTGATCTGGGCGACGACGAGGGGCCGGGACCTGCGCGGACAGGTGTCAGGGGCGTAGCCTTGGCATCCGCTGTCCACCATTCATAAGGAAGCGGAAGAGGGCGGTTGCCGCCGTGTCGCCACAGTCCCCCCATACCTCGACCAGCTCGACTGCCACGGACCCCGGTCCAGGAGCCGACCCGTCCGCCGGGTTCGGCCCCAACGAGTGGCTAGTCGACGAGATCTACCAGCAGTACCTCCAGGACCCGAACTCCGTCGACCGGGCCTGGTGGG
>Ga0302314_10023045_pt1 | contig 10183 bp, 11 predicted proteins | sample III_Palsa_N2_3_FD_200533 | JGI IMG/M metagenome (GOLD analysis project Ga0302314, IMG submission 200533) | Peat permafrost microbial communities from Stordalen Mire near Abisko, Sweden - III_Palsa_N2_3 | ecosystem: Environmental > Terrestrial > Soil > Palsa > Peat permafrost | place: Sweden...
AGCTTCCGGGCTAGGCGTTTCGCGCCCCCAGGTGCATGATTGACGTGGCGGCGTTCCACCCCAACAGGGAGTGATTCATGGCTTCAGGCGGCAAAAAGAAAACGACGATGGCGAAGCTCAACCGCGAGAGCAAGCTCCGCGAGCGTCGCACCGACAAGGCTGCACGCAAGGACGCTCGCAAGCACGCCGCGGCCTTTCCCGAGCAGTATCCAGAGCTGACGGCTGACGGCGAGGCAACCGATAGCCCCGAAGCGCTGGAGCTCGCATCGCATCCGGCTGACTGAGCGTCGGGCGCATGCCCTCCTGCAGACCATGCCAGGCATGGTCTGCGACCGCTCCAGGTCAGAGCAGGCCGACCTGAACCTCTAGTACCTCTGTTCACGCCTCCACCTACAGGTGGAGCGCGGGTGGAGGCGAGCGAAGCTCAGGTTCAACCCCCACGCCGATGACGGGGCCCGCGCGGCGCCGTAGCTTGGCGGTATGAGCACGAACCCACTTCACCCGGTAGCCGCAGACCGCGCTTCCGGCACCCAGGCAGCAGCGAACGCCGAGGACCTGGTGATCTCCGTGCGCGGCCTGCGCAAGCAATACGGCGACCACGAGGCGGTGCGCGGCATCGACCTAGACATCCGTCGCGGCGAGATCTTCGCCTTCCTCGGTCCCAATGGCGCCGGGAAGACCACGACCGTCGAGATTCTCGAGGGCTTCCGTCGCGCCAGCGCCGGGGAGATCTCAGTGCTCGGCGCCGACCCCTGGCACGCGCCGGCAAGCGCGCGTGAACGGATCGGCATCGTCCTGCAGGAGTCTGCCGCCGAGCCGGGGCTGACTGTGCATGAGTGCCTGGCGCTCTACGCCGGCTACTACCGCGCGCCGCGCCCGGTCGACGAGACACTGGCGCTGGTCGGACTGACCGAACAGGCGCAGGAGCGAGCCACGGCGCTTTCCGGAGGTCAGCGCCGCCGGCTCGACGTGGCGCTGGCGCTGGTCGGTGACCCTGAGCTGATCTTCCTCGACGAGCCCACCACCGGCTTTGACCCTTCGGCCCGCCGTGCCGCCTGGCAGGTCATCTCCGGGCTGCGGGACCTCGGCAAGACCGTCTTCCTGACGACCCACTACATGGAAGAGGCGGAGCTGCTGGCCGATCGCATCGCCGTGATCGCCGCCGGGCAGATAGTCGCCCAGGGCACTCCCCAGACGCTCGGTGGGCGCGAGTTCTCAGCTTCGCAGATCAGCTTCCTGGCGCCAGACAACGCCGGCTCGCACGGGCTTCCGCAGGAGCTCGCGAGGCGTGCCGAGCCCCAGCCCAACGGCCGCCTGCTGATCGCCAGCACCACCGTCGCGGCCGACCTCCACGCGCTCAGCGGCTGGGCGCTTGAGCACGGGATTGAGCTTGAGACCCTGGAGGTCAGCCGGCCAACCCTTGAAGACGTGTACCTGCAACTCACAACCACAGACCAGTAGGAGAAGAACATGTTTTTTCTAGTCAAGTATCTGATCCGTGCATGGCGCCGCAATCAGGCCAAGCGCCAGGCAAACCTCTAGGGATCGAAGGAAGCGAGCGATGTACTTCCTGTTCAAGTACCTGATGCGCCTCTGGCGTCGACGCGAGGGCGCCGGGAGCCCCGCGGCCGAGGGCTCAGCCGCCGGGGCGCCCGCGATGGCAGCGCCTGGACCCGCGGTCCGGCCGCCGCTCCGGGGGCGGCCGGACGGCCCCTCAGCCGCGTCGCGCGGACCGCTTTCGCTGCTGTTGCATCAGGCTTCCTATGACCTGCGAATCAGCGCCCGCAACCCGCGGGCACGGTTCACGGGCTTCCTCTTCCCGCTGATCCTGCTGGTGGTTTTCAACGGTGTATTCGGCGGTGGTAAGACCCGCATTGACGGTGTCAGCGTCGACCTCAAGGTCTTCTACGTGACCGGCATCCTGGCGATGTCGATCGTGGTCAACGCTTACGCCGGGCTGGTCGTCTCGATCTCCGCCCTGCGTGAGACCGGAGTACTCAAGCGCCGCCGGGCGACGCCGGTGCCGGCCGCCGTGTTGATCGGCGGGCAGGCGATTGCGACGCTCGCCACCACCGTCATAGCGGCCGCCTTCCTGCTGGTGATCGCGAAGCTGCTTTACAGCGTCGATATCGCTGGACCCGCGATCTGCGCCGTCGCCTGCACCACCCTGCTCGGGACCCTGACGTTCGCCTGCATCGGTTACGCAGTCTCAGGCTTCATCAACTCGCCCGACGCGGCGCAGCCGATAGTGCAGGCGACGATGCTGCCGCTCTGGTTCGTCTCCGGGGTTTTCATCCCGATCTCGAACCTCAGCGGTGGGCTCAAGCACGTGGCCGCCGTGTTCCCGGTCGAGCACCTTGCCAACAGCCTGCACCTGGCGGCCGTTCACAGCTCGTTCAGTCAAGCGCTGTCGGGCACCGACATGCTCGTGCTGGCGGCCTGGCTGCTCGGCGCCGGCGCGTTTGCCGCCTGGCGCTTCAGCTGGCTGCCGAGCAGCGCGCGGTAGTGAGCAACACAAGCTTGCGTCTGACCCCGAGGGCGGCTGCTTCGCAACCGCCCTCGGGTTGACCAATTCCTCGAAATTACTGAGGCGCGACCCGCCGGACGGCGTTATTTGCCGCTTCCGGCGAGCGCCAGATACGTCTACGCGGCGACCGGTACCAGCAGCGCGTCGATCTGACTCATCGCCCCGACCATGCCCTCCTGCATGCCCATGGCGAGCATCTTCTTCATCTGCTCGAGATCCGTGAATCTGGTGATCACGGTCATCTGCGTGCCGCCATCCAGATCCGCGAAGGTCACCTCGCCGGCCATCGGCTCGACGCCCGGGGCCGGCTCACCGTCGTCCCCGGCGAGCCCGTTCGCGAACTGAATCCCGTGTGGGTAGTCGAGCCCGTCGATTCGCCACCAGCCTCGCGGCGTTTCGCCCGTCGGGCCGGTCATGTGGTAACGCGACTGACCTCCAACCACGAAGTCGTGTCGGGTGAAGGTCGCCGGGTATGTCGGAGGCCCCCACCAGCGCTCGAGCTTGCGCGGGTCTTCCCAGACTCCCCAGACCCGGTCCGGGCTCGCTTCGAACTGCGCCACCACCGTCATCGTCAGGGTGTCCGGGTCCTTCACGGTGTTGAGAACTGTCATCTTGTGCTCCCTTCGTCGTCGGCGAGGATCTCGGCGATGCGCGCGGCGCGGCCCTGCCAGAGCTGCTCGTACTGCTCGAGCAGCGACATGGCCTTGCGCAGCGTTTCCAGGCGGGTGGCGACCAGCTGCTCACGCCCGCGGGCCTGCTTGCTGACAAGCCCCGCGCGCTCGAGCACGGCCACGTGCTTCTGCACCGCCGCGAAGCTCATCTGGTAGCGACGCGCAAGCGCCGATACCGACTGCTGCTCGCTGATCGCGCGGGCGAGAATATCCCGCCGCGTCGCAGCCGCGAGCGCCTGGAAGATGCGATCGGTTTCGTCCTCTGAGAGATAACCTACAACCATATGGTTGTAGGTTATCTCTCTCGTGGCACCGCGTCAAGTGGCCCACCTCCCGCGCGCGGAGTCTTGCCCCTGCTGAGCGGCACGATGATCCGCTCCTCGCGGACCGGCGCCCGCGACGGGTTGCCGCCTGACGTTTCAGCTGGCTGCGAGCAGCGCCCGGGGATGACTTCTCCCGGCGCGCGACTGTCCGACTATCCCGACGGCGACTGCTTCGCAGCCGCCCTAGCCGGCGACGGAAACTTCCTGCTCGTGTGAGGCCGGACTCTCGACCGGTAGGTCGCGCTTGCGCACGGCCGGGACCCCGGCGTAGAGGCCATCGGGCTCGCAGTCCGAGATCACGACGGCGCCCGCGGCGACCACGCAGCCTTCGCCGATCGTCACGCCGGGGAGCACGGTGACGCTGCCGCCCAGCCAGGTCCCAGCCCCGACCACGACTGGCAAGGCCAGCCGTGCATCGTCGCTGCGCTGCTCATGAGGGCCCATCGGGTGCGTGATCGTGATGATGCGAACACCGGGACCGATGCGAGCACCGTCACCGATCGTGATCTGCGCATAGTCCATGAAAGACCACTCCTCGGAGATCCTGACGTTGTCTCCGATCGTCAACCGCCCGCACAGGTAGGCCCCGCCCGGCCGGATCTGAACGCCGATCCCCATCTGCACACCGGAGGCACGCATCAGCCAGCGCCGGGCCTTACCCGGACACAGCGTCCAAGTGGCGATGCCGACCAAAATCTTGTTGCGGACCTGTTGCCATGTCGACATCGCAGGCAGCCTAGCTCGTACAGAGAATTCTGACGAATCTTTAGCTGCGGTTTACCTGCGCTTCAAGCGGGGAGCTGAAAGGGGACGCTGGTGACGATGATCCCCTCGTCATGGGCCAGCGCCCGCCGCAGCCGTACGCCGATGCGGTTGTGCAGCAGCCGATGCCACGCACGCGCGACCACGAGCTCGGGCACGACGACCGTGATCGTGACCTCTGGGTGCTCTGAATGCAGTGCCTCGATGTAATTTGTGAGCGGCGCCAGCGTCGCTCGATAGGGCGAATGGATCACCTCGAGCGGCAGATGGTCGCCCCACGCCCGCCAGTAGCTTTGAAAGCGCTCAGCTTCGTCGTCACTGGGAGTCACGTGAACCGCCAGCACCGGTATTGAGAGCGAGGCGGCGTAAGTCAGGGAGCGCAGCGCCGCCAGGTCGAGCACCGCGATCGGGACGATCGCGAGCTGACTCGAATGCCCGGCCTCGCCTCGCGCTCGCGCATGGCTGTAGTGCTTTAGGTCCTGCGCGGTCGGCGGCCGGCCGATGCCCTGCAGCTCATCCTGCGGCGAGACCGCACGCGGACACAGCGCATCACTGGCGACCTGGTAGTGGCGATGCACCCGCCGACAGAGGAAGACCAGCGTCGGGATCACGATCACGACCACCCAGGCGCCGGAGGTGAACTTCGTGATCGCGGCGATGACCGCGACCAGTGCCGAGAGCGTCGCACCCAGCGCGTTGATCGCAAGCCCGCGCCGCCAGCCGGCCTCGCGGTGGCGCAGCCACCACATGACCATCGCGGTCTGGGCAAGCGTGAACGCGACAAACACCCCGACCGCGAACAGCGGGATCAGCGGCGTCGTCTGCCCGTCAAAGGCGGCGTAGAGCACAGCCGCTGGAACTGCCAGCACGACGATCCCGGAGGTGAACGCCAGACGGTCACCCATGTGCACGAAGGTCAACGGCGCGAAGCGATCGCGGGCCATGAAATAGAGCAGCCGCGGGAAGCCGTTGAAGGCAGAGTTGGCGGCGATCAGCAGCACGAGCGTCGTGGCCAGCTGCACGTAGTCATAGAGCACGCCGCTGCCGACGCTGCGGTGCGCCATCTGCGAGAGCACGGTCTGGCCGCCGGGGCTGGCGCCGTCGAGGTGCGCCACCACAACCACGCCGATGAACATCGAGACCAGCAGCCCGATCATGATCGCGAGCGTGCGACGGGCGTTGTCGGCCGCGGGCGCCTGGAAGACCGGCACCGAGTTGGAGATCACCTCGATGCCGGTCATCGCGGTTGCGCCCGAGGAGAACGCACGCAGGATCAGCAGCACGCCGAGGCCCTCGGTTGCGGTGTGCGGGATCGGCGCCACCGGGTGAAACGAGTGGCCGGCGGACTTCACCAGTCCGGCGATGACGACCAGGAAGATGGCGGCGATGAACATGTAGGTCGGGGCCGCGAACAGCGCCCCGGCCTCGCGCGCGCCGCGCAGATTGCCTGCGACCAGCAGCAGGATCATCGCCAGGCCGATAGGCACCGTTGCCGAAGTCACTGACGGGATCGCTGAGCTGACGGCCGCGACCCCGGCGGCAACTGAGATCGCCACCGTGACGATGTAGTCGACGGTCAGGCCAGCACCGGCAATCAGGCCCCAGACCGGCCCGAGGCTGTCACTCGCGACCACGTAAGAGCCGCCGCCGTGCGGATAGGCCTTGATCACCTGGCGGTACCCGAGGCCGACCGCCAGCATCAGCAGCACGATCACCGCGCCGAGGATCAGCGAGAGCTTGAGCTCCGCCGTACCGGCGAGCACGAGGATCGCCATCATCGCCTGAGGCCCGTAGGCGACCGACGAGAGCGCGTCCGGCGAAAGCACCGGCAGCGCCAGCGCCTTGCCCATGCGCTCGCCGGCGACCGCGGTGCTGCGCAGCGGCGGGCCGATCACCGCGCGCCGCAGGCGATAGATCAGCTGAGCGCTGGTGCTCTCACCCTCATCGGCGCTCGGCGTCGCCTCCAGATCCCGGGACTTGCCGCGCCGGGCGCTCTTGACATGGATGAAGCGGGCGCTGCGATGCCGCTCGTGCGGCGTGAACTCGAGCGCCGGGTCGACCGGCAGCGCCTGCTGGATCGCCTCGCGCTGCCCGGCGCCCTGGGGCCACTGGCGCCCGGCGTCCCGCAGACCGCTGATCGCGTGCTCGTCCAAGGGAAGTAGCTGCGCGCCGGCCGTGACCGAGGCGTCAGGCGTGCCTCGCGAGCCGCCGGCCGGGCTCACATCCTCGCGCTCGCTCATCGTCGCATCACACTAACGAGCAGACCTAACGTCCAGCTGACCGCCGACCCGCTTGAATGGGTCAGGTCCCCAAGCAGGAGAGAAGCAATGAGCGGTGAGATGGTCGACATTCAGACTCCGGACGGCGTCGCCGACGCCTACCTGGCAAGACCGGAGGCTGATGGTGAGTACCCAGGTGTGCTGCTGGTAATCGACGCCTTTGGCCTGCGGGACCAGATCAAGACGATGGCCGACCGTATCGCCGGCGAGGGATATGTGGTGCTGGCGCCCAACCTCTTCTACCGGACCGGCCGCGCTCCGGCGTTCGAGCTCCCGGACATGAGCACGCCCGAAGGTCGCGAGCAGATGATGAGCAAGATCATGCCGCTGATCGTCGCGCTGACCGACGAGTTGATGGTCAGCGACGCCGACGCCTACCTCGGCTTCCTGGAGCAGGCCAGTAACGGCGCGGCCGCGATCACCGGCTACTGCATGGGCGGACGCATCGGCTGGACGATCGCCGCCGCTTACCCGGAGCGGGTCGCCGCGCTGGGCGCCTTCCACACCGGCCGGCTGGTCACGGAGGACGAGAACAGCCCGCACCTCGCGGCCGACAAGGTCAAGGCCGAGCTCTACTTCGGCTTTGCCGACAACGACGCGAGCGCGACACCTGAGCAGATTGCAACGCTTGAGAGCGCGCTGCAGTCGGCGGGCGCGAGCTACCGCGCGGAGATCTATGAGGACGCCCCCCACGGGTACACGATGAACGACACGGCCGCCTACAACGAGGCCGCCGCCGAGCGCCACTACGTGGAGCTATTCAGCCTGCTCGACCGCACGGTCGCCGCGTAGCGCTGCAGGCGGCCCGCCGAGTCCCACGCCGCTGGCCATGCGGGCCAGCGGCACAGTGGGCGTCAGTCGTTGATGTCGAGCGTGGTGGTGATCGCCGGCAACTGCGCGTCCGGGTCGGCGTGCTCATTCGGCACGACAGCGGTGCCGAGCGCGAAGAACTCGATCACGTGGCTGCCCCAGCCGTGGCTGTTCTCGTTGAGCTTGACCTCGACGATGCCGAGCACGCCGTCACCGATCGCCTCGGCTTCCTTCTGCATGCGCTCCATCGCCAGCTCGCGTGCGTCGTAGAGCGCCTGGGTGTACTGCTCGAGCTCGACGTTCTGCCCGGTCTGCTTCATCGACTGCATCATTCCGCGGTGGGCCACGTGATAGACGCAGTTGCCCATCACCAGCCCGACCGGGCGCTTGCCGGTCTGCATCAGCGTCCAGAAGGCCTGACCGGAGAGGTCACTGGTGAAGGGGCGGCCGTTGGGGGCGCGGTGGACCTTGCCGGCCTTGTGCTTGATCGCGGTGCCGATCGCGATGAACTCGGCCATGTCGGCGCCCCACTCGTAGCGGCCGACGTCGAGCCGAACGCCGACGATGCCGTCGGCGCCGAGCTGCTCGGCCTCCTCCTCCATGCGCGTCATCGCCAGCTCACGGGCGTTGTACATCGCCTGGGTGAGCACGCCCATCTCCTGGCTGGTCTTCCAGTTCGCCTGCTGGTAACCGATGTGGTAAATGCTTGAGCCGACCACCAGGCCCACGGGCTCGAAGCCGGCCTTCTCAACGCAGAGGTACTCGTTCACGGAGAGATCGGAGGTGAACAGCCCGCGCGCGTTCATCCGCAGGCGCTCGCTGGCGTGCTCAGCCAGCCCCTCGGTGCTCGTCGGATCGTATGCGGACATCAGTTGGGCTCCTTGTGGTCTGTCTACCGCGGCGACACTAGGCGCCGAGGTTGATTGACATCATCGGTACACCCAGCGGGTGCGGGTGTGGGTCATGGGCACCGAGCGCGACGGCCGTGCCAAGTACGTGCATCGAGACGATGAAGTAGTGCTGGCGGCCGTAACCGGCCCCGCGCTCAATCTCGTGGTGATCGATGTTGTGGCGCAGGCCCGAGATCACCATCTCGTTGGCGCCGACGGCGGCGGCCTGGCGGCGGACCTCGTTCATCGCCAGGTGGCGTGCGGCGGAGACGGCGCGGCTGACCTCGGTCAGCTCGGTGTTACCCCACCAGGCGCCCATCATCTGGTTGGCCTGCATGCCGAGCGCGGCGCAGACGACCGAGGTGTGGCCGATCACGTCAAGCGTCTCGCCGCCGATCTGGCGCAGCTTGACAACGTCCTGGGCGTCGAGCGTGCAGAGCCTCGCTCCCGTGCCGCCGGCGCGCGCGAACGCTATGTCGCGCACGGCGGTGCCGAAGATCGCGTACTCCACCTGACCGGCCTCGCCCAGGAACGACTTGGCGATCAGCTCGATCCCGAGCACGGAATCGGCGCCGGCGAAGTCCGCCTCCTGGCGCAGACGGCCGAACGAGCGCTCGCGTGAAAGGTTCCAGGGAGTCGCCATCGACGGCACTTCGCTGATGCCGCCGCCGAAGGTGCCCCAGCTGTAGTTGCTCCAGCCGTGCTGGACCACAGAGGAGCCCATCACCTGGGCGATCGGCGTCAGACCGGCGGCCTGGCAGATCGCGTACTCCTTGGCGGTCAGGTCGCTATTGAAGACGGGGGCGTCAGCGGCCGCGACGCGCTTCAGGCGTTGCTCGGCTCCGAGCGGGATGCCGCCGGCGGCGATCCGCTGCAGATCGACCTGCGCAGCCTGCTGATCCTCTTCGCTGAGCGGGGGCGGCGCTGAACTGCGTTTTCCAAAGAGCGGCATGCTGGATCGATCCTCCCACATATCGATGGGCCGGTTTTAAGTAGCGCGTAAGTCCTTTGCCCTTACTGTGCGTAGACGATGCACACGCTGAAGGTCGTGATCGCGGTCATCTGGGTCGTCTTCTGGATCGGCTGGCTGGTTGCTGCTGCGACTGCGAAGGAGAGCGTGGGGCCACGACGATGCGGGGTGCGGAGCTTCTCCGCGATCGCCGCCTTTCTGCTGATCCGTTTCGGCCACTTCGGCGGCCTTGGCACCCAGAGCCCAGTTCTGGGAGCGATCGGAGCCGTGGTGTTTGCCACCGGGCTCGCGCTCGCCGTCTGGGCACGCGTCTATCTGGGTCGCAACTGGGGCATGCCGATGACCCAGCGCGCCGAACCCGAGCTGGTCACTTCAGGTCCCTACGCCGCAGTGCGCCACCCGATCTACACGGGGGTCCTGCTCGCGCTGCTGGGAGGCTCGATCGCGATCAACGTGATCGGGATCGTGCTGGTCCTGGTGCTGGGCGCGAACTTCTATTACTCGGCGCTGGTCGAGGAGCGCAACATGGCCGCCAGCTTCCCGTCCGAGTACCCGGAGTACCAGGCCCGAACGAAAATGATGTTGCCCTTTCTTTTGTAAGAGAGGTGACGCGCAACTTATATAAGAAGCCCGTGTTGAGATGAGTGACGCACACACTTTGGGGAAAGGAGCTGTGAATGTTCACTCGTCTATCAGCGAGATCATTAGTAGTAACGCTGTTGGGTGCAATCGCCCTGGCGGCACCGAGCGTGGCCACCGCCGCGCCGCACCCTCACCACAATCGCGGTCTCACGATCGCGACCACGACGAATCCGCTTGTAGCCGGTGAAGGAGTCCTGATCTATGGACGTCTTCAGGGCTTTGACAGCGGTGGGCAGCGAGTCCTGTTGTTCCACCGGATCAACCCGGCCGCCAGCTTCTCACTGATCGGTGTCACGCGTACCAACGCAG
>Ga0302314_10023047_pt1 | contig 10182 bp, 11 predicted proteins | sample III_Palsa_N2_3_FD_200533 | JGI IMG/M metagenome (GOLD analysis project Ga0302314, IMG submission 200533) | Peat permafrost microbial communities from Stordalen Mire near Abisko, Sweden - III_Palsa_N2_3 | ecosystem: Environmental > Terrestrial > Soil > Palsa > Peat permafrost | place: Sweden...
CGGAGCCGCGGACCCGGTTGGCGATGATGGCCAGCGGCATCAGTGGGTGCGCCACCCGGCGCTCCACCGCGACGAACGCGCCCAGAAGGACAACTCCGGCGACAATCGGGCCGATGGTCGCCGCGGCGCCCCAGCCGTTGGTCGCGGCCTGGCTGAAGCCGTACACGGTGCCGACCAGGCCGCCGGCGACCAGGATGCTGCCGGGTACGTCGAGCCGGGCTTCGGGGTTACGGGGCTGGTTCCTGATTAGCGGGATGGCGCCGGCCAGGGCGAGCACGGCGAAGGCCACGTTGACGTACAGGCACCAGCGCCAGGACAGGTACTCAGTCAGGACGCCGCCGAGGATCAGGCCGACGGCGCCCCCGCCCCCGGCGATGGCGGTGTAGATACCGAGCGCTTTGCCGCGCTCGCGTTCATCGGTGAAGGTTGTAATCAGCAGGGCCAGCGCCGATGGCGCCAACAGCGCACCGAACCCGCCTTGTACTGCTCGCGCGGCTACCAGGGCGCCAAAATCTGGTGCGGCGCCGCCCACAGCTGAGGCGGCCGCGAACCCGGCCAGCCCGGCGATGAACGTCCTCTTGCGGCCCAGCAGGTCCGACAACCGGCCACCGACGATCAGCAGGCCGCCGAACGCCAGCGCGTAAGCGGTGATGACCCACTGCCGGTCGGTGGTGGAAAAGCCCAGCGCTCGTTGGGCCGACGGAAGAGCGATGTTCACGATGGTGGCGTCCAGCACCACCATCAGCTGAGCTATGCCGACGACGGCCAGGATCAGCCAGCGGCGTCTTCCGGGTTCGGTTTCCGCTGATGCCGACGGCGGCGCCGCCGGGGATGGCCCCGGCCTCGCGGGTTGCGGAGCTGATTCGGGCATGACTGACTCCAGGTGGGAGGTCTGAGCGGGGGAACTGACTCGCCGACGTCAGGCATCGAGGGTGCGGGGCAAGCCGAAACGGGCCAGGTTGCTGTTGTCGAACCGGGTGATCACGCTGATACTGCGGCCGGCCAGGGTGAGAACCAGGAGGCCTTCCGCGTGCAGGATGCCGGATCGGGGGTCGTGCCCGTAGAGGCCGAAGGCCGGTTGGCCGTTCGCGCGGGTGGCCACGAGCCGGTAGCGGAGCCCGCGGCCGAACAACAGGGACAGCCCGCGTACGGCGAGCTCACGGCCCTGGTACTCAAAGGGCGCGGGCGGCATCCGCACCCACACGTCCTCGGTCAGCAAGCTGACGATGCCCTGCACGTCCCCCGACGCGTAGGCCTCGGTGAGCTGTCGGACCAGTTTCCGCTCGGCCGGTGAGCCGGGCGCGGGCGGCGGTTCGTGGCCGGGTTCGTCGGCGGACTGCCGAGCCAGGGTCGCCCGCGCGCGTTTGAGCGCGCTGGCCACCGACTCGATCGAGGTTTTAAGCATTCCCGCGATCTCAGCCCGGCTGAAGCCGAGCACGTCGCGCAGCACCAGCACGGCGCGCTGGCGCGGCGGAAGCAGTTGCAGCGCGGTGATGAACGCCAGCGAGATCGCCTCGGTGCTCTCGTACCGGGCCTCGGGTCCCGGCTCTGAGCCGGTCAGCTGATCGAGCAGCACATCGGGATACGGTTCGAGCCACGGCACATCGGTGACCCGCGTCGGCTCCGGCGGGCCGGGCCGGCCCGGGCCCGGGCCGTCAAGTCGGTCGTCACGGTGCGTCCCTTCCATCTGTCCGGCCTCCTTCCCCTCGGTCGCCAGTACTGACACGGCCGGCCACCAAAACGGGGCGGTCCGCACCGTCCGATTTCCGGGATTCCTGATATCTGCGCGGACGGCATCGCGTCAGCGCCTGCGAGCAGACGAGCAAACGAGCAGAAGGGAAATGGTCCGGAGCATGACCGGGTGCTACCGTTGTCCTCGTACCGCACCGGTAGCGGGCCTGTTACTTCGAACTGTTTGCTCTTCGAGGAGGCCTGCTGTGGCATCAATCAGGGTGCGGCCCTTCCACCGCCGTGACCGTGAACAGCTCACTGATCTAGTGAACTCGCACGCAGGGGCGGTTGTGCCCGGCATGAGCGTGTCGGTCGCCGCCGTGCTCAGCAACCTGGAACGTCAGCCGGGGGAGTTCATCGTCGATCCCTGGGTTAGCGAGCGGATGACCCTGGTCGCCGAGCAGAACGACCGGGTGGCTGCGGCCGCCCACCTGCTCCGTTACCGCGCCGACGAACGCGTCGGGGAGACCTATCGCGGCGGGGGCGACATCGACTGGCTGGTGTTCTGGCCCGAGGTCCCGGCCGGGAACCGGTTCTGGCCGGACGCCACCCAGGCCGCGGGCGCGCTGATCGCCGCCTGTATCGGCCAGCTGGAGAACTGGGGCGCCAGCAGCCAGGGCGCGGGCGGGGAGCTGCCGGCGCCAGGGGTCTACGGCGTGCCGGAGCAGTGGCCGCACATAGCGGCCCTGTACGAGCGGGCCGGGTTCGTTCACACTGGGCACATCGAGGTCGTTTACCTAGCCCGGGTGAACGACCTGCCGCACCCGGGCAAGCCGCCGGTCGCCGGGCTGGCCCTGCGGCGGTCGCTCGGGATCAACGGCACCCGCCTGTCCGCCGTCCTGGGCGAGGAGGCGATCGGCTATATCGAGGTAGACCCCCTCGAGCAGGGAGAACGGCTCTCCCGGCACGGCGGATGGGCCGACATCGGGAACCTGCACGTTGCCGGGGACTACCGCCGGCAGGGCGTGGCGACCTGGCTGATCGGCCAGGCGGCCGACTGGTTGCAGCTGGCCCGCGTCGACCGGCTCTTGGGCTACGCCTCGCTTGAAGACGCGGACGGGGGAGACCTGGACGACCCGAGCTCCCGCGCGTTCGCTGAGGCGGTCGGCTTCAGGGAACTCACCCGGACGAAGCGCGGATGGACTCGGACCCCGCAGAGCCCCTGACGGCGTCGAGGCCGTATCGACGGTGGCGGCTTGGTGCCGACCGGGGATGTTTCGGTGATCGCGCCCTGATCCAGGAACTGAGTCGCGATGCCGGGCGGCCCATTAAGCCGCGGTGGCTTGGAGACGTGACCGCAGGGTCAGCACGCCGGGACCGTCAAGTTCCGCCAGGTACGGTGCGCGGCCAGCCATGCTCATCACCAGCGCGAGGGTCGATCCGCTGACAAGGGGTCCGGTGCCCGCGGTAAACGGCCCGTCGTCGGCCCGCAGCCGCAGATCGGCCGCATGAGTGCGGCTGGCCACGGTGAAGTCGCGTCGGGCGAAGAAGTCGGCCACGGGTGTCAGCGCGTCGACGCTCGGGGTCGGCGCCAGCCCCAGCGGCTGGCGGATGTCTTGCGCATGCACAACGATCTCGCCGAGGTAAGCCGGGGTGTGATTCGAGGGTGCTGTGGTGCTGCTGATGACGCCGCGAAACTGATCGAGCGTCCCGGCCGGGGTGCGGCCGCGGTGCTCGGCCAGACGCCGCTGGTTGTGCACGTCAGGGCGGAAACGCGCGGTGAGCATGCTGCGCAGCCACTGCCACTGGTTGAGGCTCGCCGCCGCGGTGAGGTGGGCGACGACCTGCTCGACGTCCCAATCCCCGCACAGGGTCTCATGCCGCCACTGCTCTGGCTCGAGGCCTGCTAGATCTTCCGCTAGCGCGGCGCGCTCGGCGTGCGCCAGCGCCCACAGGTGGCCGTCCTGCGGTCGCGCCATGTCGGTCGATCCCCTCCCGGTAAGTGTCGTTGCCTCAAGGTAGACCTGCCTCGATCGCTGTAATCATCGCCGTACTGGTCCGAGCCCGTATTTGCTAGCGGGGCGGCGACCCGTGTGCGCGGCGGGTAAGGAAATTAAACTCTTACAGACAGTTCTCACTGTCTTGACAATAAAAATTGTCCGTGACAAGGTTGCCACATGCAAGAGGTCGCAGTGATCGAGGATGCCGCAGCCGCGGAGGTCTCGCTCGATCCCATCCGGGCCCGGATGCTCGCGGAGCTGGCCGAGCCGCACACCGCGACCACGCTCGCGGCCCGGCTCGGGCTCGCTCGGCAGAAGGTCAACTATCACGTCAAGACCCTTGAGCAGCACGGACTGGTGGAGCTGGTCGAGGAGCGCCGCAAGGGCAACATGACCGAGCGGGTCGTGCGGGCTTCCGCCGCGGCCTACGTGATCTCGCCGGCCGCGCTCGCCGCGGTCGCGCCCGATCCGACCCGGTCGCCCGATCGGCTGTCCGCACGATGGTTGCTCGCGCTCGCCGCCCGGCTCGTCCGGGAGACGGGCGCGCTCATCAACGGGGCGGCACGGGCTAACAAGCCGCTCGCCACGTTCGGGCTCGATGCCGAAGTGCGGTTCGCGAAGCCGGCTGACCGCGCCGCGTTCGTGGGCGAGCTCACGGACGCGATCACCGAAATCATCAGTAAATATCACGTCGAAACTGGTCGGCCGCACCGCCTTATCGTCGCGGTCCACCCGGGCATCACCGAAGACGCCGACCCGCCAGCAGAGGAGCAGCAGCGGTCATGACGCATCCATTCGAGGTACGCAACGAGTTCACCGTCGACGCCACGCCGGACGAGGTGTGGCAGGCGATCACGTCGGGGCCGGGAGTCGACTCCTGGCTCATGGGGCGCACCGAAATCGATAGTGCCACCAAGACCAGCACGTTCGACATGTTCGGCCAGGTATCGACCTCCAGCATCACGGCCTGGGAACCTGGCCGCCACTACGCGACGCGGGAGGACGAGAACCCGGACGGCACGTTCATGGCCTTCGAGTGGCTCATTGAGTCGCGCGACGGCGGCGGCGCGGTGGTCCGCGTTGTGCACAGTGGTCTCCTCGGCGACGACTGGGAAGCCGAATACAACGGCCTGTCGGTCGGCGACCACGCCTACATGACGAAGCTGGCCGTGTACCTGAAGCACTTCGCACCGCGCACCGCGAAGAACTCGGTGTTCATGCCCGGGCCGATCATCAAGGACTCGTGGGCGGCCATGACGGCGGCGGTCGGCGTCGGCGCGGACGCGGCGGACGGTCAGCCGGCCCGGCTGAGCGTGTCCGGGATCGAGCCGGTCGACGGCACCGTAGAGTTCGTGGTCCCGCCGAGCTTCGTGGGCATGCGTACCGACGACGCGATGTACATGCTGATCCACGGCTACAACGACATGGTCTTCGCGACCGCGCACTACTTCGACGACCGCGACCCGTCGACCGAGACCGAGGCGTGGCAGAACTGGCTCGGCGGACTCACGGCCTGATCGGCTGGGTTAGTCGAAACGGATGTGCCTGAGGCTGGTCGCGTAACGACGCAACGATGAACGAACCGGCCCGTCTGTGTCCGGAATGATAGGCAGGCCGGAACTGCGGGCGATGGAGTCGGCGACCTGTGCCACCGTCTGCTGGTCGGTGTGAATGTGATCGGCGAACTCCGGGGTGCGCAGCCGGGCCAGGCATTCATCGAGCCGGTCCACGGCCCACTGTTCGCGCTTGAGCCCGAAGCCGAATCCGCGCCGGTTGAGGCGGTGCAGCACGGTGCCGCGCCGGGCCAGCAACGCGAAATGGCGGACGTCGTGCCCGTCGTCCCGGAGTCTGCCGATGATCTGGGTGAAGTAACCGGGATCGACCAGGGTCATGGGGACGATGACCGAACCCTCGTGGGTCCGCAGGATCAGGTCGAGGATTTCGTGTACGCCGGACCGCCAGGCAGGCAGGTTCTGGAAGTCCGCGCGCAGCGAGGGCGGGAGCATTCGGTGCAGGCCGAAGCCGAGGTGCTCCGGGTCGCAGACGAAGCTTCCGGGCACCCGGCGGTGCAACTCGAAGGCGGTCGCGGTCTTGCCTCCGCCGAACGGGCCGTTGATCCACACCAGCACGACGGCGATGCTACTCGGCACGCCTCCATACGACCGCGTCGTCCGCTCGCTCGGGCATCTCCTCAGCCGGTTCCGTTCCGAGCGGGTGGAGGGAGAGGTCTCGGATGCGGCGCTGCTCGTGCTCATCGTTCTCGACAAGCAGGACCGGATGAGCCTGAGCGACCTCGCCGAGACCGCGAAGGTCACGCTGGGCTCGATGAGCCAGACGGTCCGGCGGCTCGAGCAACTCGCCTACGTGACGAAGTCCCGCGGGACGGAGGACCGGAACCCGGGCACCGTACCCGGCATCCACAACCGACGTCGACTTCGCGAAGGTCGCCGACGTCGAACACCTGCCGTCAGCTCTTCAGGGGCATGTCCTGGCATCCGGAACGCTCGCCGGCACGCGGACGACCTGACGGCCCGGCAACCGAAGCGGCCCGGCAACCGAAGCGGGCCGGGCCGATCAATCGGTGTCGCGGAAAAGCGGCGGGATATGCCGGAGCATGAGCACGGACCAGGTGACATGAGCGACGGCCGGGGCGAGCACCCCGCCGCTGACCGACCGCTGCCAGCCGAAGATCAGGCTGGTGACCAGGCCCGCCAGGACCAGAGCGGGATTGCCAGCGGCGGCGGTGGAAGTGGCGTAGGCGAGGGTGGTGGACTGGAGAGGGTGCGGACCGTGCCACAGAGCTCCGCGGTAGAACAGCTCCTCCGCCACCCCGCCGCCGGCGGCGATGAGAACGACTAGCGGGGTTGACCCCTCGTCGGCGTAGCGGAAGACGCTGGCGATTGTCCGGCGCAGGGCGGGGTGACGGCGAACGACCCGCGCCGCCCCGTAGAACCCGGCGAAGGTGGCCGCCCCGACGAGGGCCGGGACGCCGACCAGGTCGCGCGCGGCGGCCGCCGGGCGGTCGTGCCACTCCTCATCGCACCACCGGACTGGTCCCGCGCTGAGCGCCCCCGCCGTCAGGGTGCCTGTTAGCCCGGCGGTGAACAGGTAAAAGTGCGAGGAGCCTTCGCGGGTGGAGAACGAGAGCCGCAGCAGTGCCGACGCCCCGAGCCCGGTCACGCCGAGCCAGACGGCGGGAGCGGGCGCGCGGGACCGGACGGCCTTGCCGAACCCGACGGACCTGGCGTACCCGCCGTGCAGGCGTAGCCGAGCCGTCACGCCTGGGCCTGCTCGGCCTCGTGGCGTTCGCGCAACGCCGCCCGCACGGCGTCGTCGTAGGACATTGGCTGGATCGGGACCAGGTCCCGGATCGACTGATCGCGCACGATCACCTCGTTGGTCATGGAGTCGATGAGGTTGCGGCCGGTGCCGGGATCGATGTCAGTGACCAGGGTGAGCCACAGAGACGAAACCGAGGGGCTGAGCAGCGGCACCGGCAGCAGGATCAGCGAGCGGTCCTGGATGCCGGCCACCCGCTGGAGCATCGACGAGTAACGGAGTACCTCCGGCCCGCCCACCTCGTAGACACGGCCCGACGCCTCGGGCGGCTCCAGCACGCCGACCAGGTAGCGCACCACGTCGTCGACCGCGATCGGCTGGGTCCGGGTGGAGACCCAGCGGGGAGTGACCATGATCGGCAGGTGCTCGACGAGCTGGCGGGTGAGCTCCCAGGAGACGCCGCCGTGGCCGACGATGATGCCGGCCCGGATGACCGTGACCGGCACGCCCGCGGAGCCGAGTAGCTCCTCGACCTGGCGGCGGCTGCGCAGGTGGGCGGACAGGTTGTCCGCGTCGTCACCCAGGCCGCCCAGGTAGACGATGCGGCTCAGCCCGGCCTCGGCGGCCGCCTCCCCGAATGCCCGGGCGCCGGCGGCGTCCTTGCGCTCGAAGTCCGCGTCTTGCAGCGAGTGAACGAGGTAATAGGCGGCCTGGCAGCCGGCCAGGGCCGGTTCCAGGGTCGACGGCTCCTGGACGTCGCCCCGCACCGGCGTGCCCGCCCCTCGGTAGCGGTCCGGCTTCCTGGTCATGGCGGCCACGTCGTGCCCGGCCCGTTCCAGGGCCGCGCACAGCCGCCGCCCGACGAAGCCAGACGCTCCCGCTACCAGTACCTTCACCGAAATTCCCCCGCATCCGCAGCCACGCTGGCCGCCCCCGACCAGCGAATATGGCTCGCTTACCCGCACAGCCGCTGTTCATGCCGACGCCTCCGGTTTCCGCCGGCGGCAGCACTGTGACCCCGCGTACATCCGTCGGCCGGGCTGGCGGATGTACGCGGTTACCGGGCGGACAGCGGTGGGATCAGCTGAGCGCGTCCAGCAGGACTGACCTGTGCTTGTGCACGAGCGCACGGACCGTCGGCAGCCCTTCGCGGAAGATGGTGTTGAACGGGCCCGGGTCGCCGTGGATCACGCATTCGCGACCGGCGGCCAGTGGGTGGCCGGCGGTGACCTCGTGCAGCCGGCCAAGCATGTCGCCGCCGCGAGCGTAGGCGCCGTCCGCGCGCTGACTGGGATGGTCGGTCGTGTTGCCGGGAACGTAGCTCAGGATGTCCCGGCCGCGGCCGTCGAGGCCGAGGTACCGGGGCGCGTGTGGATATTGAGCAGTCTCCAGGTACGTCAGCACCCGGGCGGCGAACCCGCTGCCGGAATCCCGGGCGCGGCGCACGGTATCGCCGACGCGAACAACCTCAAACGAGTTGTTCCCGCCGCTGAGTGCCTCTTCCTCGTCCACTTCATCATCATCCCGGTCCAGGCCGCGAACCGTCGTATGCTGAGTACTGCCCGACGCCGGTTGAGCCGTTCGCTCCCGGTTCCCAGCGGGCCATCTCGCGATTTCCCTCACCCCGCCTGAAGCCCCCGTCTGCCTGACGGGCTAGTCCGTATGCCCGCCTTCGCCCGACCCGCCAGACCCGTACGACCCGCACGAGAGGAGTTCGCAGTGCCGTCATACATTCTCACCGGTGCGCCCGGGGCCGGGAAGACGGCCGTCTTGCGCCTGCTGGAGGCCAGCGGTTATCCGGTCGTCGAGGAGGCCGCGACCGACGTCATCGCCCTTGGTCACGCCCTCGGCCCAGCCGAGCCGTCGGATGAACCTGACTTCATCGACAAGATCATCACGCTGCAGCGGCAGCGGCAGGATTCCGTCCGGGCGCCCGCGCGCACCGCCGTCTTCTTCGACCGCTCGCCGGTCTGCACCCTGGCCCTGAGCCGCTACCTCGGCCGCACCGAATCACCCCTGCTTAACCGGGAAGTCAGCCGCGTACTCGCGGAGGGGACCTACGAGCCCATCGTCTTCTTCATCCGTAACCAGGGCTTCGTCCAGCCCACCGCGGCCCGGCGGATCAGCTTCCAAGACTCGCTCGTCTTCGAGCGGATCCACGAGCAGGCCTACCGCGACCTCGGGTTCCAGTTGGTCGAGGTGCCAGCCGGCCCGCTAGCCGGCCGCACCGAGCGAATCCGGCAGACGGTCAGCTAACGGCGGCCAGCACCTCCCCGGGCGGTCTGCGCACCGCTGGCGCTTAGGGCACGTCGATCGCGTGCAGGTCACGGGAGTAGTGCTCGATGGCGCGGCGGTAACGCTGAACTTGCTCGTCACCGCTGGTCCGGGCGAGCAGGCGCAGGAGAATCCCCATCGCCTGGTCGCGATCGCCGCTGTTGTACAGGGCCATCGCCAGGAAGGTAGCGAGCGCGCCGTCGTCGGGGAACTCCTCGGTGCCCAGCGTGAGGGTCGCCACGGAGTCGGCGTAGCGGCCGAGGACCCGGAAGCTACTGCCCAGGCCGGTGAACGCACCTCGCCGGTCATCCTCCGACAGGCCAGGCAGCGAGAGCGCGGCCTCGTAGAACCCGACGGCCTCGGCTTCCCGGCCCAGGGCATCGTGGGTCCACGCGGTCTGATAAGCGACCGTCGCGTCATCCGGGTATTCGGCGGCCAGGGGTAGCAGGATGTCCCGTGCCTGCCCGGCCTCGCCCTCGGTTCGGAGTTTCACGGCCTCGGACAGGAGCTCATCTTTGGTCACGCCGGATGTTTACCACCCATCTACCCTCGGGCCCAGATTTCGCGGCGATCCGGTCGGCCGGTGACGGTGCCTGTCCGGTGAGCGCCATGAGCCAGGGGTGTGAGCGGTGGAACCGTTCCCAGACGCTGCCGCCCAGATCGCGCCGCTGGCTCGCCGGAAGCCGCCGGCTCTGCTGGATCAGCAGGCGGGGAGAGCCGGAAAGGATCAGGGTTCCGCCGCCGCCCGGCGCGACCGGGCCGGTGAAGCTGACGACGAAAAGCCCCCGGGGGCGATCGAGGTGCGGCTCGCAGGGATTGTCCCAGTGCCAGTGCCCGGCCGGCACGTCCCAGGTGCCGGGCTCGGGAAAGGTGACGAGGGCGCGGCCCCAGTTCCTCGGCGGCGGCCAGGCGCCCGTTCCGAGCAGGTCGTCGATCACACCGCGTACCCAATTGGTCA
>Ga0302314_10023049_pt1 | contig 10181 bp, 5 predicted proteins | sample III_Palsa_N2_3_FD_200533 | JGI IMG/M metagenome (GOLD analysis project Ga0302314, IMG submission 200533) | Peat permafrost microbial communities from Stordalen Mire near Abisko, Sweden - III_Palsa_N2_3 | ecosystem: Environmental > Terrestrial > Soil > Palsa > Peat permafrost | place: Sweden...
TCTACAGCCTCACTTTTTCAGCGGAGAAGATCGCGGTCAAGCAGGCCTTCACGGGGCCGGAACACGCGAACAAGCCCCTGACCATCGGGAGTCCACCGCCTACTGCAGTCGGGGAGGGCACGTTCACTACGGAAGGCCCGGACCAGTATTACGCGTACTTCAATCTCGGAGCACCCCTCGGCCTCGCCATCGGTGCCCTGCGTAAAAACCTGTCCGCGGAGGTGGCCAATCTGTCAGGAGGAGAGGCCAGCAGCTTCGACAACAAGACTGAGCTGGACGAGGCCCTCGGCACACTGACCAATCACCTTCGCAACAGCTACATCCTCAGCTTCTCGCCTACCTCCAGAGAGCGCGGCCTGCACACCATTCAGGTTCATCTGGCCGGGCATCCCGATCTGCTTGTCACCGCAAGAACGAACTACTGGTCTGCGGATTCCACAAAGACAGGAAACACAGACCCGCGATAGGGCGCTCAGGCGATGATCAAACTACGTTCTCCGAGTGCTGGCGTTGGCTGTGAGAGGTTGACCGCGTAGACTTCCCGTATGAAAAACCTCTTTGATGCGGCCACGTTGAAAGAGGTGAAGGAGCGGATAGCGCAGTTGCGGCCGGACAGTGAGCGGCAGTGGGGCACGATGACCCCTGCGCAGACTCTGGCGCATTGCTCTGCGGGGATAGAGATGGCGGTGGGAGAGGTCCCCTCCTCTCCGCGACTCCTGATCGGTCGGCTGTTGGGGCGAGTGGTGAAGAAGTCTCTGCTCGTGAAGGGGGAGCCAATGCACCGCAATTCGCTCTCTGACAAGCTCCTGGTGGTAAAGGATGAACGAGACTTCGAGACCGAACGCCAACGGCTGCGCGAAACGATTGACCGCTTCGCGGTGGACGGGCCTGTCATATGCACGAAACAGCCACACTTCTTCTTCGGTCGGCTGACTCCGATGGAGTGGGCGGCGTTGGTGTACCAGCATCTGGACCATCATCTGCGACAGTTCGGGGTTTAGTGCCGGCGAGCCGTTTAGTTCGCCAGCGAAGATCACGTCATTTTGGGCTTTAGAGTCAAAACTAAAGTTGACGAAGAAACCACCTTCCGGCATACTTATAAGAGTGTCTCAACTCCACGTTGAGGCCAGTCGAGAACCACGCCCGGAGAGAACAGCTACCGAGGGGTGGGAGACGAGGGAAAATGGCAAGGAAGCTCTCTAAGAATCTGGTGAAGGCGCGCGCGCTCGTTGAGCCCCGTTCGTACCTGTTGGCGGACGCAGTTCCGCTCCTGCAAAAAGCAAAGTATGCGAAGTTCGACGAGACCGTCGATCTGACCATGCGTCTCGGTGTCGACCCCAAGCATGCCGACCAGATGGTTCGCGGCACGGTGGTTCTGCCGCACGGTCTGGGTAAGTCCAAGATTGTTGCCGTCATCGCCTCGGGCGATCGCATCAAGGATGCCGAAGCTGCCGGCGCTGAGTTCTTCGGCGGCGAAGAGCTGGTCGAGAAGATTCAGAAAGAAGGCTGGACCGCCTTCGACGCTTTGATCGCGACTCCGGACATGATGAAGTCGGTGGGTCGTCTCGGTAAAGTGCTTGGACCGAAAGGTCTTATGCCGAACCCGAAGACCGGCACCGTCACCACCGATGTCGCCTCTGCCGTCAGGGAGATCAAGGCCGGTAAGATCGAGTTCCGCACCGACAAGACCGCGCTGGTGCACGTTCCGGTCGGCAAGCTGTCGTTCGATCCGCAGAAGCTGGTCGACAACGCGATGACCGTCATCACGAGTGTCGTGAAGGCCAAGCCTTCGGCTGCCAAGGGCAAGTACATCAAGGGCGTCACGCTCAGCTCCACGATGGGCCCCGGCATCCAGCTCGACTACGCCGCTGCTGAGGCAGCCGGCAAGGCATAGTTCATTTTAGTCAGCACTAAACCCCCTCTGGCCGCGGAAGCGAGGAGCGGGGCAGCGAAAGCGAAGAGGATTCAGTCATGGCATTGACCAGAGCAACAAAGACGGAGAAGGTGAAGAAGCTCGCAACCGAGCTCGAGCACTCGACCTCCGCCATCATCGGCACCTTCAAGGGCCTCACCGCCTCCAAAGACTTCGAGCTGCGCAAGGCTGTTCGCGGCGCAGGCGGAAGCTACCACGTCGTCAAGAATAAGCTGGCCGCACGCGCAGGCGAGGGCACCAAGATTGAGGCTGCGCTGCAGGGACTCAAGGGTGTGTCGGCGGTTGCTTATACCTCCGGCGATCCTGTCGCTCTTGCGAAGGCGCTCTCGGCCTGGGTCAAGGACAACGCGGAGTTCACCTTCAAGCTGGGCATCGTCGACGGCAAGGTGATCGACGTCAGGGAAATCGGCGATCTCGCCACCATGCCGGGTAAGGAAGAGCTCTTCTCGAAGCTTCTCTTCCTCATTCAGTCCCCCGCGCAGCGTCTGGCGACGGTCATCAATGCCACCGGCCGCGATCTCGCCGTCGTCATCAACCAGGGCGTCGAAAAGGGCAAGTTCGCCGGCAGCGCTGCACCGGTCGCTGAAGCATCAGTCGCAGAAGCACCCGCCGCCGAAGCGCAGCTGGTCGCCGAAGCTCACGCAATCGAGTCGCCCGCAGCAGACGCTGACGCGGCACAGCCCGAGAACGGAACCGCATCGCAGGCCGGAGAGGCCGCGACGACAGATCCGGTCGAAGGCTAAACAAAGTTTCGCCTGGTCTCCCCGGGTGCGCTGGTCTGGGCGCAACGGAAACCCTGGAAGACATAGGCAGCCGGAGCGCAGTCGGGCTTCGGGGAAGTAATCGGCACCACAAAGTTCAGTTCTAATTGGAGAAATAACATGGCAGACATCCAGCAGTTGGAAGATTCAATCGTTAGCCTCAGCCTCCTCGAGGCTTCGGCTCTGGTCAAGAAGCTCGAAGAGCGTCTCGGCGTTTCGGCAGCGGCAGCAGTCGCAGCGGCTCCGGCCGGCGGCGGCGTTGCAGCAGCGGCTCCGGCCGAAGAGAAGACCGAGTTCACCGTCATCCTCAAGGATGCCGGCGCGAATAAGATCAACACCATCAAGGCTGTACGCGAAGTCACCGCTCTTGGGCTGAAGGAAGCCAAGGATCTGGTCGACGCCGCTCCCAAGCCCTTGAAGGAGAACATTTCGAAGGAAGACGCCGCTGCCATCGCGAAGAAGTTCGAAGGCGTTGCGACCGTAGAAATCAAGTAGTTACCTGCCAGCTTGCACGCCGGGGCGGAACGCGATATTCTTGACGTTAGAGAAGATTCGTTCCGCCTTGGTGTGCTCTTTGGCGGACACTGATTTCAGCAAACTTTGTTGTACCCCGGATCATCCTGTCATCACAGGCTAAGGAACCGGCCACTATACGCTTCGAGCGGCGGATGCGCATAGTGCAATAAGCACCAACGAGCGGCAGCAGACTTTGGGGTAGGCGAACCTCAAATGGCGGCAGGCATTCACACCATCTATATAGAAACAGTGCACAAGTCGACCTTTGCGCTCATGGGGCACGCTGTCCCTGCGAGCGCTTTGTCGTGTTTTCCGGCAGTTTCGGCTTTTTAGCCGCCATTTCGTGCCCTGCCGCGTTCTTTATAGCAGCTTCGAACGCTGGCAGATAGTAAAAGTTTCGAGTTTTATCAGCGCCGGGATCCATCACACGGCAAGACATTCTGCGCACGGGGCCATCTGCAGTCGAGGGCAGCAGGACCCGAATTCTCTGGTAATTGCGCAATCAGAACCAAACCCGGAGGGTCCGGCCAAAACCCTCCCCTCACGAATGCGGTCAGCTGTTCGATGCAGGCAGACGCGTTCAGGAGGCCTCGAAGGTCAGTTTCAGGAGAGAGCATGCCCAACGAAATGCGCGCGATCCGTAGCCGTCTTGATTTTTCAAAGATTCCAACCTCCATTCAGATTCCCAACCTCATCGAGGTTCAGCGCCGCAGCTATGAGCGCTTCCTGCAGATGGACAAGCTCCCCCAGGAGCGCGAGGACAATGGCCTGCAGTCGGTCTTCACCTCGGTCTTCCCGATCACCGACTTCCGCAACGTCTCCGAGCTCGAGTTCGTCGATTTCTCCATCGGCAACTGGGAGTGCAAGTGCGGCTACCTCAAGGGTCTGAACCACCTCCGCACGGCCTGCACCAACTGCGGCCACATGGTCATCACCGACCCCTTCCATCCGGGCGACGTCCTCTGCAACTTCTGCGGAACCTATAACAAGAACACCCCTGACTTCTGCACCAAGTGCGGCGACCCCGTCGGCCTGCAGCTGAAGTACGACCAGGCAGAGTGCGAAGAGCGCGGCATGACCTACTCCGCACCGCTCAAGGTCACCATCCGCCTGAAGATCTACGACAAGGACCCCGAGACCGGCGTCAAGAGCCTGCGCGACATGAAGGAGCAGGAGGTCTTTTTTGGCGACATCCCGCTGATGAGCCAGAACGGCACCTTCATCGTCAACGGCACCGAGCGCGTCATCGTCTCGCAGCTTCACCGTTCGCCCGGCGTCTTCTTCGAGACCGCCAACAACCGCACCTACTTCCTCGGCAAGATCATCCCCTACCGCGGCAGCTGGGTCGAGTTTGAGTACGACCAGAAGAACACCCTTTACGTCCGCATCGACCGCAAGCGCAAGTTCCTCGGAACTATCTTCCTGCGTGCCCTCGGTCTGCGTACCGACGAGGAGATCCTCAAGACCTTCTACACGGTCGATACCATCAACGTAGCCGAAGGCAAGCTCAGCTGGAAGGTCGCTCCCGAAGGCCAGCCCTCGAACCTGCAGGGCACGCGTCCGGCTGCCGCCATCACGGTCAAGGGCGAAGAGATCGCTCCGGCCACCCGCAAGATCTCGGCCCACACTCTGAAGGGTCTGCGCAGCCACAAGATCGAAGCGGTCGAGGTTGAGACCAGCGAGTTCGACGGCGCCATGACCGCCTCCGACGTGGTCGATCTCACCACCGGCGAGCTGCTCTATGAAGCCAACCAGGAGCTCACCGCCGACAAGCTGCACAAGATCATCCAGTCCGGCGTCGCCAGCTTCGAGGTCTTCTTCCCCGAGCGCGACGACGTGGGCAACATCATTACCAACACCCTCCGCCGCGACTCCGTGCGCAAGCCCGAAGAGGCGCTGATCGAGATCTACCGCAAGCTGCGTCCCGGCGACCCACCGACCCTCGACACCGCGACTGCGCTCTTCGAAGGCATGTTCTTCGATGCGCGCAAGTACGACTTCTCGCGCGTCGGCCGCCTCAAGTTCAACATCAAGCTCTACGAGAACCAGGACCCCTCGGGCCTCGACAAGCGCACGTTGACCCCTGAGGACTTCTACGGCACCATCCGTTACCTGCTCAAGCTGCGCAGGAACATCGGCACCGTCGATGACATCGATCATCTTGGCAACCGCCGCGTCCGCGCCGTCGGTGAGCTGATGGAGAACCAGTTCCGCATCGGCCTGGTCCGCATGGAGCGCGCCATCAAGGAAAAGATGTCGGTCTATCAGGAGATGTCGACCGCGATGCCGCACGATCTCATCAACGCCAAGCCAGTGATGGCCGCGATTCGTGAGTTCTTCGGCTCCTCGCAGCTCTCGCAGTTCATGGACCAGACCAACCCGCTCTCGGAGATCACGCATAAGCGCCGCCTCTCCGCCCTTGGGCCTGGTGGTCTGTCGCGTGAGCGCGCCGGCTTCGAAGTCCGCGACGTGCACCCCACTCACTACGGCCGCATCTGCCCGATTGAGACGCCGGAAGGCCCGAACATCGGCCTCATCTCGTCGCTCTCCTGCTTCGCGCGCATCAACGAGTACGGCTTCATCGAGTCGCCCTATCGTCGCGTCAAGGACGGCCGTGCGCTCGACTATGTCTCCGTCACCAACGCCGGCGAGTCCGGTCTGCGTCAGGGCGACTACCTCGAGATTGAAGAGGCCCGCAAGCAGAACGAGCAGTTGAAGAAGGACAAGAAGCGCACCATGGATCTTGCTCCCTTCAGCTTCTACCTCTCGGCATGGGAAGAAGATCGCCACACCATCGCGCAGGCCAACATCGAGCTCGATGAGCACCTCAACATCGTGCAGGATGTCGTCGACGCCCGTCGTCAGGGCAACTTCGTCCTCGTCAACAAGTCCGAAGTGGACTACGTCGACGTCTCGCCGAAGCAGCTTGTCTCGGTCGCCGCTTCACTCGTGCCGTTCCTCGAGCACGACGACGCCAACCGCGCCCTCATGGGTGCGAACATGCAGCGCCAGTCCGTTCCTCTGCTCGTTGCCGAAGCTCCCTTTGTCGGCACCGGCATGGAGGGCGTCACCGCCCGCGACTCCGGCGCCGTCATCCTGGCCAAGCGTAACGGCATCATCGACTCGGTCGACTCTGAACGTATTATCGTCCGCGTAGAAGGCGAGCATCACCCCACGCAGCTCTCGCGTGAGGTCGGCTCGGACATCTATCAGCTCACGAAGTTCAAGCGCTCCAACCAGAACACCTGCATCAACCAGAAGCCGATCGTCCGCAAGGGTGATCGCGTCATCAAGGGTCAGGTCATCGCCGACGGTCCCTGCACCGAGCAGGGCGAACTCGGCCTCGGCCGTAACGTTCTGGTCGCCTTCATGCCATGGCGCGGTTACAACTTCGAGGACGCGATCCTCATCTCGGAAAAGCTGGTCCGCGAGGACTACTACACCTCGATCCACATCGAGGAGTTCGAGATCGAAGCCCGCGACACGAAGCTTGGGCCGGAAGAGATCACGCGCGATATTCCCAACGTCAGCGAGCACGCCCTGCGCGATCTCGACGACTCGGGCATCATCCGCATCGGCGCGAAGATCGGTCACAACGACATCCTCGTCGGCAAGGTAACGCCGAAGGGTGAAACCCAGCTTACGCCGGAAGAGAAGCTCCTCCGCGCCATCTTCGGCGAAAAGGCCGGCGATGTTCGCGACGCTTCGCTGACGTGCCCTCCGGGTATCGAAGGCACCGTCGTCGACGTCCGCATCTTCTCCCGCAAGGGTCAGGAGAAGGACGAGCGCGCCAAGCAGATCGAGCAGGAGATGATCGAGAAGCTCGAGCGCAACCTCGCCGACGAGATTCGTATTCTCACCGACGAGCGTCTCAAGCGTCTCGAAGCCATCCTGGGAGCCAAGGAAGTTCTCGCCGACCTGCACGACGAGCGCACCAACAAGAAGCTGCTCAACAAGGGCGACATCCTCGACCGCGACACCATCGAGCTCATCAGCACCCGTAACCTCAAGCGCATCCGCTACGCCGACAAGGACCCCCGCGTCAACGAGCAGATCGATGAGATCGAGGAGATGACCTCACGTCAGATCGATGTTCTCCGCAAGATCACCAACGAGAAGATCGGCAAGATGCAGAAGGGCGACGAACTCGCCCCCGGCGTCATCAAGATGGTCAAGGTCTACATCGCCATGAAGCGTAAGCTTTCGGTTGGTGACAAGATGGCCGGTCGTCACGGTAACAAGGGTGTTATCGCCCGCATTCTGCCGGAAGAGGACATGCCTTACCTCCCCGACGGAACTCCGGTCGAGATCGTCCTCAACCCGCTCGGCGTGCCTTCCCGTATGAACGTCGGTCAGATCCTCGAGACGCACCTCGGGTGGGCAGCACACACCCTGGGCGCGCAGATCGCTGAGCTTGCCGCCACCATGGAGTCGGCCAACGAAGTCCGCGAGCTCTTCAAGGCGCGCTTCGCCGGTACCGCTGCTCTCAACCAGCTTCTTGACCTCGACGACGAGCAGACCATGCGCGTTGCTGCCGGCATGAAGCGTGGTATCTGGTTCGGCACGGCGGTCTTCGACGGCGCACGCGAGACCGAGATCAAGGCGCTCCTCAAGGCCGCTGGTCTCCCCAGCTCCGGCAAGACGCAGCTCTTCGATGGCATGATCGGCGATCCGTTCGAGCAGCCCGCCACCGTCGGCTACATCTACATGCTCAAGCTGTCGCACCTTGTCGACGACAAGATCCACGCTCGTTCCATCGGGCCGTACTCGCTCATCACCCAGCAGCCGCTGGGCGGTAAGGCGCAGTTCGGCGGACAGCGCTTCGGTGAGATGGAGGTCTGGGCGCTCGAAGCATACGGCGCCGCCTACATCCTGCAGGAGCTGCTCACCGCCAAGTCCGACGACGTCTTCGGCCGTACCAAGATCTACGAGGCCATCGTCAAGGGCGAAGCTGCCATCGAGCCGGGTGTTCCCGAGTCGTTCAACGTTCTTATCCGCGAACTGCAGTCCCTCTGCCTGGATGTCGAACTGATCAAGCTCGCCGACCAGAAAAAGCAGCCGCTGCCAGCTATCGCCGCAGCAGACTAGTCGATACCGCTCCATCCCAGGCACGGTCCTTCTGAATGAGGCTCACGCTCAACATTCACAAGGGCCGGCCAACGGGGAAGGGCACATGAAATAGAAGCAGGCGACGGACCTAACCACCCATCGCCCGGCAGAAGTAAAGCAGCAGTAACCAGCAGCAAGGCGCAAAAAACGCCCGACCCTGCACACGGAGACGCCAAATATGTTTCGCTCCAGCCCATTTGAACTGACCGGACCCATCGCCGACTTCGACGCCATTAAGATTCAGCTCGCCAGCCCCGAGAAGATCCGCAGCTGGTCGCACGGCGAGGTCACCAAGCCCGAAACCATCAACTACCGCACCTTCAAGCCCGAGCGCGATGGCCTCTTCTGCGCCCGCATCTTCGGACCCATCACCGACTGGGAGTGCCTCTGCGGTAAGTACAAGCGCATGAAGCACCGCGGCGTCATCTGCGACAAGTGCGGCGTCGAAGTCACCCTCTCGAAGGTCCGCCGCGAGCGCCTCGGACACATCGAGCTCGCCAGCCCCTGCTCGCACGTCTGGTTCTTCAAGGGCCTGCCCTCGCGCATCGGCCACCTGCTCGACATCAGCCTGCGTGAGCTCGAAGCCGTCCTCTACTTCGAGTCCTACGTCGTTGTCGATCCAGGCGACGCGCCCGTCAAAGAGCGCGAAGTCATCAAGGACGAGACCAAGTTCCGCGAGCTCGACCAGCAGTACCGCCCCTCCGGCTTCAAGGCCATGATGGGCGCCGAGGCCATCAAGGAACTCCTCAAGCGCGTCGAAATCGCCGAGCTCTCGATCGAGCTGCGCGAGCGCATGAAGACTGAGACCTCGCTGCAGAAGAAGCTCAAGTACTCCAAGCGCCTCAAGATCGTCGAAGCGTTCAAGAAGTCCGACAACCTGCCCCAGTGGATGATCCTCGACGTGATCCCCGTGATCCCGCCAGAGCTTCGCCCCCTCGTTCCGCTCGACGGCGGCCGTTTCGCCACGTCCGACCTGAACGACCTGTACCGCCGCGTGATTAACCGCAACAACCGTCTCAAGAAGCTGATGGATCTCCACGCTCCTGAGGTCATCGTCCGCAACGAGAAGCGCATGTTGCAGGAGGCCGTCGATGCTCTGTTCGACAACGGCCGCCGTGGCCGCGTTCTCCGTGGCGCGAACAACCGTCCTCTGAAGTCGCTCTCCGACACCCTCAAGGGCAAGCAGGGCCGCTTCCGTCAGAACCTCCTCGGCAAGCGCGTCGACTACTCCGGCCGTTCGGTCATCGTCGTCGGCCCCGAGCTGAAGCTGCACCAGTGCGGTCTTCCCAAGAAGATGGCGCTCGAGCTCTTCAAGCCCTTCATCTATCACCGCCTCGAGCAGACCGGCCACTGCACCACCATCAAGCAGGCCAAAGAGATGGTCGAGATGCAGGAGCCGATCGTCTGGGACATCCTCGAAGAGGTCATCAAGGATCACCCGGTCCTGTTGAACCGCGCCCCGACGCTTCACCGTCTCGGCATCCAGGCCTTCGAGCCCGTGCTCGTGGAAGGTAAGGCGATCAAGATCCATCCACTCGTCTGCACCGCCTTCAACGCGGACTTCGACGGCGACCAGATGGCCGTTCACATCCCGCTCTCGCCTGAGGCTCAGATCGAAGCCAGCGTTCTCATGCTCGCTTCGCACAACATCCTCTCGCCCGCCAGCGGTCAGCCCATCACCGTCCCGACGCAGGACCTCGTCCTCGGCCTCTACTACCTCACCAAGGCGAAGGTTAACGCCAAGGGTGAAGGCCGCGTCTTCGCCAACATCGAAGAGGTCTTCATGGCCCTCGAAGCGAAGCAGGTCGAGACCCTCACCCCGATCCGTCTGCGCTACACCGGCCCTGTCCTCGACATGACCA
>Ga0302314_10023051_pt1 | contig 10180 bp, 8 predicted proteins | sample III_Palsa_N2_3_FD_200533 | JGI IMG/M metagenome (GOLD analysis project Ga0302314, IMG submission 200533) | Peat permafrost microbial communities from Stordalen Mire near Abisko, Sweden - III_Palsa_N2_3 | ecosystem: Environmental > Terrestrial > Soil > Palsa > Peat permafrost | place: Sweden...
GCGGCCGAGCGCCGGCTGAAGGACAGCACGCTGATTAAGCCACTTGGCTGATGCCGCATTCTGCCCGCGACCGGACACTGGAGACACGACCAACCTGACCAGCGCTGGATGTTCAGTCAGACCAGGGTAGGTGGCGCGACGTCAGCTGGAACGCACTCAAAGGCCGTGACTATGACAATCTCCAGCCGTCCGGACGAACAAGAGCAAGACGAACAAACCCAGCTTGGATCGAGCGAGGCGTTCGAAGACGCGTTGATGGGGATCTACGCCGACCTCGGGCGGCCGGATATTGCTGATCCTCGGTCTGGGTTGCGGGGCCGGGGTGGCGAGTGCAGGACGCTGGATCAGCTGGTGGCTGATGCGCGGGCAGGTCGCAGCGCGGTGCTGGTGCTGCGGGGTGAGGCCGGGGCGGGTAAGTCGGCGTTGCTTGAGTTCGTCGTGACGCGCGCGCCGGATTGCCGGATCGCCCGGGCGGCGGGCGTGGAGTCGGAGATGGAGCTGGCGTTCGCGGGGTTGCATCAGCTGTGCGGGCCGATGCTGGATCACCTGGACCGCCTGCCCGGCACGCAGCGCGACGCGCTGGGCACGGCGTTCGGGCTGAGCGAGGGCGGCGCGCCTGACCGGTTCCTGGTGGGGCTGGCGGTGCTGAGCCTGCTGGCCGACGTGGCTGAGGACCAGCCGCTGGTCTGCGTGGTCGACGACGCGCAGTGGCTGGACCAGGCCTCGGCGCAGGCGCTCGCGTTCGTCGCGCGCCGCCTGCTGGCGGAGCCGGTCGCGCTGGTCTTCGCGGCGCGCACGGGCGGCCCGAAGCAAGCCCTGGAGGGTCTGCCGGAGCTGCCGGTCCGCGGCCTGAGCGACGTTGACGCGCGCGGGTTGCTCGGGGCGGCGCTGCGCGGCCCGCTGGATGAGGCGGTGCGGGACCGGATCGTGGCCGAGAGCCGCGGCAACCCGCTGGCGTTGCTCGAGCTACCCCGCGGGCTGACCCCGGCGGAGCTGGCGGGCGGGTTCGGGCTGCCCGGCACCAAGCCGCTGGCCAGCCTGATCGAGCAGGGTTTCGTCCGGCGGCTTGAGCCGCTTCCGGCCCAGACCAGGCGGCTGCTGCTGACGGCGGCCGCCGAGGGGGCCGGCGACGTGACCTTGCTGTGGCGCGCGGCCGGCCGGCTCGGGATCGGGCCCGAGGCGGCGGCCCCGGCCCAGACGGCCGGGCTGATCGAGGCCGGTCCACGGGTCCGGTTCCGGCATCCGCTGGTCCGCTCGGCGGCCTACCGGTCGGCGTCCGTCCAGGACCGGCGGGACGTGCACGCCGCGCTGGCTGAGGTCACCGATCCGGTTCTAGATCCCGACCGCCGCGCGTGGCATCGCGCCCACGCGGCCGCAGGACGCGACGAGGCGGTAGCCGCCGAGCTTGAGCAGTCAGCCAGCCGGGCCCAGGCCCGCGGCGGCCTCGCCGCCGCGGCCGCTTTCCTCGATCGGGCCGCCGCGCTGACGCCAGAACGGGCGCGCCGATCCGCGCGCGCGCTGGCCGCGGCGCAGGCCAAGCACCAGGCTGGTGCCGCCGACGCTGCGCTTGGACTGCTGGCCCTGGCGGAGGCAGGCCCGCTCGACGAACTCCAGCGCGCCCGCGCGGATCTGCTGCGCGGGCAGATCGCGTTCACCTCGGGTCGGGGCGGTGCCGCTCCGACGCTCCTGCTCGCGGCGGCCAGGCGACTCGAGCCGCTCGATGTTACCCTCGCCCGCGACACCTATCTTGAGGCGTTCTCCGCCACGATGTTCGTGGGTCAGCTGGCCGGCGACGTCGGCGTGCGGGAGGTGGCCAGGGCCGCGCGCGGGGTACCGCCGCCACCTCAGCCGCGCAACGGCGACAGGCTGCTGGATGGCCGCGCCGTGTTGTTCACGGACGGGTACCCGGCCGCGGTGCCCATCTCCAGGCGGGCGCTTCAGGCCTTCTGCCGCGAGGACGTCTCAGCCACTGATGGGCTGCGCTGGCTCTGGCTCGCGACGCTCACCGCGGCGGATCTGTGGGACGACGAGAGCTGGCACGTCCTGTCCACCCGGCACGTGGAGATCGCACGCCAGGCCGGCGCGCTCAGCGACCTTCCCCTCGCTCTGGCCTCACGCGTCTTCGTGCACCTGTTCGCCGGCGAGCTGGCCGCGGCGGCGTCCCTGGTCGAGGAGATGAAAGCCGTCCGGGAAGCGACCGGGAGTAACTTCGCGCCCTACGGTGCCCTCGCCCTCGCGGCGCTGTCGGGCCAGCGGGACGAGGTTGACGAGCTGATCGGCGCCCGGGTGAGCGAGGTCGTGCCGCGTGGCGATGGACTCTGGGTGACCGTGTCGCGGTGGGCCAGCGCCGTGCTGGGCAACGGCCTGGGCCGGTATGAGCAGGCGCTGGCCGCCGCCCGGCAGGTGTGCGAGGACCCGCCGCAACAGTTCGGGTTCTGGGTGTGGTCGCTGGCCGAGCTGGTTGAGGCGGGTGTCCGATGCGGCCAGGCCGGGCGTGCCTGCGAGGCCTTGCAGCAGCTGGCGGAGACGGCGCGCGCCAGCGGCACCGACTGGGCCCTGGGTATGGAGGCCCGCTCCCGCGCCCAGCTGAGCGAGGGCGACGCAGCGGAGAACCTTTACACCGAGGCGATCGAGCGGCTCGGCCGGACCCGGGTCCGCCTTGATCTTGCCCGCGCCCGCCTCCTGTACGGCGAGTGGCTGCGGCGGGCCGGACGGCGGGTAGACGCACGCGAGCAGCTACGCGCGGCCCACCAGATGCTCACCGCGATGGGCGTCGAGGGGTTCGCCGAGCGCGCCCGCCGCGAGCTGGCGGCCACCGGCGAGACGGTGCCCAAGCAGCAGGACGCCGAGCCACGCGAGGAGCTCACCGCGCAGGAGACCCAGATCGCCCGGCTCGCCGGTGACGGGCGCACTAACCCAGAGATCGGCGCCGAGCTGTTCATCAGCCCGCGCACGGTCGAGTGGCACCTGCATAAGGTGTACCCCAAGCTCGGCATCAGCTCCCGCAGGCAGCTCCACGAGGCGCTGACCAGCACCTGACCGGCCGCCGGAAACAACGCAACGCCGGACCAGGGCAGCGGCCAGTGCCCCCACAGGCGCGCCCGGGGCGCCCGGGGCGCGACCGTGTGGTCAGTGGCCCTAGGCCATTGACCACGGGAGCGAAGGAGCAAAGATCATGGACTGCAGCTACGACATTGTGGTGCTCGGCGCCGGACCCGGCGGCGAAGTGGCGGCCGGGCGGCTCGCCGACGCTGGCCTGCAGGTCGCCATCGTGGAGGACCGGAAGGTCGGTGGCGAGTGCTCCTACTGGGCCTGCATGCCGTCTAAGGCGCTGCTGCGTCCCGGTGAGCTGCTCGCCGAGGCACGCCGGGTGCCCGGCACGGCGCAGGCGATGACCGGGGTGCTCGACAGCAGTGCCGTTCTGCGTCGTCGTGACGAAATCATCAACTACCTGGACGATGGCGCCCAGCTGCCGTGGCTCGAGCAGCGGGGTATCACGCTGCTCCGCGGCTGGGGCAGGCTGGACGGCGACAAGCGCGTGGTCGTCGGCGGGGTGACGATCGAGGCGCGCCGCGCCGTGATCCTGGCCGGCGGCACCACGCCGGTGCTGCCCCCGATCGACGGACTCGCCGACGCGCGTCCGTGGACGAACCGGGAAGCGACGACCGCGCAGGCCATTCCGGCGAGCCTGGTCGTCCTGGGCGGCGGGGTGGCCGGCGTCGAGCTGAGTCAGGCCTATTGCTCGCTTGGCACCCGGATCACCCTGATCGAAGGCGAGCACCGGCTGCTGCCGCGCGAGGAGGAGTTCGCCTGCGAGCAAGTGACCGACGCCCTCGCCGAGCAGGGTGTCGACATCCGCACCGGCCAGAAGGCGACCTCGGTACGCCGTGACAGTGACACCGTCACCGTTCTGCTCGGCGACGGCAGCACCGTGACGGGCGACGAACTGCTCGTCACCGTCGGCCGCGTGCCGCAGTCATCGGGGCTCGGACTGGAGAGCGTGGGCATCGAACCAGACGGCTACATCGAGGTCGACGCGCACACCCGCGTGCCGGGCCGCGACTGGCTGTACGTGGTCGGCGACCTCAACGGGCGCGCGCCGCTCACCCACATGGCCAAGTACCAGGCGGCGATCGCCGCCGCCCACATCCTCGGCCAGGACATGGCGGCCGAGCACCTCGCTGACGGCGCCGGCTCGCCGCGGGTGATCTTCACCGATCCGCAGGTCGCCGCGGCCGGCCACACCACGGGGAGCGCGCGGGCAGCGGGGCTGCGGGTGCGCGTCGTCGACGTGCCCACATCTGGCAACGCCGGCGGCTCGTTCTACGGTCACGGCGCCCGCGGGACGAGCCGCTTCCTGATCGACGAAGACCGCGGCGTCATCGTCGGCGTCACCATTACCGGCTCCGAGGTCGCCGATTTCCTGCACGCCGCGACCATCGCCATCGTCGGCGAGGTCCCCCTCACGCGGCTCAGGCACGCGATTCCCGCGTTCCCGACCCGCAGCGAGATCTGGCTCAATCTCTTCAACGAATTGGGTATGTAGCCGGTGCAGTCGGGGCTGGATCGTCGGCAGTTGGGCCAGTAACGTGGGCGATGGCCGGGGGACGCCCCTTTCAGCCGAAAGGACGCGGACACCCTTGCCATTTCCTGGCGAGGTCACTAAGCGCTGGTGGCTTCCCGGAGTGGGGGGGCATTGTCGGCGCAAGCGCTGGCGGGCCGTGAGCACGAACTTGCCCTCCTCGATGAGCGATTGATGCTAGCCAGCGACCGGGGCGGTGCGCTCGTGGTCCGCGGCGAGGCGGGCATGGGCAAGTCGGCGCTGCTCCGGGCGGCCCGCCGCAGCGCTGTCGATCGCGGTCTGGCCACGCTGATGACCGCGGGTTTTCAGTCAGAAGCGCACATCGCTTTCGCCGGCCTGCACCGGCTGCTGCGACCCGTTCTCGGTTCTCTCGACCGGCTCCCGGAACCCCAGCGAGCGGCGATACAGGCCGCCTTCGGCCTACGCGAGGCGGCTGCGCCAGACTTGTTCCTCATCGCGCTGGCCTCACTCGACCTGCTGTCGGAGATGGCGGCCGCCGCGCCTCTCCTGCTGATGATCGACGACGCCCAGTTGCTGGACGTCGCCACCTGCAACGTCCTGACGTTCGTGGCCCGCCGCCTAGAGCTCGAGCCGATCGTCATGCTGTTCGCGGTCCGTGACGGGTCGGCGCCGTGGATCGACCAGGCGGAGTTGCCCGAACTCCGGCTCCAACCGCTGAACGACGCCTCGTCCGCGGCGGTGCTCGACGCCAACGCCCCAGGTCTGGAGTCCGGCCTGCGCCGGCGGATCCTGGCCGAGGCGTGCGGCAATCCCCTGGCGCTAACCGAGCTGCCCCAGGCGGCCTCGTCGGGCTTTGATCCGACGGCGGCTGCACCACTGCCGCTCACAGAACGGCTGGAGCGCGCCTTCGCCGCGCGCTTGTCCGGTCTGCCCGCGCCCGTTTGCACCCTCCTGCTGGTCGCGGCCCTCGACGACGGCGGTGACCAGGAGCGGATCCTAGGTGCGGCGTCGATCCTCGAAGAACCAAGAGACGGAACGATCGGGGTCGCAGCCCTGGCCGACGCTCAAGCTGCGGGGGCCGTCATGGTCGATGGCGATGGCCTGCGGTTCCGTCACCCGCTGGTGCGATCCGCTGTCTATCAGCGTTCCCTGGCTCCCGAACGGCGGGCCGCCCACAAGGCCCTGGCGCGGGTCTACCACTCGGATCCCGATCGCGCCGTCTGGCACCTGGCCGCTTCATCGGACGGCCCGGACGACCGGATCGCGGCGGAGCTCGAGGCACTAGCCGACCGGGCCTGCAAGCGCGGCGCGGCGGCCGTCGCCGTAGCAGCCCTCGACCGTGCCGCCCGGCTCACGAGCCAGGATCTTCCGCGTGGCCGGCTACTCCTTCGAGCCGCCTGGCTCGCCTATGAGCTCGGCGATCTCGATGCCAGCGGTGGCCTGGTGCGTGACGCCCAGCGCCTCGTCCTCGGGCCGCCCGAGCAAACGTTGCTCCGCTACCTGCTCGAGCTGCGGCAGGAAACCGCCTGGCCGGGAACGGCGAATATTGCCACGCTGGCGGAAATCGCCGGGCAGCTGCAAGCGATCGGTGAGACCCAGCGTGCGCTTGATGCGCTGGAGGTCGCCGCCAAGCGCTGCTGGCGGTGGAACCCTGATCAGCAGACTCGGGATCTGGTCGTGGCCGCCGCGGAACGGCTGTCCGTGCCGGACAGCAACCCCAAGCTGCTCGCCGTGCTCGCCCAGACTGATCCGGCGAAAAGCGGGCGCGGTGTGATCGACCGGATTTCACGTCTGAAGCCCGACGTCTCAGACCCCGCCGGGATGCATCTGATCGGCGTGGCCGCCAATGCGGTGTGGGCTTACGACTTGGGGCTGGTGTTCCTGACCGTGGCCGTGGACGGGCTCCGGGCCCAAGGTCAGCTTCGCGAACTTGCCCAGGCGCTCACCAACCAGGCGTGGGCGGCCGTCCACCTGGCGAGGGAACCCCTGGCAGTGTCGGCCGCCGAGGAAGGCATCGCCCTGGCCCGGGAGACTGGTCAAACAGGGTGGGTCGTGGCCGCGCAGCTGGCCAAGGCGGCCATCGCCGCGGAGCGGGGCGACCTGGGCGTGACAGAAACCCTGACCCGCGAGGCAGAGGCGCTGATCCTGCCGATGGGCGCGACCCCGATGCTCGCCCTGGTCCAGTTCGTCCGCGGTCGCCGGGCGGTGGCGCATCAGCATTATGCCGAGGGTTTCGAGCAGCTGCGGCGGACCCTCGATCCGGCCGACACCGCCTACCACCCTTTCATCGGCGCGTGGGGACTATCGGATCTGGTTGAGGCCGCCGCTCGTACCGGCCAGAACGAGGTGGCCGAGGCCTACCTGGACCAGCTGGAAACCCTGGCGGCCGGGACGTCCGGCTCCCTCTTGCGGGCTACGGCAGGATACGCACGGGCGATGGTCGCTAGCGACGATGCCGCCGAAGCCCTTTATCAGCAGGCGCTGGGCACCGACCTGGCTAACTGGCCGTGCTACCGGGGCCGGATGCTGCTGTGGTACGGCAGGTGGCTTCGCCGCCAGCGCCGGGTGACGGAATCGCGCATCCCTTTGCACGCGGCGCTGGACGGCTTCCAGGCGCTGGCCTTCCCCGAGCTGGCCAATACCGCTCGCCAGGAACTTCGCGCCAGCGGGGATCAACCCGGCCAGCGCTCTCCTGAGGCATGGACGCAGCTGACGCCCCAGGAGCTGCAGATCGCCCAGCTGGCCGCGGCCGGGGTAACCAACCGCACGATCGGAGAGCGGCTGTATCTGTCACCGCGCACCGTTCAGTCTCATCTGTACCGCATCTTCCCCAAGCTCGGCATCACCGCACGCCACCAGCTGCGAGATACCTTCGCGTAGCTCTGGCGCAACGCCAAAGGGGCGCCGAAGGCGCCCCTCTAGCGGACCGTATCGCGCTGCCCGCTAGCGCGGGTCCGACCTGGTGAGCCGGTATCCGTCCGCGTCGAGCATGCGTGCCATATACGCGGCGTACCACTGCGGCCAGTCAGGGTCAGGCCTGCCGAGTTCCTGCTCGTGCAAGCCATGCGCGGCCGCGGCGCGCTGTAGCGCATCGGTCAGCCGGTCGGTCATTGTCAGTTCCATCGCTCATTCCTCCAGTGCTTCGGTCTGTCATCGATCCGGACCAGTCCGGCGATTGGCTCATGTGGCCCGATCCGGCAGGCTCGGCGAATAGTCCCGTTACCGCCCCGGAGCCCGCTGCCTCACCTCTTGCAGCAGCCAGCCGTTTCCGTCCGGGTCGCTGAACGAGGCGAACGAGGCGTAGCTGCTGTGCTCGGCGTCCGGGCCGGGTGCCCGTCCTTCGGTCCCGGCGTGGTGGAACACCCCACCCGCGTCATGGAACACCTCGCTGACGTCGGCGCCGTGGTCAGCCAGCTCAGCTTGGGCCGCCTCGATGTCGTCGACTGTCAGCTGCAGACCCTGCAGGGTGCCGGGCGCCGCCGAGGTGATCCCGGTGCCCATGATGATCGAGCACTGCGAGCCGGGCGGCGTCAGCTGCACCACCCGGAAGTCGGCACTGATGACGAAGTCCGCGTCCAGCCGCCATCCCAGCGCCTTATAGAAGTCCTTCGCCCGGTCGACGTCGGAGACGGGCACCACCACGACTTCAAGTTTCATATCCACGATCTTTAAGCTCCTCTGGTTCCTTTTGCCGGTGGCATCAGCCGATGCCGTTACCACCACGATCGCGCTCGGTCCGGCCCCGCCGCGCCTGTGGAAGCCCTGGCCCGTGCCCTGGTCGAGGCATCGACAAGCTCGGTCCGGTTCAGGGAAGCCTGCTCGTCCGCGCTGGAAAGCGTTCCGTGACTGGCTTCCGGGGAGGTGTCCCAGGCGGCGGCTAGGAGTTGACGGGCCGCGGCTTCATCGGAGGGCGCAACCAGCACGCGGACACCCTGGTTCTGCAGCGCCGGGTCCTGTCCTCCGACGTCGTCTGCCGATACGACTGCTCTCAAGTCGTAATTGCGCAACATGCCGACGATCAGTTCCGCCTCGGTGCGGCTGGTAACGATCGCTACCGGAACAGTCGCGCCCTCAAGGCGAGGCGGATTGAGCAGATGTTCGAGTCCGGCCTGCTCTAGTTCGAGGTACAGCCCGTACCAGTCCGGCCAGTCGACGTCCGGGCGTCTGGCCTGCTCCTCGTGCCGCCCGTGCGCATCGGCCGCGCGCCGAAGTGCTCGCGCCAGATCGCTTGCGGAATCAAATGTCAATAGCATTGAAGTGTTCCTCTCGAAAGAAACGGGAGGTGGCGGATGAAATAGCCACCTTGGGATCTGTTCCGTTTAAGCCTGCGGCGCGAGCGCGTAATCGCTGGCAGGCCAGATGGTCCATCCTTGCGCGGACAGCGCCGTCGATAGCTGGATCGCGCAGTGTGCGCAGAGGAAAAGCTCGCCGTTTCCGGCCGCACGGTAAACCGCGCGGACCGCAGGTCCGCACCGATCACATGTCTCGTTCATCTTCCAACATCCTTAGCCTGGTACGCATGATGGCCGTCAGACTGGCTTACCGGGTCGAACTGACGCACCCAGCGCATTCGCTCGGCGGCCGCGTCGGGATGGTCGCCGAACTCCTGCGCCATCTGTCCAAGGCAGCCACTGATGCCGACCTGGTGCACGGTGCAGTTGATTGCCTCGACGACCATGTCGGCGGTCGGGGCGTCTGATGGCTGCAGCCCGGAGGCGAACAACGCCTCCACCGTGCTTCATTCAGGTTCAGCCGTGTCGCGGCGAGCTGTGCGGTAGTCATGTCACACCATCCCGGTTCGTGTTTGCTACCTTTACGATCGCGCTACGGGCTCCCCGGCCGCGCCCGTGGATGCCCTGGCAGGTGCCCTAGGTCTGCGGTCCTGGCCGTGCAGGTGCATGCCCGCCGCAGAAAGGAAGATCAGGCGCGTGACCGCAAGCCCGACCGCGCCGAATAAGACTGAAGAATGCGTGCCGGAGGACGATAACGGCTCGACTGAACGCAGCCCCGATCAGGTATCAAAGTCAGTGGGGGTCCACCAGATACCGATAGGGTTAAGCCCAAGCATCGCGCCACTACGCGCGAATTGCAGAAAGCTAGTGTAGAGCAGCTTGCGCACCTTGCTACGACGCATTTGGGCTTCAAAATGCGTCACGTACGCTTCTTTGGTGGCCTCACCGGCCAAGATGAGGTCAGCGCGCACTTCCACCACTTTGTTACGCTGCCTGCGGATCATTGCGAACTCCCTGCACCCTATATGGGTCTCGAATGGTGACAGTATCCACTGGCGCCGCAGGGAACGCCGCGAGATCATCTGAGACGGGCAAGACAGACTCGTGTTTCGTTTCCACGGCCTCGGCCCCTCTCCTGCTGACGTAAGTGGCGGTGTCCCGCCGCTGATTTGTCCTGGTATCCACTATCGCGATCCCGGGCCGCAGTCCGCGCCCGTGCAAGCCCTGGGCGGGGCCCTGGTCTGTGTCGCCATCGCCGCGGCCACCTTGCTCTCCCGCGGTAACCAGTCACGCTCCCTGTTGATCTGCGGCGTGTCGGTGCTGGCGTCTGCTTTGTGATCATGGTTGGGTTCGGGGGTGCCGCGTCCGGAACAGCCGTCGTATGAGGAGTTGGCTGCCCGGAACG
>Ga0302314_10023052_pt1 | contig 10180 bp, 7 predicted proteins | sample III_Palsa_N2_3_FD_200533 | JGI IMG/M metagenome (GOLD analysis project Ga0302314, IMG submission 200533) | Peat permafrost microbial communities from Stordalen Mire near Abisko, Sweden - III_Palsa_N2_3 | ecosystem: Environmental > Terrestrial > Soil > Palsa > Peat permafrost | place: Sweden...
GGGGCCGTGCACGGGGATATCGGCTTCGACGCTTGTCGATATTGATGAAGTGACGACGGTGGCTGCGGCGTATGCGTTGAGTGGGTTTTTGCCGGCGGGTGGTGCCGGAATTACGGAAGCAGCGGTGGTGGCCGGGACCGCGATGCCGGGTGTGACGACGAGTGCGACGAATACGCAGGGGTTGAAGGATGCGTTTCTGAACGCGAACAACATTGTGGATACGGCGAATGGGCTGGCTTATGCGACGACGCCCGGGGCTGGTTCGAATGGTGTGGTGCCGCAGGCGACGATCCATGCGCTGGCGGACATTTTGCAGCCTTGCGTGAACAGTACGGGGGCGGACTCGAACTGCTCGAATCTGTTTACGGCGGCACAACCGCCGACGGGTACGGGGATTGCGAAGCCGGTAAATGTGTTCCAGGCGGCGCTGGATATTGCGCAGTATCCGGGCAACAATGTGGCGACGTTGTTTGGTTTGTTGAGTTCGCAGCCGGCGTTTCCGACGAGTCTAACGACGGCTCCGAATGACTGGACGATTGGGATCACGTATACGAGCCCGCTGTTGGTTTCTGGTACGGGGTTGGGCGTCGATAAGAGCGACAACGTTTATGTTTCGGGTGCGGGGTATCTGCTGGAGTTTTCGCCGCAGGGGTTAGCGCCGACGGCGAATCTGCTGGCGAATGATGTAGCGATTACGACCAGCGATTCACTGCGTGAGATTGCGTTTGATAACTCGGGCAACCTGTTTGTGACGGATGGAGCGGCGACCGGGGTGTATGAGTACAACCCGACGACGACGGCGGCGACGCTGCTGAACTTTGACGTGTCTCCGGTTTCAGAGGCCAATAACAACACGTATGGCGTTGCCGTGGATGCGGATGGCGATGTGTGGACGAGCAGCTACTCGAAGTCGACGTGCGCGAGTGTGACGTGCCCGTTGGTGGAGTTTGCGAAGGGTGCGGCGTATGCCCCGTTTTCAACGTTCAGCTCATTTACGGCACCGCAGCCTACGGGTGCGCTGGGTGGGTCGCGTGGCACGGCGTTTGACGTGAACACCGGCAATGTTTGGGTGACGGCGATCGATGACAACCTTGCGGAGATCTTCAAGGTGACACCGAGTACGACGGGTGCCGCGACGGCGAGTGCGGCTCCGATTCAGGTGTTGAACCTGGGTACGGAAGCGGGGACGCCGAGCAGCAATACTGCGTATGGGACGATCTCGGTGGCGGTGGACTCGACGAGCCGGGGATGGATTGTGGTGGCGGGTGGAGCGGCGGTGACGGGAACGAAAGCTACTGCGGCGATTCCTGCAGCGTTGTATCCGGTGAGTGCGACGGGCACGGTGGGTACGGCGTTGACCAACACCGGGTTGACGCTGGCGGCGCATGATGTGATCGATGGGAACAACAACGTTTTTGTGGCGAACGTTGGGCCGAGCACTTCGGGCGGTGCGGGCGATGTGACCAATGCTGGTGCGGTGGTGGAGTACAGCCCTGGGTTCAACTCGAATGCGGGAGGCTTTCTTTCGGGGACTCTGGGGTTCAACCCGGGGGCGACGAACTCGGCGGGTAGTCTGACGGGTGGGTCGATCTATCAGCCGTCGTATCTTGCGGTGGATCGCTCGGGTGCGTTGTGGATGCTGAGCAGCGGTTCGGGGACGGCGAAGTCGACCAGTGGAACGGTGACGGATCTGCAGACGTCGAACCTGGTGCAGATATTGGGAGTTGCGGCTCCGGTGAATCCGGTGCTGGCGGCGGGGCAGTATGGGGTGAAGCCGTAAGGCAACGGCAAGAGCAACGGCCTTGAACGCAAAGGTCGCTAAGGGAGCCGAGTTTCGGAAAGTAAGACGGGGGTTGGCTTACGGTTGTGGTGATGATGGGAGGAGGGAATGATGAAGGCTTATCGCGCGGTGGTTTTGTTGTTGGCTATGGGGGTGGCTTGCACGGGGTTTGAGGTTCGTGTGCAGGCGGCGCAGGATCAAGTTGCTGCGAAGGTGCCGGTGGTGGTGTTTGTGATTCGCCACGCGGAGAAGCCGTTGGTGAGGGATCCGGACCTGGCGCCGATGGGGTATACGCGGGCTGCAGCGTTGCCGTCGTTGTTTGTGGCGAAGGATGGTGGACCGGGGCGGTTGCCGAGGCCGGATGCGATCTTTGCGACGGCGCCGAGCAGGAATAGCAACCGGCCGGTTGAGACGGTGTTGCCGCTGGGGCAGGCTTTGCATGTGAAGATCAATGCGCTCCACATGGATGACGATGCGGCTGGGTTGGCTCGCGATGTGTTGAGTGGGAAGTATGCGGGGAAGGTGGTGTTGATTTGTTGGCACCACGGGCAGATTCCTGCGGTGGTTGCGGCGTTGGGGGTTACGGATGCGCCGGCGAAGTGGGATGGGGACGTGTTCGACCAGATATGGAAGATTGAGTGGGTGGGGGGGAAAGCGAGGATGACGACGTTGCCGGAAGAGCTGTTGAAGGGGGATTCGACGAAGTAATCCGGGCAATTTCACGTGAAAAGGGCGAGATTTTGCTTGCCGTGGGTGCTGGGGTGTTTTAAGCTGGTCGCGTTCCTGGCTGTGGAGTTTGGCGGTTTTCTGCGAGGTTTTCCTGATGCGGCATCTTTGGCTGGCGAAGGCGTTTGTTCTGGCTCCGGCGTTTTTGCTGGCGGGGCCGCACTATGGGTATGCGCAGGTAGCCGCGGCGGCGACGGGTGTGGATGCCGGGCAGCAGGCCCTGGATGAGCATGCGAATGTGCATGAGTCGGCCTGGCGGCACGAGATTGAGAGCGACCTGATCGCAGAGAAGTTTGACGATCTGGATCGCATGGCGGAGCACTATCGGCGGGACAAGACGCGGGTGCCGGGCGGGGGCTGGCGGCTGGCGATGTTTTACGAGGCTCTGGATGCGCCGCAGCAGACGGATAAGGACTCGATGGATCATATCGAGCACCTGACGAACTGGATGAAGGCGAGGCCGGAGTCGATTACGGCGAGAGTTGCGCTGGCGGAGAGCTTGCACCGTTGGGCCTGGGTGGCGCGTGGCAACGGCACGGCAGACAAGGTGACGGCGGATGGCTGGCGGCTGTTTGATACGCGAATCAAGGAGTCGCAGATTGTGCTGGAGGGGTCGGCGAACCTGACGCACATGTGTCCGCAGTACTACGTTGAGATGCTCGGGGTGGGGTTGGGGCAGAACTGGGACGAGAAGCGGATGATGGCGACGTTTGAGCGCGGGATTCAGCTCGAGCCGGAGTACCACTACCTGTACAAGGCGATGGTGAACTATCTGCTGCCGAAGTGGGATGGGCAGCCAGGGGATTCGGCTGCGTTTGCGAAGAAGTCTGCCGATAACATCGGTGGAGATGCGGGCGACATGCTGTACTTCCAACTTGCGGGCGTGATGGTGAAGCGCGGCAATGGGAGCAATTTTTCGCTGCAGGGGATTGATTGGCAACGGATTCAGCGTGGGTATCGCGTGATGACGACGCAGTTTGGGGTTTCGCGCAAAGAACAGAATGAGCTGGCGTTTATGGCGTACAAGTTCAAGGACGTGGACGTGGCCAAGCAGCAGTTTGCGGCGATCGGGGATGATTGGGCGCAGGGTGTGTGGAAGGACAAGAAGTTCTTTGACCGGATTCGGGATTGGTCGCAGGGTGTGGGGTCGTAGACGGAGTTCGGCGGTGGTGTGAGTGTGGCTCTTTGGAGTGTTACTTCCCACCCATCCGCAAAGAGCGCGTATGGATGGGGCACCCAGACTCTTGTGGTGGTGTCGACGAAGAACGGGAGACAGCAGATCCTTCGCTGCGCTCAGGATGACAATTCTTAAGACAGCTAACAGCTAACAGCTAAAAGCTAAAAGCTAGGCGTAGTCTTCGGCGGTGGTGGAGTCGGAGCCTTGGGGGGCTTTGAAGGCGCGGAGTGCGAGGGTTAGCAGGGCGCTGATGGTTAGGTTCAGGAGCAGCGCGGGGATGGCGGCGTACATGGCGTAGATGCCTCCGAAGACGTGGAGGGGGAAGACGGAGGCTTTGAGGCCTAAACTTGCCGCCATCCAGGTGCCCCAGGTCATGCCTGCGGCCCAGCCGATGAGGAGAGCCCAGGGGTTCATCCAGCGGGTGAAGGCGCCGATGACGACCGAAGGGAAGAGCTGTGCGATCCAGATGCCGCCGAGGAGTTGCATCTCGATGGTGTAGGGGGTGGGCAGCTTGAGGATGAAGGCGAGGGCGCCGAACTTTACGGCGAGCGAGACGAGCTTGGCGGTGGTGGATTCTGCGGAGTTGGAGAGTTTTGTGTGGCGGAACTCGCCGATGAGGTTTCGGGTGAAGAGGTTGGCGGCGGCGATGGACATGATTGCGGCGGGGACGAGAGCGCCGACGGCGATGGCGGCGAGGCAGAAGCCGGCGAACCACTCGGGGAACATTTTGAGGAAGAGCAGAGGGACGGCGGCGGAGGTGTCTTTGGTAGTGACGCCGGCGGCGAGGGCGATGAAGCCGAGGAGAGCTATGAGTCCGAGGAGGAAGCTGTAGGCGGGGAGCAGGGCGGCGTTGCGGCGGATGACGTTGCCGTCTTTTGCGCTGAGGACTGCCGTCGCGGTGTGGGGGTAGAGCATGAGGGCGACTGCCGAACCGATGGCCAGCGAGGAGTAGCCGAGGTACTGCGAGGGCTTGAGGAAGATGGAACCGGGGGTGGTGTGCAACGCGAGCTGCTGCTGGGCCACGGCGAAGATGTGAGCGTAGCCGCCGAGCTTGATCGGAAGGATGATGACGGCGGCGGCGACCATGACGTAGAGCATGACGTCTTTGACGATGGCGATGACGGCGGGTGCGCGCAGACCGCTGGAGTAGGTGTAGGCCGCGAGAACTACGAAGGCGATGATGAGTGGGACTTCGCCGGTGAGTCCCATGGCGGAGAAGACGACGCGCATGCCTACGAGCTGGAGCGCGATGTACGGCATGAGGGCGAGGATGCCGGTGAGGGCGATGGCTACGGCGAGCCAGCGGTTGTTGTAGCGTCCGCGGACGAAGTCAGCTAGGGTGACATAGCCGTTGCGATGGCAGACGCGCCAGAGGCGAGGCATGACGACCATCATGTAGGGGTAGGCGATGACGGCGTAAGGGACGGCGAAGAAGCCGATGGCTCCGCCACCGTAGAGGGCTGCGGGGACGGCGATGACCGTGTAGGCGGTGTAGAGATCGCCGCCGATGAGGAACCAGGTGATCCATGTGCCGAAGCTGCGACCGGCTAGTCCCCACTCTTCCAGGGAGTGAATGCCGGCGGCGGGGCGGCGCCAGCGTGCGGCCCAGAAGCCAGCGACCGTGACGAGGAGAAAGAAGATGCAGAAGACGATCAGGGCTGTCTTGTGAAGAGTCATGAGATGAGGAATGGTAGCAGTGTTGCGAGGTTGGGGGCCGAACAGCAAAAGCCTTGACGCAAAGTTCGCGAAGTTTAACGCAAAGTTGCGCAAAGTAGAGCTAAGGTTGCGGAGCTATTGCAGTTTGCCTTCGCCGATGTCGTAGACGGCTATGCCGAGGTCGCTGAGAGTGCTTACGGTGCTTTCCATGGTGCGGCGGACGGTGGGTTCCGCGCTGGCGGGGGTTTTGTGGGCTTCTTCGATGGCGATGACGCGACCGTAGGGCCAGGAGGTTTGCGGGATGGCGGCCATGGCTTCGCCGAGCTTATCGAGGCTGAGGTTGAGCTCCTGACGGCGTGCGCCGGTGGGGCGGAGGATGCCGCCGGCACCGAAGTCGCTGGTGTTGGCGTCGGCTTGCAGGACGTGGAGGGTGACCATGTTGGCCTGCACGGTGATGTAGGGATTCTGCCAGGTGTCGAAGGTGCGGATAGTCATGTAACGGTTCTTTGAGGGCGGCGGGATGAGGTCAAGCTGCTCGCGCTGGAGGTCGCGCTGGGTACGCTGCTCGACGAGATCCTGGGTGGTTGCTGCGGCGGTCGCGGAGTGTTGATGACAGCCGGCGAGGAGGAGAACGAAGAAGAGAGCGGGGAAAAGTGCGCGGGCTTTCACCAAGACAGGATAGCGCGGCAAGGGGCGGTGGAGGCAGCGAAGGTTGGGGGATTCGAGTAGTTTTGTTGGGCGATGAAAGATGTTGGGTATGATGGCGGCATCCAACTGGTTATGTTTCCTTGATTTATGTTCCACTGCCTATTCGTGGCTCGTACGAGTGTTGCGACTGAGTTACGGGTAATGAGGGCTATGCTCGGGGAGGGGTGGTTTCGATTGATGAAGCAGAACGCGACAGTTCGGTGGGCTTGGCTCGGGGGACCTGCAGCGGCTCTGTTGGGCGTGATGCTTTGCTGCGCCGGAGCGCGGGGACAGCAGGCGGGAGCTTTGCCGGAAGCGCCTGCGCCGACGAATGGTTTGCAGGAGAAGGTCGCGCAAGGGCCGGAGAGCCGGTCTGTGGGGACGATTCGCGGAGTGGTGAACGATGTTGGCGGGACTGCGGTGGAGGGAGCGCATGTGACGCTGGTGACCAGCGGAGCGTTGGAGCGGGATACCGTTACGGATAGTGCCGGCAGGTTTGTGTTCAGCGATGTTGTTCCGGGCGGGTTTGCGTTGCTGATTCGGGAAGAGGGGTTGGCGCCGGATTCGATTACGGGGAAGATGCGGGCGGGGGAAGAGGTGGAGATGCCGCCGATTGATCTGCGCGTGGCGACGGTGAGCGACTCGGTGGAAGTGACGATTACGCAGCAGGAGCTGGCTGAAGACGAGATTAAGCAGCAAGAGAAGCAGCGCGTGGTGGGGATCGTGCCGAACTTCTTTGTGTCGTACAACTGGAAGGCGAAGCCGCTGACGGTGAAGCAGAAGTTTGAGCTGGGCTGGCACAGCACGCTTGATCCGACGCACTTTATCTTTTCGGCCATTGGCGCAGGGGTTGAGCAGGCGAACAATGATTTTCCGGGGTTTGGGCCGGGATGGCAGGGGTATGGGAAGCGGTATGGAGCTTCGCTGGCGGACTCGACTACGGCCGTGTTGCTGCGGGGGTCGATTATGCCGTCGCTGTTTCACCAGGACCCGCGGTATTTCTACAAAGGTACGGGGAGTGTGTGGTCGCGGGCGGTCTATGCGCTTTCGACTGCTGTGCGGTCGCGCGGAGATAACGGGCATTGGGAGGTGAGTGCGGGCATTGCTGCTGACTTTGCTTCAGGAGCGATCTCGAACTTGTACTACGCGTCGAGCGATCGGCATGGAGCAGCGTTGACGTTTGAGAATGGGGCGTTTGCCACGGTGGGCGTGGGTGTGGGGCATCTGGTGCAGGAGTTTGTGTTCAAGCACATTACGCCGGGGGTGCGGAAAGTGCCGGTGGTGCAGCCGTAGAAGCAGGGAACAGCGAATAGTTAACAGCGAACAGCTCGCATTTGGTGCACTGGGGTGTAGGGTGTGCTGCTACGAAGAAAATACAGAGGTCCTTCGCTACGCTCAGGATGACGGATGTTTTTCTATAGCGAAACGGGATTTGTTGTTGGCTAGGTAGTGTCTGACGAATGGCGTTTGGCCCGCTTTGGGATAAGTGGTGGGATGAACGAGAGCGTATCCCGGGGGCTGAAGCCCAGTTTAGGGCGGGTCTTAATGTCCGGGCTAAAGCCCGGACCTATCTCAGAAACAAAAAACAACGGCAAACCGATTCGTCAGACACTACCTAGTGGTTTTGCCAGGTGGGAGTGCGCTTTTCGAGGAAGGCGGTTAGGCCTTCGTGTTTGTCGGCGGTGCCGCAGAGGCGGCCGAAGATTTCGGCTTCGATGGTTAGGGCCTGGTTGAGGGGGAGGGTGTCGCCGCGTTCTACGGCTTCCAGGATTCCGGCGGCTCCGAGGGGTGAGAGAGCGGCGATAGCGGCAGCTAGCTGGTGGGCGCGGGGCATGAGGTCGGCTGCGGGGAGGACTTCTTCGACGAGGCCGAGGCGGAGGGCTTCTGGGGAGTCCACGATGGTGGCGGTGAGCATCAGGCGGAGGGCCTGGCCGCGGCCGATGAGGCGGGTGAGGCGCTGGGTTCCGCCGTAGCCGGGGATGAGGCCGAGTTTGACTTCGGGAAGGCCGAGGCGGGCTTTGTCGCTGGCGAGGCGGAAGGTGCAGGCGAGGGCGAGCTCGCAACCGCCGCCGAGGGCTACTCCGTTGAGGCAGGCGATGACGGGTTTGCCGCAGCGTTCGATCTGGGAGAAGACCTGCTGGCCGCGCTGCGAGACGGCGAGGCCGGAGGTGGCGTCGGTGGCGACGAGGCCGCGGATGTCGGCTCCGGCGGCGAAGGCACGGTCTCCGGCGCCGGTGAGCAGGATGACGCGGACGGTGGGGTCGGCGGCGAGGGTGGTGAAGGCATGTTCGAGGTCGTCGAACATGGTGGCGTTGAGAGCGTTGAGGACCTCGGGGCGGTTGAGGGTGATGGTGGCGACGGAGTTGGTGAGTTCGTAGCGGAGGGGGGTTGCTTCTGGCATTTGGGTACCTTCGGGGTTTCGCTTGGCGTTGCCAAGGAAAGCGTATCGCAAAGCTTGGCGGGTGGTTGGTTTAGGGTTTACTTCCCACCCATCCGCAAAGAGCGCGTATGGATGGGGCACCCGGATGTTTGTGGTGGTGTTGGCGAAGAACGGGAGACAGCAGGTTTGTTCCCCTTCGGCAAGCTCAGGGTCAGGATGACAACTAGAACAGCAAGTGCAAGTACAAGGGCCCGGGGCTGAAGCCCCTTTTCGTGGTGGGTTTGATTCAGGGGCCTAAAGGCCCCTGCTCCCTCCGTCAAGAGCAACGGCAACAGCAGATTCCCTTCGGGAATGACAGAAAGAAAGGCAAGTACAAGAGCAACGGCAAGAACAAAGGCAAACACAGATTCCCTTCGGGAATGACAGACCTGAAAGACTTCGTGCGGAGTCAGAGGCGGCGTGCTGACGATACAATCGAATCTATGATTAAGGGAATAACAACGGTCGCGTCTGTGGCCTCGGTTGACGGGTTTGAGAAGCTTGGGAGCCTGTTTCGGGCGCTGGGTTTTGAAGAGGGAAAAGGATGGGACGACGCCGGAGGTCGCGGTGCGGCGTTTCTGGCTCCGCTTGGCAATCTGGAGCTGGTAACTGGGCGCGAGCCGGCGGTGCCTTCGCTGCTGGTGGAAGTGACGCAGCTGGAAGCGGTTTACAGCGTTGTGCGGTCGTGGATGCTGAACCCGGCTACCGGGAACTTTCGGACCGAAGAGATTGTGGTGAAGCTGACGGCGGTTGCGGCGACGCATTGGAACTCGCGGCTGTTTACGGTGGATCTTGCGCCGGGGTTGAAGATTGGCTTCTGGGAGTCGGAGAACCCGCAGCATGGGCGACCGATTGCGGTTGAGGGTGATCTGTCGGCGGCGGGTAAGAAGTTTGCCATCGTAGTGGCGCGCTGGAATGCGGTGATTACCGACCGGCTGTTGCAGGGCGCGTTGGATGCGCTGCATCGCTCGGGCTGTGCGAAGGACGATATTGAGATTGTGCGGGTGCCGGGAGCGTGGGAGATTCCTTCTGCGGCGCGGACGCTGGCGGAGTCCAAGAGGGTTGCGGCGGTGATTACGCTGGGCGTTCTGCTGCGCGGAGAGACGGCTCACTATGAGGCGATCTATACCGAGGTCGCGCGTGGAATTGGGCAGTCGCAACAGGAGACGGGCGTGCCGCATGCGTTTGGTGTGCTGACGTGCGAGACGCTGGAGCAGGCGTTGGATCGCGCTGGGCTGAAGGCCGGGAACAAGGGCTTTGAGGCAGCCGTTGCAGCGATCGAGATGGCTTCGATTCAAGAGAAGTTGGCAGACAAGACGAAGGGCGGTCGCTAGTGGGTACTCGACGGAAGTCTCGGGAGCTGGCGATGCAGATGTTATTTCAGGGCGACCTGGGCAAGCAGAAGCCGGAAGAAGTAGAAACGCTGTTTTGGGATTCGCGGGAAGATGTGGACGATGAGACGCGCGGATTTGCCGACGATCTTCACCGGTTGGCGACGACGCGTGAGGATGAGGTGGATGCGCTGATCGAGAAACATGCGCAGAACTGGCGGATGGAACGTATGCCGGTGGTGGATCGGAACCTGCTGCGTACGGCTGTGGCCGAGATGCTGGGGTATCCGAAGACGCCGACGGCGGTGGTGATCAACGAGACGCTGGAGATTGCTCGTCGCTATGCTGCGCCGGAGAGTGTGAACTTTCTGAATGGCGTGCTGGATGCGATTGGGCGGGAGTTG
>Ga0302314_10023054_pt1 | contig 10180 bp, 10 predicted proteins | sample III_Palsa_N2_3_FD_200533 | JGI IMG/M metagenome (GOLD analysis project Ga0302314, IMG submission 200533) | Peat permafrost microbial communities from Stordalen Mire near Abisko, Sweden - III_Palsa_N2_3 | ecosystem: Environmental > Terrestrial > Soil > Palsa > Peat permafrost | place: Sweden...
CCCACCGCGAGGAACCCGGCTACCCGCGGCTTCAGCACCCGCTCGTCCACCCGGAACGGGACGGCTGGCTCGCGTCCCTGCCTGCGCAGCGCCAGCAGTCCGGCGATGATGGCGGCGTCGGCGTTCGGCCCGAGCAGCCGGTCGCCGAGCAGCTTGAGCCTTGCGGCCACCGTCCGGCTGATGATCGGGGTGCTCACGATAAGCCCGTCGCACTCGACCAGCCGCTCCCACAGCCACCAGGCGTCGTCTGGCTCGGCGGCTTCAGCCGCGCCGCTGGGCAGGCGGAGCTCGTCGAGCCGCACGAGCTCGACATCGGCGCCCTCGCCCTCCGCCGCCCGCAGCGCCGCCTTGAGCAGGATCTCAGCGCTACCGTGGGGCTGACCGCAGCCGAGCCCGAGCACTCGGCCGCCCGTTCCGCTCGTCGACATCAATCCTCCTCGGGCCTTCCGGGGCCTTCCGGGGTCTTTTGGGGTCGGGCGCCGCTGGCGACCTTGTGAGACATACTCTCACTGTGAGAGAGTAACTTCCATAGAATGAAGGTAGTCGACGGAAACTTGGTCGATCGGAGGCGCCGCGGATGGGTCGGCTGGACGGCAAGCGGGCGCTCATCTCCGGTACCGGCGGCGGGATCGGACGGGCGACGGCCTTGCTCTTCGCGCGTGAGGGCGCTCACGTGGTGGGCTGCGACCTGCACGCAGACACCTCCGACGAGACCGTCGAGCTGGTGCGGGCGAGCGGCGGGCGGATGGACGCGGTCGCGCCGGTGGACCTGGCATCGGAAGAGGGCGCCCGGCGATGGGTCGATACCGCCGTGGCCCTGGCCGGGGGGCTCGACATTCTCGTCAACAACGCGTCGGCGATCCGGTTCGGCCCGATCGACCGGCTCTCCTTCGCCGACTGGTCGTTCACGATCCGCAACGAGCTTGACATCGTCTTCCTCGTCACCCGCGCGGCCTGGCCGCACCTGGTCGCCGGCGGAGGCGGGTCCATCGTCAACGTCGCGTCCATCTCGGCCTCGCGCGGGGCATTTTTCATGCCGCAGAACGCGCACGGTGCCGCCAAGGGCGGCGTCCTCGCGCTGACGTACCAGCTGGTGGTCGAAGGCGGCCCGCACGACATCCGCGTCAACGCCGTCAGCCCGGCGATGACGGAGACGCCGCACACGACACCGCTGCTCCAAGACCCCGACGGGCCGGCCGCGAGCATTGCCGCCCGCGCGCCGCTGGGCCGGTGGGGGCAGCCGGCCGATGTCGCGCACGCGATCTTGTTCCTCGCGTCGGACGAGTCGTCCCACGTGAGCGGCGCGAACATTCCCGTCGACGGCGGCGCGGCGGTGGTGGGTTGACGGCGCCGCCCCGCTCCGGCCGCCTGCTCCTGCGCGGCGACCCCGGGTACGAGCAAGCCCGCGTCGGGCGCATCTTCAACGCGCGCCGACCGGACCGGTTTCCCGCCGCGGTACTGCTCGCCGAGAGCGACGACGACGTGATCGAAGGCGTCGGGTTGGCGGCCGAGCGCGGGTGGAGGGTGACCGTGCGCTCGGGCGGCCACTCGTGGGCGGCGTGGAGCCTGCGCGACGATGCGCTGCTGATCGACCTCGGACTTCTGCGCGACATCGCGTACGAGCCGGCGACCGGGATCGTCTCGGCGCGGCCGGCCGTCAAGGGCGGCCTGGAACTCGAGCCTTTCCTGGCCGAGCGAGGCCGGGCGTTCCCCGGCGGCCACTGCCCATCGGTCGGTCTCGGCGGCTACCTGCTGCAGGGCGGACAGGGCTGGAACGGACGGGCCCGCGGGTGGGCCTGCGAGAGCGTGGTCGGGCTGGACGTCGTGACGGCCGACGGGCGACTGGTTCACGCGGACGCAAGCCAGAACGACGACCTGCTGTGGGCGGCGCGCGGAGCCGGCCCTGGCTTCCCCGGCGTCGTCACGCGGTTCTACCTGCAGACCTACGAGGCGCCGCGCGCGATGTGGCACGACACCTGGACGTTCTGCCTCGATGACACGGCGGAACTGCTCACCTGGCTGCACGACGTCCTGCCGGGGCTCGACCGGCGCGTCGAGCCCGTGGTCGCGGCCACCCGCCTGCCGGACGTCCCGCTGCACGACGGCACGGCGCGCCCGGACGGGACGGTCCTGCTCCTGCACACGACGGTGATGGCCGACTCCGACGCCGACGCGCTCGCGGCGCTCGCGGCGTTCCAGGACGGCCCGCTGGCCGGCCGATCGCTCGGGCACGTCCAGGCCCGGACCAACGTGCTCGAGGAGAACCTGGCCCAGGCGGGCCAGAACCCCGAGGGCTACCGGTACGCCGTCGACTGCACGTGGACCGACGCGCCGGCTCAGGTCCTGGCCCCACTGCTGCACGCACTGTGGAGTGAGCTGGACACCGAGCACTCGTTCTCCATCTGGTACGGGTGGGCACCGCGTGGCGGCCTCCCCGATATGGCGTTCTCGGTGGAGGGGAACGCCTACGTCGCGACGTACGCGATCTACGCCGACCCCGCCGACGACGCGGGGTACCGCGACTGGGTGCACCGCCGCACGGCCGCCCTGGCCGTTCACGGCACCGGCGTCTACCTGGGCGACACCGACTTCACCCGGCGGCAGGACCGGTTCCTGTCGGACCGCGCGTACCGCCGTCTGACCGAGATCCGCGCCGAGCGCGACCCATCCGGTCGCTTCGCGTCGTATCTGACGTCTGACCCGGCCGGGCTGAACGTCCATGGCTGACCAGGACACTCGGCGCACACCTGACGCGGCGATGAGGGCACGCTCCCGGTGAGAGCATAAGTCGATTATTCCTATCGATTATTGTGGTCAAGTGCTCGGCACGCATCGCCGGTAGCGACTGGGAGCCAATGACGTGAGCCTGGAATTCCTCTGGTACATCCCGAACACGGTCGAGGCGGGCCATCGGGGCGACGACGAGACAAACCAGTGGACGAGCCTGGAGTTGTCTGCCGAGCTCGCGCAGAGCGCCGAGGAGCACGGCTGGGGCGGGGCGCTGCTCGGCACGGGCTGGGGTCGTCCCGACACGTTCACCGTTGCCACCTCGCTGGCGGCCCGCACGACGAGGTTCAAGCCGCTGGTCGCGATCCGGCCGGGCTACTGGCAGCCGGCCCACTTCGCCAGCGCGGCCGCGACGCTCGACCAGCTGAGCCAGGGACGGGTGCTGGTCAATATCGTGAGCGGCCAGGACAACCTCGCGGCGTACGGAGACACCGAGGGCGACCAGGCCGAGCGCTACGCCAGGACCAGGGAGTTCATGCAGATCGTCCGGCGGCTGTGGACCGAGGAGGGCGTCACGTTCCGGGGCCGGTACTTCACGGTCGAAGGGTCGACACTGAGCCTGCGGCCCTACCGGGCCGAGGACGGCCGGCACCCGCGCCTCTACTTCGGCGGCGCCTCGGCCGCGGCCGAGCAGGTCTCGGCCGCCGAAGCCGACGTGCAGCTCTTCTGGGGCGAGCCGCTGGACGGCGTGGCCGAGCGGATCGACAGGCTGAAGGCCCTGGCCCAGTCCCTCGGTCGGACGCACGCGCCGCTGGAGTTCGGGCTGCGCATCACCACGCTGGTCCGCGACACTACCGAGGAAGCCTGGCGCGACGCCGAGGCGAAGGTGGCCCAGATGGCGGCGAGCGCTGGCAAGAACCTCAATGACGGCCACCGGCGCGAAGCCGTCGGCCAGGCCCGCCTCCTCGACCTGGCCGAGCGGGGCGAGGTGCTCGACTCCTGCCTGTACACCACACCCGGCAAGTTCGGCGCCGGCGGCGCGTGGACCACCTGGCTGGTCGGCAGCCACGCCGAGGTGGCCGTGGCGCTCCGGAAGTATCAGGACCTCGGCATCACCCACTTCGTGCTGTCCGACACTCCGTACCGGCACGAGGTGGTCCGCGTCGGCGACCAGTTGCTGAGCCGGCTACGCGACCCGGTCGCCGCCTGAAGGCCCTCGGCGCAGGTCAGGGCGGGGTGAAGTGGATGAACCTTACGCAGCAGTCCGATCGTCGATCGGGCGTCGCCTCAGAGCCGGCTTTATGACGGCAGGCGGGTTGTATGCCATTTGGAGCTGGCCGACGTCGGTACCGGGCGGGACGATCGCGTCGATGCGGTCGAGGATGTCGTCGCTCAGCACGACCTCGGCCCCGGCGAGCAGGTCGTCGAGCTGTTCTATCGTGCGCGGGCCCAGGAGGGCGGCGGTCACACCGGGATGCGCGATCACGAACGCCATCGCCAGGTGGGTCAGTGACAGGCCAGCCTCGTTCGCGACCGGGATGAGCTGCTCGACGACGTCGATGCGGCGCTCGTCGCCCAGATGGGCGAAGTAGCCGCCCCGGCGCGTCAGCTCGGACTGCCGGCCCTTGCGGACACGGCCGGTGAGCATCCCCTGCGCCAGCGGACTCCAGACGATGGCGCCCATCCCGTACCGCTCGATGACCGGGAGGACCTCGCGCTCGATGCCGCGATTGAGGATCGAGTAGTTCGGCTGCTCACACCGGAAGCGCTCGAAGCTGCGGCGCTCGGCGACCCAGTGTGCCTCGACGATGTCGGAGGCCGGAAGCTTCAAGGTTCCGATCGTGCGCACCTTGCCGCTGTGCACTAGGTCAGACAGCGCCGACAGGGTCTCCCCGATGTCGGTCTCGGTGTCGGGCCGGTGGTACTGGTACAGGTCGATGTAGTCCGTCTGCAGCCGCCGCAGCGAGCCCTCGACCGCTTTCATGATCCATCGCCGCGACGCACCCCGCTGGTTCGGGGCCTCACCCATAGGGTTGGCGAACTTCGTCGCGAGCACGACATGTTCCCGACGACCCTTGATCGCCTGGCCGACGATCTCCTCGGACTCGCCCAAGGAGTACACGTCGGCCGTGTCGATCAGGTTGATGCCGGCATCGAGCGCTCTGTGGATGATGCGGATCGAGTCGTCGTGGTCGGCGTTGCTCATGGCGCCGAAGTTCATGGCGCCGAGCGCGTAGGGGGTGACCTGGATACCCGTGCGGCCGAGGGTGCGATAGCGCATCGCCGATCTCCTTCTGGCGCCCGCGGGTGCCGTACAATAAGAGAAACGGGACATTGTCCCGTTACAGTGATTACCATACGGGACAGTGTCCCATTTAGGCAAGGAGCGCACGGATGCCACGCGCTGACGCGCAGCGGAACATCGACGCGCTGCTCGCGGCCGCGGCGGAGGAGTTCGCGGTCCGCGGCGTCGACGTGAACGTGCGCGCCATCGCAGCCCGGGCCGGCGTGGGCACCGCGACCTTGTACCGGCACTTCCCGCTGCGGTCGGATCTGATCACCGCGGTGTTCCGTCGCGAGGTGGACGCGTGCGCAGCCGAAGCGCCGCTGCTTGCCGCGACGCACGACCCCGGCGAAGCACTCGAACTGTGGATACAGCACTACGCGAGGTTCGTCGCGACCAAACGTGGCCTCGCTGCCGCGTTGCACTTCGGAGACCCGGCATTCAAAGCCCTGCCCGGGTACTTCCAGCAGCAACTTGGACCGGTCCTGCAGACACTGCTCGACGCCGCCGTCGACGCCGGCGCCAGCCGCCTCGGCGGCGACCCCCTCGACCTGCTGGGCGCGGTCGCGAAACTCTGCATCCCTCCGGTGGGGACCGATGACACCTCTCGCGCGGACCGAATGATCGCCCTGCTCATCGACGGACTGCGATACGGCGCGAACCGACGAGGCGCGCCGTAAGCCCTGGCGACGGGGTTGCGCTGGTGTACTCCTGATGATCTCACGGGAACAGCCGTCGGCTGCCGCGCCTTTGGCGTCGTCCCGGTCGGCGATCACGAACGGAGCCGGGTGGGGGCACTGAATACGTCCTTGCGGCTGCTCGGGATGATGAAGTCCATCACGGGGGCGCTTGACGAGGGAGTCAACAGAAGAGGGCATCAGGTCACGCCGTGTGCCGGGCAATGGTCAAGACCTGTGGATGGGAGCCGGACCGACCCAGCGGTGATAGGCGTCTAGGTCGACGTTGCTGCCGCACACGATGGTGACTACGTGCCGGCCGGCGAAACGGTCACGGTCTTCGAGGATCGCCGCGATACCGAGCGCGGCCGATGGTTCGACGACGAGGCCAGCGTGGTCGAGGAGCATCCGCATACCGGCGATGATCGACGCCTCCCGGACCAGGACGGCGTCGTCAGCGACCAGGAGGAGGTCGGCCAGGACGGCCGGGATGGGACGCCGGCCGGCGACGCCGTCCGCGATGGTGCTGGTCGAGTCGGTGCTGACGACGCGCCGTTGGCGCCAGGAGTGTGTCATCGCCGGTGCTCCCAGCGGCTGGATGCAGATCACCTCGACGGCGGGCGCCCGGGCCTTCACCACGTGACCCACACCGGTGGCCAGCGCCCCGCCGCCCAGGGCAATCAGAACGGCGTCGAACGACGGCACGGCGTCCACCAGTTCTAGGCCGATGGTCGCCGCGCCCTCGCAGGTCTCGATGTCCAGGCTGTCTTCGACCAGCCGGATGCCGTCGTACCGCGCGATGGCCGCCGCCCGCTCGCGAGCCATGTCGAAGTCGCCGTCCACCAGCTCCAGCCTGGCGTCCAGTGCGCGGATGCGATCAAGCTTGGCCGCAGGCGCAAAGCGGGATGCCACGACGGTGACGTCTAGCCCCCGGCCGCGACCGGACCAGGCCAGGGCCTGGCCGAGGTTGCCCGCGCTGGCGCACACCGCAGCTCGCGAGCCGTTGCCGTCGAGCAGGCTCGCGACTACCTCGGTGCCGCGGGCCTTGAAGCTGCGGACCGGGTTCGCCGTTTCGAGCTTGATGCTCACCATGCACCCGAGGGCGGGATCCAGCGCCTCGCAGCGGTACAGCGGAGTGTCGAGAAAAATCGGGTCGATCACCCGGCGAGCCGCCCGGATCCGGGCAGTGTCCAGGCGCGTCTGTTGCACGACACACCAGCGTAACGCCGCCGGCGCTGTTCCATTTGGGTGAACGCCCGGCGACCGGTGCCCGCAGGAGGGGGTGAGAGGCTCTTGAAGTGGTGCACTCTGCCCAGTCACCGCGGCGTACGCTCAGGGCGCCGACCCGCTGGCGATCCAGCGCTGGAAGACGGCGACGTGCTCCGGCGGCCATGCCCCGTCACAGGGCATCGTGCCGTTGCGGAGGCGCTCGAGGATCGCGTCCTGGTGCGCCTGGACGTCGCTGCGGGACCAGAGGTCAAAGGCTTTGAGCATCGAGTCGCGGTCCTTTTCGCGGAACAAAGGACGGACATCACGCTCGAAACTCAGCCCTGCGGGTGAGTCCGGCTGGCTGGTCATGGGCTTCTCCCGTCGTTGTGACAGTTCTTGTTCGGTTGGGCCTTTCGGCGGGCTCCGTAGGGGGCGATCTGCGAGCTCTCCGGGCGTTGCGCAGCTAAGGGACGGACCGGGCGCCGGGCAGCCCGCTACCTGTGGGCTGTCTGGTTAGGGGACCCGGGTCTGCAGGAACTTCCCGATTTGCGCGGTGGCCTGGGCTGCTTCGGGGGTGCCGAGCAGGAGCTGGTAGACGTGGGGCAGGCCCTCCCCGATCTCCAGGGTGACGTCGACCCCGGCCTTGGCTGCTGCTGCGGCCAGGCGTTCGGAATCGCTGAGCAGCAGGTCCGCCGTACCGACCTGGATGAGCAGCGGCGGGAGCCTGGACAGCGAGGCGAACAGCGGCGAGGCCAGCGGCGTCTTCGGGTCAGCCCCGGCCAGGTAATCAGAGGCGAACTGACGGAGCATGGCCGGGGTGGAGATCGGATCCTGATCCGCGCGCTCGGTCATAGAGGCCCCCGAGCTGGTCAGATCCACCGTCGGGGACATCAGCACGGCGGCCGCGGGCAACGCCTCCCCGGAGTCACGCGCGGCCACCAGCAGCGCGACGGCGATCCCCCCGCCGGCCGAGTCGCCGGCCACCGCTATCGAACCCGCGCTCAGGTGCTGGCCTGCGCGGAGCCACCGCCAGGCGGCCAGGACATCGTCGACGGCGGCGGGGAAGGGATGCTCGGGGGCCAGCCGGTATTCCGGGAACAGCACCCGCATCCCGCTGGCCCGTCCCAGCCGGGCGGCCAGTTCACCGTCGCTGCGCACCGACCCGAGCTCGAACCCTCCGCCGTGCAAGAACAGCAGCACCCGGCCGGAGCCGGTTCCCGGGGCGTCCAGCCAGTGAGCCGGCACCCCGCCGGCGCTCACCTCGCTGACCCGCACGTCATCCGGCACCGGATGAAGCCGGTCCCCGGGAACGAACGCGGCGCGGCGCTCTGCCAGCGTCGGCGGGGCCTGCCCGGCGCTGGCCTTGCGCCGGTCCCGCAGGGCGTCGATCGAGTCCTGCATGGCCTGGCTCGGCATATCGGCATCTCCTTAACCAGTGACGGTCGTGCCGTCCGGGAACACTTCGCTGAGCCGCCCGGTGCTGACGTCGAAAATGAACCCCCGGACCGGCACCTCCGGCGAGATCCACGGATGAGACCGCGCCTTCTGAATCTGCTCTTTGGTGTTCTCCGCCACGTCAGTGAAACTGTTGAACCTGGCCGGCGCGATCGGCGTCTGCCCGGTCTCCTTGCGGAGCTGGTCCTCAGACTCGCTGTCGGCGAACTTGAGCATCCCGCAGTCGGTGTGATTGACGATCATTATCTCCCGGCTGCCCAGCAGCCTGGTCGAGACCGGAAGCGACCGGACCGAGTCGTCATCGATCACGGTGCCGGCGTTCGTGATCACGTCCGCATCGCCGTGGGCCAGACCCAGCATCTGCTCGATGTCGGTGAGCCGGGGATCCATGCAGGTGACGATAGCGATCCGGGGCGCCGGCGGCTTGCCCTGGCCGGATCATAGTCGTGGGCGATGGTGGCATTGGCACTCAGCGCCTCGTCGATAACACTCATGACCCTTTCTCCTTCTCCCTCGGCTTCTCCCTCGGCTTCTCCCTCGGCTTCTCCCTCGGCTTCTCCCTCGGCGTGCCGGGTCTCCCGGCGTCGTCACGGCCAGCCTGGTGAGCTTCCCCGTCGGCCACGTTCAGGTTGAGCCGTTCCACGGCCACGGTGCCGTCCGGGTTCTGTGTCGTTTCCGGCCCCGAAGTGATCGCGGCGCCGTGCCCGTCTGGTCGTCGGCGGGTTGGCACTGGTCTCAGCGTGACGCTCGGGGCCGGGCCGTCGCGCCCGTGTAGTCCCTGGCCCCTACCCTGGCCAGCCGGCCAGGAGCGGTCCGGCCGGCGCCGGCCGCCCGGATGCGGCCGGGTCGTGAAAGTTCTCGGCGAGGACCGGCACGCTGTTGGCGAGGCATGAGGTCGACGGCTTAAGAAGTCCTAACAAAATGATCAGCGGGTGAGGTGTCGCCAGCAGATGGTGGCCGCGGCGAGGGTCATGAAGGCCTCGTGGATGTCGTCGCGGATGTCCGGGGGACGCAGTACGGTGCCCGTCGTGATCCTGCTCAGCGACGTGGCGGCGGTACATGTCCGAGCGGCATTCGTCATCGCTGGGTTCCATTGCCGTGAAGTTCCCAGGCGGCAGGTCAGCCACGACCTGGTCCGCCTAGGAAGCAAACGGGCCTGGAGATGTTGGCGAGTCCCCGCACCGCCGCGGGTGGCTGACTGGCACTGGGAACCCGTCACCGATGACCTCTGCTCGACTTCCTGCCACCTGCCGCACTGGCAGCGGTCCGTCAGATAGCCGAGGAACTGACCGTCCGCGAATCGATGATCTTCCTCGACGGGCAGGACTGTTTAGTTGGGGTGGCCTGGATGAGGGCGCAACCGTTAGCCGGAACCGGCCAGTCCGCCCCGGTCACTCGATCGTCTCGGTGCGGACGGTCGCGCCCGTCTCGTCCCTGTACCTGGCCTGGATCCGGCCGCCGTCGAGGTCGAACACCGCGAACCCGAACAGCGCCCAGTCCTGACCGCCGCTGCTAAGGAAGCCGCCGGGCTGCCACGTACCCGGCGGCGGGATCGGTGCCCCGGCGCTGTGGGTCTGCAGCACCGGCACGCCGCCGTGCCCGATGCAGCTCAGGGAGCGGACGCCCTGGCCGGGCGCGAACCCCATGCACCGGTGCTCGTGCCCCCACCACCAAGCGGTGATGCGGCCGCGGTCCAGCAGTGAGCCGAGCTTGGCGGTCAGCACCGGGCCGATGTCTTCTTTGTCATAGACGGACACCAGCTGATGGTGGCTGAGCAGGACCATCTTGCGGTCCGACGCCCCGGCCACCGACGCGACGAACTCCGCCT
>Ga0302314_10023055_pt1 | contig 10180 bp, 6 predicted proteins | sample III_Palsa_N2_3_FD_200533 | JGI IMG/M metagenome (GOLD analysis project Ga0302314, IMG submission 200533) | Peat permafrost microbial communities from Stordalen Mire near Abisko, Sweden - III_Palsa_N2_3 | ecosystem: Environmental > Terrestrial > Soil > Palsa > Peat permafrost | place: Sweden...
TTCTGCCGCTACCGCGAAGGTGCGACGACGATCCGCGACCTGCAGCGCTTCGACTGGACCCGGGACGGCGACCTGATCACGGCACACGTCACCGCCGATGCATTCTGCTGGTCGATGGTGCGATCACTGGTCGGCGCTCTGCTGGCTGTCGGCGAGCATCGGCGCAGCCCGCAGTGGTGCAGCGAACTGCTCACCTCCACCCGCCGGTCCAGCGACTACGCCGCGGCACCGGCGCGAGGTCTGACGTTGATCAAGGTGGATTACCCGCCGGATAGCGAGCTGCAGGCGCGGACCCTGATCACTCGAGACCTACGCACCCGCGACTGATCTAAAGCTTGCCGGCGACGAAGTTGGCGGCCTGATTGACCAGGCCCGAGTCGACGTATGACGGCTGCAGATGGGCAGCCCATTGCAAGTTCTGGAAGCTTCTGGTGCAGATCGGGTCGCTGGGGGCGCACAGGTCGATGGTCTTACCGGCGAAGGCCGGGCTGAAATTGAGTGCGGGGCCGAGCACCCGCTGGGTGCCGTTGCCGAACAGCGCGACGGCGGCGACGTGCCGATCCACTGCCGCGGGCAGGGGATTCGTGAAGCCGAACCCGGCTCTGTTGACGGCGACCACGACGTCGGCCGCGGCGGCGCCCAGTGAGTAACCGCCGAGCACCAACTCGGTGTTCGGGCAGCTTGCCGCCATCGATTGAGCGTGCGCGCTCATGTCGTTGGCAGCGACGTCGACCTCGGTGTTGGCGGGGTAGTTGACCCCGTAGGAGCCGATGTTCATCCGCGGCACCTTCGTCTGCAGCGCGGTGATGAAGGACTGGCCGATCAGGCCGACGCCGGGTGGTTCTTCACGGCCCCGCGCGAAGACGACTTCGGCATCCGGGCAGGCGGCCGAGGCCACCGGAAGCGGCGTCATCCAGAAGGGCATCACGCAGGGGGCGCTCAGCAAACCACTCGCGGCCAACGTTGCGACTGCTAAGCGGGTCGCGGCGGGTGGCATGAGCAAACGCTAGAGGGTGAAACTATCGCTCCGCTGTGAGCGAGCTGAGGGTTCGGCCAGGGAACGTTGCTACGCGAGCTTGCCGGCGACGAAGTCGGCGGCTTGATTGACCTCGCCGTCCTGGATATAGCCATTCGCCATATGTTGGTTCCAGTTGTCCTGCCAGGTGTGCGGGTCGGCCGGGTTGCAGATGGGATCGGCGCCGTGGCACAAGTCGATGGTCCGGTCGGTGTAGACCGGGTTGAAGTTCTTGATCGCCCCGACCCACTGGGTGCCGTTGCCGAACAGCGCGATCGCCGCGATGTGCTGATCGGCACCCGGCGGCAGGGGGTTGGTGTAGCCGAACATCGCGCCGGGAGCCGCCATCACGACGTCGGTGACCGCGGCGCCGAGCGAGTAGCCGCCCAGCACTATGCGGGTGTTCGGGCAGCCGTTGATAGTGGACTGGACGTGCCCGCTCATGTCGTTGGCTCCGACGTCCACCTCGGTGTCAGCCGGGTAGCGCACCGCGTACAGACTGACGTTTTTGTTGACCTTGTTCCGTAGTGCGCTGACGAAGGCGTTACCGAGGATCCCGGCGCCCGGCGATTCCTGACGCCCCCGGGCGAACACCACCTCGACGTCGGAGCAGGCGGCGGATGCGGTCGGGAGCAGCGTCGGACCCGTGCGCGCTACCGGCGCCAGTACCAACACGCTGGCGAGAAAACCGGCCGCACATAGGCCCCGCAGCTTCATTGGCCTGATAGTAGTGCGCTTTCCGAAGATCAGTGAAAGACCGCGGGCTGGGTCTGATCGACGACGGACGGACCAGGTTCTACGGGTCCGGGTGGAGGTCCCAGCGCGGGGCCGGGCGGGGTGCCCAACGGCCCAGGCGGCACGCCCAACGGGCCAGGCGGCACGCCCAGGGGTGCGCTGGGGACGGTCGGGGGCAGCACCGACAACAGCCTGGTCTGGACGAAGCTGGCGGCCTGGCTGGTGTAGACGGGCACGTAGCCCTCGGTGTGCCCGCTCCACTGGTTGCCTGCACCGGCGTGGCAGATCGGGTCCTCGGGGTTGCAGAAGTCGATGGCCTTGGCGCCGAACATCGCGCTCTGGGCCGCGATCGTCCCGCCACTGCGGTCGGCAGGGTTACCGAAGGTCGTCACCGCGATGATGTTGTTGGCGTATTTGGGGTCCAGCGAACTGCCCCAGCCGACGCCGCCGATCTGCGTTCCGGTGACGATGTCGACCACCGACGCGCCCTGCGAGTACCCGCCGAGCACCTGCGGGGTGTTGGGGCACTTGTCGGCCACGTCCTTGATGTGCTTGATCGCGTCCTTGGCGCCGTCGTTGCCGTGTATCTGCAGCAGGGTGGCCCGGTAGTTGACCCCGTAGCCGTCGATGTTCTTGCCGGTGTCTTGGCGCAGGCTGTCGACAAGCGCTTGGCCGACGTGGCCCAGGCCGGCCGGTTCGTCGGTGCCGCGGGCGAAGGTCACCGCGACGTCCGGGCAGTTATCGGCGTGAGCCGACGGAATGGCGCTCCGAACGGCGCTCGGCGCGACCAGCAGCGCACCGGCGGCCAGCAAGGCGGCAGCGCCCACACCGGCCCATCGGAAGCCGCGTGACCAGGCACGGCGGAGGATGTGACGGCTGAGGCGATTGTTGCTCACCAGGCGATTTTACCGATTTCCGGGCCATCGGTCACTTTCACGTATATCCGGACCCCGCTGTGGATGGTCGACGAGGCGCGGCGTGACCACTACATATCGTGTGAAGCCAGACGGACCCAGCGGCCTTTGGGGGACTGGATGGCACGGCAACCGACCAACAGGCTGCACCTCAGCGGGTATCGATTTCTGCTGCGCCGCATCGAGTGCGCACTGCTGGGCAGGGATATCGGCGCCGTCGACGAGCCCATCCGTGCACCCGCACAATCGCTGCTGGCCGGCCTGGTGCTCGCGGTAATACTGCTGGCCGGATGCGCGGTGCTGGCAGTCCTGCGCCCGCAACCAGCGTTGGCGAACGCGCCGATCCTGATGGGGAAGCAGTCCGGGGCGCTGTACGTCCGAATAGGCGAAACACTTCATCCGGTGCTGAACCTGGCCTCGGCCAGGTTGATCATGAAAACCAACGCCGACCCGCTACCGATACCTGAGTCGCAACTCCTCCATATTAAAAGGGGCCCGTTGTTGGGCATCCCCGGTGCTCCGCAATATATGGGGAAACCCCTCACGGAAGAAGAGTTGAGATGGACGGTGTGCGACAGTCGCGACGGCGTACCGAGCACGACAATCGTCGTCGGCCGGGCTGAGGGACCGCACTCGCGTGCACTGCGGCACGAAGGGATCCTGCTTGTCCGTCCTGATTCCGGTGGCTCGACTTACCTGCTCTACGACGGTCGTCGAGCCGTAGTGAACTTAGACGAATCTGCGGTCGTGCACGCACTAGGCCTCGAAGGGCGGATCCCATTGCCGGTATCGCCGGTGCTGTTGAACCTCGTCCCAGAATCGCCGCCGGTCACCGCGCCGCGGATACCCGGAGTCGGCAGTCGCGGACCAGCCGCGCTCCCGGGATTTCCGGTCGGCAGCGTGCTTCGGGTGAGCCGCACGGGCGGCGACGAATATTACGTCGTCCTCAGAGACGGGGTTCAGCACGTCGGGCAGGTTGCCGCGGATCTGGTGAGATTCACCAACTCAGAAGGAACCCGCACCGCCATCGCCGTAGCGCCGGACGTCATTCGCGCTGTTCCGACGGTGACACGGCTACCGGTGTCCGGCTTTCCCGAACACGCGCAGACGTCGGCGGTTGCCGACGGTGCGACGCTCTGCGTCAGGTGGACGCACGAGACGTCGGGCAGCGTCGAGGTCTCATTTTCAGTTGGCGGCCTACCGATTCCGATCGGCGACGCACCGGTGAGCTTGACGCAGGCCGATGGAAGGGGCCCTGTCGTCGACGCTGTCTATCTCCCGCCTGGCCGCACTGCCTATGTGCGCGCCACCGGGCTGTCCGGTGGCAACGCTCGCGCGGGCACCCGATACCTGATCTCCGACAGCGGTGTCCGATTCGCCGTCCACGACGACGACGCGGCACATGACCTTGGCCTGTCCGACACGATGGTCCCGGCGCCGTGGCCGGTGCTGGTGAAGCTGCCCGCGGGGCCGGAGTTGAGTAGGGCGAATGCCTCAGTCGCCCAAGACATTCTGGCCCGCGTGACCCTGGGCTCGCCGTAGTCGCGTCCGCAATGCGGCGATGGCCAGCACCATCGCGAGTACGCCACCGCAGACGGCTGCGCCAGTGAACGCCATCTGCTGAGCGCTGTGATCCGGCGGCGCAGGAAGCGGAGGCGCATGGATGGGTACCGTTGTCCGGGCCGCCGGAGAAGGCGGGTTAATCGCGGTATCGGTGCTGACGGCGGCAAGAAAGTCCACCGGGCCGGCGCCGACCCGAGGATCCCATCCGCTGGGTGGATGATGCGCAGTGGCCTTGATGCGTTGCATTACCTGACGAGCCGTCAACTTCGGAAACCGAGATCGGACCAGCGCCGCCAGACCACTGACCACCGGTGCGGCGTAGCTGGTACCCGACAGAGGAGTCGAACCCCGTTGTCCACCAAGAGCGTTGACTAAGCCGTCACCTGATGAGCTCAGCGATATCACCCCTTCACCGGGGGCGGCGACGTCGACCCACGGCCCGGCAAGGGTGAACGCAGACGGCTCGCCGTGTGCGTTGACTGAGCCCACGGTCAGCACGTAGTCGTCATACCAGGCTGGGCTGACCACCACCGTCGCCGTATCCCACGTCACTTCGGCGTGCTGAGCCGGGCATTGCCCGGCGCCGGTATTTCCGGCGGCGGCCACCACAACGGCGTTCTTGACGTCAACCGCGTAGGACAACGCCGCTCCGAGTGCGCGGTCGTCCAATGCGGACCCGGTGCGGATGCAGGCAACCGAAGAGATGTTGATCACCGACGCGCCGAGGTCCGCAGCCGTCCGGACGGCTTCTGCCATGGTGTCGACATCACCGAATCCGGCGGTGGACGGATCCGCCGCGGCGCCGAACTTGGTGCTGGACTGGCGGATGCTGATCAAAGCGGCTTCCGGGGCGACACCGCTGAAACTGTCGGCGTGATGGGGATCCGCTGCGGCCGAGATGATCCCGGCTACCGCGGTACCGTGTCCGTCGCAATCCTGGGTGCCGTCGCCGGTGAACACGTAGTCACCGCCCGCGGCAGTGTGGTGCAGCCGCGGGTGCGGCGAAACTCCGGTGTCGATGACGGCGACGCGCTGGCCCGAGCCTCGGGTGAGCTGCCACACCTGTGGCAGGTCAAGCGCAGACAGCTGGCTGGTGGCATCGGGTGGCTCAGCGTCGGGCCTCGCGGACGGCACTACGCAGATCTCGCGTTGCACGGTCGGCTGCGGCGGGCTTGGCGGCGCGGGCGGGGGCAGCCGACTGCTGTCGATCGGCGGCGGTGATACCGCGTATGCAGGCGACACGGCACAATGCGGCAGCGCGGCGACAATCGCCGCCGTTGCACACTGGGACACTCTCGACCACGCTGTCCTCACTGGAGATTCACGCCGCGCGCAGCGCCGTAGAGCTCGCAGACCCCGCAGGCCAGCGGCACGATGGCGGCCAGGGCGAGATACTCCAGCAGCTCCACACCTCGTTGTCCGACGGGAGAGACTGTCGTCGAGTGGTTTGTGAAACCGAGGCGTAGCGCGATGACGGCCAGCCCCATCGACACCGCAGCGATGCGGGCCGTGTGATGTGGATAGGCGGCAGCCGCAGTGACGAGGGCAGCGCTGAGTGCGGCTGTCCCGCAGATGACCAGCGACACAGACCTCGCAAGGTCGCGATGAGCGCGCGCCCGCAACAGCAACACGGCACCGGTCACGGTGGCCAACGCAATGCCGGGCACCCGCGGGCCGCCCGTCAGATGCGAACCGACTGCCGCACCGATAGCTCCGAGCCCGGCCGATGCAGAAAACGCCACGATCAGGCTGGTGAGCCACAGATGGGCGCGGATTGCGTTGATGGCCAACTTATCCGGACTGGCCAGTGGCTCGGCTGGAGTGGCATCCGAGTTCGGTGGTAGCTGAGGGGACAATCGCGCGAGCACTATTGACGCCTGAGCGGATACTTCGACCAACGCCAGCGATATCGCCGCGGACGCCGCGCCAATAGCCTGTAACGGAACCGCAGTGACCGCGCCCACCAACGCCGCGGCCGCTACGCTGGCGGCCAAACACGCTAGCGCCGTGAACACCGCTGCGTGGCAGCCGATCACGCGCAGCACCGCCGCTGATGTCAGCGCAGCAGTGGCGGCGAACAGCGCATGGGGAGCGCCCGGGCTACCGGGTACCGCAAATAGGCCGGCGAGTGCGGCGAATCCGCTGGCAAGCAGGCCCAGCGTCAACCCTGCGGACTGTTCGCGGAACAGGCGATGGGCGATCAATGCCGCCAGCAGCGTCAGCAGGGCGATCGTCGCGGCAACACCGAGATCGCCGGTGCGATGAACGCCGCTGGCATCAAACACTGTTCGAATCATCACCGCTGCGCTCACGCCGGCCAACCAAATGGCGACCAACGCGCCGACCAGTCGGGCCGCTCGCCGGGTCCAACGCCGCTCCGTTGCGCCGACCGACGCCGAGACCGCCTCAGCTGGATCATCGAAGCGCGGCGTCATCAATTCGGCCGAAGAGCTTGTCAGAATCACATCGGCGCCATCACGAATTCCTAATTGAGCCAACGTCTTCGACGGGTCCAGTGCGCCCTTGCCTGAAACGGATAGCCGATACCGGACGGCGACTGGTCCGCCCCGGTAACCGCCATGATCGGCCAGGATGTCGACAATCGGCGGTATCAGCGATCCGATGGGCGCCGTCGCCGATAATGCTAAATCGACGCGGACCGAGTCGGCGTGTACCGATAACCGGCGCAGCCCTCCGCCGGCCTGATGGGATCCGCCGTTTTGGGTGGGTACTGCCAACGCTTGATGCACATCGAACTCCGCTCGCCGACCCGCACGCTAGCCGGTACGCCGACGCCGCGTATGCGTTGATCCACAGGCGACTTGCGGCCGACTTCGCTTGTGCCTACCCTGCCAATCTCAGCCCGACGGAGCGAGGCGGGCAAGTGTGGGGAGGGCCAGGTGGGGCCGTTCGACAGCACCGCCACGGTGGAATTCGTGCCGCCGGGACGAGTGCCTCCACCGGTATGCGAGACGGCCGACATCGTCGTTGCGGCACCGCGGGAGGTTACTCGAAAGCCGCAAATGAACCTGGTGATTCGTGTTCTGCCGATTGTGACAGCCGTCGCGACGGTGGGAACGATGGCGGTGATCTTCTACTCACGGTCGTCGGCGGCGCGTAATCCGGCGTTCATGATGTTCCCGCTGATGATGCTCGTGTCCGCGGCGGTGACGGTCTTCTCCGGCGCCGATAGGCGCCACGGCGACATCAATGCCGAGCGCGCCGAGTTTCTGTGCCACCTGTCCGACTTGCGGGCCGCTGCCGTCAAGACCGCGGCGGCACAGCATTATTCGCTGAGCTGGTGTCATCCAGACCCTGACACCTTATGGACGCTGGTGGGTGGTTGCCGGATGTGGGAGCGAAGAGCCGCCGACTCGGATTTCTGCCATGTGCGCATCGGTATCGGGACGCTGCGCCTTGCAACCCGGATCGTCCCGCCCACCATCGGATCAGCGCACCGATCGGATCCCGTCGCCGTGACCGCCCTGGGGCGCTTTCTCCAAACGCATTCGACCATTCCGGATGCGCCCGTCTCGATCGCGCTGCGCGGACGGGCGGCCGTGACCATCGGCGGTGACGCGGCACAGGCACGCGCATTGCTGCGCGCGGCGATATGCCAACTGGCCCTTATGCACAGCCCGAGGCTGGTGTTGATTGCCGCCGCTGTCAGCGACAACAATCGATCCGACTGGGACTGGCTGAAGTGGTTGCCGCACAATCGACATCCGCACGCCAGCGACGACGTCGGATCGGCCCGGATGGTGTATGCGTCCGCCGCGGCCGCCAACAAAGCGCTCGCCGGCGTAATGGCCGATCCGGCAGCGCCCTATGTGGTGGTCGTCGTCGACGATGACGTCATCGGTTGCAATCAGTGGGCGGTCGACCGTGCCGCCGAGGGCATCACCCTGCTGACAATCCAAACTGGCAAAGAGGAGTCGCCATCAGCCGGGGCATTATGGCTGCGGGTGGGGCAGAACGAGGTAGTGGCTGCGTCATCAGGCGACGACGAAATCGTCGCACGCCCAGATCAAATGAGTCATTCCGCCGCGGTGACGTGCGCGCAGCGGCTGGCCGGGTACCGGGCCGGCGGTATAGACACGTTTGCCGAAGCGCCCGACCGGGTGGGCTGGCCCTATCTCGTCGGAATCGGCGACGTCGCTTCCTATACGCCGACTGATTGCTGGACCGGCAGAAGTCCCCGCGATCGGCTTCGTGTTCCGATTGGCACCACCGACGCGGGTGCACCGGTTGAACTCGACATCAAGGAGGCCGCCGAGAACGGAATGGGGCCACACGGACTCTGCATCGGGGCCACCGGGTCTGGGAAGTCTGAGTTCCTGCGAACGGTCGCACTCGGCATGATGACCTGTCATTCACCCGACGAGCTCAACCTGGTCTTGGTTGACTTCAAGGGCGGTGCGACGTTCTCCGGGCTAGAGCCGGCGCCACACGTGGCGGCCGTCATCACGAACCTGTCGGACAAGGCGGCCCTGGTCAGCCGAATGCGTGACGCCCTGACCGGTGAAATGAACCGCCGCCAGGAAGTCCTTCGCGCGGCGGGCAACGTCGACGGGATCGCTGCCTACCAACGCATCCGGCGGGCCGGAGCTCAGCTGGGCCCTCTGCCGGCGTTATTCATCATCGTCGACGAGTTCTCCGAATTGCTCAGTCAGCATACGGATTTCGCCGACGTCTTCGCGGCGATCGGTCGACTCGGCCGGTCCTTGGGAATGCATCTGCTCTTGGCCAGTCAACGTCTGGACGAAGGTAGACTGCGCGGTTTGGAGTCACACCTGTCCTATCGAGTGTGTTTGAAAACATTGTCGGTGAACGAATCGCGGATCGTTCTGGGAACATCCGACGCGTATGAACTGCCCGGCACGCCGGGTGCGGCATTCCTGCGGACCGGCACGGACGAATTGGTCCGCTTCCAGACCGCGTATGTATCCGGTCCATGTCGCACGGACATGCACTGCACTGCTACAGACTTCGCCTCGGCGCATCGAGACGAGAGCTCGGTGCCTGTTCGTCTTTTCACCACTGAGCCGGCAGGACCGGTCACGCTTACCGCCGGCACCGAGATGGACGTCGTCGATCGTCGCACTGTCCTTCAGACGGTCGTCGAGCGGATGTCCGGACATGGCCCGCGAGCGCACGAAGTGTGGCTGCCGCCACTCGGTGCGGCGCCGACCCTGGACACCGTACTGGAGGGCGCCGAACCGATGCCCGCCTTGACGGTTCCCATCGGTGTCGTTGATCGCCCGTTCGAGCAGCGTCGCACCTCCTTGATCGCCGATTTGTCCGGGGCCGCCGGAAATGTCGCCGTTGTCGGAGCGCCTCAAACGGGCAAGTCGACAGTGTTGCGCACACTCATCACGGCGCTGGCAGTCACTCACGAGCCGAGCATGGTGCAGTTCTACTGTCTCGACTTCGGCGGTGGGGCATTGGCATCGCTGCGAGACTGGCCGCACGTCGGTTCGGTGGCCGGACGAGCGGATCCGCAGTTAGCACGTCGCATGATCAGTCAGCTGGAAGCGGTCATTCGATCCCGAGCGACGCTCTTCCGCGATCATCGGATCGAATCGATGGCGCACTATCGGCAACTGAAGGCGAACCGAGATCCGTTGTGCGACAGCTTCGGCGATGTCTTTTTGATTGTTGACGGTTGGGCCGGCCTGCAGCGGGACTTCGAGATGGTCGAGACATCGGTCACCACGCTCGCCGCCGAGGGGCTCTCTTTCGGTGTGCACGTCGTGATATCCGCATCGCGCTGGGCTGAGATCCGTCCGGCGCTGAGGGATCAGATCGGAACACGAATCGAGTTGCGACTCGGTGATCCCGCGGATTCCGAACTGGATCGCCGGCGGGCGGCCCAAGTTCCCGAGGGCAAACCGGGTCGAGGGCTTTCCCACGATGGACTGCAGATGGTCGTCGCTTTGCCCAGGCTCGGAGT
>Ga0302314_10023058_pt1 | contig 10179 bp, 11 predicted proteins | sample III_Palsa_N2_3_FD_200533 | JGI IMG/M metagenome (GOLD analysis project Ga0302314, IMG submission 200533) | Peat permafrost microbial communities from Stordalen Mire near Abisko, Sweden - III_Palsa_N2_3 | ecosystem: Environmental > Terrestrial > Soil > Palsa > Peat permafrost | place: Sweden...
TCTAGTCACTATGAGGCTTCATTGAGGTCTCTTTATGACACGAGGGAACCAATTGGCTACGGAGGCGATCGTGCAGTACCTGCTCCTGATCTGCGCCGAGGGTCCGGTCGATGACGACCGCGCCGAGATGGAAGTTCATGACGGCCGGGTTGAACTAGCAACGGAACCTGCGGACGCGCTCCGCCGCCAGTCGGCCGAACGGCAGGGCATCCTCATGGTGTCCGGCCCGCGGCCCGCTATGGAGGCCACCCTGGAATTTCGGGGACGGGACGTGACGATCACGGATGGTCCGTATGCCCGCCTGCATGGACAGATTCGCGGTTTCGACATCGTTGACCGTGCACAGCTAGAGGAGGTCATCGAACTCGCGTCCCGGCCCAATAGCCCGTGATGGGCGGCGAGGCACCCGTCGCGGATCTGCTCGCGGCCGTCGCCGCCGTTGCCTGGGATCACATCGCGGTGACCCTGACTCGGCTCACGGGAGACAGGGAGCTCGCCGAGGACTGCGTCCAGGACGCATTCGCGCGGGCGTTGGTACGGTGGCCGGTCGACGGCGTGCCCGGCAAACCGATGGCGTGGCTCATGACCACCGCGCGCAACCGCGCCCTGGACCGGGCCAGGCGGGCGGTGGTGGAGGCGACGAAGCTCCGGCTGATCGCGCGGGAGACGGCCCATGAGCCGCCCGACGCCCTGCCGGACGCCGCCGTCATCGCCGATGACCGGCTCGAGTTGATGTTCGCTTGCGCGCACCCCGCGCTGCCGATCGAGGCCCAGGTCGCGCTGAGCCTGTCCGCCCTGACCAGCCTGCCCGCGGCCGAGATCGCGGACGCGTTCCTGGTCACCGAGCGGACGATGCGGCAACGGCTGTTCCGCGCTAAGCAGCGGTTGCGGCGGGTCGGCGCCCCGTTCCTGCCGCCGGACACGGATCTGCGCACGCGGCTTCCGGCCGTCCTGCACGTCGTCTACCTGATGTTCAACGCCGGTTACGAGGGGCTCGGGGCCGACGGGCCGGTCCGCCCGTCCATGCTGGAGGAATCGCTGCGGCTTGGACGGCTGCTGGTGGACCTGATGCCGGGCGATCCCGAGGTGGCGGGCCTGCTCGCGCTCATGCTGCTGCACCACGCCCGGCGCGGGGCGCGGGGGCTCGACCGCGGATTTGTCGCGCTGCCCGGTCAGGACCGGTCCCGCTGGGACCTCGCGGAGATCGCCGAGGGTATCGCCCTCGCCCGCCGCGCGGCGCAGGCCGGCCGCGTGGGCCCGTACCAGCTGCGGGCGGCCATCGCCGCCTGCCACGACAGCGCCGCGACGGCCGCCGAGACCGACTGGTGGGAGATCTCCGTGCTGTACGGCCGGCTGTCGCGGCTGGATTCCTTCGCCTCGGTGATCCCCTGCCAGTCCCTGCCCGTCGGCGTGGCCGACAGCCCGGAGGCCGGCCTGCTCATCGTGGCCGAGCCGCCGGTCGTGAAATCAGAGGACGAGCTGGACGAGGCGCGACTGACGGCGGGCGGGACGACCCGGCCGGCCGTCCGCTACCAGCTCCTGCCGGGCATCCGGGGCCGCCTGCTGCGCCTGTCGGGGCTGCTCGGCGAGTCCGCCGACGCCTACCGGGAGGCACTCGACGCGGCCTCCTCGATCGCGCAGTACCGCGCCGAGCTAGCCGAGAAAGAGCTGGCCGACAGGGTCGACCGAGACAGGGTCTGACGGAGACAGAGCCTGACGGAGACAGAGCCTGACGGAGACAGAGCCTGACGGAGATAGAGCCTGACCGAGGGGAAAGCCGACGCAGGAGCTGGGCCAGGCGGGGAAAAGCTAACCGGGAGGCGCCGCCCCCGTGCAGGCGCCTCCCGGTCAAGCTGAGGGGCCATCCCCGGTCCTGGGGCTCATCGGGAAGCGGACCGGGGATGGCCGCGCGCCGCACCGGCAGACCCCTCAATCTGCCGGGCTGTCACTGGCATACCCCCCAGAATGCCAGCGTCGCGCCGCGCTACGGTTCCGGCGGTAGAGTTACCACCCGATCACGTTGCGCATTACTTACGATAGCGGTTACTGGCATAGGTGTCTACTCACCTATGCAACTTGGTACAGTATTTTTTGTTGTTACTGGTGCGAGGGATGGTGTCACCGGGTGGAGATCGACTATGAGTCGGGCGAGCCGGTATACCTGCAGATCGCCCGGCTGCTCCGGGACCGGATCATCCAGGGCGAGTTGCAGGTGGGGGCGCAGCTCCCCTCCGGCAACGAGATGCAGGCCAGCCGGGGCGTTACCCGGGTGACCTATCAGCACGCCATCGACCAGCTGCGGGACGCGGGCCTGGTGGTGACGCGGGCCGGCAAGGGCACCTTCGTGGTGGCGGTGCCGATGCTTCAGGTGGTCGACCTGTCGGCTGGCGACCAGGTGATCGCGCGGATGCCGACCGAGGCCGAGCGCGAGCAGCTCGACACCGGGCTGAGCCCGGTGCTCGTGGTCACCCGGGCCGACGGCTCGGAAGAGGTGTTCTCGGCCGCCGTCACCGTCTGTCGCTCCCGCGGCTGACCCGCGCCGCTTGTTCCGGCCTGCTCCTTGGCTTGGCCGGCACTGCCTCATGTCTCAGTCGGCACTGCCTCATGTCTCAGTCGGCACTGCCTCATGTCTTAGTCGGCAGCGCCGGTTGACTTTGCTGATACCGCATGCATATCATAGTGATATCAGATTATTCGCCTCGCCAAGGAGGCAGTCATGGGCGTAACCGAAACCCTCGTCACGCGGACGAGCCAGCAAGACAGCGCAGGCGGCGCGAGCCGCCCGAGCCGCGCGGGCGGACCGGCGGTGGAGATCGCGCACCTGCGCAAGACCTACGGCGCGCTGGTCGCGGTCGATGATGTGTCGCTCTCGGTCGCCGAGGGCGAGATCTTCGGCCTCCTCGGGCCGAACGGCGCTGGCAAGAGCACCACCGTCGAGTGCGCCATCGGTCTCCGGGTACCGGACGCCGGCACGATCCGGCTGCTCGGCCTCGACCCGCAGGCCGACCGGGACCGGGTGCACGAGATCGTGGGCGTGCAGCTCCAGGCGAGCGCGATGCCGGCCAAGCTGCGGGTGGGCGAGATCCTCGACCTCTACCGGTCGTTCTACCGCCAGCCGGCCGACGTCAGCGACCTCATCGAGGCGCTCGGGCTGGCGGGCAAGCGCGGTGACTACTACAAGACGCTGTCGGGCGGCCAGCGGCAGCGGCTGTCGGTCGCGCTGGCGCTCATCGGCCGGCCCAAGATCGCGGTCCTCGACGAGATGACGACCGGGCTTGACCCGGCCGCCCGCCGTGAGGCCTGGGATCTCATCGAGGGGGTGCGCGCCAGCGGGGTGACGATCCTGCTGGTGACGCACTTCATGGAGGAGGCCGAGCGGCTCTGCGACCGGGTGGCCCTGGTCGACAACGGGCGCCTGGTCGCCCTCGACACCCCGGCCGGGCTGGCCGCGCGGACCCGGGGCGGTAAGACCGTGCGGTTCCTGCCCTCGGCCCCGTTCGCGGACCGGCTGCTCACCGCGCTGCCCGAGGTGACGCGGGTCGACCGGTCGGGGCGGCACGTCGTCGTCACCGGGACCGGCGAGCTCGTCAACGCGGTGATCCTCGCCCTGGCCGCGGCCGGCGTGACCGCCCGCGACGTGCAACTCGATTCGTCCAACCTCGAGGAAGCCTTCGTCCGGCTGACCGGAAAGCACGCAAGCACCGCAACGCACGCAAGCACAGGAACGCAGACAAGCACAGGAACGCAGACGAGCAAGCAGGGAGCACTGGCATGAACACGCTCACCATCGCGCGGCCCACGCCGCTATCGGAGCCGCTGTCGGTGCCGCGGCCGGGACCGGCGCGCCGCACCGCGTTCGGCCAGGTCGTGCTGAACGAGGCCAGGCTGACCTGGCGGCGCCCGATCGGCCTGATCGGTGGCATCGCCCTGCCGGTGGTGCTGCTGGTCATATTCGGCGAGCTGCCCTCATTCAAGGAGCACCTGGCGGCCTTCGGCGGCGGGACCATCTTCGACGCGTACGTGCCCATCCTCGCCACCTTCGGGGTGGCCATGCTGGCGCTGCTCGGCCTCCCGATCCCGCTCGTCACCTACCGCGAGCTCGGCGTGCTGCGCCGCCTGTCGACCACCCCGGTGCCCCCGTCCTGGGTGCTGGCCGCGCAGGCGGCCGTCCAGGGCTGCGTCGCGGTGGCCGGGGTCGTCACCGTCATCGTGGTCGCCGTCGTCGCCTTCGGGGCGTCCGCGCCGGCCAGCCTGGCCGGGCTAGTGCTCTCGGTCACGGTCACCATCGCCGGGCTCTTCGCCATCGGGCTGCTGCTGGCCGCGGTGGCCAGGACCTCAACCGCCGCCAACGTCATCGGCCGGGTCACGTTCTTCCCGCTGATGTTCTTCGCCGGCCTCTGGCTCCCGCGCGCGCTCATGCCCCAGTTCCTGCTCGACATCAGCAACTACACCCCGCTCGGGGCGGCGGTGCAGGCGATGCAGGCCTCGATGCAGACGGGCTTCCCGCCCGCCGCCCCGCTGCTGGTCCTGGCAGGCTACGCCGTGGTCTTCGGCTACCTGGCCCGCCGCTGCTTCCGCTGGGAGTAGATCAAATTCAAATATGATGGAACGGGCCGTGGTTCTCACCCGGCCCGTTCTGGTGTCTCCAACGACGGTGGTCCGCCCAGCCCGACGGTGGTTTTCCACCCGGTATCCGGGAGATCGCGGGCCGGGCTTGCCTAGTCGGGGCAGGCGGCGGCGAGCCGGTCGGCTGTCTGCGCCGCCAGCTCATGCGCGCGGGCCAGCTCGGACCGGCTCCGGTCGAGCTGGTCGGCCAGGGCGGGCACGGTCTCGGCCAGCGTCAGGCTGGTCGTGATGACGGTGAGCGTCATGCCCAGTGAGGTGCCGAGGATGAGGTCGAGCACCGGGATGGCGTGGTCCCAGCCGTCGGTCGGCGAGCCCGCGTCGTAGGAGGCGCCCTGGCTGTTCACGATCACGGCCGGGCGCCCGGCCAGCGGCTGGGTGGGGACGTCGAACGGCGCGGTGACCCCGGGAACGTGGATGTGATCGATCCACGCCTTGAGGCTCGACGGCAGCGAGTAGTTGTAGAGCGGCGCGCCCACGAGCAGCACGTCGGCCGAGGTCAACTCGGCCAGCAGTTCCTGCTGCAGCTCCTCCGCCGCAGCCGGCGGCGCTGATCCCTCCGGCCGCAGCCGCGGCGGCCAGTGCAGCGCCGCGTCGGCCAGGTGCGGCAGCGGGTCCCGGTGCAGGTCCCGGTAGGTAACCGTGTACCCCGGCCCGTGATCGCGCCAGGCGGCGGCGAAGGTAGCGGTGATGGCCCGGGAGCGCGAGCGCTCGACGTCGGCCGAGGAATCAAGGTGCAGCAGGTGCGGCATGCCGCCATGCTAGTGATCACCGGTGAACCGGCCCCACCCGCCCTCGGCGCGTCGAGAGGGTCCGATTGTCATGATCGTGTGCGATTTGAGGCGCTATACGACCTTAACTACACACAATAATGATTTTGGGCTCTAGATCCTTATCTAGAGTTCGCGTTGCGCTGCCCGTCTGCCTCACGGGTACGTGAGCGGTACGCGCAGCCTGGTTCAGGAGAGCATTCGGCTTGCTTGCGTCTCGGCGGGCTCTCGAGTCTCGCCGGTCGCCTGGGCCTGCCGGGTTGGCGGCGGTAGCACTCGTCCCGTGGGCGTGGCGCCCGCAGGCTGCGGCGGCGGGGTGGCGCGCGCGGCTAGCCGCTTGAGCAGCGTCGGGGTGATGCCGCGGTAGGCGGCCGGGTTGATCGGGTTGAGCCAGTGCGAGGCGCGGACGCCTGCGCTGATGTTGAGATCGAGGTCGCCCAGGACCTCGTCGACGTTGTGCATCGAGAACGGGATGATCTTGGTGCCGCGGCAGTGGTGGCCGTTGGTGGCGTCGTCCATGAACGCCAGCTGCTCGGTCACCGCCTGCCGCATGGCCGCGTCCTCGGGCAGCGCTACCGCGCCGGCCAGGTCGGCCGCGATCCAGACCGCCGCCATCTCGGCGTTCAGCGGGCTGAAGAACGAGGAGTTGTAGCCGTTGAAGTACAGGCCGGGCACGTCGACCGGCCGGATCTGCCGGTAGAGCAGGAAGTTGCCGCGCTCGTCGAGCAGCCGCCGCTCGAGGTCGCCGGGGAGGAACGGCACGCCCTGGGTGAACCCGGTGGAGCAGACGACCAGGTCGGCCGGGAGCGTGGTGCCGTCGCTGAGCTCGGCAAACGGGCGGCCGTCGGCGGCGAACAGACGGGTGATGGTGCGGTCGCGGTGCACGGCGATCGTGCCGTCGGCGACTCCCTCGAAGAACCCCTCGGTGGCGAGCCCGATGGCGCCGCGGACGATGTCCTCCATCTGCCCGGCCGGCACGAGATCCAGCTTGTCCAGGCCGAACTGCCTGACCGAGACCGTGCCGATGGAGTTGATCATCTTCCCGCGCAGGCCGGCCCCGGGGCCGTGCAGGAACTTCTCGGCGCCGCGGAGCACCCGGTAGCGGAACAGGGCCTCGCCCATCCGCGTCAGCAGCAGCATCTTGAAGTTGAGCTTGCCGTTGATCTTCCGCGGCACCTTCCACAACAGCTGCCGGGCGATGACGTCGGTGCTGGCGGCGACCCGGCTGACCGGGACGGTGACGTCGCAGGCCGACTTGCCGTAGCCGACGACGACGACGTGCTTGCCGCGGGCCCGCTCGGCGTCGTGCAGCTCGGTGCCGGCCAGCAGCAGGCCGCCCGCCGCCGCGAACTCGTCCCGGCCGGGGAAGGCGGGGATGGCGGGCTCGCAGAACACGCCGTTGGCCACGACCAGGCGGTCGAACGCATCGGTGGCGGTCGTCCCGGCGGGCTCCTTGGTCGTGACGGAGTCCCTCATCGTGGCAGCGTTCCCGGTCGTGGAGACGTCCTGAGTACGCACAGCCCAGCCGCCGTCGGCCGGGGTCGCGGAGACCACCTCGGTCTCCAGCCGCAGGGCGCGGTCCAGGCCGAAGTGCGTCGCGTACCCCGCCAGGTACGCCTGGACCTGCTCGCCGCTCGGCCACTCGGGGTAGTCCGGTGGCATCGGGAAGTCCGAGAGCGAGTACTGCGCCTTCGGGCTCTGCGTGGTCAGGCCGGGGTAGCGGCGCGTCCGGCTCCATACGCCGCCGACGTCGGGCGTCTTGTCGAACACCACGACCTCGTGCCCGGCCTGGGTCAGCACCTTGGCGGTGGCGAGGCCGGCCACGCCCGCGCCGATGATCGCGATCCTCATGGCTAGCGGACCTCGGGCGGCAACTGCAGCTGGATGCCGAAGTCTGCCATGATCTTCTTCATCACCCGGATGTCCTTCGGGCCCGGCGGCATCTCCGCCAGCGTCTGGTAGTACCCCTCGAGCCCGGCGGGCGAGACCACCGAGATGATCCGCGACTCGGAGTCGGAGGAGTTGCGGAAGGTGTGCACCACGTCGCGCGGCAGGTACAGGTAGTCGCCCATCTCGAGCACGAAGTCCTCGCCGCCCAGGGTGACGTCGAGCCGCCCGGACAGGCAGATGAAGGACTCGTCCTCGCGGGTGTGCAGGTGCGGAGGCGGGCCATCGGTCTTGGCCGGGACCGAGTACTCGAACAGCGAGTACGCGTCGTGGGTGGACTTGCCGTCGGTCTTCATCGTGATGCCGAGACCGATCGCCGCGATCGCGTGGCCCTCACGCGAGCGCAACATGTAGCCGCCGCCTAGTGACACGGTTTCCTCCTTCACTCACCTCCGGCGATCATCGGTGTGCCGGAGATCACAGCGTGGGCGCGGTCCGGCGCAGAAGGCAAATACCCGTCCCAGCCACTGGGACACTTCCGGAATCGGCGGCGGTCGTGCGTGGTGTGTTGGGCGGGCTCAGCCCCGTCAGCGGCGGGTGGAGTAGGCGCGGGACACCGCCGCCGCCGCCAGCCGCACGGCCGGCCCGATCCGCTCCGCCCGGACCAGGCCGGTCGGCCCGGTGACCGAGACCGCCGCCGCGACCTGGCCGAGCGGGCCGAAAACGGGCGCCGCGACGCAGCTGATGCCGATGTTGCCCTCCTCGCGGTCGACCGCCCAGCCCCGGGCGGGGATGGCGGTCAGCTCCCGCAGGATGGCCACCGGGCTGGTCAGCGTGCGCGGCGTCCGGGCCGGGAGCCCGCCCGCCAGGATCGCCTCGATCGTCGCGTGGTCGCTGTAGGCGAGGATCGCGCGGCCGAGGGCCGAGCAGTGAGCCGGGATCTTGCCCCCCGCCTGCTCAAGCATCGGCATCGGGCGGTGCCCGGTGATCCGCTCGACCACCAGGACCTGGGAGCCCTCGAGCACGCCGAGCTGCACCGTGGTCTTGGCCGCCGCGTGCAGGTCCTGCAGGAACGGCAGCGCGGCCTCGCGCAGCTCGTGCCGGATCGGCGCCAGGCTGGAGATCTCGAACAGCCGGTTCCCGACCCGGTACCGGTCCTTGGGCTTGTCCAGCCAGCCGAGACGGATCATCCGGTCGGCCACCCGGTGGGTGGTCGAGCGCGGCAGCCCCGAGCGCGCCACCAGGGCGGCCAGGGTCAGCTCGCGGTGGGTGGCGTCGAAGGCGCCGAGGATCGCCGCCGCCCGGTCGAGGCCGCCCATCCCCTCCGAACCATCGTCTCGCTCAGCGGGACTCATCGTTGGCTGCTTGCGTCCATAGGGGTGATGCTAAACCCAGTCGCGACCCGCGACCTATCGCTGGCAACCGCAGGAGGCTCCCATCAGCAGCACGCGAACCGCTCTCGTCGGTGGCGGCGCCACCGGCATCGGCCGCGCCAGCGCCGAGCAGCTCCTGCTGTCCGGCCACCGGGTGGTCATCACCGGCCGCCGCGCCGACGCGCTGGAGAGCGCGGCGGCGGGCCTGCGCGAGCGCACCGGCGGCGCCGTCGGCACGCTGGTGAGCGACGTCCGCGACCCGAACGCGGCCAAGACGGTCGTCGCCGAGGTCGAGGCCGGCCACGGCGCGCTCGACGTGCTGGTGCTGAACGCGGGCGGGCCGGCCCCCGGCCGCATCACCGCTATCGACGACCAGGGCTGGCAGGACGCGTTCGAGCTGCTGCTGCTTGGTCCCCTGCGGCTGGCGCGGCTGGCGCTGCCGCGGATGGCCGACCGCGGCTTCGGCCGCGTGGTGTTCGTGACGTCCACCGCAGTGCGCCAGCCGCAGCCCGACCTCGCGGCCTCGGTCGTGCTGCGGTCCGCCGTGACGGCGGCGGCGAAGCTGCTCGCGCGGGAGTTCGCCGCCGCCGGGGTGACGGTCAACTGCGTGGCCCCGGGGGCGACCGCGACCGAGCGCCGCCGGCAGATACTCGACAACCGCGCTCGCGGCGGGGAAAGAACCTACGACGAGCTCGACGCGGAGGACACGGCGTCCATCCCGGCCGGCCGGGCCGCGCGGCCCGAGGAGATCGGGGCGGCGGTGGCCTTCCTCGCTTCGGCCGCCGCGGGCTACGTCAACGGGACCGTGCTGACGGTCGACGGCGGACGAACGGAGACGATCTGATGGCGCAATCCGGACCCGATTTCACCCTGGCCGAGTTTCTCGGCGGGCTCTCCGACACCGTCCGGCCGGTCGACGCGCGGCCGGTCGTGGTGCACGCGGCGGAGCTCGAGGCGCTGCCGTCGGGTGAGGTGCACAACCCGTCGGCGCTGTCGATCGCCGGCCGGCTGCCGACCACCACCTTCGAGATCTTCCGGCAGACCATCCCGCCCGGCCTGAGCTCGGACATGCAGCGGCACCACCACGAGACGGTGCACTTCGTCATCTCCGGCGACGGGCACAGCGAGATCGAGGACGAGACCGCCGCCTGGTCGGCGGGCGACTTCATCTACACCCCGCCGTGGACCTGGCACCGCCACTACAACGACTCCGCCGTCACCCCGGTCGAGTTTCTGACCATCGAGAACTCACGGCTGCTTGGCCTGCTCGGCGTCGGGCGGCGGCAGAGCGCCGGCCTGGCGACCCTGGCGGAAGCAAGGGCCCGCTTCGGGAAGGACACATGATGAGCGAACCGCTCCATGACCACCTCAGCATCTGGGGAGAGCTCGGCGACGTCGATCACGAGGTGCGCCACGTCGACGTCGGCGGCGTGCGCACCCGGGTGCTGCGCGCCGGGTCGGGGCCCGACCTGATCCTGCTGCACGGCACCGGCGGCCACCTGGAGGCCTACGCACGGAACATCGCC
>Ga0302314_10023059_pt1 | contig 10179 bp, 3 predicted proteins | sample III_Palsa_N2_3_FD_200533 | JGI IMG/M metagenome (GOLD analysis project Ga0302314, IMG submission 200533) | Peat permafrost microbial communities from Stordalen Mire near Abisko, Sweden - III_Palsa_N2_3 | ecosystem: Environmental > Terrestrial > Soil > Palsa > Peat permafrost | place: Sweden...
CCCGGCAATAACAAGGCGCAGCTGACCCTCGCCGACGGCCGGACGATCACGCTGGATTCGGCGCAGAACGGCGTTCTGGCCAGCCAGACCCATACGACCATCATCAAACTGGATAAGGGCCGGATCGGCTACCGGGCCGACCAGGCCGAATCGCCGGCCACGGTCGCCTTCAACACCTTAACCACTCCCCGCGGTGGCCAGTACCAACTGAGCCTTCCCGACGGATCACAGGTCTGGCTGAATGCCGCCTCCTCGATCCGCTATCCGACCGCCTTCATCGGCAAAGAACGCCGGGTGACCATCACCGGGGAAGCCTATTTCGAAATTACCCCTGATCGCGCTATGCCTTTCATCGTCGACATCAGACCGTCCACGACTGACCCGAAAAACGATTTGCAGGTGCAGGTGCTCGGCACCCACTTCAATGTCGATGCCTATACCGAAGATTCATCGGTCAATACGACCTTGCTGGAAGGGGCCGTCCGCGTGACCCGCGGCGCCTCGGCACAGACCCTGTCGCCCGGCCAGGCCCTACTCGCCCACGCACAGGGCCGCCTGCAGCTAGTCCCCGATGCCGATGTCCGGAAAGCCATCGCCTGGAAAAATGGCCGGTTTTTTTTCCAGGACGACGATATCACCGCCATCACCCGTCAGCTGTCACGATGGTATGATATCGACTTTCAATTCGAAGGAGCCATTACCGATCATTATACCGGCCAGATCAGCCGGCAGGTCAATATGTCCAGGGTGTTGAAAATGCTGGAGGCCGCCGGCGGCATCTCCTTCTCCGTCGAAGGGAAGGTGGTCAGGGTGTCTCCCGCTGCCAGATAGGCGGCTAACGATTGCAGCCATAGTCAATCATTGCATTAACCATTGAGTCTCTCTTATCCTTTTTTGAATTAAACCTTTTGGGTCTTCCTGAAAAAAAGGCCGGAAACGATTGCGGCGTTTCCGGCTGGATGTCAGGTAAAACTTCCTATGCAATTTCGGTACTGCTTTCATTTCACCTAAACTAACACAAGTTATGCTTTTTTTGAACTACTGCTTATTACGCTTCAAGGGAAGCGGCTATGCGCAAATTTCCCGGGTCATGAGATTATCTGCTATCATCCTGCTTACCGCCAGCCTGCACGTCACTGCCATGGGCTACAGCCAAAAAGTCACGCTGAACATGCACAACCGTCCGCTGGAGGAAGTGATCACCGAAATCGGCCGTCAGAGCGGCATTGAAATCCTGTATAACAATGACCTGATCCGGGATGCAGGCCCCATCTCCATTTCCGTGAAAGATTTGGACGCTACTCAGGCCCTCACCCTGGCGTTGAGCAAGACCAGGCTGGGCTTTAGACTCATGGATGGCACCCTCATCATCAGCCCCCTGCCCGCCGGAATCCCCGGAAGCAACCAGACCCCCGCTCCACAGGCCGTCCTCCCGGGCACGGTCCTCGGCCCGGACGATAAACCGCTGGGCGCCGTCACCGTCGTCAATAAGAACACCAAAATGGCCGTCCAGACGGACATGCAGGGTAATTTCATTATCGCCGCAAAAGAAGGGGATGTGCTGGAATTTTCCAGTATCGGCTACGCCACCCAGCTGTATAAGGTCGGTCACCTCATCTCGAACTATAGCAGGACTACCGGCCCTACCGACCCCAATGTAAACCGTATCACCATCCACCTCCAGCAGCAATCCTCCGACCTCAACCAGGTCGTCATGATTGGCTATGGCTCCTCACAGAAAAAGGACCTCACGGGATCGGTATCGACGATCGCGGGAAAAGACATCGAGGACATCCCCTTCACCACCTTCGACAACGCCATGGCCGGTAAAGCCGCAGGTGTCCAGGTCACCAAGACCGATGGTACCCCCGGCGGCGCGGTCCGCATCAGGGTCCGCGGTACAACCTCCCTGCTGGGTGGGAATGACCCCCTCTACGTCATCGACGGCGTACCCGTGCAGGTACAGGCGAACTATGTCAACCCCGGCTACGACGTAAGCAACCCGGTCGGCAATGACGTCAATGCGGGTTCCGGCGGCGTCGCGTCCGGCATGAGCACCGCCTTCGCTAATGGCCTGAACAGCCTCGGCGGCCTCAACCCCGATGATATCGAATCCATCACCATTCTCAAAGACGCCTCCGCCTCCGCCATCTACGGGTCGAAAGCGTCCAACGGCGTCGTCATCATCACGACGAAAAAAGGCCGCAAGGACACGAAACCGCAGGTGACGTTTAATTACTATGGCACCTACACCAGCATCGAAAAACGCCCCCACCTCCTGAACGCCACCCAATACAAAAGCCTGATGACCGAGGCCGCACAGAACGACAATGCCGCCCGCGACGCCATAGGCTACCCGCACCAGGCGGAAGGCGACTCCATCGTCGATGACCCCGCAACCTACTTCGGCAACGTCAATACCGACTGGATCAACACCGTGACCCGTACCACCCTGTCCCATAACGCCGAGATCGGTATCCAGGGCGGTAGCGCTGCCTCGCGGTACTATACCTCTCTCTCCTTCATCAGTAACCCCGGCATCGTCACCGGCACCGACTATCAGCGTGTGACCGGCAAGGTCAATCTCGAGAACGAGATCGGTAAACATCTCAAATTCATCACCAATTTCAATATTGGCTACACCAACCAGGATATCACCAACGGCGCCTATGACCAGGCCCTCAAGGCGAGACCCGACTATACACCCTACGATTCCACCGGTAACTTCACCAACTTCGGCAATGTCGGAGAAAGCTACCAGGGCTTCCAGAACCCCCTGGCGCTGACCACCGCCATCAACAACAGCAAGACTACCAGCCTCCTGGGCTCCCTCAGCGGAGTATATGACTTCACTTCCCGCTTGCAGTTCAAGAGCACTGTTTCCCTGAATGACCAGGCCTATAACCAACGCCTCTACACACCCAGCTACCTACAGATCGGCAGCTACTATGGCAACGTCGCCTCGAATGGCGGCATCGGCAGCAACGGCAACTCCCGCTTCGCCGACTGGTTCGTGGAGAACACCCTGAGCTATAACAACCATTGGGGCAAACATGCTTTCAACTTCCTGGCGGGCACCTCCTACGAGACGACCAAGACCAGCTTCTTCAGCGCCACCGCCTCCGGCTATCCCAATGACAATGTGCTGAACAGCCTGTCCTCGGCCATTACGCCGTTGTATGTACGCGGTGACGATCCGACGAAACCGCAAAGCTATCTGCTGTCCTATTACCTCCGCGCGAACTATACGCTGATGGACAAATACCTGTTCACCTTCACGGGCCGTTCGGACGGCAGCTCGAAGTTCGGCCCGGACAATAAATACGGCTATTTCCCCTCCGGCGCTATCTCCTGGCGTCTGTCAAAAGAGAATTTCCTGAAAGACGTCCACTGGTTGGACGACCTCAAGATCCGCGGCAGCTACGGTCTCACCGGTAACCAGAATATCGGTAACCAGATGTACCGCACCCTGTACAGCCCTCTGTCCTATGCCGGCACGAATGCCCTGATCCCTACCCAGCTGGGTAATACGGCTATCAAATGGGAAACCACCAAGCAGACAGACCTTGGCCTGGACTTCTCATTCTTCCACAACAGGCTGGAGGGAACGTTTGACTACTATAAGAAAGAGGTGGACGACGCCCTCCTGTCCTTACCGGTCCCATCCAGCACTTCCTTTACCTCCCTGCTGCAAAACGTCGTCGGCATCCGTAACACCGGCTTTGAAGTCTCTCTGCAGGGCGACCTGATCCGCACCCGCGATTTCCGCTGGAGCGCTTCAGTCAATATCACCTGGAACAAGTCGATCGTGAACAAGCTCCAAAGCGGCGCCGACCTTACCCAACTGGGGGATGTCAGCGGCATCGAGCTGAGTAACACCACTCTCGTGAAGGGCAAGCCGCTGGGGTTGATGACGGGCATGAAGGTAACCGGCATCATCAAGGACCAGCAGCAGCTGGCCAATTACAAGAGCAAACTCGGCCCCCTCAGTTTTGTCTTCCCGACACTCGGCATCGGCGATCCTATGTTCCTGCTGGACACGGTGACCTACGCCAGCATCGGAGCGCAATACCCGTATTTCAATACGATTATCGGCAGCGGCGCACCAAAGGCCTATGGCGGCTTCTCCCAGGGCTTCAGCTATAAGAATTTCGACCTCAACCTGTACTTCCTCTTTTCCTATGGCGGTCACCTGCTGTGGGGCGACGATGTCAGCAGCATCTCCTTCGGAAGCAACGCAAACGTTAACGCCGTCGCGCTCAACCGGTATACGCCGACCCACACGAATACCAACCAGCCCCGGCTGCTGCTGCCCGGCGACCAGATCCTCTATGCGTCGAACCTAAGCGTCTTCAATTCCTCTTACCTGAAGCTCAGGACGGTCAGCGTGGCGTATCACCTTGACAAATCGGACTGGATGAAACGGTCGGGCATCCAGGACGCGCAGGTCTATGCCTCCGCCACCAATCTGTTCAACATCACGAAATATCCCGGTAACGACCCCGAGACGTCGGACGATGCCTATAGCGTGGCCGGCGGCTATTTCGACATCAGTAATTTCCCTGCCGTCAGGACTGTCTCTGCCGGCTTGAAAGTCAGCTTTTAATCTTCAAAATGAAAAAATGAGAACGACTATTCACTATATCGCCATCCTCTTCCTGTCAGGCCTCGCTTTTGGCGCCTGCCACAAACAGCTCAACGTCCTGCCGACCACCCAGGAGGTGGACGGTAATATCATCACCGACCAAAAAAGCGCCGCCACCGCCCTCAACGGCGTATACTACCAGTTCGCCTGCGGCGGCACGGACCCCAATGGCGTACCGTCGACCACCTGGTACGAGATCAACGAGGAGTTCCCCGGTCAGCTCAGCGGCATGCTCGACTATACCGAGGGCGGCGGCGGTCTCGACCTGCATAGCTATAATGCCAAGACTTATGGCATCGACGCCGTTTGGATCAATGCCTACGACATCGTCAATGCCGCCAACGGTTTCCTGAAAAACATCGCCCCCGTCACCACGATCGAAAGCTCCGCCAAGACGCAGATGATCGCTGAGGCTAAATTTCTGCGGGCTTATGCCAACACCCAACTGCTGCTGTATTACGGACAGTATTACGACACCACCAGTCAATATGGTATCATCCTCCGGACCGAATTCGTGACGCAGAATAATATCTATCTGTCACGGGTATCCGTTGCCACTACCTATGACTCCATCCTGGCCGACCTGGACTTTGCTATCCCCAACCTGCCCAGCCTGAATACCGCGAATTACTATGCCAATGCCTGGGCCGCCAAACTGCTCGAGGCCCGGTTATTGATCAACCGCGGCGGGGCCGCTGACTACGCCCAGGTCATCAGCCTCACCCAGGACATCATGACCAATGGCCCTTTTACCCTGGACGCCAACGTGCAGAATATCTTCTGGACGGAGGGCCTGGCCAGCAACGAGGTCATCCTGGGCGTGGAGCCCTATGTTAACCAGAATATCAAATGGACCAGCTATATCTATCGTGATGATTACGATCCCAGCACCCTCATGCAGCAGCTGTTCAATGGTGACCCACGGGCAGCCTGGTGTATAGACACCATCGTCAACCCCTACGGCGTCCTCCCTGCGATAACTAAATATTATCCCGGCTCGGTCAGCAGTATATCATTCACCCCGGTCACGGAAAACAGCTATGCCTTCCGGTTGACTGAGGCCTATCTGCTGCAGGCCGAGGCTATCGTCGCCTCTTACGGCAGCCTTGCGGCGGCGAAAACGCTGCTGACGACCGTGCTGACCAATGCCGGCGTGACCGATTTCACCGCTGTCAATTCCGCCAATACGCCCGCCGCCCTCCAGCTCCAGATCATCGAAGAGGAGATGCGCAATTTCGTGTCCGAGGCAGGCCAGGACTGGTTCGCCTTGCGTCGGCTGCCGTTCACGACGATACAGGGTCTCGAGCCGACGATCACCATGCCCAGCCTGCTGATCCTGCCGATACCCTACAGCGAGACATCGGAGAATGCTAACGCACAACAAAACCCGGATTATTAGATCTGTCAACAGTAAAACCATAACATGAAAAAGATCATTGCATTTTTGTTTTTTTTGCCGGTACTCATCCTGGCAAAGGCTCAAAAAAATACTGTCGTCAAGGCCTCCATTAAAGACCTTGCCCCCGGCCAGTGGATCTACTGCTACCCGCTGACCGACAACTTGCGAAAAGATTCTGTTCAGACTGTCGCCGGCGGCTTCGAGCTGTCCCTGGATATTCCGCCGGGCGAAGGCGACGGCTATGTCATCCGTTTCGGTGGCCCCTACGTCGAAAACAGTCTGGAATTGGTCTATCTCGATAAGGGCAATGTCCGCATTAAGGGAGACGGTCCCCTTTTCAAAAATGCGAAGGTCTCCGGCACCAAAGCCGTCGATGACATGAGCGCCTACAATGCCTATATCAAGAACAGCCCGTTGCTGAAAGACAGGGACTCGTTGTACAAACTGGCTAATCAGCTTTACACAAAGAAAGATACCGCGGCCTTTGCCGCCTTGCAACCAAGGCTCGAAGCCTTAGACTCCACCACCAATGCCTTGACGAAGGAGTGGATACTGGCGCACAAGAGCTCCCCTGCCAGCGCCTTCCTCCTGTCCTTCCACCTTGGCCGGCTCGGGCTCGACCAGCGGGCCGCAATCCTCGCCCAGTTATCACCCGCCGCCAGGGAAAATGCGCCGGCCAAACGGATTGCCAACAGCATCCGCGTGGACAGTCTTACTGGCATCGGCAGGACTGCCCTGGACTTTACCCAGGACGATACCGCCGGGCATCCCGTCTCACTCAAGGATTTCCGGGGAAAATATGTGCTGGTGGATTTCTGGGCCAGTTGGTGCGTGCCATGCCGGGGGGAGAACCCCAATGTACTCGCCGCCTATAACCAATACCGCCATCAGAACTTTACCGTCCTGGGCGTCTCGCTCGATCAGCCCGCCGGCAAGGACAAGTGGCTCAAGGCCATCCATGACGATCATCTCGCCTGGACACAGGTATCCGATCTCAAATGGTGGAGCAATGCGGTGGCCAAACAATACGATATTCAGTCCATTCCCTCCAACCTGTTGATCGATCCCCAGGGGAAGATCGTTGCCAAAGACCTGCATGGCGACGAACTGCAAAAGGAATTGGCGAAGGTGCTGCCCCCGCCCTCGCATGATTTCTCTTTATCAGGGACTATCCAGGGTCAGGCTCCCGACCGCGTGCAGCTCTACTATACGGATTCTGCCGGCCAACGTCATCGGGACAGTTGTGCGGTTACCGGCGGCCGGTTCACCTTCCAGGGCACCGTTGCTGAGCCGTCTATGGTTTTCCTGGGAGCATCTGGCGCTAGTGCATGGGACGATCCCCACACGGTCGAATTCTTCCTGGAACCCGGTTCGATGACCATCACCCTGCCCGGCGACGACTATAAAAAGGCCGTCATTACCGGGTCACCCGTGGAAGACGAATACCGGTCGCTGCAGCAGGCGGAACAGCCCGTGTATGCGGAGATGAAACCGCTGGAGCCGATCTATGCCGCGGCGGGCGAGGCGCTGAGGGCCGCTCAGAAGGCTGGCAAGGATGACAAGCTGATTGACACGCTGCGATACCGGGCTGCGGCTATTCACGACCAGTTCGATCCCTATTACAAAAGGCTAAGGGATATCCAGATCGGCTTTGCCGCCGCCAATCCTCAGTCTTATGTCACGCTGATGTCCATGCGCATGTTGGTCAGCGAGATGCCGCTCGATTCCGTCCGGCTCTTCTACGACCGGATGGGCGCCACGCTGCAGCAGACCCAGGCAGGCAAGGATATCGCGGAGGAGATCCGCAAGTTAGCGGCCGGCTCGCCCGGCAGTCCCGCCGCCGATTTTACGGCAAAAGAACTCAATGGCAGCACCTTCTCGCTGTCCGCACTGCGGGGTAAGTACGTGTTGATCGATTTCTGGGCCAGCTGGTGCGTGCCCTGCCGCAAGAGCATGCCCCATGTCAGAGAGCTATACGAACAGTACAAGGGCAAGGGCCTGGAAGTCCTGGCGGTCTCAGATGACGACCACGATTCGACGGTCTGGAAGAAGGCCGTAGCCAAGGATGGCACCGGTATCTGGCATAACGTGCTGCGGGGGCTCGATTGGGAGAAACGGCGCAAGAACCTGCCCAACGACGAGGACATCAGCGAGAAATTCGGCATTCATTCCCTGCCTACCAAGATTTTGATCGACCCGCAGGGCATGATCGTCGGCCGCTATGACCAGGGAACCGACGAGGAGGCCGCCGCCATGGATAAGAAACTGGCCGACTTGCTGGGTAAATAATTGGATTCCGCCTCACTCCTCAATCCCGTTCAGCCCCGGCAGGACGGGATTTTTTTACGGACAGGATAATTCGTAATTTCCGTCTCGCCCATTCACGCTGACGATTCAACCATAATGAAAAAGCTATGAGAAAAGCTGTTGCATTTATAATGGCCGCAGGTATGCTGGCCGCCTGTAACAACAAAGGCCCAAAACAGACGATGAAAGACACGGACACGACAGAACGTAAATGGTGGAAAGAGGCGGTAGTCTACCAGATCTATCCCCGTAGTTTCAAAGACGACAATGGCGACGGCATCGGCGATCTCAGAGGCATCATCTCCAAACTCGATTATATCAAAAGCCTCGGCGTCAACGTGGTCTGGTTGAACCCCATCTATTCTTCCCCGAATGATGACAATGGCTATGACATCAGCGATTACCGCAATATTATGAAGGACTTCGGGACCATGGCGGATTTCGACACCCTGCTAAGTGAAATGCACCGGCGTAACATCAGGCTTGTCATGGACCTCGTCGTCAATCATACCAGCGACGAACACCCCTGGTTCCAACAATCCCGCAGTTCGAGTACCAACCCTTACCGGAATTATTATCATTGGTGGGATGCGGAAAGAGGCAAGCCTACCCCCCGTTGGAGCTTCTTCGATGTCAATAGCGACGCCTGGAAATACGACACGGCAACCAACGCGTATTACCTGCATTATTTTTCCCGCAAACAACCCGATCTCAACTGGGAAAATCCGACGGTTCGCCGGGAAGTACACGACATCATGAAATTCTGGCTTGATAAGGGCATCGACGGCTTTCGCATGGATGCCTTTCAGTTCGTGGCCAAGGATACCACGTGGCCGGTACTGCCGCCAGGATATGAAAAAAACATCAACAAATATTACGGCATGGGCCCACACCTGCACGACTACCTGCAGGAAATGAACAAGCAAGTTCTCGGCAAATATGATATCATGACCGTAGCGGAAGGCGCCGGCAGCACCTTTGAAGATGCGCACTCGCTGGTAGACCCTGAACGTCATGAGCTGAATATGGCGTATTCTTTCGAAGGCATAGATCTGGGACATGGTTCTCCGGATTATAGCCTGGCGGATTTCAAGCACATCTACTCCAAATGGGACAGCGCGTTCGCTGAAAAAGGATGGCTATCTATTTTCCTCGCCAATCACGACCAGCCACGCATGGTCAGCCACTGGGGAAATGACAGCCCGGCGTTCAGAGCCGTTTCATCCAAAATGCTGACTACGTTCATCATGACTATGCGGGGCACGCCTTATTACTACAATGGCGATGAGCTCGGCATGAAGAATATCCGGTTCAATAACATCGCAGACTACCGCGACATCGCTACGATCAATAAATATAAGGAGGTAAAGAACAAGGGCGGTGACCTGACGGCATTCCTGAAAGGACAACAACAGACATCCCGGGACAACAGCCGTACCCCCTTCCAATGGGATAGCACTGCCAACGCAGGCTTTACCACCGGTACACCCTGGATCGAAGTCAACCCGGATTATGCCACCGTTAATGCCGCCGCCCAGGAAAACGATCCCCAATCCATCCTCAATTATTTCCGGCACGCCGTCCAACTGCGCAAGGACAATCTGGTACTCGTCTATGGTCAGTATACCCTGCTGGATAAAGACAACCCCGACGTATATGCCTACACCCGGGAAGGCTACGGGAAAAAAATGCTCATCCTGTTGAACTTCAGGGATCATCCTGCCGCGGCAACGACCGGTATCGACCTCACCCACGCAAAGCTGCTGCTGAATAACTATCCCGACTCCCCGTCGTCAGACACCCTGCGGCCTTACGAGGCACGGGTCTA
>Ga0302314_10023062_pt1 | contig 10178 bp, 10 predicted proteins | sample III_Palsa_N2_3_FD_200533 | JGI IMG/M metagenome (GOLD analysis project Ga0302314, IMG submission 200533) | Peat permafrost microbial communities from Stordalen Mire near Abisko, Sweden - III_Palsa_N2_3 | ecosystem: Environmental > Terrestrial > Soil > Palsa > Peat permafrost | place: Sweden...
TGGGTGATCGGCCAGCAGGTCGGCCGCCAGCAGGTTGGTCAGGCCGGGGGCGATGCCCGCGTTCATCAGCACCGTGCCGCGCGGCTCGCCCGGCACCCGGCGCAGCCGCTCGACCGCGCGCGCGGCCATCGCCGAGACGTTGATGAGCACCCCGCCGCGCGTGAGCACCAGCCGCTCGGCCACCAGCCGCTCGTCGGGGACGGTGCTGACGATCACGTCGATGCCGTCGAGCGCCCGCTCGAGGGTGTCGGGCTCGTCCAGGTCGACCGGCCGGAAATCGGTACCGGAGTCGGGCCGCCGGCCGGCTCTGATGCTGGTCCAGCCGGCCGCGCCGAACGCCCCCGCGATCGCCGTCCCGAGCACCCCCTGACCGCCGAGCACGAGCACCCGGCCGGCGCTCGGCTCGTTGACGTCCGGCATCGTCCCCCCTTGCGATCGATATTGAGCTATACGGCTAGGCTATGAAGAATGGCCTGGATAGGAAGATCCAATTGACGACCAGTACTCAGACCAATTACGCGGACGACGAGTTCCCGGCTGACCTGCTGGTGGAGCTCGACCGTTCCCGCCCCCGCACCCTCCGAGCGCAGCTCGAGCGCGGCCTGCGCCAGGCCATCGCCCGCAAGACGCTCGCACCCGGCACCGTGCTGCCGCCGTCGCGGGTGCTGGCGGCCGAGCTCGGGCTGTCCCGCTCGCTCGTCGTCGGCGCCTACGAGCAGCTCGTCATCGAGGGCTACCTGGAGGCCCGCCAGGGCTCGGGCACCCGGGTCAGGGCGCCCGGCTTCGACACCCGCCAGGCGGCCGTCGGGCCGGGCGACTCGCCGTACTGGCCGCTGCCGCTCGGCCGCGACGGCAAGATCTCCAGGAGCGGGCTGCCCGACCCGGCCCTGTTCCCGCGCACCGAGTGGCTCCGGCACTACCGCGACGTGCTGCAAGACCTCCCCGACGTGGGCCTGCTCTACCCGCCGCCGCGCGGCGAGCTCGAGCTGCGGGCCGCGCTCACCGCCTACCTGGGCCGCGTCCGCGGCGTGCGCGCCACCCCCGACCAGGTGGTGATCTGCGGCGGCTTCTCGCAGGGCCTGATGCTGCTGTGCCGGGCGCTGGGCAGGCGCGGCGTCACCCGCATCGCGGTCGAGGACCCGTGCTTCGGTTTCCACCGCCGGATCATCGAGGCGGCCGGGCTCGAATGGGTCCCGGTCCCGGTCGACGACGACGGCATCCAGACCTCCCTGCTGTCCGGGTTGGACGTGTCGGCGGTGCTGCTGTCGCCCGCCCACTCCTACCCGAGCGGGGTCGCGCTCTCGGCCGACCGGCGGGTCACGTTGCTCGAGTGGGCGCGCAAATCCGGGGCGCTGGTCATCGAGGACGACTACGACGCCGAGCTCCGCTACGACCGGCTGCCGGTCGGCGCGCTGCAGGGCCTCGACCCGGACCGGGTCGTCTACGGCGGCAGCGCCAGCAAGGTCCTCAGCCCGGCCCTGCGGCTCGGCTGGATGATCGCCCCGCCCGACCTGGCGGGCGACATCATCCGGGTCAGGCTGTACGAGGATTTCGCGGCCGAGGCCCTCGGGCAGCTCACCCTGGCCCGCTTCATCGACAGCGGCGGCTTCGCCCGGCACTTGCGCCGGGTCCGCCCCATCTACCGGGCCCGCCGCGACCGCGTGCTCGCCGTGCTCGGCCGTCACCTGCCGGAGATAGAGCCAAGCGGCGACTCGGCCGGGCTGCACCTGCTGCTGCGGCTGCCCGACGGGCGCGACCCGGAGCAGGTCGCGACGCTGGCCGCCAAGCACGACGTGCAGCTCGAGAACGCGACCTGGCACTGGGCCGACCCGTGCACCGCGCCGCCGACGCTGCTGGTCGGCTACGGCGCGCAGCGTGAGCACGCGCTGGCGCATGGCATCGAGGCGCTCGCGGCCGAGCCGTGGTGAGTCGCACCGGTCCGTTCGATAAAAACTGAGAAGAGCGTCGATCGCGGACCCGCGGCTCGCCCCGGCCGCCTAGCCTGTCCGGTATGCCGGTATTGACGGTGCTGCAGCACCTCTGGGACCGGGCGACGGGGACGCAGCCCGCGCCGCCGGACTGGCTCGTCGCCGTGAGCGGGGTCGTCGCGCTGGTCGTGGTGGTCAACGGCTGGTTCTGGCACCTGACCAGGAACGCGATCACGATCGCGCACGAGGGCGGACACGCCCTCGTCTCGGTGCTGGCCGGGCGGCGCCTGCAGGGCATCCGGCTGCACTCCGACACCTCGGGCGAGACCCGGTCGCGGGGCAGGCCGGACGGGCCCGGGCTGGTGTTCACGACGATGGCCGGGTACCTGACGCCGCCGCTGCTCGGGACCGGGGCCGCGTGCCTGCTGGCCGCCCATCACGTCGTCCTGCTCCTGTGGCTGCTGCTGGTGCTGCTGGCGGCGACGCTGCTGGTGATCCGCAACGCCTACGGCGCGCTGGCGGTGCTGGTCACGGCGGCGGCCGTGGTCGCGGTGACGTGGCTCGCGACGGCGCGGGTGCAGGCCGGCTTCGGGTACGCGGCGGCCTGGTTCCTGCTGCTGGGCGGGGTGCGGCCGATCGTCGAGCTGCAGCGCTCCCGCCGCCGCGCGCGGCGGTCCCGTGCGCGCGCGGTACGGCCGGGCGCGGTCGTCTGGCAGGGCCGCGCCCCCGAGTCCGACGCCGACCAGCTGGCCGGGCTGACGGGGGTGCCCGGCGGGGCCTGGGTCGGGCTGTTCCTGCTGGTCGCGTTCGCGGCCCTCGCGCTCGGGGCGTGGCTGCTCGTCCCCGGCCCGCTGTCGGTGCCGCGACTGCCCTGACAATCAACCCCGTTATGTCGAACGGACCGTTGCTTCGCCCGGCCGGCCGACGACACGCGACGGGATCGTAATCGCATGGCGAATCGAACGCGCCGACCATGCGACAATTGATGCAAACATGTAAGCGAAACGATCTCAGCTTCTCGCGACCGCCGCTTGGCGCGGTCGCGGATCGCCGCGCCGGCGCCAGACGGCACGGTAGAGTCGGGGTTGCCGCGCGGCAGTGCCCTTTTGTGTCGGTGCCGGCCGCGGCGGTGCCGATGGCGGGAAGCTCGGGAAGGAGACGCGGGCGGTCATGCTTGAGGAAGTGCGCATCACCGGGCTCGGGGTCATCGAGGACGCGCTGCTCGAGCTCTCACCCGGGTTCACCGCGCTCACCGGCGAGACCGGCGCGGGCAAGACGATGGTGGTCACCGGCCTCGGCCTGCTCTTCGGCGGCCGCGCCGACCCGGCCCGGGTACGGCCGGGGGCGCAGCGCGCCTCGGTCGAGGGACGCCTGCGGACCGACCCCCGCGGCAAGGTCGCGCAGCAGGTTGAGGAGGCCGGCGGCGACCTCGACGAGGACGGCACGCTGGTCCTGACCAGGTCGGTGTCGGGCGAGGGGCGCTCGCGCGCGTTCGCCGGCGGCCGCTCGGTGCCGGTCTCGCTGCTCACCTACCTGGCCGACGACCTCGTCGCCGTGCACGGCCAGTCCGACCAGCAGCAGCTGCTCAAGCCCGGACGCCAGCGGGAGTCGCTCGACAAGTTCGCGGGCGCGGTGCTGGCCGAGGTCCTCGCGGACTACCAGCGGGCCTACAACGGGCACCGGAAGGCGCGCGCGGAGCTGACCGAGATCACCACCCAGGCCCGCGCCCGCGCCGAGCAGGCAGCCGAGCTCCGGGCCGGGCTGATCGAGATCGAGAAGCTCAACCCGGTCGCGGGCGAGGCCGCGGCGCTCCGGGCCGAGGAGGAGCGGCTGGCCAACGCCGACGCGCTGCACGCCGCCGCCACCACCGCCCACGAGGCGCTGCTTGGCGACCCGACCGCGGCCAGCGAGAGCGCCGACGCGGTGACCCTGCTCAGCCAGGCCCGGCGGGCGCTGGACGCGGTCCGCCGCCACGACGCCGAGATCGACGGGGTGGCCGAGCGGCTGTCGGAGGCGACCTACCTACTGTCGGAGGTGGCGGGCGAGCTCGCGTCCTACGTGCAGTCGCTCGACGCCGACCCGGCCCGGCTGGCCGCCGTCCAGGAGCGCCGGGCCGCGCTCAGCCGCATCGTCCGCCTGTACGGGCCGGGCGGCGTCTCCGCCCACATCAACGGCGCCCCCGCCCCCATCGACCCGGGCGACTGGGTTAAGCCAGTCGACGACGGCGCCGAGCCGGCCCCGGAGCCGGACGAGATCGACGTCGTGCTCGACTGGGGCCGCCGCGCGGCCGGCCGGGTCGGCGAGCTCGACAACGACGACGAGCGGATCGCCGCCCTCACCGCCGAGGAGGCGGAGCTGGCGGCGCACGTGACCGAGCTGGCGGGCAGGCTCACCCAGCTCCGCACCGAGGCGGGGGAGCGGTTCGCGCAGGACGTCACCGCCGAGCTGACCGCGCTGGCGATGCCGCACGCGCGGATCTCGGTCGTGCTCACCCCGCTCGACGAGCCCGGCCCGTACGGCCTCGACGACGTGGAGATCCGGCTCGCCTCCAACCCCGGCGCGCCCGCCCTGCCGCTGCACAAGGGCGCCTCCGGCGGCGAGCTGTCGCGGGTGATGCTCGCGATCGAGGTGGTCTTCGCCGGCGCCGACCCGGTCCCGACGTTCGTGTTCGACGAGGTGGACGCCGGCGTCGGCGGCAAGGCCGCGGTCGAGATCGGCCGCCGGCTGGCCAAGCTCGCCCGGCTGGCCCAGGTCATCGTCGTCACCCACCTGCCCCAGGTGGCCGCGTTCGCCGACAACCACCTGGTCGTCGCGAAGTCGAGCGACGGCTCGATCACCAGCACCAGCGTGATCCGGCTGGACCACGAGGCCCGCGTCCGCGAGCTGTCGCGGATGCTCGCGGGCATGGAGGGATCCGAGTTCGGCCAGGCCCACGCGGCCGAGCTGCTGGCCATGGCGGCCGACCAGGCCGCCCGGCCCTAGCCCGGTGATCACCCAGGACCAGGCGGCGGCGATCGCCTTCCACGTCTGCGGCGCCCCGCCGAACGACCCCAGGCGCGGCTGGGACCTGACCGAGTTCGACGCCGGCTGGCTGATCACCGAGCGCGCCAAGCCCGGCCGCCCGGACGGCTCCACCCGCGTCGTCGAGCGCGAGTCGGGCCGCGTGATGAGCTTCCCCGCCTCGGTCCCGGCGTCCCGGATCATGGCGGATTACCCGGCGGTCCAGGCCGAGGGCGTCCCCGCCGCCGGGGTGAGGGTGATCGTGCCGTAGCCGATCAGGCGGCCCCGGGCAGACTGCTTGACGCCCACCTCATCGGCGTCCGGCAGCGGGAACGGCGCGGCTTCCCTGGTGAAGATGCCCGAGATGACCAGCACTCGCTTGTTGGTCACCACGATGTGGTAGTTGGGCCAGCTGGCGGCGGCCGCGAACAGGCGCGCGGCCAGGAACACCCAGAGGATCCAGGCGACCACCCGCTCGGCGCCAGCGTTCGCTCGGCAGCAGGTACTTGCCGATGGAGACCGGGACGGTATTGCTCGGGTCCGGCCGGATCCGATCAGGCGCGAACGGCTCGGTCTCATCGGCCATGAACGGCCCGGTCTCATCAGCCATGAACGAGCTCCTGAATGGCGACGGGCGAATGGGCCGGCGGGGCCGGGTCGGCCGGCTCTGAACGACAGGCCGGGGTCTGCGATGGCGCGGACCCGGCCGGGACCACGATAAGCGGCCGCATTTTCCCTGACGGGCCGATCTCGCATACCTGCCGGCTGGTCACGGCGGTGTCGGGATAGTAGTAAACCTCCCGGTTACCGTCCATCAGCACGGTGAGCGTGATGCCGCTGTCGGCCAGGACGTAGCCGACGACGACCTGGCCCGAGGTCATGGTGAGCATCTCGGTCGGCAGCCAGGGCTGCCTGATCAGATCGGTATAGAAGTTCTCGCCTACGGGCAGCGGATACGCCTGGCAGACAAACGGTATGAGCGCGATGCCGGCGCCCCCGCGGACGCATCGAGAATATGATCCAGGTCCTTAACGGCGAGGTTCCCGATCGCCGATCGACCGACCGCGACCGGCGAAATCAGCACCGCCGCGAGAATAGCGAGGATAGCCAGGATGACCCGGTTGAAGAACAGCAGCACGAGCGCGAGGTACGGCAGGAACAGGGGCAGGATCGGGATAATGGTTCCCAGCAGGGTGTTGATGTAGCCACCGGAGGTGACGATGGCCGACGCGGAGACCGTACTGTAATCCGACACAATCAGCACTCGCGCCACCGCGATGAGCAGCAGGCCAAACGGCGACAGCAGCAGGGCGATGGTGGCCGACCGGCTCAGCCGCGACCTAATCGCGTCCTGCCAGGAGCCCCAATTCGGCTGACCCGCGGTCCCGCCGGACGCATTAGCCTGGTTGTCGCCGCTCATGATCAGCGCCTGTCTATTGACGAGGATGCCCAATTAATCCGGCTACCCTAGTCGAAAGCCCCGCCGTTTCCCAGCAAATGTCGCTGGCTGATCGAGCTCGGCTCCATTCCCGCCCATTTAAACAAACGGAAACGCGCGATCATCGCGCTATTCTGCGGAAGTAGCCGACGGCCCCCCGGGGATCCCTACCGCGAAGCAGGCATGCCCACACGTACGGTGGGAAATGGTAGGTAAAGGCCCCAGCAAGGCCGCCGCCGGGAGGAAGCATGGCCACCGACTCGACGACCGCGCCCGACTCGACGACCACGCCCGCGCCCGCGCCCGCGCTGGACGCTCCCGCTGATCGGGCGGGTCATGGCGCCGGCTGGCGCGAGGGAGCGCGCTCGGGCGTCTACTGGGCGGTGGCGCACGGCCTGCCGCGGCTGGTGATCCATGGGGCCGCACGCCGCGGTGACCTGCAGGGCCGCCTGATGCTCGCGCCCGCGTCGGGGGACCAGGTGTGGGAGCTGCTGGCCGAGGCCCGCGACCACGGGCCGCTGCTGCGGTCGCGGCTGTCCTACCTCACGGCCGACTACGCGGCGGTGAAGGAGATCTTGTCCAGCCCGGACTTCCGGGCCGGCCGGCCGACGCGGGACGGCAGCGTCCTCGGGCGACTGCTCGACCGGACGGCGCCCCCGGTGCAGAACCCGGTCGAGCCGCCGTCGCTGCTGGCGACCGAGCCTCCCGACCACACCCGCTACCGCAGGCTGGTCACCCGGGTCTTCACGGTCCGCGCGGTCGAGCGGCTGCGGGTGCGGACGGAGGCGATCGCCGCCGAGCTGCTCGACGGCCTGGACCCCTCGGCCCCGGTCGATCTGATCGATTCGTACTGCGCGCAGCTGCCGCTCACGGTCATCACCGAGATCCTGGGCGTGCCGCCCGCGCAGCGGAACCAGGTCCTTGAGCTCGGCACCCGGGCGGCGCCGAGCCTCGACTTCGCGCTCGGCTGGCGGCAGTTCCGCGCCGTCACCAGCGGGCTCCGCGACTTCGGCCGCTGGCTCGACGACCACATCGAGCAGCTGCGCCGCCACCCCGGCGAGGACCTGCTGAGCCAGCTCATCGAGGCCCGCGACGAGAACGGCGCGCTCGACGACCGCGAGCTCAAGGCGACCGCCGGACTCGTCCTCGCGGCCGGGTTCGAGACCACGGTCAACCTCCTCGGCAACGCGATCGCGCTGCTCGACCGCCACCCCGACCAGCGCGCCCGGCTCCGCGCCGACGGCGCGCTGTGGCCCAACGCCGTCGATGAGGCGCTCCGCCTCGACCCCCCGGTCCTGATGACCGGGCGCGTCAGCACCCGCCCGACCTCGGTCGCCGGCCTTGACCTGCCCGAGGGCGCCCCGGTGGTGACCCTACTGGCCGGCGCGAACCGCGACCCCCGGGTGTTCGCCGACCCGGACCGGTTCGACGTGGCCAGGGAGAACGCCCGCGATCACGTCTCCTTCTCTGGCGGCCGCCACTACTGCCTCGGCGCCTCGCTGGCCCGGATGGAGGGCGAGGTCGGCCTCCGAGCCCTGGCCGAGCGCTTCCCTGACCTGCACCTCCTGCCCGGCGCGGGCCGGCGCCCGACCCGCGTCCTGCGCGGCTACGAAACCCTGCCCGCCCGCCTCCGCTAGCCGATCAGCCTCCGCCCGTCCGGGCATCCGCCAGCACGGTGCGGACCACGGCGGCCAGCAGCACGACCGCGCCCGCGATCCCGGTCGCGCTCAGCCTGTCTCCGAGCACGACCGCCGCGAGCAGAGTGGCTGCGAGCGGCTCGATGAGAGTCAGCAGGGCCGCGGTGCTGGCCGATGCTTTCCGCAAACCGCGGAAGTACAGCGTGTAGGCGGCGGCGGTGGGGCCGATTCCGAGCGCGGCCAGCAGCCCGGCCGAGGCGAGGCCCGGCCGGAAGCCGATGGCCCCGCCGAGCACCCCCGCCAGCGGCAGCAGCACGAGGCCGCCGAGGCTGAACCCGAAGCCGTTGAGGGTCAGTTCATCCAGGCCGGTCACGAGCGACGTCCCGATGAGGGTGACAGCGGCGAAGCCGCCGGCGGAAAGCAGCGCCAGGGCGGTGCTGGCCAGCACCGCGGTCTCGCTCAATCCGCCCGCTCAGGAGCGCGGCGGCGGCGTTATGGTGAAGAGCCGGTGCATGGCATCGAGCCTAGCGGGTTAGCGGGTTCGGACCGTAACGAGTTACCACGTCGTCGAGCCAAGCCGGGTTGCCGTCGGTGAGGTGGTACTTCTCCGCCAGCCATCAGGGGGCCGGGGCGTCGACGACCAGGAGCAGGCGGCCCGTTCCGGTCTGCGGGGGCGATTCGGTGTCGCTGACGCTCACCGTGACCGGGAAGTCCCCGGTCATCGCGGGGGTGCCCGCGATGACAAGGGTGTCGCCGCGTGGGGTGGCTGTCATCCCGCGCGGCAGCCCGCTCACCCGGCCCCACCTGACGCCGCCGTTCCCGCCGCTGACGGACAGCGAGGCGGAGTAGGGCTCGCCGACAGTCGCGGTGCCGAGGCCGCCGCTGACCTGCGGTGGCGTGTCAGCCACGGTGAGGGTGAGGCGAGCGGTTCCGGCGTCGTGCGGGCGAGCGGTGTCATAAACCGTCACCTCGGCGGTGAAAGTGCCCGCCGTCTGCGGCGATCCGCTGACGGTGAGGGCCGGGCCGCCCGGGCTGGCGGTTAGCCCGGGCGGCAGCCCGGTGACATCCCAGGTGTAGCCGCCGCTGCCGCCGGACACGGTCACCGTCCCCGAGTAGCCCGCCCCGACCTGCGCGCTGGCCGGGGCGTCGCTGGTCACGGTCAGGATCTGGCCGCAGGCGAGGGTGAACGCGGCGGCATTAGAGGAGACCGCCCCGGGACTGGTGACCACCAGCGTGCCCGACCCGGACCCGCTGCCGCCTTGGGGTCGGTAGGAGGTGCTGACCGTCTTGGCGCCGGCCGCGGCGAAGCTCAGTGTCTTGGCCGGGGTGCGGCCGGATGGCAACTGCCAGTAGTAGATGACCTGCCCGGCCCGGCTGTCGGTGATCGTTGCGGTGAAGACGAACGCCGGTACGCCGGCCGAGCAGGAGGTCAGCGACCGGCTGAGGGGGCTGACCGAGGTGGTCGCGGACAGCGCGGGCGATCCCGGCGATGGCGTCGGGCCTGGCGCTCCCTTCGACTGTGACGGCGAACCGCTCAGCCGGGCCTGCTGGTGCGAGCCGGAGAGGGTAACCACGGCCGCGATACCGGGGACAACGAGAACGGCGGCCACCCCGGCGAGGAGCCGGCGCCGGCCAGGGTGCCGGACGCTGCTGGCCGGCGCCGATGACCCGCCCGCCGAGACCGCGCGGCGGCCCCGGCCGGCCGCGGGCGGCACGGCCGCGGCGAGCTGACCGCGGCCCCGCTCCTCCCAATCGGCTCCCCACGTGGCCGGGGCCAGCGCCTCCAGCTCGGAGACGAACGCGATCGCGCTGTGCGGCCGGTCTGCCCGGTCGGGCGCCATGCCCCCGGCGATGAGCTGGCGCAGTGGCTCGTCGATCCCGTCCAGCGGCACCGACCCGCTCGCGTGCTGTTGCCGCAGCCGGCTCAGGTCCCCGTCGAACGGCGGATGGCCGGCCAGGCACTCGAAGAACACCGCGGTCGCGGCGTAGACGTCGGTCCCCGAGGTGGCAGGCTCGCCCCGCCACACCTCCGGGGCGAGGTAGCGGGGCGTCCCGGCCGCCGGGAACTCTTCCGCGCCCGGCCGGGCGATCCCGAAGTCAGTTAGCTTGACCTGCCCGGTCTCGTCGACCAGTACGTTCCCGGGTTTGCAGTCGCCGTGACCGAAGCCGAGCCGG
>Ga0302314_10023064_pt1 | contig 10177 bp, 7 predicted proteins | sample III_Palsa_N2_3_FD_200533 | JGI IMG/M metagenome (GOLD analysis project Ga0302314, IMG submission 200533) | Peat permafrost microbial communities from Stordalen Mire near Abisko, Sweden - III_Palsa_N2_3 | ecosystem: Environmental > Terrestrial > Soil > Palsa > Peat permafrost | place: Sweden...
TAAGGAGGGGTTGCTGGGGGGGATGGGGGCGGGGTGCGGACAAAGACGGCGACACGATGGACGGCTGGGCGCCTTGAGATTTCAAGCCAGGACGGTCTCAGAGGGGCTGAGCAGCCCGGCCCGTGAAGTGCTGCGCTGGTTGCCGCTCGGTGTCTCGGGGGTGCCCTCAGTCTTGGTCGGCGGCGAGTAGCTACCGCACTTGGCCGGGAAATCCAGTTACCGATCTGACCGCCTTACAGCTTGGCTTCTTGTAGAAAGCGCTACGGTCGTAACTCACAATAGAATCCGCTGTCACCGTAACCTAACTCACAATAGAATACACTGTCACCGCAACCCGCATTTTAATATCGGAGGTGTAGGATGAGGCGACTGGTGTGGATCGGGCTCGTACTGGCTTTCATCATGCCTCCCTTGCCCGTCGAGGCAACTCCACCTGCCAGTGCGACATTGCCGGAATTGGTCGATGCTTCAGACTTGATCATAGTCGGACGCTTCGTCCCTTTAGAAGGGACTGTGAATTCAGACACGCCGGGCGTGGTTTTTACGATTGCCGTCGATCGCGTTCTCAAGGGAGCATTGCCGAGCGGCCCCAAGACCATTACCGCGCTGGCTCGTGCCGGGCTGGGCGCGTGGCCAATCCAGAAGTATGGAATATTTTTTTTGCGACGGGAACAGGGCGGCCAATATAGTGAGGCGGTACCAGGTTTAAGTTCCGTCTTCGCGTTACCGAACACGGCTGCACCCACACCTGGCACTGATCCCTATCTCGCTGTTACGCTGGAGCAAGTTGCTGTGCTTGCCACACCTGTGAGCGCTCTTGAACAGGCCCCGGCAGTGCCGTACTTCATCCCAAATCCAACACCGATCCGAAAGGCCGAGCTGCTATACGACGACGCGAGTTTTAAGGTGCAAGGGGTGCCGGTCGTCATGGCACGCACGCTGTTGGAAGCGGTGCTGAAGTCGGATTCCGATGCTCTGAGCCGCTGTTGGATAATGACAACGCTCATCTCCGTGGGCGTTCCCGTCGATCTGCAGTCGATTATGCCATTCCTCCGGGATCCATCATCGGAAACGGAAATGACTCGGGCTGCTCTTGCCCGCAGTCTCAGAGGAGCTAATATTCCTGCGGAAATGACGCCATCCCTAATCGAACTCCTCGGGCTGCCCGACGTCGTTATGCGCCGGGGGGCCGCCAACGCTCTGCGGGATATCAAGACCGACGCGTCGACAAAGGCGCTTGCGTTGATTGCATTGCAGGACAACGACCTAGAAGTGCGTACAGATGCCGAGCAAGGACTTTGTTGGGCGATGAAGCTGCACAGTTCACCATGCGACGTACCGGCTGAGCAGAACGAAGAAGCCCAGCATCGTTATTGGACCAACTGGACAACTTCGACCTATCGGTAAGGGTGATATGCGTAGATCGACCCCGAAGTTCCGAGGGCACAGTACGGAACGCTGCAGGGCCGACAGCACGACATTGGTGTCAAGAACGATGTGCAACGGGACCCCGGCGCTGGCGCCGTTCGGCGCGCACGGCATCGACCTCGGCCTGGATCTCGTCTTCGGTCATGGGCGCCACGCCGGCGACTTCGAGTGCCGGGGCGATGGCGAGGAGGCTGTCGAGGGCGGCCATGCGCCGGGTCTTGGCCGAGATGAAATCCACGAAATCCTCGACTTCGCTCAATCGGTCGGCGGGCAGCGCCTGGATCTTCTCGATGAGCGCTTGGGCATTGGGCATGGGGTCACTTCCTTCCTTGGCTGCTCAGGCTGCCGACCATCCGCTTGGCTCGATGCTTGGACCATACCGTCGAGGAGCGCCTCGATGACGTTGCTGTCTTCCTCGGGAATCAGAGCTACGGTGCCCGTGTACTTAGGCAACGCCCAGAATTAAAGCCGTCATTGCGAGCGCAGCAAAGCAATCCAGGGCCGCTGCACCGAAGGCTGGATTGCTTCGCTGTGCTCGCAATGACGGCTTTGGAATGTCGTCATAACTGATTTGCTCAATTTTGGGCGTCGCCTTAACGCCCTGACCGCCATCCCCTGTCCATCCAAAGGCGCCGCGGGGGCGCCGAACCGGATCGCGAGGCTTGGCGGTTGCGTGAAAGTGTCGGTGCGATGTCCGGCTTCGAGCCGCGCGCGGCCGGCGAAATGCCGGGGCGAGGGCGGGCAGGTTTCGCCCCTCCCGAAGTCCGGTACAGAAAATTCCTAGGGCTTCTATTGTTCTTGCGCGAGCCCGATTTGTTTGCTAAGTTCATTTCATGAACATCGCCCATGCCACCCACCCTTCGGCCGACCCGGCCCCGAGCTCGCAAGGCTCGGGCGATCCGGCGGCGGATGCCGTCGGGTGGACGCTGCGGATGCTCGAGGACCTGGTCGAGACCGGCATGGAGATGGCGCAATCGCGGCTGCGTCAGGAGTTGCTCTACGAACAGGCGCTGCGCTGTCAAGTCGAGGCCGGACACTTCGTCGCCCGGCCGGCCAGCCCGGAACCGGCCGCCGATGACGAGGCGCCGGACGAGGACATCCCGGAACCGGCCGGCAAGCAGCCGCGCGGTGAAGTCGGACTGACCTTCCAGCGCCTCAGCCGGGGCATCCGGCTGTGCCTGGCGCTCCATGCCAGGATCCGCCAGGACCGCCTGGAGCTGGGCGAGAAACTGGCCGCAGAACAGATCAAGCGCGCAAATGCCGCCCGCAACGAGCATCGGAGCCAGCAGAAGGCGCGGGTCAAGCGCGCCATCGAGCAGACGATCGATGCCGAGGGCCGGGAGCGGGGTATCCGCGAAGACCTTCTCCGCGAGATGCGCGAACGCCTCGATGAGCATCTGCGGGACGAGGACCTCGACGAGGATCTGCTCAATTTGCCGATCAGCGAGATCATCGACCGGATCTGCATCTATCTCAGGGTCGACCCGGATTGGGATATGTGGAAGACCGAGCCCTGGGCGCAAGCGGAAGCCGCGGCCCAGGTGCCGGGTTCGCCCTATGCGGAGCCGCCAGCAGCGGAAATGGTTCCGGTCGAGACGGCGGAGCCTGCTCCGGCGACGGTGGCGCCCCGGCCGCAGCCCGCCACGACCGGCTGCGATCCGCCGAGCGGCGGATAGAGAGCAGTATCCTATCGCTCTCAAATGGCTTCGTTCGCCATCAGGATCGGGCTCGTCCCCAAAAGCGCTAAGATAAGCGCATTGGCGGCCAATGAGCGTTCCCCACCTCACCCCAACCCCCATAGGCGCTAACTTAAGGCGAGAAAACCCTCGCCCGCCTGGCGGGAGAGGGTGGCGAGCGCGAGCGAGCCGGGTGAGGGTGGGTGCTGCGGCCGTGCAGGATTCGTGCGGCACGCTCGGAGCACCCACCCTCACCCTCCCGTCGCTGTCGCGCCGGGCCCCTCCCTCTCCCGCCAAGCGGGCGAGGGGTAAGCTTAAGTTAGCGCCTATGACCCCAACCCTCCCCCCAATGGGGCGGAGAGGGAGTTAAGGGTACTGGCGCTAGAATTTCACCCCATTGTGCCCCCAATCTCCCCCGCGTCACGATTGACGCCGCCGGGATTGCAGGCGACTCTCGCCCCGCCATGAGTTCTGAAATCGCCACTCCCGACGATGCGCCGCGCCCGGGGACCGGGTTGCTGCGCCGTCTGGCCGGGCCGGCTCTGGCGGTGCTGGCCGGCGCTGTCGTGCTGGTCCTGGTGCATGGCCTGTCGCGCGGCATCGATTACCACGCCATGGTGCGGGCGCTGCGCGCCATGCCGGCGGGTTTGTTGGGGCGCTCGGTCGCGGCCACCGCCATCAGCTTCCTGGCGCTGATCGCGCGCGACTGGTGTGCCTTGCGCTATGCCCAGGCGCGGGTGCCGGTCGCGGCGCTGTTCCTTGCCAGTTTCTGCGGCTCGGCGCTGGGCAATGCCGTGGGCTTCGGTGCTCTTACCGGCGGCGCCGTGCGCTACCGGATCTATGGTGCCGTCGGGGCCAAGCCCGAGCAGATCGGCGCCGTCATGGGTTTCATCACCGTCGGCTTCGGCTTGGGCCTGGCCGGCTTCGCCGCGGCGAGCGCGCTTTTTGCTGCCGGGCCGGTCGCCCATGTGCTGGGCTGGCCGGTGGCGGTGCTGCAGGCCGGCGCCTGGGCAGTGCTGGTCGCGGTCGCGGCGGTGATCCTGGCGGCCGCGATTCGGCGCCGGCCGATCGGGCGCGGCCGGTTCAGCGTTGCGGTGCCGAGCCCGGGCTTGCTGCTGCTGCAGATCCTGCTGACCGCTCTCGATTTGGTCGGTGCTGCGGCAGCGCTCTGGGTGCTGCTGCCGGCCGGGCCGGTCGGCCTTGCCGATTTCTCGGCGATCTTCGCCGTGGCGACGGCGCTCGGTGTGCTCAGCCATGTGCCGGGCGGCATCGGCGTGTTCGAGGCGGTCATTCTCTATGCGCTCGGCCATCGCGTCTCGCCCAGCCTGGCGGCGGCGGCGCTGCTGGGCTATCGCGCGATCTATTTCGGCCTGCCGCTACTGCTCTCGGCGGTATTGCTGGCTGGGGCAGAGCTGGCGCGCAGCGGCACGGTGCTGCGCAGCGCCGGCAAGCTGGCGCCGGTCTTCCTCAGCACCATCACCTTCGCCATCGGCATCATGTTGCTGGTCTCGGGGGCGACGCCGGCCTTCAGCCATCGCCTGGCGCTGCTGCACAGCGTGCTGCCGCTCTGGGTGGTCGAGACCTCGCATTTCCTCGGCAGCGTCGCCGGGGTATTGCTGCTGTTCGTGGCGCGTGGGCTGTTCCACCGGCTCGACGGTGCCTGGTGGCTCGGCATCACTATTGCGTTCGCCAGCCTGGCCATGTCGCTCGCCAAGGGCATGGCCTATGGCGAGGCGGCGGTGATCCTGTGCCTGATCCTGCTGCTGCTGGCGACAAGGCGGCATTTCACCCGGCGCACCTCGCTGCTGCGCCAGCCCTTTACGGTTGGCTGGTTCGCGGCGGTGGCGCTTGTGCTGGCCGGTGCCGGCTGGGTGCTGTTCTTCGCCTTCCGCGATGTCGCCTATGCCCATGAAATGTGGTGGCAATTCGAATTCGACGCGCAGGCGCCGCGGGCCTTGCGGGCGTTTCTTGGTGCGGCTTTGCTGGCGGCCGCGGCCTCGCTCTGGCAGCTGCTGCGTCCGGCGGCCGGGCGGGTGGCGCCGCCCGATGCCGAGGATCTTGCCCGCGCCGCCGCCATCATCCGTGGCCAGGATCGGGCCGAGGCCGTGCTCGGCCTCATGGGCGACAAGAGCTTCCTCTTCTCCGCCTCGGGCAATGCGCTGCTGATGTATGCCAAGCGCGGACGCAGCTGGGTAGCGCTCTTCGATCCGATCGGGCCGCGCGCCGAATGGGCCGAGCTGATCTGGCGCTTCATCGAGCTGGCCGACGATCATGGCGGCCGTGCCGCCTTCTATCAGGTGCGCTCGGACTCGCTGCCGCTCTATCTTGATGCCGGGCTCAAGGTGATGAAGCTGGGCGAAGAGGCGCGGCTGGCGCTGGGCGCCTTCGATCTGGCCGGCTCGCACCGCTCCGGGTTGCGCTATGCGCTGAAGCGCGGCGAGCGCGAGGGGCTGGCGCTGGAGCTGATCCCGCCTGCAGAGGTGCCCGCGGCGATGGTGGATCTCGAAGCGATTTCGAGGGCTTGGCTCGCGACCCGGCATGCCCATGAGAAAAGCTTTTCGGTCGCCGCCTTCGTGCCGGCCTATCTGGCGGTGCAATCGGTCGCCCTGCTGCGCCAGAACGGCAAGCCGGTCGCCTTTGCCAGCCTGATGAGCACGGAACGGCGCGGCGAGGCCGGCATCGGCATCATGCGCCATACCGATGGCGCCTCGCCTTATGCCATGGAGTTCCTGTTCACCCGCCTGGCGCTCGATCTGAAGCAGCAGGGATTCACCAGCCTGAGCCTGGGCATGGCGCCGCTCGCCGGGCTGGGCCGCGGGCCGCTCGCCTCCTATTGGCACCGGATCGCCGGGCTGCTCTGGGAGCATGGCGGAAGGGTCTATAATTTCCAAGGGCTGCGCAGCTTCAAGGGCAAGTTCCAGCCGGAATGGGAACCGCGCTACCTGGCGGCGACGGGTACCATCGGGCCGTTCGTGGCGCTCGCCGATGTCGCGGCGCTGGCCGGCGGCGCGCCTAGAGTGGAGACGGCATGAAGGATCGAGAGGTGAGGCGATCGCCGCTGCGGCCTACTCTCCTCCTCCCCTTGCGGGAGGGGAGGAGGAGTTTCAGGCGAGTTTTCCACGTCGGATCCTTAATCCTGCTTTTGCTGTCGCTGGCGGTGGCCCCAGCACTGGCCGATGCTCCGAACCAGCTGGGCACGCCCGAGCTGGCCGAGCCGGCGGGGCCGATGCGCAGCGTGGTCCTGCTGTTCTCCGATCATGGCGGCATCAGTGCCGCCGATCGGACAGCCGCGGCAGCACTGGCCAAATCCGGGGCGCTGGTCGCGGAGATCGACAGCGATGCCTATCTGGCCCGGCTCGACGCACTCGGCGAGGAGTGCCATTTCGTCATCCCGGATATCGAGCTGCTGAGCCGGCAGCTGCAGCGCAGCCATCATGGTGCAACCTATCACGCGCCGATCCTGGCCGGGCGCGGCCTCGGCGGCGCATTGGCCGAGGCAGCACTGGTCCAGGCCTGGCCGGCGACCATTGCCGGTGCCGTCTCGCTCGACCCGGCCACGGCGCTCGGCAGCGCCGCGCCGTTTTGCGGCGACCCGCTCGGGTCCCGCCCGGCGCTGCAGGGGTTCTGGAGCGTGGGTTTCACCGCCGCCGGCGCCGGGCGCGCCCGGATCGAGGCGCTCAAGGCCGGCGGCATGCCGGTCGAAATCGACGAGGCCAGTACGCTCGATGCCCTGGTGCTGCCGCATCTGCCCGAGGTGCCGGAGGCGACCGATGTCGCCGATCTGCCGCTGATCGAGATGGCGGCCGACCAGCCCTCGGATCTGCTGGCGATCGTGGTGTCGGGCGATGGCGGCTGGCGCGACATCGACATGGATCTGGCCGAAAGCCTGCGCAAGTCCGGCGTGCCGGTCGTCGGCTGGGACAGTCTGCGCTATTTCTGGAGCGAGAAGACGCCCGAGCGCACGGCCCAGGATCTGGCGGCGGTGCTGCAGATCTATATGGCCAAATGGCATGCGACCCGGGTCGCCCTCATCGGCTATTCCTTCGGTGCCGATGTGCTGCCTTTCGCGGTCAACCGGCTGCCGGGCGATCTGCAGGGCAGCATCGTGCAGATCTCGCTGCTTGGCTATGCCGGCCGGGCCGATTTCGAGATCACCCTGACCGGCTGGCTGGGCGCACCGCCCAGCGACCGCGCGCTGCCGGTCGCGGCCGAGATCGCCAAGCTTCCGGCCGGCATCATCCAATGCTTCTACGGTGCCGATGAAAAGGATAGCGCCTGCCTGTCGCTGCCCAAGGGGGCGGAGATCATCCGCATGGCCGGCGGCCACCATTTCGACGGCGACTATCAGGGGCTGGCCGAGAAGATCCTGGCCGGCTTCAAGCGCCGGTCGGGGCGGTAGGATGAGATGATCCAGGTCGGCGAATAGGAGCACTGCCGATGCGGCATTGCCCGGCGGTTCGTGCCGCATTGACTCGGGCGCGGGCAATGTGGCCCTCATAGCGGATTGCCGGGAAGGGGTGGAATGTTCGCTTTATCGGTCGTTCTCTTCGTGACCGGATTGATCGGGCTGATCTGCCTGCTGGTGATCGGCAATCCGATGGTGCGCGCCTCCGAGAAACAATTCGGCTTGGCTGATGGCCGCGACACCGTCAAGAAGCTGCGCGGCGAGCGCGGTGCGCTCCACACCCAGCTGGCCGAGCTGGACTCCCGGAAGCAGGAACTGGCCAAATCGCTGGAAGCCATGCAGGCCGAGCTCAAGGAACTCACCGACAAGATCGGCCGGCTGCCGAAACAGACCCATGACCTCACCTTCGAGCTGGGCGTGCCCGAAGGCGGCATGCAGCCCTTCGATTTCGTGCTGAGCCGCCATGCCGGCTATCTCGATGTCGAGAAGGTGACCGGCCCGGAGCGCCAACTGTGGAAGCGGCCGCGTGTGTTGCGCGTGTGGAGTCGCAGCCAGGCCAATGCCGTGACCACGGCCGAGAAGCGCTATCCGGAGCAGAACGGCTTCATCATCCGGGTCGCCGAGCGCGTCGATGCCGGTGGCCACCCCGCGGCCCAGGGGTGACGGGAGATGGATGATGTCGATATCCAGAGCACATTGCTCGTCCTCGGCGTGGTCTTCTACCTGATCTGCTACGTCGCCTTTCAGGCGCTGCGGGCCCGGCTCAGCACGGTGCCGCACGCGGCCGCAGCCCTGCAGCAGCAGATCGTGGCGCTGACCCTCGAGGCCAGCACCGGCCAGATGAGCCAGATGCGCGGCGAGGAGGAAATGGAGCAGCGGCGCCAGGAGGTCGATCGGACCAAGACCCGGCTGCTCGAAGCCAAGCAGATGCTGCACGAGATGCAGCACCGGCTGCCGACCATCGTCTATGTGCTCGACCAGATCATCCAGAACAACTACACGCCCTGGATCATCACCGTGCGCTGGGACTATCCGCCCAAGGGCGTAGCCGATGCGATCGCCGCCGAAATGCTGCGCGGCCGCCGCGTACTGGCCTTCGCCGATAATGCGCCCAATGTCCGCCGGCGCATCGAGGCCCGCTTCCCGCCCGGCCAGGGCTATCACAATGGCGAGCCGGCGCCGTTCGAGTTATGAGCGGCCGGCGTCAGAGGCGATCGGCATAGGCTGCGGCGTCGATGCGGGCCGTAATCAGCGTAAAGCGGCTGGCCCCGAAGCCGGCCTGCAGGGCCGTCTTCAGGTCTTCGCGGTTCGAGACGGTGACGCCGACGCCGCCGAACGCCTCGGCGATCGCCGCATAGTCGGTGGCGCCGAGCCGGACCCCGGTCGCGGCCAGGCCGGCCTGGCGCTGTTTCAGCTCGATGAGCGCCAGGCTTTCGTCCTGCAGCACCAGGACGATGATGGGCAGTGCCTGGTCGCGCAGCGTGCCCAGCTCGCCCAGCGTCATTTCCAGCCCACCATCGCCCATGACCGCGACGACAGGATGAGCCGGGCGGGAGATCCGGGCGCCGATCGCCAGCGGCAGGGCGGCACCCATGGTGCAGAAGCCGGCCGATTGCAGCAGGCCGCCCGGCCGGCGGATGCGCAGCTTCTGGCTGAGCAGGATGCGATGGGCGCCGCTGTCGACGGTGACGGTGGCGTCTTCCGGCAATGCGGCTTCGAGCGTCTCGAACACGGCATGCGGGCCCCAGGGATCCGGTGCCGCGAAACCCTGGGCGAGGGCGGCCCGGACCTGCTCGATCTCGCCGCCGGGCCAGAACGAGCGCGTGACCAGCCCGGTCGCGACCGCCGCCAGCAGCCCGGCCACCGGCCCCACGACCCGGATGCCGGCCTGGTGCATGCCGTGATCGGCCGGCAGTGCCGTCAGCTCGACGATGCGCTCGGGGTCCGTGAACAGATCGAGCCAGTTGCCGCGCATCTCGATCGGGTCGTAGCCGGCGGCGAGCAGGAGATCGGTCCGGTCGATGAGCGGCCGGAGCAGGGCATCGGCCCGCGGCGACAGCCCGGCGCCGCCCAATGCGCAAGGATGCCGTTCGTCGAGGATGCCCTTGGCCTTGTAGGTGGTGAGGACCGGGATGCCATGCTCGGTGGCGAGCCGGGTCACGCTCTCGGCGGCACCGTCGCGCAGCGCCTCATAGCCGACCATCAGCAAGGGCCGCTCGGCCTGGGCCAGGCGGGCACGGATCGTGGCGAGCGCCGTATCGGCCGGATCGATCGCCGGCTGCCGCTGGCGTGGCGCGGCGATCGGGGCGGCACCTGCCGGCGCCGGCAGGGCGGCAGTGCCGGGCGAGAGATCGAGATGGACCGGTCCGCAGGGCAGGGTGGTGGCGAGCGCCAGGGCCCGCAGCGTGATTGCGACGGCACCCTCCGGCTCGATCTCGAAGCTCGCCTTGACCAGTGGGTGCAGCAGGGCGGCATGGTCGAGGATCTGATGGGTGTAGCGGCCGCGCAGCGGGCGTTCGACGATACCCGAGACGACGAGCAGGGCGGCGTGCTCCTGGCTCGCATCGGCGATGCCGTTCACCGCATTGGCGAGGCCGGGGCCGAGCGTGGTGACCAGCAGGCCGGGCGCCCCGGTCACGGCATGCGCCCCGGCCGCCATCATCGCCGC
>Ga0302314_10023066_pt1 | contig 10177 bp, 10 predicted proteins | sample III_Palsa_N2_3_FD_200533 | JGI IMG/M metagenome (GOLD analysis project Ga0302314, IMG submission 200533) | Peat permafrost microbial communities from Stordalen Mire near Abisko, Sweden - III_Palsa_N2_3 | ecosystem: Environmental > Terrestrial > Soil > Palsa > Peat permafrost | place: Sweden...
CGAGTCCTCCTCCGCCTCCATGGTGGTGCACAAGAGGCAGGAGCCGGCGAAGCGAGCGAACCGGGCCTGCTCCTCGGCCAACTCGCGCGGGATGAACGACATGCCCAGCAGCTGTCCGTGGGGGTGCTCCAGCGATGCCCCGGCCTCCCGTCCCGAATTCACGATCGCCTGGGTGTAGCGCAGGTTCGGTCGTTGGGAATGCTCCTCGAGGCGGTCCCGCAGGGCAGCCATGACCAAGCTCGTCTGCTCTTCGCTCAACATGCCCAAGGTGGCGTTGTGCTCGGGGGAGAAGATGAGGATCTCGTGGATCCCGCCCGCGCTGGCCTGCGTGAAGACGGGGCCCCGGTTGGCCACGACGAAGGGCTCGTCGCCCTCGAATGCCGGATAGAGATTGGGGACCACGCGCACGAGCCAATGTCCGGTGGGCCCGTACGTCTCGAGTGCCGGCGGCGTCGTCTCCTCGTTGCCGGCGCAGAACGGGCACGGGCGGGAGCCCTCCTCGACCCAGGGGGAGCGGGTGACGAAGGACTGGGGGCGCTCCGAGCGTCCCGGGCTCACGACCACCCAGCGGCCCGAAAGGGGATCAAGCCGTAGCTGGTTCATCTGTCCTCGTGCTGTGGCACTGCCCGTTCTCCACTCATCGGCGGTCGCCTTGACCTTTACAATCTCTCCTCTCTACGGTACAGGCTCAGGTACCGCTACAGGCTGCATGATCGCCCGGGGGACACCGTGGCCGGGCCGACTTGGGTGAAGATGTCCGTCGTGCACCACCAGCCGGACGGGCCGGCCTTCGACGTCGTGCTGCTCCTCCACGTGGGATGCGTGGTCGTGGCGATGGCCACCCTGGTGGCGGGCATCGCCACCGCAGCGAGACTGCGGGCCATCCTCCTCGCCTCCGCTCCGTTCCCCGAGCCGGTCAAGCGGTACTTCCGCCCGGGTGTGAATTGGGCCGGGCGCAGCCTCTACGGCATACCGCTCTTCGGATTCGGACTCTTGGCTCTCAGCAGTGGTGCGTACTCGCTGCGGGACGGCTGGGCCCTGGCGGGACTGATCATCATCGTCGCCGCGGTCCTCGTCGCCGAATACGCGCTGTGGCCGGCGGAACGAAGGCTCCAGGTGTCCCTGGTCCCGTTGGTGGGCGGCGACACGTCGGTGGGAGAAGCCGTCCTGCGCGATGCCACGACGATGGTGCTGTCGGCCGGCGTGGCCCTCCTCCTACTGGTCGGGGGCTCGGTACTCATGGTGGCGCAACCGTGAGCCTTCCCCCTACGTGGCGGGGTCGGCTCCGGTCGCGGCTGCGATGAGGGCGCGGGCGCGATCGAGCTGCCCATCGCGCACGAGACCGGGGAGCGGGCCGTCAAGGAGCGCAGCCCAGTCCACCGTCTCGGTACTGCGGCCCGTGTCGTGCATGACCTGGCGCGCCTGCGCCAACAGCTCGGCCAGATCGCCCAACCCTGGTCCGCTCTGCTCGGCCAGGCGCCGGCGCAACCACGAAGCCAGGGCCGGGCTGCGACCGGCGGTCGATACCGCCACGGTCACCGCTCCGTCGCGGTGCACCGACGGCAGGATCGCCGAGCAGTGCGCCACATCGTCGGCGCTGTTCACCCAGACCCCGGCCGCCTCGCCGTCGGCATACACGGTGCCGTCGACCGCCTCGAGACCGGTGGCCGCCACCACGAAGCGGTAGGCGCCGGCATCGCCGGCATACGGTCGGCGCTCGATGGTCAGCGGGCCGAGCTCGACCAGCTGAGCCAGCTCATCACAGACCTCGGGGGCGACGACGGTCACCACCGCCCCACACGCCAACAGGACCCGTGCCTTGCGGGCAGCAACCGGGCCACCGCCGACGACCAGGCAGGGTCGCCCCTCGAGGTTGAGCGAGACCGGGTAGTAGGTGGCCAGGAGTCGATCCGCTCAAGTGCGCAGGGAGGGACGGCCGACCATGCCCGCAGCCACCGTGGCGATCGTGAGCTCGTCGATGAGCACGAAGCTCCCGGTGATCCGGTCGACCTTGTAGGTGTCGAGGGCCAACGAGGACGCAGTGCGCAGCCGGACTACCCCGATGTCGTTCTCACGCAACTCCGTCGCCTCTAAGAGCTCGAGGGCGTTGACGTCGAAGGTGCCCTCGACACTCTCGACGACCACCGGGGTGACGCGCGTCGTGTGCTTGATCTTCAGCCGGTCGCCGGCTTTCAAGGGCCGCTCGTGGAACCAGCACACGGTGGCTTCGAAGTTGTCCGTCACCGTCGGCGGCTCCTCGAGCGAGGAGATGAGATCGCCACGCGAGATGTCGATCTCGTCGGCCAACTTCAACGAGATCGACAGGCCGACTTCGGCCCGGGGAAGGGGCCCATCGGCCGTCTCGATGGCGCGGATGGTGGTGTACTGCCCTTGGGGGAGCACGATGACCGGGTCCCCGGTGCGGAACGGACCGCCGTTGACCATTCCGGCGTAGCTGCGCCCACCGCCTGGTTGGCGCAGCACCCACTGCACGGGAAGTCGGCCGCCGTTGCCCTGTCGCAGGCCGTGCTGGGAGGCCCACCCCCCGGCCTGGGCGGACTCCAGTGCATCGAGCACGGTCGGGCCGTCGTACCACGGCGCGGCGTCGGAGCGATCGACAACGTTGTCACCGTTGAGGGCCGAGATGGGGATCACGGTGCACGACGCCAGCCCCAGGGTATGGGCCAGCGATCCCATTTCGTCGACGATGCCCTGGTAGGCCGATTTGTCCCAGTCGACCAGGTCCATCTTGTTGGCGCAGACCACGAGCTGATCGACGCCGAGAAGGGCGGCGATACAGATGTGCCGTCGAGACTGCTCCCGCAAGCCCGCGTTGACGTCCACCAGGACGAGGGCCAGATCGGCGGTGGACGCGCCGGTCGCCATGTTGCGGGTGTACTGGACGTGACCGGGACAGTCGGCGATGACGAATTTGCGATGTGGCGTGGCGGCGTAGCGGTAGGCCACATCGATGGTGATGCCCTGTTCGCGTTCGGCCCGAAGGCCGTCGGTGACAAAGGAGAGATCGACCTCGCCCAGCCCCCGTCGTTCCGACGCCGTGGAGATGGCATCGACCTGGTCGTCGAAAAGCTGACGGGTGTCGAAAAGGAGGCGACCGATCAGCGTGCTCTTCCCGTCGTCGACCGACCCGATTGTGGCGAAGCGCAACAGGTCCATGGTGTCGGCGCCGAGCTCCGGGCCGCCGGCCGGCGGCGAGCTGGGCATCTTGGTCATGGTCTTAGAAGTACCCCTCGCGCTTGCGGTCTTCCATCGCCGTCTCGGAGAACCGGTCGTCGCCTCTGGTGGCCCCCCGCTCGGAGATACGAGAAGCCGAAACCTCGTGGATGATGTCCTCCACCGTGCTCGCTTCCGAGCGCACGGCACCGGTCAGGGTGGCGTCGCCCACGGTGCGGTAGCGCACGGTGGCTTCCTCGATCACCTCGGCGCCCTGGGGCGAAACCCATTCGCTCACCGCGAGCAGCATGCCGTCGCGCTCGATCACCGAACGCGTGTGCGCGTAGTAGATGGAGGGGAGCTCGATCTTCTCCCGTCGTATGTACTGCCAGATGTCGAGCTCGGTGAAGTCCGAGAGTGGGAATGCACGCAGGTGCTCGCCGGGCCGCACGCTCCCTTGGTACAGCTGCCAGAGCTCGGGTCTCTGCCGCTTGGGGTCCCACTGGCCGAACGAATCACGGAACGACAGCACGCGCTCTTTCGCCCGCGCCTTGTCCTCGTCGCGGCGGGCCCCGCCGAAGGCGGCGTCGAAGCGGTTTTCGTTGATGGCGTCGAGCAGCGTGGTCGTCTGCAGCCGGTTGCGTGAGGCCACCGGTCCGGGATCGGCCACGCGGCCCTGGTCGATGGAGTCCTGCACCTTGGCCACGAGGAGCCGGGCGCCCAGGGCTTCCACCTGCGCGTCGCGGTAGTCGAGCACCTCGGGGAAGTTGTGCCCGGTGTCGACGTGGAGAACCGGGAACGGGATGCTGCCCGGCTTGAACGCCTTGGCCGCCAGGTGCAACAGCACGGCTGAGTCCTTGCCGCCACTGAAGAGCAGAACGGGACGCTCGGATTCCGCTGCCACCTCGCGAATGATGAAGATGGCCAGCGACTCCAAGAGGTCGAGGTGGCCCAAGGGGTGCCCATAGGGCCGGACCAGGGCGGTGACCGACGCGCCGGGCTGCCCTGGCCGTGCCGCGGGCGCCGCCGACAACGGGCGGGCCCGGGATGTGCTGAGGGTTGCTGCGGTGTCCATGGGACCCCTTCGAATGTTGACCAATTTAGTCATGTATACTTTGGTCTGGATTCCGCTGGGCGTCAAGGCGAGCGGCCGACACCACGTTAGAGAGCACCGCTTGGGGACCACTGAGGGAGACCTGTTCCCCAGCTTAGGAAGAAGGAAGAACTTCGTGAACAAGTCGACAGCGACCGACAGCAGGCTGAGCCTCGAAGAGCTGGCCATTTTGAACCGGCAATTCGAGACGGCGCCGGCCGGCAAGGTGATCGCGTGGGCCGTCGAGACTTTCGGCCAGTCCGTGGTCCTGGCCGCCTCCTTCGAAGACGTGGTGCTGATCGACCTGGCGACCAAGGCCGCCCCGGGTATCGAGGTGATCTTTCTCGACACGGAGGCCCATTTCCCCGAGACCTTGTCGTTCGTCGAGGAGATCCGTGCCCGCTACCACTTGAACCTCACCGTGACCAAGCCAGGACCAGAGGCGGCCGCGTATCCCTGTGGGAGCGACCAGTGCTGCCAGTTCCGCAAGGTGGCCCCGCTGCGCCAGGCGGTGCAGGGCAGCCGGGCCTGGCTCACCTCGCTCAAGCGGGTTGACGCCGCGTCCCGGGCCAATGCGCCGATCGTCGGCTGGGACGACGCCTTCGGCCTGGTGAAGGTGAATCCTCTGGCCACATGGACCAACGACGACATCGCCTCGTACCTGGCCGACCACGATCTGCCGGTACACCCCCTCGTCAGCCGGGGCTATCGGTCGATCGGCTGCGCCCCGACGACGCGTCCGGTCCAAGAGGGTGAGGATCCCCGCGCCGGTCGCTGGGCCGGTCTGGACAAGTCCGAGTGCGGGCTGCACGCTTAGACCTGATGCCGCGCGACCTGGACAACCCCTACGGGATGGAATTCCGCGGTCGCGACCGGCGGCTCCGCTTCATACGTCCGTACCGCAACATCGGTGAACTGAACTCGGTCGAGCAGCTCAAGCTCGCCCGACATCCCTTCGAGGTGGCCCAGGCGGTCATCGACACCTACTCCAAGCAGGGCGCGGCTTCGATCAACGCCGTGCCCGGCGAGCAGGAGCGACTCAAGTGGGTGGGCATATACCCCCAGCGGCAGGGTGGCGATGCCTTCATGATGCGCATCAAGGTCCCCGGCGGAGTCATGACGGCGGCGCAGGTGCGCGAGGTCGGGGTGGCGGCCGACGCCTACGCCGAGGGCCCCGATGACAGCCCCGTGTTCGGCAACCGCTATGCCGACCTGACCACGCGCCAGGACATCCAGCTCCACTGGATCCGCATTGCGGACGTGCCCCGTATCTGGCAGCGCTTCTGGGACGTCGGGCTCACCACCGTGCAGGCGTGCGGCGATTCGGCCCGCAACGTGTGCTCGTGTCCCGTCTCGGGCATCGACGCCCAGGAGGTGGTGGACGCACTCCCGGTGGCCCAGGCCATTTCGGCGTACTTCACCGGGAACCGGGAGTACGCCAACCTGCCGCGCAAGTTCAAGATCGCCGTGACCGGATGTCTCGAGGACTGTGCCCGCGTCGAGATCAACGACATCGGTCTGTGGCCGGCGGAACAGAGTGATGGCTCCATCGGGTTCAACGTGCTCATCGGTGGGGGACTCTCCGACGGCGAGCGGATGGCCTCGGACATCGACGTCTTCATCCGCCCCGACCAGGCGGTGGAACTGTGCCGGGGGGTGGCCCAGGTGTTCGGCGAGCTCGGTAACCGCGAAAACCGGGGACTGGCCCGTATGCGGTACCTGGCGCAAGAGCTGGGTCCCGAGGGATTCCGGGCCGCCCTTGACGAGCGGACGAAGTTCGCCTTGGATCCGGCGGGCCGAGAGCTCACCGACCGGTTCCGGGGCGACCACGTGGGGGTGCATCCCCAGAAGCAGGCCGGGCTGTTCTATGTCGGCTGCTCGGTCCCCGTCGGCCGGATGCACGGCATCGATCTCATCGAGGTGGCACGGCTCGCCGAGACCTACGGCGACGGCGGTGTGCGCATCGGCACTGACCAGAACTTCATCCTTTCGGGCATTCCCGAAGAGAGGTTGAACGACCTGCTGGCCGAGCCGCTCATCACGAAGTACTCACCCTTCCCCGGTCCCTTCGAGCGGGGCGTTGTGGCCTGCACGGGGTCGGAGTTCTGCCGTTTTGCCGTCGTCGAGACCAAGGAACGAGCGGTCAAGTGGGCGCGCCGGCTCGACGCCCAGCTGAGCGAGCAAGGGGCCGACGGTGGTGGCGCCGGCGATGCGGGCGTGATCCGCATGCACTTTTCCGGTTGCTCCGCCTCGTGTGCCCAGCCCCAGATTGCCGACATCGGATTCCGGGGGGACATTGCCCACGTGGACGAGCACATCGAAGAGGCGGTCGACATCGGATTGGGCGGATCGCTCGGCCCGGATGCCGCCTTCATCGACTGGGTGACCGGGGCCCTGCCCGTCGACCAGGTCCCCGACGCCCTCCTGCGTGTGGTCGGTCGCTATCAGACCGAGCGCCGCGCCGCGGAGCCCTTCCATCTGTGGGCTCGACGCATCCCCTCGGGCGAGTTGGCGGCGACCATCGCCGGATCACCTGCCGCGGTGAGCTCGTGAAGCGCTATCGCGTCCGCGAGGAGATGAACGGCATAACGGAGCCACCGGGAAAGGTGTGGTTCTGGGAGCTCGAAGCTGGCGTGATCCATGCCGATCGCTGTATCGAGTGCGGGACGTGCATCGCGGTCTGCCCCTCGAACTCCATCGGGATCGACGAGGACACCAATCTGCCCGAGCTGGTGAAAATGTGCACCGGGTGCTCGTTGTGTTGGGACTTCTGCCCGCGCGGTGGCCTGCGCTACGAGGCGCTGTGGCCCCCGTCCACCACGGCGCCGGATGAGGAGGCCGAGGTCCTGCCGGCGCAAGTCCGCTCCGACGCCTCCGACACGTACTGGAAGATCACCGGAGGTCCACCCGCGGACGGGTTGGGCGCCGTGGTGGAGAGCTTTGCCGTTCGCGCCTCGTCCAAGTTGGAAGACGTGCAGGACGGAGGTGCGGTCAGCGCACTGCTGATCGGATTGCTGGCGGCGGGAGAGATCGACGGCGCGTTGGTATCCAAGCCGAGCAGCGATCCCGACGAGCAGTGGAAGGGCATCGCGACGATCGCCACCACGGCGGACGAGATTCGCGCCGCGTCGGGCAGCTTCTACAACCAGACCATGGCCCTGGCCGAGCTCGACCTCTCGCGGTACAAGCTTCCGGCCAAGCCCCGCATCGCGGTGGTGGGGACGCCGTGCGAAGTGCAGGGGCTGCGCGCCATGCAGGCCCGGCGCTGGCCCACCGGCGCCCACCGCGTGGACGCGGTGGTGTTGAGCATTGCCCTCATGTGCACGAAGAACTTCGACTACGAGGCGCTCACGCTCAGGGAGTTGCGCGACAAGCGCGGCGTTGATCTCGACCGCGTGTCGAAGATGGACGTCATCCGTGGCCGCATGATCGTCGAGTACCGCGACGGCGAGGTGGCGGTGGACGAGCCGGTGAAGGACTTTCACGGCGCCGCCCTGAAGGGTTGCGACGAGTGCGCCGACTTCCTCGGTCGCTCGGCGGACATCGCCGTCGGCAGCGTGGGATCCATGGACGGGTGGACGAGCGTGCTGATCCGTACCGAGCGCGGCCGGCTGGCCTTCCAGGCCGCGCGATCGAAGCTGGATGTGCGCGGGTTGGACAACCCGGCGGCGCTCCTCCGGCTGGACGAGCTGGACAAGAAGATCGCCAACCGGACCTTGCAGCGCAAGCTGGATCCGGACGCCCCGCTGTTCATCGACTTCGAAGAGCACGTGCGCTCCTACGAGGGAACCGACCGCCGGCCCGTGTTCATACGCCATTGACGGCGACCGCCGCTCCCGCACTGCACGTGCCCGATGAGCCCACGGCGCGCGCCGACGCCTGGCTGGCCGCGGTGATCGATGGCACCGATCTGACCGACGTACTGCGGGCCGAGGACGGCCTGATCCCCTGGCTGTGGTCGCGGTGGAACACGGTGGGCAAGTCGGGCCTGACCTACGACGATTTCTCACAAATCGTCGTGGGATACCGCCGCGAGATCTGGCTCTGGTTGGCCGGCGAGAGGATCTGGAGCCAGTGTTGCTCGGGCCTCCTCGGACGGGTCGGCCGGCGGATCGTGCAGGTAGACCCGCCGAGCGATTGACTCCGGCGACCCCCCGGGGTCCGGTCATCGATTTGGGCGGGGTCGGCGTCCGCCGGGAGGGGACGGTCGTCCTGGACGACGTCGACTGGTCGGTGCAGCCGGGAGAGCGCTGGGTGATTCTCGGGCCGAACGGATCAGGCAAGACGACCCTTCTGACGCTGGCCGGCGCACGCCTATGGCCTTCGTCGGGGACGGTCGAGATACTCGGCGCCCGCTTGGGCCGGGTCGATGTCCGGACGTTGCGCCCCCGGATCTCCTTGGTCAGCGGGTCGGTGACCCGGCAACTACGCGCCGATCTCTTGGCGCGCGACGTCGTGGTCAGTGGTCGCCATGGCGCGCTCGAGACGTGGTGGCACGCCTATTCGGACGCCGACTGGGCGCGCGCTGACCGCCTGCTCGAAGAGGCTGGTTTCGCCGCGATCGGGTGCCGCCCGTTTGGCGTCATCTCAGAGGGTGAACGCCAGCATGTCCTCCTGGCCCGTGCGTTGATGCGCGAGCCGGAATTGCTCCTGCTCGATGAGCCGGCGGCCGGGCTCGACCTCGGGGCGCGGGAACGTCTCGTCTCCCGGCTGGGTGTCCTGGCCGCAGATCCCGGCAGTCCCACCACCGTCCTCGTCACACATCATTGCGAGGAGATACCGCGCGCCTTCACCCATGCCGGTCTGATGCGCCGGGGAAAGCTCATAGCATCCGGACCGTTGGATGAGGTACTGACATCGGCACGGGTCTCGGCTTGCTTCGATGTGGCGGTCACCGTCGGGCACCGGGACGGACGATGGTGGAGTCGCGCCGAGTAGGGCGCGCACACCGGGATTCGCCACCATCCACCAACTGGAAAGGGCATTTCACTAGGGTCTTCGGTCGGAGCGAAGGTGCCGATTGTGATCCTGCTGGTCCTACTAGCTGTGATGTGGCTTGTCGTCCTGGCCCCAAGTGCCTGGCGACGCTATTCCGAGCGTCGAGGTGTCGGCTCGGTCGATCACTTCCATCACCAACTCGAGCTGCTCGAGCAGGCCGGCCCGAAATTGGTCACACCGGCCTACCGATTGCGCGGCACGCGGTCACGGATCGACGGCAATGACGCCCAGCACGCCTCCCACGCCACATCCTCAGGACCGACGCTCGTGTTGTTGCGCGCCGTAGGCGACGGCGAGTCTGCCGACATCGCCGACGAAGACGGCGCACAGTACGAGCGGGTCGGTGTGATCGAGCGACCCCAACCGGTCGTGAGTCCCGCGCAGACCCAGGCCGGACTGGCGGCCTACCGTCGCCAGCAAGGCCGTCGACGGTGCACCTTGCTCCTCCGGATCCTTACGGCAACGGTCATAACCACCGGACTCCTCGGCCTGCTCCCGTCACTGCGATTGGCCTGGATCTTCACCGCAGTCACCGGGATCAGCGCGCTCGCTCTCGTCGGCCTCATCGCTCACGCCCGCGAGCTCGAAGGTCAACGCCGACCGCGTCCACGAGCCCAGGTGCACGATGCCGCCCAGGGCGACCCGTTCACGGGCGCCGGCCAGGCTGGTCATCCGGGCGGATGGGACGAGGAGGACGAGGAGGACGAGGACGATCTGCCGCAACGGCATGCCGCCGGAGGCAGCTGAGGGGCCTTGCGGGACGCAAGCCGGGATCTGCCTGCCGTACCAGGCTCGCCCGCAGCATTGGCTAACCTGTTCGTTCGTCGGGGGTGTAGCTCAGCTGGCAGAGCGCTACGTTCGCAATGTAGAGGCCGAGGGTTCAAATCCCTTCACCTCCACCGATAAGTCCAG
>Ga0302314_10023067_pt1 | contig 10177 bp, 7 predicted proteins | sample III_Palsa_N2_3_FD_200533 | JGI IMG/M metagenome (GOLD analysis project Ga0302314, IMG submission 200533) | Peat permafrost microbial communities from Stordalen Mire near Abisko, Sweden - III_Palsa_N2_3 | ecosystem: Environmental > Terrestrial > Soil > Palsa > Peat permafrost | place: Sweden...
GTGCAGTACGACCAGCTCATCGAGGCGGCCCGGGTCTGGACCGAAGAGGCTCGGTCCGAGCCGGCGCCCGCGCTCCCCGACGTCCCCAGCGCTGCCGGTCGTTTGGCCCGCGTGCGGGACCGGGCGATGCGAGCGGCCATCTTCTCACTCTTCCCGTATCCCCGGCGGCTGCGGGCGGTGACCGGGCCGCTTCGTGTGGCGCAGCGGACCGGCCTGGACCGGCGGCTGGCGCGCAGCGGCCTGCCGACACGGGTCTCCCCCACCCTCGGCGCCGCCATGAAGCTGGCGCCGCCGACGTCAGCCGGGGTCCGGCTGCCGGAACGCGTGGCGGCCCGGGGGCCGCGGCGCGCGGTGGTCGGCATGCTCACCGGGTGCGTCCAGTCGGTGTTCTTCCCGCAGGTGAACGCGGCGACCGCGCGAGTCCTCGCGACCGAGGGGTGCGACGTGATCATCCCGCGTGGCCAGGGCTGCTGCGGGGCGCTGTCGCTGCACGCCGGCCGGGAGGCCGAGGCGGTGGCCTTCGCCCGGCAGACCATCGAGACGTTCGAGCAGGCCGGGGTGGACGCGATCGTGGTCAACTCGGCCGGCTGCGGTTCGGCCATGAAGGAGTACAAGCGGTTGCTCGGCGGGGACGGGCAGGATCTGGGCTGGGCCGGGCGGGCGGCGGCGTTGAGCGCCCGGGTCCGGGACTTCACCGAGTTCTTGACCGAGCTCGGACCGACCGCGCCGCGCCATCCGCTGCCGGTCACGGCCGCCTACCACGATGCCTGCCACCTGGCGCACGCCCAGCGGATCACCCGGCAGCCGCGGGAACTGCTGCGCGCGATCCCCGAACTCCGCCTGGTCGAACTGGCTGACGCCGGGAACTGCTGCGGCTCGGCCGGCGTGTACAACCTGCTGCAGCCCGAGGCGGCCGCCGAACTGGGCGCGCGCAAGGCCCAGGCGGTGCTGGACGCGGGCGCGCCGCTGCTCATCTCGGCCAACCCGGGCTGCACGCTGCAGATCGCGGCCGCGCTCGCCGACCGCGGCGAGCACGTCGAGGTGGCCCACGTGGCCGAGATCCTGGACGCCTCGTTGCGCGGCCTGCCGCCCCCGGTCGCCGCGCCGCGCTGACCGGTCCGGAGGGTATCGGGCCGATGCCAGCTGCCAAGATGCCGTTCGTGGGCCGCCGCGAGGAGCTGGCAGTGCTGGAGGACGAGTTCGCCAGGGCCGCGGTCGGCGAGTTCCGCGTCGTCCTGCTGTCGGGCGAGGCCGGAGTGGGCAAGAGCCGGCTAAGCCGGGAACTGCTCAGCCGTCACCCGGAGGCGGCTGGCATGTTCGCCCGTGCCCACCCGCTGGGCGTGACCGCGGCCTTCGGGGTGTGGGCCGAGGCCATAGACCCGCTGCTGCGGGGACGATCAGACGCGCAGGTGACGGCCGCGTGCAGCGGGCTGCTAGACGACCTGGCCAGCCTGTTCCACCGCGTGGCCGTCATCCGGGGATCCCTTCCCGACCGGGAGCCGCCGCTGCCGCGGCTGCTGAAGGGACTGGCCGCCCTGCTGCGGAACCTGGCCGCCCAGGCACCGGTGATCGCCGTCCTGGACGACGTGCACTTCGCCGACGCCTCCTCATGGGAGGCGCTGCGCTATTTCGCCCGGCACCTCGACGACACCCGGCTGCTCGTCGTGGCCACCAGCCGGCCCGCCGACCTGGCCGGCCAGGAAGTCGCGGCGCAGGCCCTGTTCGAACTGGACGAGGATGGGTTCCTGCGGCGGCTCGAGGTGACCCCCCTGGACCGGAATGCGACCAGGGAGCTGGCCGAGACGATCGTCGGCCAGCCGCCGCCCGCCGCGCTCGTCGACTGGGTGGATCAGCGGGCGCGCGGAAATCCGCTGTACGTCATCAGCCTGGTGCGCGCGCTGCTCGAGGAGCACGCGGACCTGTCCGCACCGAGCCTGCACCGGCTGCCCGAGAGCCTGGCCGAACGGATGGCCGCGCGGACCCGCGGAGCCGACACCGCTATGCGGGCGGTACTCGGCCTGCTGGCCGTGGTCGACCGCCCGCTGCCGCTGCCCGAGCTCGCCGTGCTGACCGGACTGACCGCCGAGCGGCTCGATCCGATCCTGGCCACCCTGATCGCCGGGCGCGCCGTGGCCGAGCGGCAGCGGGCCGCCGAGCTGATCTACGAGATCCAGCATCCGCTGCTGCGCGACGTGATCTACCGGCAGGTCAGCGCGGCGCGCAAACGGGTCCTGCATCGCCAGGCGGCCCGGTCGCTGCTGGATTCCGGCCGGCTAGCCGAGGCGGCGCTGCATTTCGCGCGGTCTGCGCAGCCCGGCGACACCGAAGCGGTCCGGGTCCTGCTCGATGCGATGCGCCAGGCTGAGCAGCGCGAGGCGTTCCGGGAATCGCTCGACCTGCTATCCGAACTGGTCGACCTCCTCCCGCCCGCCGATCCGCGCTGGCTGGACGTGCTCGAGGCGATGTACTGGCGGGCCGAATGGGTGGTCGACCATCGGGCGGAAACCCGGACGGAGACGGCCATCCGGGCCCTGCGGGCCATCGACGGGCTGCTGGCGGACTCGGCCGACGACGCCCGGCGGGCGACGGTCAAGTTCCGCCTGGCCAATTTCCTGGCCTGGGGCACCGGAGAGCTGCCGGAGGCGGAGGAGACCTGCCGCGAAGCGGTCAGGTTGTACGAGGCGGCGGGAGCGCGACGCCAAGCCCTGCTGGCCCGCCGAGAGATCGGCTGGATCCGTTACCTGCGCGGCGACATCGCGGGCATGGCCGAGGAGTCGGCGCAGGTAGTGGCCGCGGCCGAGGCCAGCGGGGACCGGTTCGTCGCGATGCAGGGTCTGGTCACCTTCGGCTATAGCAACATCCTGCGCGTCCGTTTCGCTGACGCCGAGTCGGCCATCCGGCACGCGGTGGCGATCGCCGAGCAGGACGCGAAGGCCTACCGGCTGACCATGGCGCTGAGCCTGCTGGCCGCCGCGGTTGCGCTGCAGGGCCGCAGCACGGAGGCCGCTGCGCTGTTCGAGCAGGCCAGATCGGCGAATCCCGCCTTCAGGGACACGATCTTGATCGAGCTGGAGACGTTCGTGCACTGGGTGGCGGGCGACTTCACCTCGGCGGCGGCCACCGCGCGTGAGCTCGCGGCCTGGGTAATCGGCGGGCCCAAGCGGCGGGCGCTCGGCCTGGCCTGCGGGGGCCTGGCGGCGGCCGAGACGGGCGACCTGCGCGAGGCGGAGCGCCTGCTCGGGCGGGCCCGGCAGGGGCTGGACAGTCGCGACTGGGCGTACTTCTTTCTCTACACGCGCTACGGGGAGGCGGTCCTGGCCTGGCATGCGGGACACGCGGCAGAGTGTGCGGACACGCTGGCCGAGGTGGCGGCCGCGCTGATCGGCATGGACGCCGCGGCCGTGAGCGTCTTCGTGCTGATCGACCTGACCGAGTCGGCCGCCGACGCCCACGACGGGCGCGCCGCTTCGTCAGCCGCCCGGCAGCTCGCGGACGTGGCCCGCGCCGCGGGGCTCGCGCCGCACCGGGGTCTCGCCTGTTCCGCACGGCGCTCGGCCGCGAGGCGGGCATCGTCGAGTACCAGGTCCGGCAGACTTTGGCCGGCGCCGCCATCGCCGTCCGCTGCTCGGCCCCGGTCAGCCTCGACGGCCTCCGGGGCGGGGTCGCGGCCAGCCTGGCCGGCGCCGGGTTGGAGCGGCCCCAGGTGACGGTCGAGATCGTCGAACGGTTCGAACGGCCTGGCGGGCCAGCCAAGCTCAAGCGGTTCATCCCGCTCGACCCGGTCCCCGCGCCGCTGAGCGCCGGGCGATGAGCCCGGCGCGGGTCGCTGCCCCGCCCGGTTACGTGCACGCGGCGTCGGACTACGGTGACGAGGTGGCCCACGTGGCCGAGATCCTGGACGCCTCGCTGCGCGGCCTGCCGCCCCCGGCTCTGGTCACATCCCGCGCCGGGTGAGAAACTAGAGTCGTGGATGGTAACGCGAGCAAGCCGACCGAGCAGTTCCGTGCGTCCTGGCAAGCCGCCAGGGATGCCCTGAGCGAGTGGTCGAGGCGGGTTTCAGATGCCACCCACGAGGCCCTGGACAAGATCGAGCCGGCGGTCCGCGGCGCGGTCGAGGCCGGCCGTGCGGCGATGACCGGGCAGTGGCGCAATTGCGGTTGCCGCTGCGACACCGCACACCCTTCTGACGCGGGTGTGTGTGACGGCCAGGCGGTCATGAGCCGGAAAGTCGGCGAGGCGGATGTCTCGCTGTGCGCGCCATGCGCGGTGGCGCAGGGTGTCGCGGAGATGAAGCTTTAACTCCTGCCTCAGCCCCGGGCCGGCACGGCCGGCCTCTCCCGGACCTCGGGAGGAGAGACCGGCCGCTCACCGGAGGGTTTAGCTGCCGGTGCTGCTGCTCGCCGGCTTGCCCCGCGGGCCCTGCCCGTTCTTCATGTTCTGGCAGTTGTGGGTGGCCTTATGCGAGGCGGATGGCGAGGGACTAGCCTTGGCAGACGCGGCGCTGGCCGCTGTCGCTCCCGTGGTCGACGTGGTGGACGATGTCGTAGACGACGGGGTGGAGTGGGTGGTCGCGGCGTTGGCGACAGCAAGGCTGCCGCCGAACCCCACGCCGAGCGCACCCGCTCCGACAGCTGCACCGATCATGATCTTGCCTAGTCTGGATTTCAACGTGTCCGCCTCCTCGCGGTCGGGTGATGGTCCTGCGCACAGGACACCCGCGCGGGCTGCGGCCGCACTGCAGCGATACTCTGCCGGCGGTATGAAATCGGCCTCCAGGATCACTCCTGGGGCTGCTGGGGTCAGCGGGCGGGAAGAGTCACGGTAAAGACCTCCTGGCTGGCCTGAGTGGCGAGCGAGCCGATGCCGGTCACCGCGTTGCCGGACGGGGCCAGCGCGCTGATCTGGTAGCTGCCGCCCGTCTGGGATCCGGTCAGGCCGCCGATCGGCGCCGGCGTCCACAAGGTCCCGCCGGCCGAGGTCCAGGCGGCGACCTGCTGCTGGCCGGACTCGCCGAACTGGCCCGCGGCGGTGAAGCCGCCAGAGCTGGCGGTCAGCGCGGTGAACGTGGTGTCCGGTCCCGGCGAGCTGAACGGCACCTGCCGCCAGCTGGCGCCCCCGTCGACCGAGAGCTCGGCGATCGGCACGGTGCCGGCCGGGGTGGTGGCCTGGCCCAGGGCGGCCACGCGGTCTCCGCTGATCGCGATCTGCTGCAGCACGGCGGACGAGGCGCCGGCCGGGTCGGGCAGGACGATCGTGGTCCAGGTGGTGCCATCGGTGGTGGTCCACACGGCCGGCTGGCCGTTGTGCGACCCGACGGACACGAAACCACGCGCGCCCGCGGCGACCGCGAGCACCTGGCTGGAGCCGGTGGTGTCGTTCACGTCGTGCGCCCGGGTCCAGAAGGTCAGGTCCGGCGTCCACCACACGTCGGCCACGCAGCTTCCGCCCGGCGCGACCAGCTTGCCGACGATGACGTATCCGTGCGGGCCCGCGGCGGCCGCGACGGCGGACACGCCGGCCAGGTCAGCGGTGATGGAGCCGGGGCCGGCGGCGGACTGCCAGGTCGTGCCGTCGGCCGAGGTCATGACGACCGGGCCCGGCGCGCCGACAGCGAGCCAGCCCGACACCCCGTGGGTCACCCCGGTCAGGGCCTGCAGGCCCGTGGCCGCAGAGACCTGCGAGAGCGACGTGACCAGGGCCCAGGACCCGCCGGAGGCCTTGCGCCACACGGCCGGGTAGCCTTCCGTGCTGCCCACCGCGATCTGCTGGCCCCCGGCCACGGCCAGGCCGTTGACGGCCAGTTCCGGGATGATGCCGCCCGGGAGGCCGGCCAGCGGGACCGGACGCACGCTGCCCGTCGCGCTCGCCATCAGGAACACCGGCTGCTGGCTGAGCTTGCTGGGCGAGGTGTATCCGACGGCGACGATGGTGCCGGCCGACGCTACCGTGGCGCCGACCACGGACTGCGTGTCCGCATCGCCCAGGGATCCCGTCTGCTGCCAGGTCCCGCCGGCGCCGGCGGCGGTGAAGGCCACGAGCTGGCCCGCCGCGCTGGCCCCGGCGACGACGAAGCCGAAGTCACTGCCCTTGACCAGGCCGGGGTTCCAGCCCGCGGCCGCTCCGATGGTGCCCGCGTACTGCCACGCCGTTCCGTTCGGTGAAAAATAGGCCACCGCGTCGGGGGTGCCGCTCGCCGAAAGGCCGGGCCGGACGGCGAGCAGGCCGGACGCGTCCGAGCCCAGACCGGTGATCGTAGTGCCCGCCGCTCCGTGATCGGCCGGGACCGTCACCCGGGTCCACGTCGAGCCGCCGTCGGTGCTCAGCCACACGCCGGCGTAGGTGCTTCCGTCCCTGGTGACCTGGCCGGAGATCACCGTGGCGGTGCCGCGCGAGGCCACGTAGGAGATGCTCTGCACGGTCTCGCCGGGTCCGGCCAGCCCGAGCTGTGCGGCCGTCTTGCGCTGCCAGGTCACCCCGTCACGGGAGCTCCAGATCACGGCCTGCGTCGTGTGGCTTCCGGTGGCGGCGACGCCAGCGGCGAGGAACCCGTCGGACGTGCTGTTCAGCACCCACATCGCGTCGCCGTTCAGCATCGGGGTGATGGTCCGGGTGGACGCGAGCGTCCAGGACAGGCCGTTCTTGCTGGTCCAGATGGCCTGCGGGCCGACGGCCAGCCAGCCGGCGGAACCCCCGGCCAGCCGGGCGGCCGGATGCCCGAGCGGGGCCTGGCCGCCGCCGGGCGCGTTCACCGGGGCCAGGCGCCAGGAGGCGCCGCCGTTGACGGAGACGAAGAACTGCTGCCGGACCACGCCGTCGCTGGTCTGGGAGCCCATCGTCACGATGGTGTTCCCCGAGGCCACGACGCGGTTCACGGTCTGGAAGACGCCACGCTGCTGCTGCCCGGGGTACATGCCGATGGTCAGCGCCGACTGCGCCGTGGTGCCCTGATTCGTGGCCGGGTTCGGCTGCTGGCTCGAGGCGAGCGGGCCGAACTTCGGGCTGTGGCCGGTCAGCAGGGCGACGGCCAGGACGGCCACCGCGACCAGCACGATGACCGGCACCGCGATGGTGGCCGTGCGCCGGCCAATCCGGCCGCGGCGAGTGCCGGGCCGCCAGGTCCCGGGTAGTTCGGGCTCCAGGAGCAGGGTCCCATTCCCGCCGGGCCGGTGACCGCCGGAATGCGGATCTGCCTGGTCGGACGGGCGGTCCCACAAGGGGGGCGCGGCGCTGGGGGCCCGCCAGGTGTCGTAGTCAGCCAGCGGCTGGTCATCAGGCTCGGTCATCAGGCCGGTGTGCGGGTCGGTGTACGAGTCGGTGTAGGAGTCGGCGTATGGCTCGGTCCGGGCTCCGGCGCTGGCCTCGGCGCGCGGGTCGGACCAGGCTTGGGCGCGGTCCTCGGGTTCCGCCTCGCTCCAGGCCTCGGGTCCGGCCTCGGCGCGCGGGTCGGGCCTCGCCTCGGGGCGGGGGTCGGCGAAGACCGACGCGCTGAGCGGGACCCGCATGTTGCCTGGCCAGGCGTTGTTCAACGGGTCGGGGGGAAGCGATCCGGACCTGATGTGGCGGCCTGCGGGCTGCCGCAGTGGTGACCAGTGCGGTGACCGCGGCGGTGGGATCAGCGGCCGAGGCTGCTCCGGGGACCATGCTTCCTGGGACGGGCGTGCGTACTGCGGCGGGCGGGCGTACTGCGGCGGTTGCGGTGGCGGCTGGTTGGGGTGCGAGGCCGGCGGCCGCGGCCCGGGCTCGGAGCGGCCCGCGACGAGCGGGTGAGGCTGGTGGCCGGCGTCCGCCGGGCGCTGGTCCCAGGAAATCTCCGACTCATTCCACAGACGCTGCAAGGTCTGCCACGGGGACAGGTCGACCGGCGCCTTCCGCGCCCCCGGGCCGGGGCGCCTCGGCGGCAGACCCGGGCCGCCGGGCCTGCCGCGCAGCGCCCGGGTCGGGCTGACTACGGGTTCGGCGGCCCGGAAGGACCGCCGGGAGGGGCCGGGGCCTGCGGGCGCCGACCCGTTCCCGTTGCTCGCGGCGGTTCCGTTGCTGGGGGCGCTCGCGTTGCTGGGGGCGCTCGCGTTGCTGGGGGCGTTCACGTTGCTGGGGGCGGGCTCGATTACGGCGCTGGCGGCCCGGATGGGCTCCTCGCTGCCTGGCGCAGGCGGCACCGCGTCCAGCTCGGGGTCTTCCATGCCCTCGTCCCAGGAGAGGGGAGACTCGCCCGGTTCGGGCGCGGGTGACGCGAACCACTCGCCGGTGACGTTTTCTTCCAGGTCGGCGGCTTGCGGGTGATCCGCCGGGCCGCTGGCCGGAGAGTTCAGGAACCAGCCGGCCGGACGGGCCACGCCGGGAAAGTCATCGTCGTCCCTCGCCGGCTCGGCCTCCGCCGACGTGACGTCGGGCCGCTCCGCGTCCGCCGGTGTGACCTCGGGCCGCTCCGCGTCCGGGACCGCGGCCCGCGGCGCGATCAGGCCCGGCGGCACCGACCAGGACGGCGCCGCCCGGTCCGACCAGAGCCAGCCAGAGGTGCCCGCACGCTGCGGTTCTTCGGCCGATCCGGGTTCTTGATCACGATTATCACTCGATCGATCACTCTCTGTGCTCATCACAAGCCCCAGTTCAGCCTATTTTCGGACCAGATGTCATGGTCCTCGCCGATCCCTGCTACTTCGTACGGGGTCATCCCGCGTTTTCGATGTTACCTATTGAGAGCGAGTGTGTACAGAGGGCTATTTTTTGGACGCGCTGGATCATTTGGCGCGATACAGCTGACCTGGGGAGAGCGTTCCCGCCGCTGGATTAGCGCGGGTCGGGCCTGGACGTCGTCTCCTGGCCCTGGATGAAGCCGTAGCCGATGGCCTGGGCCGTGGTCAGGGACCGGCGGCGGCGCGCATCCTCGCGGATCTCGTCCGTTTCGCGGCCGGTGACCTCGGCCAGCCTGAAGTACAGCGTGTCGAGCATCCGGGTCACCTGCTGCTCGCGCGCGGTGACCGCGGTGACGGTGCCGCCGAACTCGAGCCTCGGCTCGGCCAGAGTGAAGGTGGCGTTCGGGTAGCCGGTCCGCTGCGCGCAGGATGCGAGCACGCCAAGCGCGGGACCGCTGATCTCGCCGCTCACGCACCCGTGCACCGGAACGCGCAAGACATCCAGGATCCCCATCACGGTGAGGGCGGCGGCCAGCTCGGCGCGCAGGTTCTGCAGCTCCAGCCGGATCGGCTCATCTCCCTCGGCGTCCAAGGTGAGGAGCTGGGCCGAGAGTCGCGCGGCGGCCTCGTCGTCAAGCATGCCGGAGGCCAGAACGATCCGCTTGGCCAGCAGCCGCTCGTACAGGCTGGCCTGCCAGTCAGCGAGCGGGTCGAGCCACACTCGGACCGGCGAGGCCGGCGTCGGCTCGGGCCGGGCGGGCGGCGAGGTAGACGGCGGGGTGGACGGCCAGCCCGGGGTGAGCGGGGTGCCAGGCCAGCCGGGCTCCCCCGGCCGGGGCGGGATTCCTGGCAGGTGCGCGCGCACCGCTCCGTGCGTCATTCGCTGACTCCTTCCGCGGGGCGGTCGAGTTTCCAGGTGATCTGGCCGCCGACGGCGGCCGCGTAGCGCTCGAGCGTGGAGGCGCGTACGTCGGCCGTGCCGGACTCGAGCCTGGCCACCGCGGACTGGGAGGTTCCCATCCGCGCGGCCACCTCGGTCTGGGATAGGCCGGCTGCCTGCCGCTGTTCGGCCAGCTCGCGGACCAGGCGGCCGCGGTCTTCGGCCATCCGGGCCGTCTGCTCATCCGCCCGGCGGCGCAGGGTCATCTCCCGGAAGCCCGGCATGACCGGCAGCCCGGCTTCCGGTCCGGTTTGCAGTCCGGCTTCCGGCTCGCTCGACGGCGGCTCGCCCGGTCGCTGCACAGGAGTCAGCCGCGTCCCAGGAGCCCCAGGGAATAGGCTCTGCTCGCTACTCATACCGTTGAGAGTATCTCATATTTGAGATACCGGCCGTCTGCCAACCAATGGTCGCAGCAACCTAACGTGGGTGACAACCGCGACGGCGAACCCGGTCTTGACTGGCGCGCAGAGCCTGTCTGGGCGCGACGCGTGTCCCCCGCTCCATCTCCGGGGTCAGGCTGCCACATGCGCCGGGATCCTGGGCGGAGGACGGCGCGCAGGGCCGGCCTGCTTCCTGCCTGGGCCGGGCTCCGTCTCGCCCATGA
>Ga0302314_10023069_pt1 | contig 10176 bp, 3 predicted proteins | sample III_Palsa_N2_3_FD_200533 | JGI IMG/M metagenome (GOLD analysis project Ga0302314, IMG submission 200533) | Peat permafrost microbial communities from Stordalen Mire near Abisko, Sweden - III_Palsa_N2_3 | ecosystem: Environmental > Terrestrial > Soil > Palsa > Peat permafrost | place: Sweden...
AAACTGGCACCGGCCACTGAGAAGCCCGGGAAACCTGCGAAACCGGAGACCGACAAATCGCTGCCCGCGCTGCGCATCACTTCACTGGGCGTCCACGGCGGCAGTGTGCAGTTCGAGGATCGCAGCCGCGCCGAGCCCTTCTCGGCGACGTTGCGACCGATCGAGTTCGACCTGACGGACTTCCGGACTGCGCCTGATTTCGAAAACAAATACCGCTTCAGCGCGCAGAGCGCGGCGGGCGAGCGGCTGGACTGGGCCGGTCAGTTCACACTGCAGCCGCTCGGTTCGACCGGCGAGTTCACCATCGCGCAGTTGAAAGCGCTGACCATTGCCAACTATCTGCAAAACGCGCTGCCGTTCGAGCTCGTCGGCGGCAGTCTCGATATCCAGGGCAGTTATCAGTTCACCGCTACGCCGGCCACGGAGTTGTCGCTCACCTTGCCCAGCATCAAGGTGCACTCGTTGGGGATCAATCCAGCCGCGCCGGCTGAGCCCGCCGCAGCTGTTGCCGGGGCGACGCCGTGGGTCTCGTTGCCCGAACTCGACGTGAATGACACGCGCCTGTCCCTGTCGGACCGGCGCGTGACGGTTGGTCAGATCCTGCTGCAACGGGCGGCGATCCAGGTATGGCGAAATGCCGATGGCAGCCTCAATCTGCAGCAATTGGCGGGCGCCTCAAAAGCTGCGACGGGCACACCGCAGTCCGAGCCCACCCCTGCAGCGAGCGCCTCGCCCGCAGCGGCGGCCTGGAATATCTCGCTGGAGAAGCTCGAACTGCAGGATGCGAACATCACGGTCGAGGATCGCAGCGTCCAGCCTGTTTTCAAGACGCAACTGGGCGCGATCGGGTTGACGGTCGAGAACTATTCGAGCGCTGGCACAGCTCCGCTGAACTTAGACCTGCACATGCATATAGGCCAGGGCGGCCAACTGCAGACTCAGGGCACCGTGATGCTCTCGTCAATGAATTCGGCGCTCGACCTGACGCTCACGAGCCTGGATCTGCCGGCGCTTCAACCCTACGTGGCGCAGGCGACCGATCTGACGATCTATCGCGGCAAGCTCGGCGTGAAGGGTCACATCGTCTACGCGGGCGCACCGGCACACGGGCAGCCCAAGTTGCAGCTGGCGCTCGGCATCAACGTGGCCGATCTGGCAACCCGCGACAATGTTCTCAATGAGGACCTGGTCAGCTGGCACTCGCTGCAGATCGATGGCATGCGCTATCAATTGGCGCCCGATGCGCTGCGCATAGAGCGCATCACCATTGGCGCCCCGTACGGCCGCGTGGTCATCGGCCCCAAGGGCGGCCTGAACGTGGCGCAGATCCTGCGTCCCGCGCGCACGCAGGGCGCATCGGGGGACGCCACGGTCGCCGCCGCCGCATTGCCGGCCGCGAAGGGCAATGCACGTAAGTCGAAGGCCGGGTCATCGCCGCCAAAGGTGGCGGTCGCCGCGCCGCCGAAGCAGCCGGGCATGCCGATGAGCATTGCGCGGATCGATATCCAGGACGGGGTGGCTGATTTCACCGACCATTCCGTGGAACCGACCTTTTCGACTGCCATCTACGGACTCAAGGGATCGATCGTCGGTCTGTCCTCGGATCCCGCCTCGCGTGCGACCGTCTCGCTGGATGGCAGTGTCGACCGCTACGCGCCGGTATCGATCAAGGGCAAGGTGAACGTGCTTTCCGCGGCCACGTTCACCGACATTGCCATGAGCTTCAGCAATATCGAGCTGCCGACGTTCAATCCCTACTCCGGAAAATTCGCGGGCTACAACATCGAGCAGGGAAAACTCACGACGACGATGGAATATCACGTCGAGAACCGGAAGCTCGACGCCAAGCATCACATCGTGATCGATCAGCTCGAATTCGGAGCGGCCACCGAGAGTAAGCAGGCGGTGCCGCTGCCGATCAAGCTTGCGGTATCGCTGCTCAAGGATCGAAATGGCGTTATCGATCTTGAGTTGCCGGTCGGCGGCAGCCTCGATGACCCGACGTTTCGTATCGGTCCGATCATCTGGAAAGTGTTCGTCAACCTGATCGAGAAGGTCGTCACGGCACCGTTTGCCGCACTGGGCAAGCTGTTTGGCGGTGGGCCGGAACTCTCGTACATCGATTTCCCAGCCGGAGCCTCCGCGCTTGGCCCCGATCAGACACAGAAACTCTCGCAACTGGCGAACGCACTGGTAGAGCGGCCGCAGTTGAAGCTCGATGTGCCGCTGCACACGCAGGCGGACGATGACGATGCCGCGCTCGGGCGTGCCGCGCTCAACCAGGCGCTACAGGCCGCCGATGCCTTGGGCGCCGCGGCCGCGCGGCCGCGATCGTCGAAGACCAAGGGCGCTGCAAGCGCCGCGGGCAGCAGTTCCGCCGCCATTGCCAGCGGTGAAACGACCGGCGCTCCGGCTGCGGCGCGACTGCCGGCTCTGGTGGCGCTGTATCGCACGCAGTTCAAGAGCGATCCGGACTACCCACCCGAGACCAAGGGCGGCGCCGATCCGGATGCCGACAAGCTGGCGTGGCTACAACAACAGCTGCTGCCGCAGTTCGCTCCTTCACAGGCCGAGCGGGATGCGCTCGGTTTGGCGCGGGCGCAGGCAGTTCTGTCGGCCGTGCTGGCGAACGCCGATCTCAAATCCGACCGGGTGTTTCTCGTGAATCAGGTCTCAGGCGGCGGCCGCGACGGCAAGGTCCGCATGGAGCTGAAGCTCGAATAGACGCTCACTCACGCGCCTGTCGATGCAGATCGTAGATCAGTTCGAGTGCCGCGCGCGGCGTGAGCACATCCGGATCGAGCGCCACCAGCCGTTCGAGCAAATCGCGCGCGCGCGGATCCAGTGGGGTCGCTATCGTCGGCGCTGCGGCGAAGGGCAGCTCGGCTTGCGGTGAAATTGCCTGTCCCGCATGCGCACTACGTGCCTCCAGCAGCGCGAGCGTGCGGCGCGCCGCCGCGATGATCTCGCGCGGCACACCGGCGAGCTGCGCCACCTGCAGGCCGTAGCTACGACTGGCGGGTCCTTCCCTGACGGCGTGCAGGAAGACCAGCGAGTCGCCGTGTTCGGTGGCATCCAGGTGTACGTTGGCGCAGCCTTCGATTTCCTCCGCCAATGCCGTCAGCTCAAAGTAGTGTGTCGCGAACAGCGTGAGCGCGCGCACTCGCGTCGCGATGAATTCCGCGATCGTGCGGGCGAGCGAGAGACCGTCGAAGGTACTGGTGCCGCGCCCCATCTCGTCCATCAGTACCAGGCTCTGCGCGCTGGCGTTGTGCAGGATGTTGGCGGTCTCGGTCATTTCGACCATGAAAGTCGAGCGGCCGCCGGCCAGATCGTCGGCCGCGCCGATGCGCGTGAAGATCCGATCGATCGGCCCGATCTCGGCGCGTGCGGCCGGAACGAAGCTGCCCAGGTGCGCCAGCACGACGATGAGCGCGACCTGGCGCATGTAGGTGGATTTGCCGCCCATGTTCGGCCCCGTGATGATCAGCATGCGGCGCCCGGCGTGCAGCGAGAGATCGTTGGGCACGAAGGGTGTTTTCAGGAAACGCTCGACCACGGGATGCCGTCCGCCCTCGATCAGCAGCCGGGTCTCATCGATCAGCGTCGGCTGGCTCCAGCCGAGAGAGCTGGCGCGTTCGGCCAGGGCTGCCAGCGCGTCAACCAGCGCGATCGCGGCTGCGGTGCGTTGCAGTGCCGCCAGTGCCTCGGTGAGGGTGGTGAGCAGCGCGTCATACAGCTCTTTTTCGCGCGCGAGGGCGCGCTCGCGCGCGCCCAGCACCTGGTCTTCGAACTGCTTGAGTTCGGGGGTGATGAAGCGTTCCGCGGACTTGACGGTCTGTCGTCGCAGGTAGTCGGTGGGTACTCGATCGGCCTGCGCGCGGCCGACCTCGATGAAGAAGCCCTGCACGCGGTTGTAACCCAGCTTGAGACTGGGGATACCGCTGCGCTCGCGCTCGCGCTGCTCCAGTTCCGCCAGGAAGCCCTCGGTGTTGCCTGCAATGGCTCGCAGGCGATCGAGATCCTCGTCGTGGCCGGGCGCGATCACGCCGCCGTCGCGCAGGAAATGTGCCGGTTCGGGATCGATCGCAGCTTGCAGCAGAGCGTGCTGTTCGGCGTGATCATCGATATCGCCGAGCAACCGCCCGAGCAGCGGCGAATCGAATGGCGCGAGCGCGCGGCGCAGGGCGGGCAGGGCGCTCAGCGACGTCCGCAGTTGTACCAGATCCCGCGGCCGCGCCGTGCGCAGCGCGATGCGTGCCTGGATACGTTCAAGGTCGCCGACGGAGCGCAATTCCTGTCGTACCGACTCGAAGCCGCGTGATTCGACCAGCGTCTCGACGGCATGATATCGCTCGCGCAGTTGCGGGTGTGAGCGAAGAGGGCGTGCCAGGGCGCGTCGCAGCGCGCGCGAACCCATGGCCGTCACGGTGGCATCGATCACTGCGAACAGCGTGGCATTTTCATTGCCGGTCAAGCTGGCATCGAGCTCGAGGTTGCGGCGTGTGGCCGCGTCCAGCGCCAGCGCATCTGAGCGCTCCTCGACCTGCAAAGCCCGGATATGCGGCAACGCCGATCGTTGCGTGTCGCGCACGTATTGCAGCAGTGCCCCCGCGGCTCGCAGGGCCAGCGGCAGCTCGTCCACCCCGAATCCACGAAGATCGAGTGCGCCGAGCTGGTCGGTCAGCAGCCGCGATGCGGTGGCAAGTTCGAAATGCCAGGGCGCGCGCGCGCGAACGACGCTGCCGTTGCGGACCAACGGCGCCAGTTCAAGCTCCTGCGACTCGGCGAGCAATAGCTCGGCAGGGCGTAGCCGTTCCAGTTCCGCCTGGAGAGTCTCCGCGCCGTCCAGCTCCGCCACGCTGAAGCGACCTGAAGCCAGATCCAGCCAGGCGAGTCCGAATTGCGTGTTCGAATGCCTGGACGCGCCAGCTTTTGTGCCGGACTGCCATAGCGAGGCAAGCAGCGTCTCACGGCGCTGCTCGAGCAGCGCGTCATCGGTGACGGTGCCGGGCGTGACGATACGAACAACCTGACGTTCCATGGGACCGCGGACCTGTCCCGGCTCACCGAGCTGCTCGCAGATCGCCACGGATTCTCCGCGTCGCACCAGCCGGGCCAGGTAGTTTTCCATGCTGTGCACGGGCACTCCGGCCATGGGAGTATTTTCGCCGCCGGACTGTCCACGCGACGTGAGTGCAATGTCGAGGATGGAAGCGGCGCGTCGCGCATCGTCGTAGAACATTTCGTAGAAATCGCCCATGCGATAGAACAGCAGCTCGCCTGGATGATCGGCCTTGATGCGCAGGTACTGCTGCATCATGGGCGTGTGAGGTGAGGGATCCGAGCTGGCCATGGATGCGAACACTATAACGATTGCAACGAGTTATTATCAGTCGATGGCATTGAAATTCTCCGAGATGTTTCGGCGCAAAGTGCCGCAGGCAGCAGAGCCTACGCCATCGGCGGAGCTGGAATCACTGCGCGCGATGGCCGCCGGGGCACTGCAGGGCGGTGAGCTGGAGAGAGCCGTTGAGCTCTACGAGGGGCTGATCGGGCGCAAACCCGATGATGCCGAGGCGCACTACAAGCGCGCCAATGCGCTGAACATGCTCGGCCGATTCGAGGCGGCAGTGGCGGGCTATGACCGCGCGGTTGCCCTCAAGCCCGACTACGCGAATGCCTATTGCAACCGCGGCACCGTGCTGGAGCGACTGGGCCGATGGGAGGAGGCACTGGCGAGTTATGAGCGCACGCTGGAACTGAATCCTGCTGATGCCCTGGCGTACTACAACCGCGGCTCGGTGCTCAAGGAGCTGAAGCGGCTGGAGGAAGCGCTGGCCAGTTACGACCGGGCGATCGGGCTTCGAAGCGACTATGTGGAGGCGCATTTCAATCGCGGCAACGTGTTGCAGGCACTGCGGCAATACCAGGCTGCGGTGGGCAGTTACGAACGTGTGCTCGAACTGAAGCCCGCATTCGCCGAGGCATTTCATGCCCGCGGCCTCTCGCTGACGAATCTGCGGCGGCTTCCCGAAGCCCTGGCCAGCTATGACCGGGCCATTGCACTCGATGTGAATTTCACTGAGGCCTACGTCAATCGGGGCCATCTGCTGCATGATCTGCAGCGATATGACGCAGCGGTGCGCGACTACAGTCGCGCGATAGAGCTCGACGCCAATCGATCCGAGATCTGGCTCGGTCTGGGCTCCTCGCTGTCGCGGCTGAAAAGGCACGAGGAGGCGATTCGCAGCTTCGATCGCGCGCTGGCAGTCAAACCGGATCAGAAATACCTGATAGGGCTTCGACAGTACGCCAAAATGCAGATCTGCGACTGGAGCGAACTCGCCCCGGAACTGCAACGGCTCAAGATCGGGCTCGAGTCAAGCCAGGCTGTCTCGGTGCCGCTGACCGTGTTGGCACTGTTCGATTCGCCGCCGCTGCACGAATGCGTGTCTCGCGTCTGGGTGCGCGAGGAGTGCCCACCGGATGATTCCCTGGGTGTCATCGCGAATCGACCGCGCAGTGACCGGATTCGGGTCGGCTATTTCTCCGCGGACTTTCGCACTCACCCGGTGTCTCTATTGACTGCCGGCCTGTTCGAGCAGCACGATCGGTCGAAATTCGAGATCACTGCGTTCGCGTTTGGTTCGGATGCGGACGATCCGGTAAGGGCGAGACTCAGGCGCGCGTTCGATCACTTCATCGACATAAACGCCCGTTCCGATAGCGAGGTGGCACTGCTCGCCCGCGAACTCGGCATCGATATCGCGGTGGACCTTGGCGGCTTCACGGAACATGCTCGCACCAAGATCTTTGCCCAGCGCGCGGCACCACTCCAGGTCAGTTATCTGGGCTATGCGGGTACTTCCGGCGCGCCGTACATAGACTACCTGATCGCCGATCGCACGCTGATTCCCGAGGGCGCGGAGCGACACTACAGTGAGCAGATCATCCGCCTGCCCGATAGCTTCATGGCCACCGATTCCACGCGGTCGGTTGCAGATCGGATTTTTACGCGCGAGGAGCTCGGGCTGCCGAACGAGCGCTTCGTATTCTGCTGCTTCAATCGCGGCTTCAAATTGATGCCCGACACGTTTGATGACTGGATGACAATCCTGAAAGCCGTCGAGGGCAGCGTGCTCTGGCTGTCCGAAGGCGATAAGAGCGCTGTGGCCAATCTGCGCCAGGAAGCCGCGCGACGCCATGTCAGCCCCGAGCGGCTGATCTTTGCTACTCCCATGCCGTCAATGGCCGAGCATCTGGCCCGTCAACGCGCCGCAGACCTGTTCCTCGACACGCTGCCATTCAATGCACACACGACCGCCAACGATGCGCTCTGGGCGGGCCTTCCGGTACTTACCTGTGCCGGCCATGCCCTGCCGGGGAGAGTGGCCGCCAGTCTGCTGAACGCGCTCGACCTGCCGGAACTTATCACCACGGCGCGGCAGCATTATCGGGAGCTGGCCGTGCGGCTGGCACTGAATCCGGCGGAATTGCGGCAGATTCGAGAGAAGCTGGCCCGCAACCGGCTGACGGCGCCGCTGTTCGATACGGTACGGTTTACGCGGAACCTGGAGTCGGCCTTCACTTCGATCTACGAGCGGCAGCAGTCGGGTTTGCCACCGGCGCACATCCTGGTTGACCGCAAGGCATGAGCGCGTGAGCGCATCGGCGGAGCTGGAATCACTGCGCGCGATGGCCGCCGGGGCACTGCAGGGCGGTGAGCTGGAGAGAGCCGTTGAGCTCTACGAGGGGCTGATCGGGCGCAAACCCGATGATGCCGAGGCGCACTACAAGCGCGCCAATGCGCTGAACATGCTCGGCCGATTCGAGGCGGCAGTGGCGGGCTATGACCGCGCGGTTGCCCTCAAGCCCGACTACGCGAATGCCTATTGCAACCGCGGCACCGTGCTGGAGCGACTGGGCCGATGGGAGGAGGCACTGGCGAGTTATGAGCGCACGCTGGAACTGAATCCTGCTGATGCCCTGACGTACTACAACCGCGGCTCGGTGCTCAAGGAGCTGAAGCGGCTGGAGGAAGCGCTGGCCAGTTACGACCGGGCGATCGGGCTTCGAAGCGACTATGTGGAGGCGCATTTCAATCGCGGCAGCTTGCTGCAGGGCCTGGGGCAAAACCAGGCCGCCGTGGGGAGCTATGATCGGGCCATCGAACTGAACCCGGCCTTGGCCGAGGCATTTCACAGGCGCGGCATTTCGCTGGCGCGTATGCGGCAGTTCGATGCGGCTCTGGCGAGTTACGACCGGGCCATCGCGCTCAAAGCCAATTTCGCCGCGGCGCACGTCGACCGGGCCAATGTGCTTCAGGAAGGGCAGCTGATGGACGCCGCCCTGGACGAGTACGCCAGGGCGATCGAGATCGATCCCAATCTTCCCGAGGCGTATCTCGGAATGGCATCGGCGCTCGGCAAGTTGAGGCGGCACGCGGAGGCGGTCCGAAGCTACGATTGTGCGCTCGCGCTCAGGGCCGATCTCCGGTTTCTGCCTGGCATGCGACGCTTCGCCAAGATGCAGATCTGCGACTGGGGCGAGCTCGCCTCGGATCGGCCGAAACTCAGCGCCGGGCTTGAGGCGCAGCAAGCGGTCTCGGCGCCCTTGCCGGTGCTGGCGCTGTTCGATTCCGCGCACCTGCATGAGCTGGCTGCTCGGATCTGGGTGCGGGAACTGTGTCCGCCGGACGATTCTCTGGGTGTCATTGCGAGTCGACCGCGCCGTGACCGGATTCGTGTCGGCTATTTCTCCGCCGACTTTCGTACTCACCCGGTGTCTCTGCTGGCTGCCGGTCTTTTCGAGGCGCACGATCGGTCGAAATTCGAGCTCACCGCCTTCGCATTGGGAGCCGATGTCGACGATCCGATGCGCACGCGCCTCAAGCATGCCTTCGAGCACTTCATCGACGTGGGCCGATATTCGGATGCCGGGATCGCTCTGCTGGCTCGCGAACGCGGAATTGATATCGCCGTGGATCTGGGCGGGTTCACCGATGGCTCGCGCGCCCGCGTTTTTGCCAAGCGTACCGCTCCGCTACAGGTGGGCTATCTGGGCTATCCGGGCACCTCTGGCGCGCCCTACATGGACTACCTGATTGCCGATCGCACCCTGATACCGGCAGGCGAGGAGCGGCACTACAGCGAGCAGATCATCCGCTTGCCCTATAGCTTCCAGCCCAACGATGCCACTCGAGTCGTCTCGGGCCGGATTTTTGCGCGCGCGGAACTTGGGCTGCCGGAGTCAGGTTTTGTGTTCTGCTGCTTTAACCGCGGCTTCAAGCTCATGCCGGAAACCTTCGATGACTGGATGCAAATCCTCAAGAGCGTCGAGGGTAGTGTGCTGTGGCTGTCCGAGGGGGATAAGACCGCCGTGGCCAATCTGCGCCGGGAGGCCGCCCGACGTGATGTTGGCCCCGAGCGGCTGATCTTCGCGACTTCTGTGCCGTCGATGGCCGATCATCTAGCGCGGCATCGCGCTGCGGATCTGTTTATCGATACCTTGCCGTTCAACGCGCACACCACCGCCAGCGATGCGCTTTGGGCAGGGCTGCCGGTGCTGACCTGCCTCGGTCAGGCACTGCCGGGCCGGGTGGCAGCCAGCCTGCTGAATGCGATTGGGCTGCCAGAGCTGATCACGACCACGCGGGAGCAGTATCGGGAGCTGGCGGTGCGCCTGGCTCAGAATCCGGGGCAACTGCAGCTGCTTCGGGACAAACTGGCAGGCAACCGCCTGGTGGCTCCCCTGTTCGATACGGTCCGGTATACCCGCCATCTCGAATCCGCCTTCACCTCGATCTATGAACGCCAGCAGAGCCGCTCGCCGCCCGCGCCCCTTTCCGTTGGTAGCCTCGCATGAGCGCGCCGGATGACGCTGCCCTGCGGGCCCTCGCCGAGCGCACGGGCGCCGTGCTGCTGGAGCGTCGGCGGCGCGTAGTCGTCGCGGAGTCCTGCACGGGTGGCTGGGTGGCCAAATGCCTGACCGACATTCCGGGCAGCTCACAGTGGTTCGAGCGCGGTTTCGTGACTTACTCGAATGCAGCCAAGGAGCAGTCCCTCGGCGTGGCCGCCAGCGTGCTCGACACCTTCGGGGCCGTGAGCCGGCCCGCGGCCGAACAGATGGCGGCCGGAGCCCTGCACCATAGCGATGCGACGCTCGCCGTCGCCG
>Ga0302314_10023071_pt1 | contig 10176 bp, 8 predicted proteins | sample III_Palsa_N2_3_FD_200533 | JGI IMG/M metagenome (GOLD analysis project Ga0302314, IMG submission 200533) | Peat permafrost microbial communities from Stordalen Mire near Abisko, Sweden - III_Palsa_N2_3 | ecosystem: Environmental > Terrestrial > Soil > Palsa > Peat permafrost | place: Sweden...
CCGGGCTGCGTGGCGACGGAGATAATTTCGCTGAAGTTGCCGGCGCCGGTCTTCCCGTAGACTGTGAAGCCGACCACGGTGGTCTGATCTCCTGACATATAGCCGTCGGCAACTCCCGCCTCGGCCAGGAAAGTCGTGTATGAATTGCTGCCCAAATCATAGATGATCTCATTCGGTGACGTGCACGCTGCCGTTGGCGCATGCCGATGCCTTGGCCGTAGGTTGTCCCTTTTATCGTAAATTGTCCGAAGTGGTGACCGACGGGCTGGATCTCGGCCCGGTGATCGACCGCGAGGTTCCAAGCGCCTTTTCGGCCGCGGTGATGGACAGGTCGGAGAGGCAGGCGATGGCAAGTCCGCTCGCCAGCATGGTGAGGCCGAATCTGCGCGGACTGCGCCAGGCGCCAACTCCGGTCAGGCCTGCCACTGACACAGCCAGGCATGCCCCAATCACCAGCGCTCGCTCGAGCATTGTCGCTGAGGGCAGGAGTATCAGGCCAACTCCGAGCGACATGCCAAAGAGCCCGGTGACTATGCCAACGACCGTCGCATAGCGCGTTAGTGACTGCTCTTGTTTGTCATCAGGATCCGCCGGGGCCTTGGCGGGTGAGTCCGCGCTTACTTTTGCATGCGAAGCCATCCGGCGTCTCCTTCAAGTACCGAAATCTGCCAAGGAAAGAATAGGGCAACTGCCCGTTCCTTGAAATGCTTTCTGCAATTGAGAGTACTATGCTTATTTGTCCGAGATAGGGCGTTCGGTGCGCATAAGCAGGCGGCAATTACGGTGCTGGTCTAACGAGCATTCGTCCGTTCGAAGAGCAGGCAGGATGATTCGCTCAATCCACTTGCTGACGTGGCCCCGCCGGTCGATGCCGTTGGCGAGCGACAGCTCGGCCCGGACCTGATCGGGGGTGACGTGGTACAGCAGCAGCCAGGTGGCCAGGTCGTCTCGGTCGACGCCGGTGGCCCAGAAATCCTCGCCCGTGGACAGGCCGGAGAAATCGAACGCGAGCTGGTGGAAGTTGCGACCGATGGCCCGCACGGTCTGGATGCCCTTGGCGTACTTGGTGGACGGGCTGCCGCCGGGGTAGCCGGTCACGGCGTCCCCGGTGGTCGCGACGATGGCGAAGTCCCTGGCCGGGCTGATCGTCCTCGGCAGGCCCTTCGGGTTGTCATGCGACCAGCCGCGCTCAACCAGGCGTGCCCGGAGCAGCTCGTTGGTCTTCCCCCAGCGTGCCAGCCCGGCCATCATCGGCGGGGCCAGCGGCGTCCACGTCCGCGCCTCCTGATCGGCGCCGATGAGCGCGCCGATCAGGTCTCCGGCGGTGAGCGCGAGCTCGGCCAGGCGCTTCGCGGCCGCCGCGTTCTCGTGCACGACCGGCTCCATGCGCCACCTCCAGGTTCCTCAACCTGGATACGGCTGGTGACGCTCAGTGGTTCACCGGTTAGCTGATCTTGCTGGCCGCCGCCTCGTCGATCAGGAACAGCGTCCGCTGGGTGCCCTGCGCGCCGGCGGCCGGAAGCTTGTCGTCGTCCTCGCCGGCCAGCGCCCGGGCGACCGCCTCGGCCTTCTCCGCGCCGGAGGCCAGGATCCACACCTCGCGGGCGGCCCGGATGGCCGGGAAGGTCAGGGAGATCCGGGTCGGCGGCGGCTTGGGCGAGTTGCGCACCGCCACGACCGTGCCCTGGGCGTACGCCGCGGGCGACTCGGGGAAGATCGACGCGACGTGCCCCTCGGGCCCGATGCCGAGCATCAGCACGTCGAAGGGCGGCACCGCGACCCCGCTGGGCGCGTCCGGCATCGAGCTGGCGGAGATCGCGAGCTCGGTCGCGTACCGGGCAGCGGAGGCGTCGACGTCGTCGCCGTCACGGCCGTCGGGGCCCTCGATCGCGTGTATCAGCGTCGGGTCGACGGGGATGTGGTCGAACAGGGCCTCGCGGGCGCCGGTCTCGTTCCGGTCCGGGTCGCCCTCCGGGGCGTACCGCTCGTCACCCCACCAGAAGTCCACCGTCCGCCAGTCCACCGTGTCCCGCGCCGGTGAGGCCGCGACCGCCGCCAGCACCTTGGTGCCGATTCCGCCGCCGGTCAGTACCAGGTGCGCCCGCCCGTCGGCGGCGAGGGTGTCAGCCGTCGACGTTATCAGCCGGGCTGCCACCGCCGCGGCGAGAAGATCGCCGTTGGCGTGGATGAAGACCTCGCGCGTGCTCATTCCCTCTACCTCCCGTTGGACCGGATCCCGGTTGACAACATCTTCCCGGGATTGGGTGTACCTACCGTCAAATGGCGCCGCCAAGTACACCCAATCCTGGCTGCCCCCTGGCCGAGAGCCGGGAATAGCGCGAAATATCGTACGCACCGGAGCGGTGCCCGGAGGACGCCTCGCTTACTACTCGCCCTCGGCCAGGTCCTCAAGATCTTCGATGTCGTCGACGACCTCGTCCATCATGGTCGCGGCCGCCGCTTCCTCCGTGACCGCGTCGATGTGGCTGAGGGTCTCGGCGTAGACCTCGTCCGGGTCAAGCCGCCGCAGTTCCTCCGCCAGCAGCTCGGCGGTGTCCCGGCGGTGCAGCGCGACCGTCCGGTCGATCCGCCCTGGCCAGGACAGCGTCGCGGTGCGTCCGTCGGTGCGCTCGATCTTGATGTCGCCCGCCCGCGTGCTGAACGTCGCGGCGGTCAGGCCCGGGCCCGAGGAGACAGTCCGCGCGACCGGGATGCCGAGGCGCAGTGAGAGCCAGGCGGCGATCAGGTCGGCGGTCGGGTTGCCCTCCTCGGCGGCGATCTCGCCCGCGGTGATCGCCGGGTGCGCCTGGTCGAGGGTGGCGGCCAGCAGCGAACGCCACGGCGTCGCCCGGGTCCAGCCGAAGTCGGTGTCGCCCGGCTGGTAGCCCGCCGCCAGCGTCACCAGCATGTCGTGCGGCGCATCGTCGGCGGCCGAGTCGGTTACCCGGCGCTGCGCCAGCGCGCCCAGCGGGTGCTTGGCCGGGATCTCGGGGGCGTTGTCAGGCCACCATGTCACCACGGGCACGTCCGGAACCAGCAGCGGCGCGATCACCGAGTCGGCGTGCTGCCCGAGCGGCCCGTACATGCGCAGCACGATGGTCTCGCCGGGGGCCGACTCGCCGACGCGGATCTCGGCGTCGAGTCGGGAGTCGGACTTGGCCTTGCGGGCGATGATGGCCAGGATGCGGCACGGGTGCTCGCGGGAGGCCTGGTTGGCCGCCCTGATCGCGTCGTACTGCGCCGCCTCGTCGGTCACGACGATGAGCGTGAGCACCATGCCCAGGGTCATGCCGCCGAGCCGGTGCCGCGCCTCGGTCAGCGCCTGGTCGATGGCGCCGGTGGTGGTGTCGGTCAGGTCGATCGTCATCGGAGTCTGCTCCCTCGAGGCCTAGAGCCTGCGCCAGGCGCGGCCGTCGCGCGCCATCATCGCGTCGGCGGACGCGGGCCCTTCCGAGCCCGACGCGTACTGCTCCGGCTTGGTGTTCTCGGCCCAGAAGTCCTCAATCGGGTCGAGGATCCGCCAGGAGAGCTCGACCTCCTCCTGCCGGGGGAAGAGCGGCGGGTCGCCGATCAGCACGTCGAGGATCAGCCGCTCGTAGGCCTCGGGCGAGGCCTCGGTGAACGACTCGCCGTAGGCGAAGTCCATGTTCACGTCGCGGACCTCCATGGCCGAGCCGGGCACCTTGGAGCCGAACCGCACGGTGACCCCCTCGTCCGGCTGCACGCGGATGACCAGGGCGTTCTTGCCGAGCTCGTTGGTGTCGGTGGCGGCGAAGGGCAGGTGCGGCGCGCGCTGGAAGAGCACCGCGATCTCCGTCATCCGCCGTGTCAGCCGCTTGCCGGTGCGCAGGTAGAACGGGACGCCGGCCCACCGCCGGGTGTCGACCGAGAGCCGGACGGCGGCGTAGGTCTCGGTCCTGGAGTCGGCCGGGATGCCGTCCTCCTCCAGATAGCCGAGCACCTGCCGGCCGCCCTGCCAGCCGGGGGAGTACTGGCCGCGGGCGGTGCCGAGGGCCAGGTTGGCGGGCAGCCGGATCGCCGACAGCACCTTCTCCTTCTCCTGCCGGAGCGAGTCCGCGTCGAAGGAGACCGGCTCCTCCATCGCGGTCAGCGCCAGCAGCTGCAGGAGGTGGTTCTGGATGACGTCGCGGGCCGCGCCGATGCCGTCGTAGTAGCCGGCCCGGCCGCCGATCCCGATGTCCTCCGACATCGTGATCTGCACGTGGTCGACGAACCCGCGGTTCCAGACCGGCTCGTAGAGCGTGTTGGCGAAGCGCAGCGCCAGGATGTTCTGGACCGTCTCCTTGCCCAGGTAGTGGTCGATCCTGAACACGGACTCGGCCGGGAAGACCTCGTCCACGATCGCGTTCAGCTCCTGCGCCGTCTCCAGGTCGCGGCCGAACGGCTTCTCGATGACCACCCGCCGCCACGGCGCGTGCCCGCCCGCGGGCGCCGGGCCCGGGTCGGACAGCCCCGACCGCTTGAGCTGCTGCACCACGGTGGGGAAGAACTTCGGCGGGATCGACAGGTAGAACGCGTAGTTCCCGCCGGTGCCCCGCTCGACATCGAGCTGGCGCACCGTATCGGCCAGCTGGTCGAACGCCTCGTCGTCGGTGAACTCGCCGTTGACGAAGCGCACGCCCTCGGCCAGCTGCTGCCAGACCGTCTCGCGGAACGGCGTGCGCGCGTGCTCCTTGACCGACTCGTAGGTGATCTGCGCGAAGTCCTCGTGCTCCCAGTCACGCCGGGCGAATCCGACGAGCGAGAAGCCGGGCGGGAGCAGGCCCCGGTTGGCCAGGTCGTACAGGGCCGGCATCAGCTTCTTGCGGGCCAGGTCACCGGTGACGCCGAACATCACCACGACGCACGGGCCGGCGACCCGGGGAATGCGGCGGTCGCGAGGATCACGCAGCGGGTTGACCGGATCGATCGCGTCCTCTACGGCCGCGAGCACCCCCGGGTTGGCCGGCGCCAGCCCCCCAGGGCCGGCGTTCGTCGGCACGTCCATCTTCGGAACCTCCAAGTTCCGCTGCCTGCGGCAGCCAAAAACTAAAAGCTAAGAGCGAACCCGGCCCGCTAGGAGTTCAGGTTCAGCTCGTTCTGGATGGTCTGGAGCAGCTCGTTCCAGGACACCTCGAACTTGGACACGCCCTCGTCCTCGAGGACCCGGACCACGTCGTCGTAGCCGATGCCGAGCCCCTCGAGGTCGGCGAAGACCTTCCGCGACGCGTCGTAGGTGCCGTGCACCGTGTCGCCCGCGAACACGCCGTGGTCGGCGGTCGCGTGCAGGGTCGGCTCGGGCATCGTGTTCACCGTGTCCGCGACGACCAGGTCGACGACGTACATGGTGTCGGGGAAGGACGGGTCCTTGGTGGAGGTGGACGCCCATAGCGGCCGCTGCACCTTGGCGCCCTTGGCGGCGAGGGCCCGCCACCGGTCGGTGTCGAGCTTCTGCTCGTAGAGCTCGTAGGCGAGCCGCGCGTTGGCGATGGCGGCCTTGCCCTTCAGCGCGAGCGCCTCCGGCGTCCCGATCGCCTCCAGCCGCTTGTCGACCTCGGTGTCGACCCGGGAGACGAAGAACGACGCGACCGACGCGATCGTCGAGATGTCGTGCCCGTTGGCCGCCGCCTGCTCGAGCCCGGCCATGTACGCGTCGATGACCTCGCCGTAGCGGGTGAGGGAGAAGATCAGCGTCACGTTGACCGAGATCCCCTCGGCCAGCGTCGCGGTGATCGCCGGGACGCCCGGCTCGGTCGCCGGGATCTTGATGTACATGTTGGGCCGGTCGACCAGCCACCACAGCTGCTTGGCCTCGGCGATCGTCGGCGCGGTCTCGCGCGCGAGCCGCGGGTCGACCTCGAGCGACACCCGCCCGTCGACACCGTCGGAGGCGTCGTAGACCGGCCGGAGCACGTCGGCCGCCCAGCGGATGTCGTAGGTGGTGATCATCCGCGACGCCTCTTCGACCGAGACCTTGCGCGCGGCGAGGTCCTTGATCTGCGTCTCGTAGGCGTCGCCCTTGGCCAGCGCGGTGGCGAAGATCGTCGGGTTCGACGTCACCCCGCGGACCTCGAAGTCCTTGATCAGCGCGGCCAGGTTTCCGGTCTCGAGCCGGTTGCGGCTGATGTCGTCGAGCCAGATGGATACCCCGGCTGCCGTGATTTCCTTGAGCACGTCGCTCATGTCACTGCTTCCTTCTTGGTCTGTAAGGCTTCGATAAGTCTGTTTGATGTGCGCGCCGGCTTAGGCGCGCGCCTTGGCGATGGACGACTTGGCGGCGGCGGCGACCGCCTCGGCCGTGATGCCGAACTTCTCGTAGATCACGGCGGCGGCCGCGGAGGCGCCGTAGTGATCGACGCCGATCGACTCGCCCGCGTCGCCGACGAAGATCTTCCACGGAGCCGTGATGCCGGCCTCGACCGACACCCGCGCCCGCATCGCCTTCGGGAGCACTTCCTCTTGGTAGGAAGCGTCCTGGAGCGTGAACCATTCCGTGCACGGCATCGACACGACCCGGGCCGAGATGCCGTCGGCCGCGAGCAGCTCGCGGGCCGCGACGGCGATCTGCACCTCGGAGCCGGTCCCGATGAGGATCACGTCGGTCCCGTCCGCCATCACGTACGCGCCGCGCGCCGCGAGCGCGGCCGGAGCGAAGATGGCCCGGTCGAACGTCGGCACGTTCTGCCTGCTCAGGGCCAGTGCCGCGGGCCGGTCGATGATCTCCAGGATGGCCCGCCAGACCACCGCGGTCTCGTTCGCGTCGGCCGGCCGCACCACGTCGAGGCCGGGGATGTTCCGCAGCGACCACAGGTGCTCGATCGGCTGGTGGGTCGGGCCGTCCTCGCCGAGGCCGATCGAGTCGTGCGTCCAGACGTAGGTGACCGGCTGCTCCATCAGCGCCGCCAGTCGCACGGCCCCGCGCATGTAGTCGCTGAACTGCAGGAACGTGCCGCCGTAGACGCGCGTGTTGCCGTGCACGGCGATGCCGTTGAGGATCGAGCCCATGCCGTGCTCGCGGATGCCGAAGTGCAGCGTCCGGCCGTACGGGCCGCCCTGCCACATCGGGGTCTGCCGGTTGGCGGGGAGGAAGGACGGCTCGCCCTTCATCGTGGTGAGGTTGGACTCGGCCAGGTCGGCCGAGCCGCCCCACAGCTCGGGCAGCACCGGGGCGAGCGCGGACAGCACCTCGCCCGACGCCTTGCGGGTGGCGATGCCCTTGGGATCGGCCGGGAACTCGGGCAGCGCGTCCGTCCACCTGTCGGGAAGGGTGTACGTGGCCATCCGGGCGAAGAGCGAGGTCCGTTCGGAATCCTGGTTTTCCCAGCCCTTGAACTTCTCGTCCCACTCCGCGTGCAGGGCCTTGCCGCGCTCGGCGACCTCACGCGCCCGGGACAGGGCCTCCTCCTCGACCGGGAACTTGACCGCCGGGTCGAACCCGAGGATCTCCTTGGTCGCGGCCACCTCGTCGTCGCCGAGGGCGGCGCCGTGCGCGGCCCCGGTGCCCTGCTTGGTCGGCGCGGGCCAGCCGATGATCGTGTGCAGGACGATGAACGACGGCTTGTCGGTGACGGCCTTGGCCGCCTCGTACGCGTCGTACAGCGCCTGCACGTTCTCGTGGTAGCCGCCGTCGGCGGTGTGCCAGTCCACGTGCTGGACGTGCCAGCCGTAGGCCTCGTAGCGGGCGCCGACGTCCTCGGACTTGGCGATGCGGGTGTTGTCCTCGATCGAGATGTGGTTGTCGTCGTACAGCACGATCAGGTTGCCGAGCTCCTGCACGGCCGCGATCGAGGAGGACTCGTGGGTGATGCCCTCTTCGATGTCGCCGTCGGAGCAGAACGCGTAGATGTAATGGTCGAACGGCGACTCGCCGGGAGCGGCGTCGGGGTCGAACAGCCCGCGCTCGCGGCGGGCGGCCATCGCCATGCCGACCGCATTGCCGACGCCCTGGCCGAGCGGCCCGGTGGTGATCTCCACGCCCGGGGTCACGTGGTACTCCGGGTGGCCGGGGGTGATCGACCCCCACGTCCGCAGGGCCTTCAGGTCGTCCAGGGTCAGCGCGTAACCGGACAGGTAAAGCTGGATGTACAGCGTCAGCGACGAGTGCCCGCACGACAGGACGAAACGGTCACGCCCGGTCCAGTGCGGATCGGCCGGATCGTGCCGCAGAATCCGCTGGTACAGCAGGTAGGCCGCGGGCGCGAGGGACATCGCGGTCCCCGGGTGCCCGTTGCCGACCTTCTGCACGGCGTCCATTGCGAGGACGCGGACTAGATCGACCGCTCGCTCGTCGGTTGATGTCCATTCGAGGGCGTTATCGCTCACCGTTCGTCACGGTTCCCTTCTGCTGACTTCTTCTGACGTCCGCCGATTCCGGCGGCAAGTTCGCGGCGGAAGGCGGGCAGGCCGAAGTCCCCCGTGGCCACCATGCCACGCCTTAGAGCCTATCCCGCCACGCTTTCGGCTAACGTCCCGGGGGAGACCGTTTCCACAAGGTTCACCGTATCGTTGGTCTAGACCAAAGCTGGCAAAGGGTCTAGACCAATCGTGACCATTGAACGCACACCGTGAGGCAGCGGTCGTGCGCAGTATGCTTCCGCATATGTCCGAGCCACCGGAGGCATCAGTGCCGTCCGAGGCGTCCGAGCCCCACGAGGCACCTGAGCCACGTGAGCCACCTGAGTCGGCCGAACCACCGAAGCCGGCCGGGCCGTTCGATCCGGCGGCGGTGCTCGCGGACCGCGACCCGGGACGTACCCCGGTCGGCTTCATCGTCGGCATGGCGATCGCCGCCGCCTGCGCGTTCATCGCCGTCGGGATCGACGCGGTGCAGTCCTTCGCGTTCGGCGACGGCCCGGCGCCGTTCGCGATCGCGCTGCCGCTGGCGCTGCTCCCGGTGCCGCTGCTGATAGCGCTGGTGCTGTGGATGGACCGGCTCGAGCCGGAGCCGAGGCAGAACCTCGCGTTCGCGTTCGTCTGGGGGGCCGGCATCGCGGCGCTGGCCGCGCTCGTCATCAACACCGCCGACCTCGAGTACGTGACGATGCCCGCGCTCGGCGCGAGCACCGGCGAGTACGTGGCGGCGACGTTCGGGGCGCCGGTGGTCGAGGAGACGCTGAAGGGCCTGGTGCTGTTCGGGCTGCTGTGGCGGCGGCGCGACGAGATCGACGGGCCGACCGACGGGGTGATCTACGCCGCCATGGTCGGCCTCGGCTTCGCGATGGTGGAGAACGTCGGCTATTACATCAACGCGATCGTGACCCCGCAACGCGGCGGCATCGCCCTGCTCGGCTATACCTTCGTGCTCAGAGGCGTGGTCTCGCCGCTGCTGCACCCGATCTTCACCTCGATGACCGGGCTCGGCGTCGCCTACGCCGCGTCCCGGCCGCGCGGCGCCGCCAGCGCCAAGTGGGCGGTCTTCCTCGGCTGGCTGGCGGCGGTGGCGCTGCACGGCACCTGGAACGGGCTGTCGCTGTTCGGCACCGCGGGGCTGATCGGCGGGTACCTGATCATGTCGGCCGTGCTGGCCGGGCTCATCGTGGTGCTCTACCGGGACCGCCGCCGCCTGGTCGGGCTGATCCTCCGCTACCTGCCCGGGTACGCCTACACCGGGCTGGTGACCGGCGACGACGTCGCCATGCTGGCGTCGCTGCGGGCCCGCGCTCAGGCCCGCACCTGGGCGAGGACGGCGGGCGGGCTGTCGGCCACCGCCGCGATGGGCGACTATCAGCTGGCCGCGACCGAGCTCGCGCTGGCCCGCGCCAAGTCCGCGCGCGGCGTGCTCACCCCCGACCATTTCGCCACCCGGGAGCGGAACCTGCTCGACCTCATGGGGATCGCGCGGCACGCGTTCACCCGGCGCATTCCGCTCGTCACCGAGGCGCCCGCCCCGTGGGCGACCGTCGGCTCGGCTCTCGTCCCGGGCGATGCCTCCGCCGCCTCGCCCTGAATGGAATTCACGGTCAAATTCACGGTCGAATTCAAGCCCGTCAATCTTTTATCGAACGGACCGTTGCTCCGCCTTTCGCCCGCTCGCTAAACCGGGTAGACGTTGGGCGGACCCAGGTAGGGGAACTCCGGCAGGAGGTCGGCGTGCGGCTTGAGCCCCTGCGGCGGGATCTTGCCGTCCGACATCCAGGCGAAGCGCGCGCTGAAGGTGTCGTCGGTCATGGCGCGCCC